>Ga0256914_1000049_pt1 | contig 112417 bp, 98 predicted proteins | sample HulkmetaG_FD_191571 | JGI IMG/M metagenome (GOLD analysis project Ga0256914, IMG submission 191571) | Hydrothermal chimney microbial communities from Main Endeavour vent field at the Juan de Fuca Ridge, Pacific Ocean - Hulk | ecosystem: Environmental > Aquatic > Marine > Hydrothermal vents ...
CAGGGGGAAGCTGCACGCCCGTCGCACTGCCAGGAGAAGATTCCGTGCAGGTTTTCGCCTCAGCCATCTGCGCGTAAGCGATAACGATCTGGGCGAGCTGGTCCTGCCGGGCCTGATCGGGCGGGGGTTCGCTTTGGTTGCATGCCCCCAGGCCTATTGCGACGATGAGCAGAAAAATAACCACAGACGCTCGATTCATCGATCCTCCTCAGAAAAAATGCTGACAATGATTTTGTCAATTTTAGCATATCAGAGACAGATGCAGTTATGTTGAAGATAGCGTCTAGTACTAAGTCAAGTCTGCTTTGAGGGAAGAAGGCGACGGCCGGCCCGACAGGCCGACTGAAGTCGGTCTCTATAGGCCTCTGGCCAACGGACGGCCTACGCCGTCCCTTCACCAACCAGAGACGGTCGACGGAGGTCGACCGCTGGCGCAAAGCGCCTGGAGAGTCTGAGTTTACTCGTTGGTAAAGGCCACGGCCACAAGAGGATTTCCATCAAACTACATTTGACTGAGTACTAGTTACCTGACACAAATTCAGTAGATCACGATTGCGAGAGTATGTGTCCCGTCGGATTGCGAATCCGGCGGGTTTGACGCTCGAATCACCGCCGGATCACGGATCCGGCTCTACGCATCATGGCAAATCGTGATCGACTGAAATTGGCTTTATTTGCCATCACGGGTCGAATGAATTCGGTTATGGGCCTTTGCTTCCTCCCCTGCTCCGAGACGGGCGGGGGGAGAAGATGTAGAAAAGAATGGCCTGCGCCGCTCGTCCCCCTGCGGGGACGCTTTTTTCGTCCGATTTGTGTCACCATCTGGCATCCAAGACGCTGTCGACGCCGGTCGTCAGGCGGCCGCAGGCTCTCAGCCCTGATTTCAATCGGTAGGAAGCATGAACATGAAATGTGTGTCAGGTGGCCAGAAGATAGCGCTAAAGTTTTGTTAAGATTGCTTAACGCTTTCTCAGTAGCAATAGCGCATCGCTACACAGCCTGGATCAGCGCCTGACGAATGCGATTTAGCCCCTCCACCAGGGTCGAGCGGGGACAACCGAAATTCAGACGAGCGAACCCACTGCCCGTTTCACCAAACCAGGCGCCTTCGTTTAACACCACCTTGGCTTCTTCCTGGATATGCTTTGCGGGAGCATCGGCCCAGGGCGTAGCCCTGAAATCCAGCCAGGCTAAAAAGGTGCCGTCGGGACGGGCCATGCGCACGCCCGGTAAACCGCCATTGGTGATGAAATCCAGTAGGAAATCGCGGTTGCCCTGCAGGTAATCAAGCAGGGCGTCCAACCAGGACCCGCCTTTGCTGTAAGCCGCCTCCATGGCGACCATGCCCAACAGATTGATGGGGGGGATGACGCCACGTTGGGCTTTTTTCATGCGCTCACGCAGGTCGGGATTAGGGATGATGCCAACAGACGCCTTGAGCCCGGCCATGTTGAAGGTTTTGCTGGGTGCGATGAATGTGATGGTGCGCTGGGCGATTTCAGAATTCAGGGACGCGATGGGGATGTGCGTCGACTCGCTATACACCAAATCGGCGTGGATTTCGTCGGCCAGCACCGTGATGTCCCGTTCGATGCAGAAATCGGCCAGGATTTCCAGCTCCGCACGGGTGAAGACCCGCCCTGTGGGATTTTGGGGATTGCACAGGAGATAGGCTCTGGTTTTGGGTGTCACAACTGCTGTCATCGCATCCATATCAAACTCATATCGCCCGCCTTCATTTTGCACCAGAGGCGCGTCCTGCATGATGAATCCGCCATTGCGGGGGATATCGAAAAATGGCCCATAAACGGGCGATTGCAGGAGGACGGCATCGCCCGGTTGGGCGACTGCCTGGGTCGCCCAGTTCATGCCCCGCACTACATCTGGCGGAAAGATGATCCAATCAGGTTCGATCTGCCAATGATAACGATCCGCCACCCAATCGATGACGGTCTGACGCAGGGTGGGGCTTTCGTAATGATAGCCAAAGACGCCGTGCTCGATCCGTTGTCGTAGCGACGCGATGACGGCTGGCGGTGCAAAAAAATCTGTATCGGCCACCCACATGGGCAGCACGTCATCGGGCTGACGCCATTTGACACTATCGGTGTTACGGCGATTGACGGGCGTATCAAAATCAAAGTGGGCCATGATACCTTCCAGAAAAGAGTGTAAAAGGGGATAATCGATCTGATTATAGCCTAACCCCAAACGCGTTCGCCAAAATCCCCAAAAAAGGCCCGGAGCTTCATCAGCCTCCGGGCCAGATTTGTCGAAACGGCCGTGCACCTCCCGTCGACCCGGCAGCAGTCCTCGCTGCGTTCCACCAGTCCGACGCAGAAGTCCTCGTGACACCCGTGAGGAACTGCTTAGGGCTGCTACCTCCCGGTCCTGACCCGGTTCACAGGCTCACGCCGCACGAGATCCACGCCGTGACACTGGTGGTGCACACAAGCGACCGCGCCGGGCCTCGGGGAGGAGTTCGACCCCGCTATAGCGGATTGCGGGTGCAGGGCACCGCTAGCTCCCCGTCTAGCACGACCAACGTGATCTTACCCGATATCGCTGGATTTTGTCAATAAAGGACCGGGGAGCGGAAGCGAGGGCCGGGAAGAATTTCATCAAGCTGCAATCACGAGGGGTTGCTGTTGGGGATTGCCAGATGCCCTAATTTTGAAACGCCCCCCATCTCGCATAACAATTGACGCCAGACGCAGACCGGTCAACTTTGCCGTCAGTTCTTTTCACGATCCTGCCCAACGCATTGATGTCCGAAAGAACAATATCGCCAATTGCGGATATGTGAATATGATAAAAATCATTTGAAAGCGACCCGCCAACAGCTATACTGAGTACCATATAGAATGGCGCTTGGCGTCTGAACCTGGAACGGATATTTAGTCATCCTTGAGACTCCAAAACACAACCATCCTTTACCGTCAGCCATCCCCGTCTATCTCCTAAAAGTTGACCTAAAACGGTAGGCTGATGCACAATGAACAACACGTAAGTATTATCACAATCTTATCTTCTTCACCGTTGTTTTTTCATCCCAACTCGCCAAAGGAGTCTAGTATGGGAAATGCAATTTCCTCACTCTGGAAAGGCATCACGTATAAGGGAGGGCCGGGCCATTACGCCTTCATATTGCATCGCGTCACCGGCATCGGCGTCGCCTTGTTCGTGACCCTGCACATCGTGGACAATTTCATTGTCATGTTTGGAGAGGAAGCCTTCAGCGAAGTGCTTCATCTGTACTCCAACCCCGTCATGCGGTTGCTGGAAGTCTTTTTGATCTTCTCCGTGATTTATCATGCTTTCAATGGTTTGCGGGTGATTATCATGGACTTCTGGGCCCCCAGCAGTCATGTACAGCGCATGCTGTGGTGGCTGGTCTGGGTGATTGTGATTCCGCTGTCTCTCATCGCCGCCTGGTTCACCCTGGCTCCCATCTTCGGTCTGCGCTAGGAGGTCAATCATGGAAATTGTCAACAAGGAATATGGTTTGCCGAAGGAGAAATTCAAGGGAGGGTTCGAGACCTGGGCCTGGTTCTTCATGCGCATCAGCGGCGTGATGCTGTTGCTCATCGCCGTCATCCACCTGCTAATCATGCACGTGTTCATCCGGGTCGAAAACATCACTTATAATGTGGTGGTGGACCGCTGGACTGGCGCCTGGGGCCCGTTCTGGAAGGCTTATGACATCGCCTTGCTGGTCTTCGCCCTGATGCACGGTTTCAATGGCCTGCGCTGGATCATCGATGATTACATCAAGCGCCCGGGCTGGAATGCTTTTCTCAAAGCGCTTTTGTTGGTCGTTTTCCTCATTGTCATCGGTATGGGCGCTTATACCGTCATCGGCTTTACAGGATAAGGAGTCAGAATGATGCAATATCATAAACACGAAGCTGTGATTGTTGGCGCCGGCGGCGCGGGCCTGATGGCCGCGCTCTACGCCAGCAGAAGCGTTGATACAGCAGTTATCTCTAAACTTTATCCCACCCGTTCGCACACGGGCGCGGCCCAGGGCGGCATCGGCGCTGCGCTGGCCAATCTGGAAGAAGATCATTGGGAGTGGCACGCCTACGACACCGTCAAGGGCGCCGACTGGATGGGTGACGAGCCTGAAATCGAATTCATGTGTCGCGAGGCCATCGATGTGGTCATCGAGCTGGAGCACATGGGCCTGCCCTTTGATCGCACGCCCGAGGGCAAAATCTCCCAGCGTCCCTTTGGCGGCCACACCAACAACATCACCCACAAACCGGTGCGCCGGGCCGCCCACGCTGCAGACCGCACCGGCCACATGATTTTGCAAACCCTCTACCAGCAGTGCATCAAGAACAACGTCAACTTCTACGACGAGTTCCAGGTGGTGGATCTGCTGATCAATGAGGGGGCGGCAGTAGGCGTGGTGGCCTACGAGATCGCCACTGGCGAGCTGCATGTCTTCCATGCCAAGACGGTGCTCTTCGCCACCGGCGGTTTTGGTCGCATGTGGAAGATCACCTCCAACGCCCACGCCTACACCGGCGACGGCAATGGCATTGCGGCCCGTCGCGGTATTCCCCAACAAGACCTGGAGTTCTTCCAGTTCCACCCCACCGGCATTCGCGGCATGGGCATCCTCATCACCGAGGGCGTGCGCGGCGAGGGCGGCGTCCTCATCAACAACGAGGGCGAGCGTTTTATGGATCGCTACGCTCCCAGCGTCAAGGATCTGGCCTCTCGCGATGTGGTCTCCCGGGCCATCTATCTAGAAGTGATGGCGGGCCGGGGCATCAATGGCGAAGACTGGGTGTGGCTGGATATTCGTCCCGAGACGGTGAACAAGTACTTCGAGCGGGATGACATCCGCAATCCCGATGGCACGCCCCGGCGCATCGATGCGGACTATGTGCGCAAGAAGCTGCCCGACATTGCAGATTTCACCAAGACCTATCTGGGCGTGGACCCGGTGAAGGACCCCATGCCCGTGCAGCCCACGGCCCACTACGCCATGGGCGGCATCCCCACCGATGTGAACGGACGAGTGCTCATCGATGAGGAGCGCACCGTGATGCCCGGCATGTACGCGGCCGGAGAATGCGCCTGCGTCAGCGCCCACGGCGCCAACCGCCTGGGCACCAACTCGCTGCTCGACCTGGTGGTCTTCGGCAAATCCGCGGGCATCGACATGGCTCGCTATTGCAAAGAGCACGATTGGACGCCTCTGCCCGAGAACGCGGGCCAGGAGGCGGCCGACATGCTGGAATACATTCGCAACAACGATGGTCATGAGCACGTCGCCACCTTGCGCACCGAGCTCCAGCAGCTGATGACCAAGAACGTCAGCGTGTTCCGCACCCAGGAACTGCTCGACGAAGCGGTGGAAGAAATTCAGAAGCTGCGCGAGCGCTACAAGCACGTAGGCATCCAGGATAAGGGCAAGACCTTCAACACCGAGCTGTTGCAGGCCTGGGAATTCGGCAATCTGCTAGACCTGGCGCTACTCACCGCCACCTCGGCTGCTGCCCGCACTGAATCCCGCGGCGCTCACGCCCGCGATGATTATCCCGATCGGGATGACGAGCACTGGATGAAGCACACGCTGGCCTGGTTGCAGCCCGATGGTTCGGTCAAGCTCAGCTACAAGCCCGTACGCCGCATCCTGAACCCGGACGGCACCTACAAGTATCCGGCCATCAAACGCGTTTACTAATCTGCTGGGAGAAAAAGTCATGGCTAAAGTCAATGTCACAGTAAAAATCCTGCGGTTCAATCCCGATGTGGATGAGCAGCCGCATTGGCAAACATACCAGGTGAATGACATCGAGGAGACTGCCCAGGTGCTGGATGTGCTGCATCGCATCAAGTGGTATCAGGATGGCACGCTCACCTTACGCAGCTCCTGCGCTCACGGCGTTTGCGGCTCCGACGCCATGGTCATCAACGGCCACAACCGTCTGGCCTGCAAGACCTTGGTGCGAGATGTGAAACCCACCATCACCGTGGAGCCCATTCGCGGCCTCAAAGTCATCAAAGACCTGGTGGTGGATATGGATCCCTTCTTCGCCAAGTACAAATCCATTGAACCCTGGTTCATCAATCCCGAACCCGCGCCCGAGCGGGAGCGTCTGCAAAGCCAGAAGGATCGCGAGCGCTTCGATGACACCACCAAGTGCATCCTCTGCGGCGCTTGCACCACCTCCTGCCCCTCCTTCTGGGCCAATGGCGAATATGTGGGCCCCGCGGCCATCGTCCAGGCCCATCGCTGGATCTTCGACTCCCGCGACAAGGGCACGGCCGAGCGCCTGAAGATCCTCAACGACCGCTTTGGCGTGTGGGCCTGCCGCACCGCGTTCAACTGTGTGGAGGCCTGCCCCCGCGAGATCGACATCACCAAGGCCATTGGCGAGGTCAAGAAAGCCCTCACCTTTGGCACGGTTGATTTCTAAACGTCGCCTCAATGCGCCGCACTTGCATCCCATCCTTCGCGCGCCAGCATTCATTGCTCGCGAGATGAGGCCTGGCTGCAGGTGCGGCGCATTTCATGGGGAAACAAACAAAAACCCCGACCAGAGGGGATGGCCGGGGTTTGAGAGAGGAGGAAAGGAGCTTGAAAGGAGGAACCACCGCATTCCTTAGGGCTTTTTCGTGCGCCCTTGCTTCTTTACGGTTTTAGTATAGCACGAGAAGATGAATCTAAGATGAAAGAAAGGTTGGGGAAAGTTTAGAAATAGTGAGCATTGCAGAGTCGGGAAACCGCTGACCCGCCCAAGTACATCTCTTGTGCTCCAACCGGGGCCTGGCAACGCAGGCGACGTTGATCCGCCTCAAAATTGAAGCGCTCCCAGACTTTACGCATCACGTAACATAGATGGGATTGGAGAAAATCCAACCGCGTGGTTTGAACCACCACGTTTTCCATACCTCAACTCGGTATGCGCCAGGCGCATCGGGCTCATAGGTCAGGGTGGAACCCTTGGCTTCAGCCACGACGCCCGAACCTGCGCGAATGAGCTTGATGTGCGCTTTGGCAGGCGTCATCACCTTCAAGGTCAGCCCCTGGACCAAAGCGACGCTTTCTCCCATTTGCACCAAATGTTGGTTACCGATCTCGCCAAAATAACTAAACCCCTCTGTGGGATGCAATAAATCGTACCCAATCCATGCCCGAGCTGCAGCCAGCGCTTCATAAATCAACGCTTTGTCGTGTTTGAAATCGTGATTGAATGCTGTGCGGGTGATGATGTGGGTGTTTACCGCCCGGAAACAGTAGTCGTAAGGCAAAAACCGACGTTTGAGCGGGCCAATGCGATAAGTTTGGGCGTGGGCGTCTGGCCCGCCAATGGCGGCAGTGGGATGTTGCTGCAAGAGCTCATCCCATTTGGCCAACATTTCTGGAAAAGGGCCGGTGGTAAAAAGCTGTGGAAAGTACGCCATGAGGATGGCCACCGGTTTACTGGTAGCGTGCACCCGGAATTCCGACATGAAATTCCACAGCTCTACGCCGGTGTACCCCTCGATATCCCAGTCCGTCCAGGGGTAAATATCTTTGATGAGGGGGCCGGGAAGATCGATGGGATGGGCCAGAAAGGTGAGTCCTCCGCGCTCGCGCACGGCGTCGATGAGCTTTTGAGGGTCGGGCGCATAGGGCGTCATATCTTCGTTTACGTTCAAGGTCAGTAGATGATTGCGCTCTGGCTCCAGGGCCATGTCATTGACCTCGATATCGATCAGAAACAACACGCCATCCCACCAGCCCTGCAACGATTGCTCTACCAGCTGGTTATGATCGGTAAGAATGAGATAATCCAGGCCCGCGCGATGCGCAGCAGCCAGAATCTCATCCACCGAACCTGTGCCATCACTAAAGATGCTGTGGTTGTGGATGCTGCCACGATAACTAAAGAAATCGCCGGGAAATGTCATTTCAGCCATCATCCTTTGGCCTCCAGAGAGGAAATGTTCCTACGTTTGCCAAACTCAGCGGCCCGGCGCCGGGCGCGTTTGTCCATCCAAAAGACCCGATAATGCGCATCGAGCTTGCGGGCGAAGATGAGAAAGCCGGTGTGGGCGATCATGCGATCCGCCGGACGCAAACGATCGGGCACGGGCTTCCATGGCCGGATGAGAATTTCCTCTACCCTAATATCCACAAAATTGCCATTTTCCAGGGCGCTCAATATCGCGCTGACCTGATTGGCTGTGGGTTGAAGAGCGGCAAAGATGCCACTCTCGGTCAATGCTGCCTCGACCTGGGGAATGTAGCTGGCTGCTTCGCGGGCATCGAGAAAAACGGCATCCACATCCTTCTCGTCAAAACCTTTTGCGGCATCTCGCAACTTCAGGTCTACGAAATCTAGCAGATTGAGTTTTTCCAGATTGCGTCGGGCCAGACGTTGGTGCTCAGCGCGAATTTCATAGCTGTAAACATGGCCCGAAGGCGCTACCGCCCGGGCAAACGCCAGCGTAAGGCCGCCACTGCCGGTGCCCGCCTCGATCATTCGCTTGCCGTCATGCAGGTCCAATTCCATCAGCAAGCGCGCCGCATCTTTGGGATAAACGATCTGGGTTGTACGTTTGATGTGTTGGATGAGATCCGATGTTGTGGGACGCAGGATTAAGAATTTCTGCCCGAGATGTGTGGTCTTCACCTGCCCGTAAGGCTGACCGATGATCTCTTCGTAGGGCAATCGGCCACGATTTGTATACCAGGAGCCGCCCGGCTCGATAAAAATTAGATAGCGTTTGCCTTCTTCGCTGATGAGTAAAACTGGGTCGTGGGCTTGAACCAAAGACAAGTTGGACCTCCACAAAAGAATGATGAGTGATGATAGCATAAATCGGGAGTAATGTGCGAATAGGATGCAAGACCATGCCTGGAGCCAGAAGGCTATATCTTCGGTGCAGGCTGCAAACCGCATTTTCTGGACATCGTCCATGGTCGACCGTTTGGGGATGCAGCAGGGGCGCATTCATTCTGGTTACACCAGAGAAAAATAGCGCCATGCGAAGAACTGACCGGCGTCGGGTGCGTTTCAAAATTGGGGCGCCTTTCGTGTTTCTGGACGGCTCAAGCCAGGCGCTTCAGGCCTGCAGCCAGGGGATGTCCCCCACCTTTCTGGTCACCGGTGGGCCTCCATGAGCGCCGGCAGAATATCCTTCCTACCTCCTCTCCCCTCCCATCTCGGAGCGAAGAGGAAGCAAAGGTGGAGACGGCGCCTATTGAGTCCGAATTCACACGGCCAGTACATCAGGTAATAAATGGCCCCAAGGTTGAAACGCCCCCCAGGCGTCATCGATGTGTTAGAAAATCCGCGAATGGTGTAAAATACAACGTAGCGATTCTTTCTCATTTCGCAATCCTCCTCCTACAATGGCCAACAATTCCATTATTCAGGAAATCAAAGATCGATTGGATGTTGTCACGGTGGTCGGGCGTTATGTGCCGTTGAAGAAATCTGGCAATAGTTATAAAGGCCTGTGCCCGTTTCATTCAGAGAAGACTCCATCCTTCCATGTGTTTCCCCATACCGGCACCTGGAAATGCTTTGGATGTGGTGCGGGCGGCGATATTTTCACCTTTGTGGAGAAACGAGAGAATTTACCTTTCCCGGACGTGCTGCGCATGTTGGCGAAGGAAGCCGGGGTGCGGTTGGAGGAGCCCAGGCCCGAGGTGCGCGACGCCTTGCAGCGGCTGCGCGACATCCACGCCCAGGCGACTTTTTATTTCCAGAGTCAACTGTTGACCAGCGATGCGGGGAAACGAGCTCGAGAATATCTCGTTCGGCGCGAGGTCGATCAGGAGACTATCGAAAAATTCCAACTTGGATACGCCCCAGATGGTTGGGAGCAGCTCATTGGGCATCTTAGAGGAAAGGGCTATGCTCTGGAGGAGATCATCAAAGCTGGTTTGGCTGTTCAGAGAGAATCGGGGGGAGCATATGATCGTTTCCGCAATCGACTGATCATTCCTATTCGCGATGCTCAGGGCCGGGTCATTGCGTTTGGCGGGCGAATTTTAGGTGAGGGGGAGCCCAAATACCTCAATTCACCACAGACGCCCATCTTCGACAAAAGTCAGGTCATTTTTGCTCTCGATTTAGCCAAACGCGCGATTCGCTCCAAAGATCAGGCGGTGTTGGTGGAAGGCTATATGGATGTCATTAGCGCCCACCAGCGCGGGTTCAAGAACGTGGTGGCAGCCATGGGCACCTCCATCACCCCGGAGCAGATCAAAATCCTCAGCCGTTATTCTCGTAACTTCATCTTTGCCCTGGATGCGGACGCAGCAGGAGCCCGGGCGGCATGGCGAGGCATCCAGATCGCCCAGGAGGAGTTATCCCGTCGCGGCGTGCTCACCCCAACATCACGCGGCTTCCGTACAGAAAATCGCATGTTGGCCGATGTCGGCATCGCGGTGATGCCTGAAGGCAAAGACCCTGATGACGTGCTGCGTGAGGAGCCAGCCTTGTGGCGGGCGCTTATCGAGAATGCCATACCCGTGGTAGACTATACGCTCCAACAAATGTCTCTACAATTTGATTTGCATACGGCATCAGGCAAATCGCAATTTGTGCAACAGATTTTGCCTACGCTTAGCAAAATAGGCGATCCGATCCAACGTCGTCATTACATTGGCAAGGTGGCCGGCATGGTGCGTGTGCGAGAGCAGGATATCGAGGAAGCGCTCAGACTGTTCGAGCGTAATCAGCGTCGCCGCAGTTCTCGACGTCGCCAATCGCCTTCCACAGCTCTTCCAGCCAACGTGCCTCCTGCTCCTCCACCGGGCGTAGAATCGAACAGTACAGGCTCTGATCTCCCCCCTAAGAATGCGGTGGTAGGCAGCGATGAAGAACCGCCGTTATGGATCGGTGGCAATAGCGTATTGGCGGATGATTCAAAATCATCCCCAAAATCAGACCTAAAGCATGCAAAAGCGCCCGCCATAGGCGCGGAAGAGCATCTTTTGGGGTTGATTTTATACCACCATCATGCGCTATTACCCTGGTTGGATGAAGAGCTCGCGGCCAGACAGATAGACCCCATTTACAGCGATGATTTCAATCATCCATTGAACCGCGCTGTTTTTGAGGCTCTGGACGAATTTCGTTTCGATGCTCCTGAAAACGATTTGCTCGATTTTATGGCTCAACAAGACCCACATGTTCAGGATCACTTTCTGTTTTTGTGGGAATATGCCAGCCAGTTCGAGAGTGAGAAACCAAAGCACATCCAATTTCATCATTTACAAAGAGAAGTCGTCACCGGACTTATTCGGCTACGGCTGAAGCATGCCCGCGAGACTCAACGCCAGTTGGAATTTTCTCTGGGCGAATCTTTGGAGCCCGAGGAGCTGAACATGCTTTCGGCCCGATTTCAGCATCTTCTTGCAGAGCGTCGCAAGTTAGAGCAAGCCATGCTGGTTTATTCGCAGGCGGCGCGTTGGGCCAACAATAATCGCCCCACCTACATCAGCGCCAGATAATTCCTGACGCGCTCAAAGTTTTCTCGATTGACGCCCCATGGAGCGCGTCGATCGTTTCGAGAAAACATCAGCTCGTCCGACAAACACTTAAGCGCCAATCAAAGTCTCGATAGCAGCAATAACCTTTTTTTTGAAGAAATTGCCCTCTCATTTATGACCCCAATACCCTCTCGCAGGTCCACCCCAATCGAAAAGTCTGAAGCGGGAGCATTGCCAACGGGAGAAGACGCGCCCCAATTGACTGGCGAGTCTTCTGTTGATAGCACGGAGGATCCACTGCCGGAGGCTGTTCTGGTCGATGTGGACGACATGGCTGTTTTGCCCGAGATCCCGGCGCTGGATACGAACGAAGAGTTGATTTTGCCAGAATTGGCTCAAGAAGACGAGCTGGACGCCGAAGTAGGAGAAGACTATGTTCGCCCCGTCGCGGATATTCTGGAGGAAGCGGTTAGCATCAGCGATCCCGTCCGCCAATACCTGCAGGAGATCGGGCGGCATCCTCTGTTGACGCAAGAGGAAGAGGTGGCTATTGCAAAGCGCATTCAGGCGGGAGCCAAAGCGCGCGAGTTGTTGCTAACCATGGCGGAGGAGGCGGGCCTGACGCCCGAAGAGTATCTCAAGACGCTGCCCCAAGAGGAACGAAAACGCACCGAGGCGCTGATTGTCGATGGCAAAAAGGCGGAGCGTGAATTGGTGCAGAGCAATTTACGATTGGTGGTCAGCGTTGCCAAGCGATATGTTGGGCGAGGCATGAGTCTGTTGGATTTGATTCAGGAAGGGAACCTGGGGCTGCTACGGGCCGTACAGAAATTTGATCATGCCCGGGGGTTCAAGTTTAGCACGTATGCCACCTGGTGGATTCGTCAGGCTATTATGCGCGCCATTGCCGATCAAGCGCGCACGATTCGCATCCCCGTGCACATGGTCGAGAGCATCAATCGCGTGATGCGCACCCAGCGAGAACTGACGCAGAAGTTGGGGCGAGACCCAACGCCTGAAGAAATTGCTGTGGAGATGGATTTCATCGAACCAGAAGAAGAACGAGAAGCGATCCGCAAAACGCTTGCCGAAGGCAAATCGCTTAATCCTACCCAGAAACGGGCGCTACGGCGGGCCAGCGCCAAAGTGCGCAACATCATTCGCATGGCGCAGGAGCCGATGTCGCTGGAAACGCCGGTTGGCAATGAAGAAAACAGCTTCTTGGGCGACTTCATCAAGGATGAAAGCGCTCCAGCTCCAGCGGATGCCGCCACGCAACAACTTTTGCGTGAGCAGGTGGAAGAAATTTTAGAGGAGCTGAACGATCGAGAGCGCAAGGTCCTTGAAATGAGGTTTGGCCTGATCGATGGCCGCAACCGCACGTTAGAAGAAGTCGGCCAGGAGTTTGGCGTGACGCGAGAACGCATCCGCCAGATCGAGGCCAAAGCACTGCGCAAATTGCGTCATCCGCAGCGCAGTCGCAAACTACGCGACTACCTCACCGAATGAGGAAAGGAGAGTATCGCATGATTTCGCGAACATCGCTCGAAGAACGTGAACGTCATTTTTTGGCGCCCTGGGGCATGAAAAGCGCAGATACGCGTGGTCGCATTTATCCGGATGATGAGGCGGATTATCGCACCGTTTACCAAAAGGATCGAGACCGAATTGTGCACACTACTGCCTTTCGGCGATTGGCTTATAAGACTCAGGTTTTCGTCTATCACGAGGGCGATCATTATCGAAACCGACTAACGCACACCATGGAGGTCGCCCAGCTGGGGCGCACGTTAGCCCGAGCGCTGGGAGCTAATGAGGAGTTGACCGAGGCCATTTGTTTGGCGCACGATCTGGGACATCCCCCTTTTGGGCATACGGGTGAACATATCCTCAATCATTTGATGCAAGGACATGGTGGGTTTGATCATCAGCGTCAGACCATGCGCATCGTCGAACACTTAGAAAAACGCTATCCAGATTTCCCGGGATTGAACTTGAGCTATGAGGTGCGTGAAGGGCTGGTGAAGCATGACACCGATTATGACGTCATCAATGCCGAAGGATATGAACCTGATTTGGCGGGCACGCTGGAATGCCAGTTGGCCAACATCGCCGATGAGATGGCCTGGAACACCAGTGATTTGGATGATGGACTTTATGCTGGCATCCTGGATGTTGAAGCCCTGGCGGAACAGCCGCTCTGGCAACGGGTGATGGATAGTCTGGGCCTCCCCTATCGACTCACCCACCTCGATTCACTCACTCGCGCTCGCATTATTCGACGTCTGGTGGGCATCGAGATGACTGACGCCATCGAACACACCTATGCCCAACTCCTGGCCCACAAGGTGCAGTCGGTGGAAGATGTGCGGGCCATTGGCCACAATATCGCCGGATTTAGTCCTGAGTTGATCGAAGCCAACGCCGTGCAAAAGCGTTACCTTTTTGACCATTTCTATCGCAGCTACCGCGTTGTGCGGATGGCCAACAAAGCGGAGTTGATCCTGACCAAATTGTTTGATGCTTATATCCGTGAACCGCGTATGTTGCCGCCCGATACACAAGCGAAACTGAAAGCCGAGGAAGAAGATCTGCATCGCATTGTGTGTGATTATCTTGCAGGCATGACCGATCGTTACGCCATTCAGGAATACGACAGGCTATTTAACCCTGACCAACGCGTTTGACTTGTCCCGAACATTGCTGGCCGAGAGCCCGCCCCATCGCAACCCCGACAGACAGCCTGTTTGTGTTTTGGCGAAGTTACCCAAAAACCAGCCGCGTTTATTTTCTTTTTCCCAGCATCTCGATTTCGGCTGCTTCGATAATTGGGACCCCATCGTTGGTGGTGGCGCCAAATTCCACCCGACGCACGCGTCCTTCCAAACGCAGCTCTGCGGTTTCCAACAAGATGATCTGCCCTTCTTGCAGAGGCAAAACAGACATATTTTCTTTGATATAGCGGGCCTTGAGATCGGGATCTGCAACGACCACGGGAGGAGCCAGAGCGATATCGGTGGTTTGAGTGTCGCTCTTGTCAAAGAGCCACACCTCGAGAGTGAGCACCATGTTGGGATTGTTGGGCGCCGTTTGGCCAGCGCTCATACCATATTCGCCAAGGTACTCATCATCTGACTCGATGGCGATGATGGTGTTGTAGGCGGGATCGCCATCAAACCGCAACACCTGGGGAGGCAAGATCGGTTCACCTTCCTCAACATCAGGAACATCCACCTCGTCGATGTAAGAGGGTGTGGGAAGCGGAATGGCTTCGGAGGCGCTCACGGGCGCTTCTGTTTGCATCTCTTCTGGTTCAGGCAGCGTGTCGATGGCTTCATCTGGGATGTAATCAGGCGCTTCCTCGGGCCCAGGTTCCGCGTCATCCTCAACAAAGAAGAGCGCCTCCTCATCGTAGGATTCATCTTCATCTTCTTGTTCTTGCTCAGGCGCTGTAATGGTGGATATCTCGTCGTCTATCGCTTGAGAGAGCGCCTGCGGAGGCGTAACGAGTTGCGGAGGGGTTTCCTCGATGAATGTTTCGGGAGGTGTGGTCACGGCTTCTGACTCCCAACCGGAATCTGCTTCAGCCTGACGAAGGTTATCCTGGCCCAACCATCCCATCCGTTGAGCCAGCAAAATGAGCCCTGCAATCACCGCCAATGCCAGAATCGGCGCCAACACCCACAGGAAATTAAATTGGAACGAGCGGGAAGGTGGTTTTGTCGCCGATGCATGAGGCGCGGACGCCAGGTGAAGATCCTTTGCCAACAGTTGCAGATACGCGGCATCAGCCGGGTTGCTTGTTTCGACCGATTGAGCCAAATCGTTGAACATCGCGGCTAACTGCTCGGGCTCCCAATAACGCAGGCGCTTGGCAGCCGTGCGGAGGTCCCCAGTGGCCCCGTAACTTTCGGCGGTCATCAGCAAATAATCGTTGACCGCCGATGGCTGCAGTTCATTAGGATAAATATTTGTATGCGCCACCGGAAATAGCATCCAGCCAAAGACAAACCAGCCCACCACCAACCCGATTGCAAAGATTGTGGCGCTGCGGAAGATTTGAGAGGAGAGACGCTCCTGGGAGAAGGAGCGGATCGTGTGGAAAGAATGAGTGCGTTTTGTCATCGGGCAAAGAATGACGAATTGTGCGAGTGCAATATTGAGTAGAGAGGCCCGCTGTGCGACTTTTTTCTGGTCCAACCAGGATAATGTTCCGTGGGAATGTGTCAAATGCGCAACTCGAAATTAAGGGACGTCTTGCATACCGCTTAAGCAGGGTACGGCATGAGCTTAACATTTGCCTGGTAGACGATTACAAGTTTCAAATGCGTATCCACTAAAGCCTTAATGCGTTACCAAAAGTATAGTGTAATTGCCGATGAAAAAGCAAACAATTATTATCTGACGATACGGACAGTTCCCAAGCAAAGCTGATTCGCGATGCAGCCACCGGAAACTCCCGAGAAAGGACGAATAGAGACGAAGGTGGACGCAAGGACGAAGATGCCCATCGCCTATGTTCGTCCTTGCGTCTTATGGTCCGTGGTTGAGCCGGAGGCTCAGATTTCCTTGTTCAGGGCTATGGGCTGGCAAGTGCGTAACACGAGTTATTATGAATCGATATCGAACCTGCAGATTATTCGGAATGAGGTGAAGCATAGACAAGATCGACGATATATTTGTCTGGAACCTGCACGGCTACAACTCGACCTCGTGCACAGATTTCGTCCTTTGCGGTGAGCTCTATTTCGATGACGATCTTTCGACCTTTGATCTCAACCGCCCGCCCGCGTAACTCCAGCTCAACGCCCAGCGGCGTCGGCTTGATGTAATCCACGTGCAACGATGCGGTCAGAAACCGTAGTGGCGGACCATCGTCATCCATTTCTCGCTGCGCCGCCTGATAAGCGTAGGCTGCAGCGGAGCCGGTGCCATGACAATCAATCAAGGAGGCAATGAGTCCACCATACACATAACCTGGGATGGCAATGTGATAGAAGGCGGGAGTGAACCAAGCCACGGTCTCATCGTCATCCCAATAACTTTGCAAATGATATCCATGATCATTCAAGCGTCCGCAACCATAACAATGGGCCAGATGATCGGGATAATAATGCTGAAAAGGTTTCTGTGATGCTATGATTTTTGCTTTGCGAGACGCGTTCATGTTCTCCTCTCAGGGTTAAAGATGCTTCATCGGAGAGTCTGCATCCACTGGCAGAAGTATAATCTCTTTTCGGGTTTGTGTGAAATTGACGTTTGCGATCTTTGGCTGGTGAAAAGAATGCGTCTCAAAATAGGGCGCTTTTTTGCTTTCCTGACCGATTTAAGTCGGGTGCTCCAGGCCTGCGGCCAGTGGATGCCCTCCGCCGTCCCCGTCGCCGTAGGACGCCATTGGCGCTATCTAAACATCTTTATCTCCTCTCTCCGCCTATCTTGGAGCAGGGGAGGAAACGAAGGGAGGGCAGCGCCTGCCGAGCCCGAGTTCACTCGATCAGTGCATCATGAGACAAATTGCCCCGAAACTGAAACGCGCCCCGTTTCAAAATGACTGTTTGCATCATTCAGCCTTTCTGTATAAAATAGATTGCCCTCAGGATCTTCGCTATGAAGCGAGGGTTACGTATGGGTTTTCGATAGTATCAAGGAAAATCTATAAATACCATTTAATTCTTCCGATGGAGGTGGAAATATCGAAAAAGTATAAATGTACTTTACTGTGATAGAGATTTTTCCTTTTGCACCGGATGGTCCATGCCATCTTCTTAGAGTTCCCTGTTTACAAGGAGTTTTGTAATGCGACGTTCTTTGTATGTCATTCTCGTCTTGGCGCTGCTGGCAGCTTCGCTGCCCGGCATTGCCACCAGTTTTGCCCAGGGAGGCGACGAGCCGCTTCCTATTCCCATTCGTTTGCGGGTGCGCACATTTACCCCCGCCGACGCGCCACAAGCAGTTACGCCTGAGGACCTGGCAGCCTTGGTCGACAACAATTATTTCATCGTGCAATTTCGCGGGCCTATCGACCCCGCCTGGAAAGCGCAAGTAGAGGCGCTGGGCGTCGAATTTTTAGACTACCTGCCCGATTTTGCGTTCAAAGTGCGCATGAACGCCGCTCTGATCCCTCAAATCCGAAGGCAGCCTCATATCAATTGGATTGGTGGTTTTCTCCCTGAATACAAAATAAGTCCCAGCCTGCGTCGCGCTGACAATAACCTTTTACATGTCAAGATCGAAAAAGGAGTCGGTCTGGAAGACGCGGCCGCGGCCGTTGCTGCAACAGGTGCGCAGATAATCGGCGGCAATGGGCAAGTGCTTCGCGTGCTGGCGACGGCGAGCCAAATTGACGCCCTTGCAGCTGTGCCCGACGTAGCCTGGATTGAAGGCTTCACGATCCGTGAGAAACACAATGAATATGGCGGCGGCGTCATTATGGGCTCCAATGCCGCCAATGCCAACGGCTATGATGGCTCTACCCAGACCGTGGCGGTTGCAGATACAGGATTAGGGGGAGGCACTGCGGCGACCGCGCATCCTGACATCCCCAGCAACCGTATCGTCGCCATCTATGACTGGCCTGCCGCAGACAGCTCGGGCTGTTACGACGCCATCAATGATGGACCGCAAGACGTTGACAGCGGACATGGCACTCACACCTCGGCTTCGGTGCTGAGCGACGGTGACGCTAACGGCATGGGCAAAGGGACCGCTCCCGCGGCGAAACTGGTGTTTCAGGCAACCGAGGATTACGCCGACATGCAGGGCATTTGCTCCTTGCTGTATAAAGATGGCTATTACCTGCTCGGCCTCCCCGATGACATCCGCGATTTATTCAGTCAGGCATACAATGCAGGCGCGCGCATTCATTCCAACTCTTGGGGCAGCTCCAAAGCTGGCGAATACACAGACGACGCCGTCAATGCCGATGACTTCATGTGGAACCATCGCGATATGCTTATCACATTTTCGGCAGGCAATGATGGTAAGGATGGCAACAGCGATGGTTATGTCGACGAAGACTCCATGGGCTCACCCGCCACAGCCAAGAATGTTTTGAGTGTGGGGGCCAGTGAAAATGAACGAGGAGACAACTATCCTTGCGATAGCAATCTAGACTACACCGACTGCGCCGCACAAGGAGGAGCCAACGACCTCTTCACCTACAACGAAGCTTGGCCTGACGATTTTCCAGCGGATCCCATTGCCAGCGATCTTCTGGCGGGTAATGCCGAGCAAATGGCGGGGTTCTCCAGTCGCGGCCCCACAGATGATGGCCGCATCAAACCCGATGTGGTCGCCCCCGGCACCTACATCCTCTCCGCCTATTCAGATATGTATCAGCAGGGCTACGATCCTGCTCCCAACCCCCAGAACAATGACTGGCAATATGATGGTTGGGGATTCCCATACAGTGCGCAGTACAAATACATGGGCGGAACCTCCATGTCTAACCCGCTAACTGCGGGGGGAGCCGCGGTGGTGCGAGATTTCTACCAGAAAGCCTATGGACATGCCGCCAGCGCAGCACTGACCAAGGCCACCCTCATCAACTCTGCCGTAGATATGTTGGACGAAAATAATGATGGCGTCAACGACAACGCTTATCCTATTCCCAACAATCACGAAGGCTGGGGACGCGTGAATCTGGCGCAGGCCACCGACGGCTCCGCCCAGTTCGTGGATGAAACATCTGGACTGAACACCAACGGCGTCATCACCTACCAGTATTCCGTGAATTCCGCAGGATCGCCATTCAAGGTCACGTTGGTGTGGACCGACTATCCTGGTTCAGCTGGAGCCGCCAAAACATTGGTCAACGATCTGGATCTAAAAGTCACTTCACCTGGTGGTGAGGTCTATTATGGCAATGTGTTCAATGGCGGTTGGTCGACAACTGGCGGCGGCGCGGATCGTACCAACAACGTCGAGAATGTGTATGTCCAGGCAGCCGCTTCGGGCACATGGACAGTTGAGGTCAAAGGATATAATGTGCCTAATGGCCCGCAGCCATTTGCATTAGTGGTGGATGGCGTGTTCGGATCAACACCGCCCACGGCTACTCCCACCAACACCCCCATTCCCACGGCTACTCCCACAGACACCCCTGTGCCCACGGCCACCCCAACCAACACTCCTGCGCCCACGGCCACCCCAACCAACACTCCTGTGCCCACGGCCACTCCCACCAACACTCCAGGCCCCACGGCCACTCCCACCAACACCCCCATTCCCACAGCTCCCCCCACAGACACCCCTGTGCCCACAGCTACCCCCACCAACACCCCCATTCCCACAGCTACCCCCACAGACACCCCTACGCCTACGCCGACACCAGGTTCGGGCGCCGATGTCATCTATGTCAGCTCTACAAGTAGAGGTTCAGTCGCCGGCGTCTCATTCAAAGATGAAGACATCCTCAAGTATGACACAGCCACCGGCGTCTGGAGCCTCTATTTCGATGGCTCCGATGTGGGACTTTCCAAAGATGTGAACGCCTTCACCATCATGGATGATGGCAGTATTTTACTGAGTTTCGATCGTGTCACCGGACTCAGCATCGGCGCTGTGCAGGATGAGGACATCATTCGTTTCATCCCCACGTCTCTCGGCTCCCATACAGCAGGCTCTTTCGAGTGGTATTTCGATGGCTCAGACGTGGGGTTGGATAGCCGTGGAGAAGACATCGATGCGATCGGATTCACCGCTGATGGAAAACTGGTCATCAGCACCGTCGGGAATTTCAGCGCCGGCGGTCTTTCGGGCAAGGATGAGGACCTGTGGGTCTTCACCGCATCCAGCCTGGGACAGAACACCAGTGGTTCCTGGGAGCAATACTTCGACGGCTCCGACGTGGGCTTGAGCCAATCTGGCTATGAGGATGTGTATGGCGCCTGGATCGCGTCCGATGGAGACATCTACCTCACCACGCGTGGCAACTTCTCTGTGCCGGGCCTTTCTGGTGACGGCTCCGACATCTTCACCTTTACGCCGAGCAGTCTGGGCGCCAACACCAGCGGCGCCTATAACGCTTATTGGGATGGTTCTGAACACGGTTTCGGCGGCGAAATTGTCGACGGAATCTTCATTCAGCGTTAACTGTTTGGTATAGCACACTTCGCAACAAAAAGCCGGGCCTCTTCAGGTCCGGTTTTTTGTTGCTGCTCATCCCAATCTCCCCCAGATGTGCAACCTTTTCTTGCGCATCCAGGATGTTCAGGCGCTGTTTGCCGACACATCGACGAACATGGGGATGATGGTTATGACCTTTTTCAGATACTGCCTACGTCATCTTCATCACAACTTTGCCGATGACGTTGGCGGCCTGGTCCGCCTGATCCGCTGCATTGGAGATATGCCGATAAACCTCGCGAGTGCGCAACATCATCATCACATGATGAACATCTTCGGGACCGGCGAACAAATCTGCAACTGCCTGGCGATAGAGTTTCTCCACCTGATTTTCACGATGTTTGGCCCGACGCGAATGATCAAGCGCCACAAGTGGATTCTTCTCCAGGCGCTGCATGGCCCATAGCAGCTCATCCGCAGCTTCACGAACGCGAGCGACCATTTCATGCAGATAAGGATCGCTGGCGACATTCAACAATCGCATTTCCAGGATGGTCGTATAGCAATAATCCAACACATCATCCAGATACAACGACAACTCGAAGATGTCTTCGCGGTCGAAAGGCGTGACAAAGGTCTTGTGCAGCTCATCGATAAGTATGCGACGGAGTTCATCCCCCTCCTTTTCGCTGAGCTCTACGATTTCGGCAGCTTCATCATCTGCGTTGTCGACAAAACGCTCCAACGCCTGAGCGCCGCGTTGTAGCACTTCCGCCTGTTCGCGCAAAAGACGAATAAAGTTATTTTCACGATTTCCATGACCAAATATAGTCATAAGAATCAAAACCTCCTGACAACTAAAATGCTTGCAGCATGATGGGGTGGCTCCAGTCGCAACCAACCGATCAAAGGTCTGTGTACCACTGAGGTGGAAGTCATCCATTATGCCAGAAGAAGATGGGGGATACAAATACATGCAGCATCAGGGTGCGTTTCTAAATGGGGGCGTGCACTTTTTCACGTTCCTGGTCGCCTCAAGTCGAGCGCTTCAGGATGGCGTACAGGGGGCGGACCTCCGTCGCCCAGGTCGTCGGAACCCATCCTGAGTTTGCGAAGGATCATCCAGAGCCAACCGCGGGATGCGGCCACTGACGCTTCGCCCACGCCCCGCTCGCAGCGGGATAAGGAAACAAATGTGGGAGTAGCGCCTGCAGCGCTCGAGTTTATTTGGCCCGAACGCCATGGATCGAATTGTCCCACACTGAAACGCCCCCGCTCTCATATGGCATTTGTCCATCCTTTCCTCCTGACCTATAATTCATGGGGTTAACCATCATATTCTGCATCTCAAACCGCTCCGAATGCTTCTCCCCATGGAAATTCAACTTGCCGTCGCCAAAATTGCCAAATACGCCATGAGCGAATCGGGAGATACGGTGGAGGTCATTGAACGGCCGCACGGAGGCGTTTCTGTGGTCTTGGTGGATGGCCAACGCAGTGGGCGTTCAGCTAAAAATATCAGTAATGTGGTGGCCCGCAAAGCCATCTCGCTATTGGCCGAAGGCGTGCGAGATGGGGCTGCGGCTCGGGCCGCCCACGATTACCTGCGCACACATCGTGGAGGTAAAGTCAGTGCCGAGATGATCATCCTATCAGCCGATATGGAAACGGGCACCCTGGTTGTCTCCCGCAACACGCAAACCCCGGTTCTCATCTTCGAACATAATGCCTGGAGAATGTTGGATGAACCAGCCAGCGCCATTGGCATCCGGCATCGCACGCGCCCACAAATCGTAGAGTTGCCATTGCGCCCGGGGCTCATGGCTATTGGTTTCAGCGATGGCGTGTGGACGGCGGGCGAGAATCGGGGAGGCAAAATCGATGTGCTGGAGCTTTTGCAACGTTTTCCCGTCACCCTGGGCGCGCGCGCTTATGCCGATGACCTGCTGGCTCACGCCTTACAACATGAGCATGGACGCCCTAGCGATGACCTTTCCGTCATCGTCTTGCACGTGGCGGGACTGGCCCATGATGATGTGCGCCGTATGTCGATGACGTTACCTGTGCCGCCGCGTCTCTACAATGCATGGAGTCAGTCATGAGCCCGCAATCTGATCTCAGCGATCTCGCCGAAAAGTTACGACAAAAGAAATCCGATGCTGAATATCGGCGGATGCGCGAGATTCAACAGTTCTCCCACCGTTTTCGCTTTGCGGGCCTGATCATGACCTTTTTCTTCCTCATGTTGGGCTTTATTTTTTATATGCTAAACATGCGCACCGCCGCCCCTCTGTTCGCGTACCTGTCCTTGCTCTCTGCGGGGATGGGGTGGCTGTATTTATTGTTGCTGCCAATGTTCTTTGTGCTACGCACCACCTTGTTAGCCTATGTGTTGGAAAAACACTGGGTCTGGCTCTCGATGGTCATTGGCCTGCCAGTGGATATTTATTTTCTACCTGGTCTGGACCAGCATGGGTTACCTGGCATTTTCGGTCGCATTCCCATCGTTTTCCTTGCTTTTGTCTTGTGGGGCTTCATCCGCCGCCAGGCCCGCAAAGAAGTCTTCCAACAAGAAGCCCGCAAGAATGATGATCTCTGGACGCAACTCTTGCCGTTAGGCGTACTCGATATCGCCTTGTTTGGTTTCTGGAATATCCGTCCCCAAAATCCTGAAAAATCACAGCCATCCATCTGAGCGATGCCTGATTCCAGCGCTTCCAAACCGACTCGAACGGGGCCTTATATCCATATTGTCGGGGTGTGCGGCAGTGGCAAAAGCACCCTGGCCCAACAACTTCATCTCTTGGGGTGCCAGGCTCGACAAATTTCACAAGAACATTCTGGCGTGCCTGATCTGTGGCGTTGGCGCCGGCAGCCCGATGCACTGGTGTATTTAGACGCCAGCAATGAGCAGGTGCGCCAACGTTACCCCTGGCTGAACATTACTGATGAATATCTGAGACAGGAGCGAGATCGTCTGGCCCATGCCCGCGAGCATGCCGACTGTTATGTGTTGACCGACGGGATGACGCCAGAGCAGGTGGCCCAACACGTGCTGAAATGCTTACAAGCAAAAGGCGTTCTAACCACACAAGATCAAAAAATTCCTGGCAGTCGGAGCGAGAGTGGGCTATAATGCACAGCAACACGCCCTTCTACACCCCAGGAATAATCCATGCCCGAACTTCCGACCATCACCCCCGAATTGCCAGGCATCGGCGGTGAAATCAAAATTGAACCCGAACACTTCATCGTCGAAGAAACGCCTTTATATCCGCCCAGCGGTCAGGGCGAACATCTTTTTGTACAGCTCACACGCGAAGGACAAACCACACGCGCAGTGGTAGAGCAACTGGCCCGGGCATTACAACTCAATCCCGGCGGCATCGGCTACGCCGGACTCAAAGACAAACGCGCTCGCGTGACTCAAATCTTTTCTTTGCCAAACGTCAGTCCAGAGCAAGCGCAAAACGCGATACAACGTTTGGGATACACTTTCGGTTGGGCCATTCACCACAACCGCAAGTTACGGCCCGGACACTTATTGGGCAACCATTTTGAGATCACCATAATCAACCCCGAAGCCGAAGATGCTGTGGCCCGGGCCCAAACCATCGTGCAGGCGCTGGTCGAACGAGGATTGCCCAACTTCTTTGGCGCACAGCGTTTTGGACAATATGGCGACAATGCTGAGCAAGGCTTGGCCATCCTCATCGGCAAAAAACGTCGTCCGCGCCAAAAATGGTTGACGCGACTGCTCATCTCAGCCTATCAATCTCAGCTATTCAACGCATACCTGGCTTTGCGCATTCAACGTGGACTCTTCGACAAAATCATGATGGGAGATCTGGCCAAAAAGACCGACACCGGCGGCATGTTCGTCGTCGAAGACGCGACCACCGATCAGGCACGCTTTGATCGGCGCCAGATAACTTTTACTGGCCCTCTGTTTGGGTATAAAATGAGACAACCCCTGGCTGACGCCGCTGCACTGGAAGCTGAAATCCTAGCGACTTCTCCTGTCACAACAGAACAGTGGCGCAAACATCGCACCGATGGCAATCGCCGCGTCGGACGCATCTTTCTGCAGCCAATCGATGTAAAACCTGTGGCCTATGGCGTGCGTCTAAGTTTTTATCTGCCCAAAGGCGCCTACGCCACCATCCTCTTGCGCGAAGTGATGAAACCTGCAACGCCTCTCCCCAAATTCGAATGAACGACTTCACACATTTCCCCAATCGACTCCCCATCTTCCCCTTGCCCATGGTGTTCTTCCCGGGCCAGGTGCGGACGCTTCACATCTTTGAGCCTCGCTACAAAGATCTACTACAAATGTGCATCCACACCGGCTCGCCTTTTGGCATCGTTTTAGAAAACCGCGCCACCAAGACTGAACCAGCGCCTATGCCGCACGAGATCGGCGTACTGGCGCACATCTTCCAGGTCGCCCGCCAACCTGATGACACCTTTCTCATCCAGATTTACGGTGGCGAACGCTTTCGAGTCCGACATTTTTATCACGACATGCCCTTCTTACAGGCCGAGATCGACAGCGCCCCTTTGAGCCAAACCGACACCGATCTGGCGCTACGCCTGTTCGACACAGTAAGCGAACTGCTAGAAGCATATTTGGATGCACTCACCCAGGCTTCGGGCTTTGATTTTCAGATCCCCGACATCCCTGAAACCCCAGAACAATTGGGATATCTCACCGCCGTGGCGTTACAGATCAACAACGATCAAAAACAAACCTTGCTAAGCAAAGCATCGCTGCCTGAGTTGCTCCGGGATGAAATCATCTTCCTTCGCAGCGAACTGGATCTGATGGATTGGATCAACAACACGATCGAATCACCCATCAACAACATCTTTTCTGGATTTGGACCAGAAAACGCCATTTCGTTGAATTGATCCGCGTCTTGGCGGGGAAACTTCAAGATTTCTGTGTCCTACCGAAGAATTATTCCCAAACGACATTACCGAATCTTGGCCGTTAGCGACAAGGTCGAGCCACGGTTATATGGGCCTTCCATCACGAAAGTGGCTGGAGACGTAGATTGCATCATCGGTTGCGGGGATTTACCCTACTACTACCTCGAATACATTGTTTCCATGCTCAACAAACCGATGTACTATGTGCATGGCAACCATGATCGTCCCGAACATCGCTCCAACCGCACCGTCATCAAAGAGCCCCAGGGAGGAACCAATCTTCATGGTCGTGTTGTGGCGGCGAATGGCTTACTCATTGCAGGCCTAGAAGGCTCGCATCGTTACAACCGCAACCCCCAATATCAATATACGCAAGCGGAGATGTGGGGAGTCATTCTAAAAATGATCCCCACTCTCGTGACCAACCGCATGCTGTATGGACGGTATCTGGATGTATTGGTGACGCACTCCCCGCCATTTGGCATCCACGACGCCGCCGACCGTCCCCACATCGGATTCAAAGCGTTTCTAAGCTTTATGCGTTGGTTCAAACCACGCTACTTACTACATGGTCATCAGCACATTTACCGCGACACCGAAATCTCCCACTCTCGCTACGCTCACACAGAGATCATCAATGTTTATCCCTGGCGATTGATCGATCTCGAATTTCCCGATGCGCCCACCCAGACGTGAGGCAGGGGGAGGACAATGAGTGAACTGGACCCCGAATTTCTGCAACAGCAAGACAGGCAAATCTCCGCCCAGTTCGGAGAAGATAGCCCAGCTGCGCGCCAGTTCGATCGGGCCCGACGCAAGGTGCTTCTACACGACATCATGGCTTTCTTGCGGGGCTATCGGAATCACTTGCTAGACTTTGGCCCCCTGAGCGAGGCGTTAGCATCGGGTGAACCTGTGGATTTGGGCATCCTAGAGGTGCCCCTGAACGCCATTCGAGGCAGTGTGGATCGCTATCAGGAATTCGATCTCGCGTTCTTGCCCAAACATGAAGGATTGCGAGATCGGTGGCAACGCGTCGAAGCAGCCAGGCGTTATGGTCTGCCCACCCGCCCGGTAGAACTCTATAAACTGGGAGAAGTGTATTTTGTGAAAGATGGTCATCATCGCGTATCGGTGGCGCGTCTGCATGGCGACAAAACCATTCAAGCCCATGTGCTCGAGATGACGTCGCGCGTGCCCTTGCATTCAGAACTCAAGCCTGACGATTTGCCAGATATTCAGGCCTATGGCGATTTTCTACGGGTGACCAGGGCGGATGAGATTTTGCCTGGCGCAGATTTACGGTTGAGCGAACCTCGTTACTATGCCCGATTACTGCGCCATATCGCTCTTTTTCGCTATCTCAATCGAACGCCGGATGAGGAGCCGCGAGAATGGCCCGAAGCTGTGCGCGCTTGGTATGATCAACTCTATCGTCCCATTTGTGAGATGATCCGTGACTCGAGCGTGATGAAGCGTTTTCCCAAACGCACTCGCACTGATCTCTATCTATGGATTACCACACACTTTCGTCAACTCAACAAACGGCTACCTCGTCCTGAAGAGATGGAAGAAATCGCCGATCACCTGGACGACACCTATTTGGCGCCCTTCTGGAACGGCTAAGTATGCTCCAAAACGTTATTTGACTTTCATTGACTTGTTTGGCAACGACGCCAAGGCAAAAATGGGCGAAAGGATAACGTAGACGAACTAAAATCGTCTACATTTGCCTGTCTTGGTCTACTTTCGTCATTCAACAGGTCACCGACCTTCCATCAGGAGTTAAGACATTTTCTGGAGCCTACTTAACATGGCAAGCGGGCCAATTGAGTTCCAGGCGCCAATTGCACACAAAAACGCGAAAGCTGCTTTCGAAACGCTGCACGAAGGCGTGCAATGGCAAGTGGGAACCCCTTTGATTAGAGTTGTCCTCCTGAGCGCGTGTGGTGTATCATGGCTGCACTCACCGAGGGATAAATGATGTTATCAAAAGATGAAATTACCAATGCCTTGCGCACCGTATACGACCCCGAATTTACTATTGATATCGTATCGCTAAATATGGTAAAACGTATTCAGATTCAAGATGCGAGCGTGGACATCGATCTGGTTCTCACCACACCTTCCTGTCCCATGGCCCCTTTTATCAAGCTCAAAATCGAACAAGCCATCATGAAGGCCATTCCGCATGTTTCAGAAGTCAAGACGCGTATACTCAATGAAAGGTGGGAACCGCCCGCTTTTCTAGGCCCCATGGAAATCATCTATCCCGACTTTGTAACCGTGCAAGAAGCGCCTGCTCGCTAAGCGCTGACGATTTGAAATATTTTCCTCTCCTTCCCCAAATCCTCCAAAACACATTACATCTCCTCAAAACCCACACTGAATCGTGCCTACAATCGGTGCGTCGATGAAAACAATACCGCGAATTCCAGTGGTTGTTCCTTGATCCCAATACAAACGCCTCCCTCTAGTTTCGTCTCATCTGCATGCCGCTTTGCAACAGCACGTAAACGAAACCAAGCTGAACGAACATCGCTTCTAGCTTCGTCCACCTTCATCTTATCGCTCTTTCTTCTGGCTGCAGAACGATCATCCCATTCAGCCAGAGCCACGCTTGAACGCCAAACAGTCGTATCTGGGGTATATTCTTACGAAATTCATTAGATCACGATTCGCCATGATGCGCAGAGCCGGATTCGTGATCCGGCGGTGATTCGAGCGTCAAACCCGCCGGATTGCGAATCCGGCTGGACACATACTCTCGCAATCATGATCTACTGAATTTGTATCCGATTGCTCATTTTCCCCTCTGTGTATGTTCGACTTCATGCAAGCATCCTTTTGGCAATCCGCTTTTGCCATCATCACGGGCTATCTCATCGGCTCAATCCCCTGGGGAGTTCTACTCTCCCGGCTTTTTGGAGGGCCCGACCCACGCACAGTAGGCTCAGGACACACTGGCGCCACAAATGTCGCACGGAACGTCCATCTCGTTGCGGGTATTTTAACGGGCGTTCTGGACATGAGCAAGGGTTTGCTGGCCATATGGTTGGTGCAGCAGTTGTTCGCGGGCCCCTGGTTGATGCCACTGGCAGGCATTGCCGCGGTGATAGGACATTGCTGGCCTGTTTTTGTAGATTTTAGAGGCGGCATGGGCATCGGCGTCAGCGCCGGGTTGGCATTGTGGCAATTTCCGATGATCATTCCCTTCTATGTGGCTGCATATTTACTTGTCAACTACTTCATCAAGCATCAGGCGCGAACGGTCATGCTTATTTCAGCCTTTTTGCCACTCATGTTGCTGCCATTCCGCCCTTCCCCCGCAACAATGGCCTTGGCATCAGGCATTGCCATGGTGCTTGTCATCCGCTGGGCCTCTGATTTCAATCGCGTGTACGACTGAACAATCACCATGAACTATCTCATTACTGGCGGCGCAGGCTTCATCGGGCGTCATCTGGCCAACAAACTGGCGGCAGCCGGACACAACGTGCGCGTGCTCGATGATCTGAGTGCGGGCGAAAGAGAAGCACTGGATAGACGCATTCTTTTCACGCGCGGAGATGTGCGAGATCAACCTAAACTGTGGACGCTGTTGCACGATATCGATGTCGTTTACCATCTGGCGGCCAAAGTGTCGTTACCGCAGTCGGTGCTTTACCCTCGCGAATACAATGAAGTGAATGTGGGGGGGACTGTGGCCCTGATGGAAGCCATGCGCGCCATCGGCGCCCGCCGCGTTATTCTGGCCTCATCGGGCACCATCTATGGCGATCAAAAGCGCCAACCGGTCGACGAACAAGTGCCGCCCGATCTACGCACGCCCTATGCCGTGAGTAAACTGGCTTCAGAAAATTATCTCTTCACGCTCGGAAGCCACTATGGCATCAAGAGCGTTGCACTGCGCATTTTCAATGCATATGGTCCGGGCCAATCATTGCCCCCCGCCTATCCTCCTGTGGTGCCGCAGTTCATGATGAGAATCATCCAAGGAGGTTCGGTGGTGGTCTTTGGTGAAGGAACACAGACCCGAGATTATGTCTATATCGACGATGTGGTGGATGCACTCATTGCGGCTGGGGAACGTTCAGATGTCGATGGCGAAATTATCAATATCGGTTCTGGCATCGAAACCAGCGTCAATCAGCTGATCACATTCATCGAAGATGTGACCGGACATAAAGCGCACGTTTTGTACAATACCGAGCAATCGGGCGGCGTGCGTCGGCTGGTGGCGGATATCGAAAAGGCGGAACGTCTATTGGATTATCGACCTCAAATCTCTTTACATCGGGGACTGGAACGCACACTGATAGAAGACGAACGTTTTAAGGCGCTGATGCAAAAAGCAACGGCCTGACAGGTAGAAAGATTTCATTGGACGAATCTTCATGTCCCTGCATCCCAGTGGCAAAAAATAGCACCATCATACCCTTCATCATTACAAAGGAAAACAACAATGGACCACCCCGATGCTATTTTGGAGCGTGTGCGTCAGGCCGATATTGCTTTTATGCATGGAGATACGACCGCCCCGGCCCGTTTTGATTCCCTATGGCCTCATTTGCAGAGCGCATGGCAACAGATGCAGACGCGGCAGGACGAGGCGGCCTGGCTCTGGCTGAGCGATTTTGCAGGAAGCTTTGTCCATCTATTCAATCTACGTATCCCTCCTGCCGAACGCATTCCCTACCTGCAGACTGCGATAGCTGCGGCGCAGGCGCTGGAAGATAAAAACGCCCTGGGCATTCACCTCAACAACTTGGGCAACGCTTACAAAGCAACAGGACAGATGGAGAAGGCCATCATCCACTACCAACAAGCCCTGGCCCTGGCCCGCGAACTCGGCGATCGGCAAAACATAGGCTCCCGTCTGGGCAATCTGGGGCGGGTCTACGCAGCTTTAGGCCGAACGGATGAAGCCATCGCTTATTATCAGCAAGCGCTGGCGGTGACGCGTGCAGTGGGAGACCGGCGAAATGAAGGGATATGGTTGGGAAATCTGGGGAATGCCTATGCCGCTTTGGGTAGAATGGATGCAGCCACCGAACACTTCCGGCAGGCCCTAACCATTGCCCAAGAAATGGGGGACAAACAGAGCGAAAGTCACCATCTCGGCAATCTGGGGGCGGCCAGTTATCGCATGGGGCGGAGCCGGGATGCTATCGTCTATTACCAGCGGGCCCTGAATATTACCCAAGAAATCGGTGACAAGCGCAGCCAGGGGGCGCAATTGGGCAACCTGGGAGTGATTTACAAAAACACAGGCCAGTTGGAGAAAGCCGTTGAGTACTACCAACAAGCTCTGGCCCTGGCCCGCGAGGTGGGCGACAATCGCGCTCAAGGTGTGCACCTGGGCAATCTGGGCGCACTGTACCTCCAATTGGGTCGGATGGAGGATGCTGCCGTTCATCTCATCCAAGCCCTGGCCATCGCTCGCATCATCGGCGACAAACCAGGCGAAAGCGCCCGCCTGGGTCAGTTGGCCCGGGTTTATGCCGATCTGGGCCAAATCGATGACGCCATCGCATATCACCAGCAGGCTTTGACTATCGCCCAAGAAATCGGCGATCGTCGTAGCGCCGGGCTTCATGCCTGGAATCTGGGTGTGATGTATGAAAAACAGGGAGATTACGCCCGCGCCGCCATGCTCATGCAGATGCTGGTGGATTATGAACGAGCCGTCGGCCACCCCGACGCAGAGAAAGACGCCCAATACGTGGCCCGGGTGAGCGAGAAAGGAAGGACTCAGTAAAATAAATCGGGTTAAGTAGACTCCAGAAAATATCTTAACTCATGATAGGAGTCCGGCGACCGGCTGAATGACGAATGTAGACCAAGATAGGCGAATGTGGACGATTTCAGTTCGTCTACGTTCATTCTTTCGTCCAGTTTCGTCTTATCGTCCATTCGTCTCTCGGCAGGCAATAAAAGGCGATGGCTCTCAACCGTGGTAGCATTAAATTGCGTGACATGAGTTAGGAAGTGAATGGTTCCCATCAACACTCGGAGACGATGGGCCACACGGACGGCGGACGAATGGCGACCAAACAGCGTCTCTCATCATCCATCATCTATCATCTATCGCCGAATGGATTGAGAGCGCACCATGGCAACGAACAGGAATGCAAACATCAGGCAACAATCAACACCACATCTTTTGGGGCGGTCTGGCGTCGTGATGTGAAAGCGTTTCTCGGTTCCGGCTTATCCGGGGTTAGGGCAAATCCACCAACCACGTCTTGACCGCCGCATCCAAATCCTCCAGGCTCAGATCGAAGTATTGCTGGGTGAAGATGGGCGTTTTTTCCACTGCCATCTGGCTCATGTGCGTGTCGGCCAGCAGGCCCGCGAACATGCCGGTGAATTTTTCGGCCAACTCGGCGTCGGGAACCTGGGCATAGGCCCGATAAAAGGCCATCAACTGGTCCTCGCCGAAATTTTCAGCCAACCAGGTGACAACCGCGCCCGAGAACAGATACTCGTAGCCCACAGTTTCACCGAAGAAGTCATGCTCGCCCAGGCTGTTGGCCTCGGTGAGTTCCATCAATGAAAGTTCATTGAGGCGTCCCTCTTCCACCAGGGTGCGCAGTTGCCGGGGCGGGCATTGCTCTGCGTAATAAACGGCCAGCCCTTCGCTGAGCCAGGGCGGGATAAAGGGGCGGGATTCTTTGGAGAGCGCCAGGTGCACCATCTCGTGGGTGATGGTGGAGGCGCGTTCATCTTCGGCCAGATCATCGCCGTGCGTGGCAAAAGCCTCACCATTGATGAAGAAGGCGCGACTGTTCACATGCACCACGTTACCCTCGAAGCTGTATTGGGCCAGCGCCAGGCCCAGCAAACGAGTGCCGCCCCGTCCGGTGAGCTCGTACAAACCTTCATCCGGGCCGGTGAAAAAGGCCACATTCATGGGTTCCAGAGGCAGGCCCCGGGCCTTGAGCTTGTCGTAGGCGCTCTCCAATTCCTTTTTCAGCGATGCGATTCGGGCTTCGGTGTCGGGCCGGGTAAAAAGGATGAAGTGCTGAGAATGATTGACCACCACATCGCCCAGGAACCAGAAGGGGGTGAAGCTATCATTCTCCACCGCAGTAATCTGCCAGGAATGCCCCTGTTGTGTCAGGTCGTACGCCGCGGTGTAGCGGAAGTCGTTATCCTCTGGAATGCCTTCCAGCGCGTAGCGTCCCCATACGCTGATGTTTGTCAGCAGGCCATCTTTTGCCTCATCCAGATCTTCGTTGGGGTCTAGCTCCAGCATGTAGTCGTTCAGGGGAACCTGCTGCATCCGCCGGAAGATGGCCCGCTGCTCCTCTCGCAAATCGGGCGCAAAGGGGGCCAGATACGCATCTTCATCCCCATCCAGAATGGCCCGGGCCTGCTGGTTCAGCATTTGGTTGATGCTTTGGTAGGCCACTTGCGAGGGTTTGGGCGTGGGCGTGGGCGGAGGCGGGCCGCCAGTGCGTGAGGTGATGGCGACATCTTGCAGGCCCTTTTTGTCGAACGTCAGTGTGATGGCGGGATAGTAGCGGAAGGTGAAGCGGATGATGCCGGGCGCGGCGGGCAGGGGGAAGGTGATGCTGCCCTCGTGGGCCTGGCCTGGCAGCCAGCCATCGGGCGGGGCAATGCGGGTGGCCAGGTTGTCGCTGGTGGCGATGGGTGTGTATTGGTTGCGCTCGGCATCGATGAGCCAGGCGTCGTTCATGCCATCGGGCCCCCACATGTCGTAGCCGGTGTGGCGCGTGTTGACAAAAGCCAGATGCACCGTCACATCCTCCTTGTTCACATCGATGGCATCTACGCGCAGGGCAATGGGCGCCAAGGTGTCATCGGATGAGCGCAGAGTCTGGTTGATTTCATACGTTTTTTGCTTGAGTTCAGCCAGCGGCATGTTTTTGAGCTTTTTCTTCAGCTCGAATGCGATGGGTTCGTAGGTGGGGAAGTGCAGCTTGTAGGGCTGTTTTCCCTCGGGCAGCGGAAAAAGGAGATTGCCCGCTGCACCACCGCCAGGCAAAAAGCTGCCACCGTTGGGGTTGAAGGAGGTAACGCCGATATCACCGTCCAGCAGTTGGTAGCCATTGCCCGAGCTGTCGACCAGGCGAATGTCCCGGCGCGAGACACCTCCGATTACCGACATCTCTGAATCGCCCTGGAATTCAAACGCCACGCGCAGCAGCAACCCCTCATCAGTGCGTTGGGCCCGTAAAAGATGCAGGGTTAGCGCATTCAGCACATCGTTATCGCTGTGCGAGGTGGCGTCAATTTCGTACCATTGTCCCTTGCCCTCCAGCGCCACGGGCGTATCGGTGGGGATGGGGGGGAGTGTTGGCGCGGGCGTGATCGTAACAGGGACCGATGTAGATCGAACCGGAACGCTGCCAGATTCTCCCACGTCGTCGGTACCCGTAGTAGTAGCCTGAGTGGCCTGCTTGGTGGCTCGCCTGGCTTTGATATCGGCATCGCTGCACGCGGTCAATCCCGCCGCAACTACCAGCATGAGCGCCAACAAGGCGACGATAAACTTGATCGATGAATGACCAGACATAAGAGTAACTTCCCGAGCGAAACAAGAAGGGGGACGCCATCCATTTTACCATTTGCTCACTGTTTCGGAAACTGACTCGGACACAAGGGGGGCGTTTCAGTTTGGGGGCGCTTTTATTTTTGGGCCGGGCGGATTACGAATCCGCCCTGGTAGCCCCGCTTCGGAGCCGGATTCGCAATCCGGCGGGTTTCACAATGCCTGCCCCAATTTTGAAACGCACCCGGACACAAGGAGGGTGCTTCAATTTCGGGCAGCTTATCAATGTCGTCGGGTTACAGTTCCGGCTGGAGAGCAAAAATGTGCACATGCGAGTCTGTGACTCGCTGGCCTGACAACATCAGTCGGTCTACATCGAGTGAATGCATCTATGTTGAACCGCACCCATTGTCTGGGCATGGTTCAATGTTGGGCGCTTTTCTGTTTTGCCGGGCGGATTACGAATCCGCCCTGGGGAGCCCCGCTCCGGAGCCGGATTCGCAATCCGGCGGGTTTCACAATGCCTGCCCCAATTTTGAAACGCACCCCTGATCTCGATTTTGATTGTACAAAAAGAGGAATGGATGTATAATAACAAAACTGAAATGACGAAACACAAAATTCAGTAGATCACGATTGCGAGAGTATGTGTCCAGCCGGATTCGCAATCCGGCGGGTCTAACGCTCGAATCACCGCCGGATCACGAATCCGGCTCTGCGCATCATGGCAAATCGTGATCTACTGAAATTCGTTCTCCGGGTGCTGGGGGTAGCGTTCTTATGTCTTATTTCGAACCTTAGAACTGTCTTTTCGCGATAGACGCCCCCTACACTTTATGCAACAGGTGTGGTTCATAAATGACCAATGACAGCTCATCTATAAAACCTGTGAATCCAGCGGCTAATTTGTGGGACATTGTGACAGCTCCCAGCCTGGCACTAGAACGCGTGAGCACGATCCAAACGCGAAGTTGGTGGTTGCCAGCATTACTGGCGCTCATTGCACCGATCCTGCACATCGCGTTAACCTTGGATTTACAGATAGAGCGCATAGAATCCAATATCGCTTTGCGTCTGAGTGTAATGCCCGCCGAGCAGGCCAATGCCGCGCGTCCAATGATGGAGCGCATGCTCCAACCCAATGTGTTGCTTTTCAGCACATTTACCCAGGTGGCAGTGGGACTATTGCTGAGTTGGGCGCTCGCAATGCTTATTCTGTACTTCGGCATCGCACTACTGGGAAAGCCCCCCAAATCCGCAGGCCTTTGGTCAGCCATCATCTGGGCATGGATACCATTCGCCATCCGGCCCTTGGTTCAATTGGCCTGGAACGCATACACGCACTCCTTAGTCTATAATCCAGGGGCGACATACTTTGTAGCCACAGGAAACGTGGTCGAAGATCAACAAAACCCACTTTATGTGGCGGCGACGCAAATCGATATGTTTTCCGTATGGCATATCATTTTGATCTATGTGTTGCTACGGGTCGTCGGGAAATTGGGAAGAGGGGGAAGTCTTTTCATGACCGCGCTTTACATGATTTTGATGCTCGGAATTCATGTTTTGCCATCTATCTTGACAAAATTGGCAGGTGCAGAATAATGCAACCTTGTCACCGCCAAAAACGTATTAAAATGGTGGAGCTATTCGATATTTCTATGCCATCCGCTGTATCGCCCATCTATCCATTCAAGCTGACGACAAGGACATCCTTATGCGTAGACTGATTATCATACTCATCATTGCCGTAGTCGTAATTGGCGGCTCCTGGTTTGTCTATCAGGCGACAGCCCAACAAAAAGAGCCGCCCACTCCCGATTACGAAACCTACACCGTCACCAAAGGCGACATTTACGCAACGGTGACTTCGACAGGCGTAATCGAACCCGCCGAAGAAGTTAAATTGACATTTAAAGGCACAGGCAAGGTTAGCCAAATACTTGTTTCCGTTGGTGAAGAAGTGAAAAAGGGTCAAGTCCTGGCTCATCTCGAAGATGATGATCTTCAGCTGCAACTGAAACAAGCGAAAACGAACTTGAAACTCGCCGAAGCCAATCTCAACAAAGCTAAAGTTCCGGCGGATGAGGCGGAGATTGCAGCAGCGCGAGCGCAACTTGAATCAGCCCGCGCCCAGGCGCAAGCCGCCCGAGCAGCCTATCAAGACCTGCTGCGAGGCCCCTCGGACGCTCAAAAAACGTCGGCTCAAGCGCAATTGAAACGAGCCGAAGCTAATTTAAGACACGCCCAGGAAGCCTATGATAAAATCGCTTACATGCCCGAGGCGTCGGCAATGCCACAGGCGTTGCAGTTGGAACAGGCAACGATTGAATACGAAACAGCCAAGGCGAATCTAGAAGTGACATTAGCGCCACCCACAGAGGGAAAGAAAGCGCAAGCGTTGGCCCAGGTTGCAGCCGCAGACGCTGCCATCGCCCAGGCGGAGGCCAATCTGCACCGTTTGCTCACAGGCCCCAAACCCGCAGACATCGCCGTATTAGAAACACAAGTCGAGCAGGCGAAAATCGGCGTCGAAGCCGCCGAGCTGGCTTTGCGCAACACGCAACTCATTTCGCCCATCGACGGCGTGGTTGGCATCATCAACATTCGCACCAACGAAGCGCCCAACCCCACCCTGCCCGCCATGGTGATCGCAGACCCTGAAGGCTTCCACATCAAATTAAATGTCGATGAACTGGATATTGGGCAAGTGGCTGTGGGCCAGACCGCACTGGTCACGGTAGACGCCCTGAATGACGCCAAACTAACCGGAGTTGTGGCCCGGATCGCCCCCGTTGCCAACACCACGCCCGTTGGCGGCAGCGCCATCGTCACCTACGAAGTCATCATCAACCTGGACCCATCGACGTTGCCGCTGCGCAGCGGCATGACAGCCACAGTGGCCATTGTCACAGACCAGGCCGAAGATGTCATCATCATTCCGAATCGGGTCATGCACCTAGATGAAGTGACGCGCACGCCCTATGTCGAGAAACTACTCAACGGCGTCCCCACGCGAGTGGATGTGGTGATCGGCTTGCGCAATGAACAATACAGCGAGATCCAACAGGGTCTGGAAGAAGGTGATGTACTTGTCATTCGTCGCATAAACACAGGTGACATCCTGCGAAAGCAGATTTTCGGAGGAGGTTGATCGATGCCAGAATCGCAACCTGTGATTCAGCTCACCGATGTTACCAAAGTGTACACCCTGGGGCAATTCGAGGTGCATGCCCTGCGCGGCATCTCGCTTCAGGTCGAACCTGGCGAATTTCTCGCCATTATGGGCCCCTCCGGCTCTGGCAAATCCACCCTGATGAACATCATGGGGGCGTTGGATGTCCCTACCAGTGGCAACTACTTCCTTGAAGGCATCAATGTAGGCAACCTGAGCGACGATGAGTTGGCAACAATCCGCAACAGTAAAATCGGCTTTGTCTTCCAGAATTTCAATCTTTTGCCCCGCACCACTGCACTAGCCAATGTTGAGCTCCCTCTGGTGTATGCAGGCGTCAAAAATCGGCGTCAGCGCGCATTGACAGCATTGAAACTGGTTGGATTGGCGGATCGCACCCATCATCGCCCCAACGAGCTGTCAGGTGGACAACAACAACGCGTGGCCATTGCCCGAGCGTTGGTCAACAACCCCAGCATTATCCTGGCCGACGAACCTACCGGCAATCTTGATTCTCGAGCTGGGGCTGAGATCATGCGCATCTTTCAGGAGCTGAATGAACAAAAGGGCATCACCGTCATCTTCGTCACGCATGAGCCAGATATCGCCGCCCATACCCATCGCATTGTGCGCTTGCATGATGGTCACATCGTCGATGACTCCCTCGTTGAAAACCCCAGACGCGCAAGCGAGAGCGTTTATCAGCAGAGCAAACATCCTGTACCCGGCCATCCGGAACCAGAGCCACCGGCGACGGCAGAAGCGGACGCCTACCAAGAAGAACAGGAGACATCCGTCGGCTTAACGGAGGTGGGGACATGAATCTTGTCGAGTCATTCCGCATTGCACTACGTGCGCTCACTGCCAACAAGATGCGTTCTATCCTGACCATGTTGGGCATCATCATTGGCGTTGCCGCAGTCATCGCACTGATGAGTGTAGGAAAAGGCGTTCAGCTCTTGGTGGCGGAACAGTTGCAATCTGCAGGATCAAACCTGTTGATTATTACTCCGGGGAACCTCAAAAATGCACAACCAGGAGATCCACGCCTGCAACGTCCCACCAAGCCTCTAACCAATGGCGATTGGATGGCGATCAGAGACCCGCTACAAGTTCCTCACCTGGTTGCGGTTGTCCCGAATGCAGCAGGGCAGGCCAGTGTAACCTACGGCAAAACCACACTTTCGCTCATGGTAACCGGCGCCAATGAGGAGTTTTCCTTTGTGCGCAACTACTACCCCGAAGAGGGACGCTTTCTGAGCGAAGAGGATGTTTTAGGAGAGACCAGAGTTGTCGTCTTGGGCGCCAATGTGGCAGAGAAACTCTTTCCTGGAATTTACCCCATCGATCAAAGCATTCGCATCAACAACATCCCATTCCGCGTGGTGGGAGTGATGGAGAAAAAGGGAGGAAGTGGCTTCGGCAGTTTTGACGACGAAGTTTTTATTCCATTCACCACAGCGCAACAGCGCTTATTCCCCTATCTTCGGAGCCCGCGCGGCGAGCCCACGCTCTCACTCATCCTCGCCAAAGTCGATAGTGAGGAAAATATCGATCAAGCGGTCTTGGCCATCGAAAATTTGCTGCGTAAAAGGCATGGCATCGCCTACCTGGATGACGATGATTTCAGCGTCATCAACCAGGCCGACATCCTCAATATTTTTGGGAGCATTACCGGCGTGCTGACTACTTTTTTAGGAGGCATTGCCGCCATCAGCTTGCTGGTAGGAGGCATTGGCATCATGAACATCATGTTAGTCTCGGTAACCGAGCGCACCCGCGAAATTGGGCTACGCAAAGCAGTGGGGGCAAAACGCAGAGACATCTTGTTGCAATTCCTTGTCGAGGCCATGGTGCTAAGCTTGATCGGCGGTCTTATTGGCATGCTTCTGGGATTCATCGGCGCCCAAGCGCTTGCCAGCTTTTCAAAAGATCTGACCGCGGTCATTTCATGGGATTCAATCCTCCTGGCTACCAGCTTCAGCGCCCTGGTCGGACTATTCTTCGGCATTTATCCGGCGCTACGAGCGGCCCAACTTCATCCGATCGATGCACTACGTTACGAATAACTCATGAACAACATGAAGCGACTACTCATTGTTTTATCATCGATTTTGGCAATTGGAATACTGGCGGGATGCCACCGGGCCACCCCCACTCCCACAAAACCGACCCCCATCCCACCACCGCCAACGGCGATTCCACTGCCCTCGCGACCGCCATTCACCCCCACACCCACCCTCCCGCCAGAAATTGCTCCTACCCAAATTATAGAGCTGGCCACCCCCGAAATGGCGGAAACAACGCCAACTCCCGTCACCCCCAACATCTTTGGTTGGGCATATGTTGACGTACTTCGCACCAACCTCCGCAATGCCCCAAACGGGAATATCGTGACCCCCCTACATGCGGGCGACCGGCTTGACATCCTGGGCAGGACAGAGGATCGAAGGTGGATCATGGTGCAATATCGGGCAGACATGGATAAGGCGCCGATTACAGGCTGGGTGCGCGTCTCAGCAGTGGATACGCTGGCGGACGTTGACGAACTTCCAATCGTTGACGCCAGCGCCCAACCGCCCGGAACCATCATTCCTGCAGGAGAAGCAGTGGCCACCGCCACCGTAACAGCCAACAAATTAAACCTGCGTTTGGGGCCCGGCATGGATCAAATCATCATCGGACAGCTTACCGCAGGGCAGACCGTCGATGTCATTGGGCGCAGTGATAACAGCGAATGGCTGCAGGTAAAAAGTGACAACGGTCAGGTTGGATGGGCCGCGGCTTCATGGATGACCCTTTCGATTCCTGTCGAAAACCTGCCCATTGTTGGAAAAGCGACCACAGCAGTCCCCCGCCCCTCGAAAACAGCGTCAGCCCTGCAGGGCCATATTGTTTTCATGGAAAGCCCTGGAGGCCCGATTTACCTCATGAACGCAGATGGCAGCGGTCTGCATCAGGTGTCGACCGGCCTCGATCCTACATTCAATGCAGATGGCAGCAAAATCGCTCTAACGCGCTGGACAAACCCCAGAGGCATTTGGGTGCTGAATGTAGCAGATGGCAGTCAGCGCCAGGTCCTCGGCGCCGAACAGATACGATCTCCCAGCTGGTCGCCCGATGGCAACGCAATTGTCTATGAACACCCCACAATGGCCTGGGAATGCCGCGACACGCCCCTGGGTTGCTACACCGATCAAGAAATCTATGACTTCTTTGGCGGCAATGAATGTAAAGATTTTGGCATCTGGGGCTATTATTGCATTTCCGATTTCCCTCCCAAGGGCATTCATTTCCAATATGGATTGCGCGAAATCAACTTGACGAATGAACAGATAGACGATCTTCCCGTCCCACCCTTTGCATACGCCCCGCGCTACCATCCTCATAAACCCGAAGTCATGGTGCTGCTGCCTGACGGCATAGGCGTTGTTGCAAAAGATGCGAACGCATCTCCAGGAAAGTTGATTCAGGGCGGTGCATTGGGGGCTCCGGTTTACAGTCCCGATGGCCGCTATATCTACGTCAGCAAGAAGTCTGGCGATCATTGGGATATCTGGCGATACAATGAAGATGGCTCCAACCCGGTGGCGTTAACCCGACCGCCCGGATTGCGAGATCGCGCGATTCATAACGTCGCCCCGGCCGTTTCTCCCGATGGACAACACGTCATATTCCTGACCAATCGAGAAGGGGATGGTTCAAAGTGGAAATTGTGGATCATGAATAACGATGGCAGCAACCAACATCCTCTTGCCCCCCAGGCTTTAGCCAATATCCATTTTCAATTTAGCTTCGGCCGGGAACGCATTCTCGATTGGAGGTAATCATGGCGTCACACCTGTTCCAGACAGCAGCCTATGGCGGACCAGGATGGCAGGCTCGTTTGACCACGACTCAGGAGGAGTTGGGGGTTTTATGGGCCGCCTGCGGACAGAATAGCGAATGGATGCCGCTGAAATCTGTGCTTCTCCATCGTCCCGGAAATGAATTGATGCATCATACAGACCCGGACAAGGTGCAGATGCTTGAATCCATCGATCTGGCTCGGTTGCAAACCCAGCATGACACCCTGGCACAAGCATATCGGGATGCGGGCGTGGTGGTGCATTATGTGGCTCCCGCAGAGACGCCGCCTCCCAACCTCATGTTCGTGGCCGATTTGATGTTTATGACGCCAGAAGGCGCTATTCTTGCTCGCCCCGCTTCCAGCGTGCGGGCGGGCGAAGAGCGGTTTATTGCCAGTAGATTGGCGGCATTAGGGATGCCCATCTTGCGCAGCATTCATGGCCGCGCCACGTTCGAAGGGGCAGATGCCATGTGGCTTACATCGGAAGGCGTGTTTGTGGCCGATGGTTTGCGCACCAATCCTGCAGGACGCATGCAGATCGAGACGGTGTTGGCCGAATTGGGTGTGCGCACAATTCCGGTGGGATTGCCATACGGAATCATGCACCTTATGGGCGTCTTACGCATCGTTGATCGCGATCTGGCCATTGCCTGGCCTGGCCGTGCGCCATTTGCTGCGGTGCGAACACTCAGGGAAAATGGCTATCGGGTAGAATTTCTCCCTGACGCGCAAGAGGCGGTGCAAGGCTTCGCCTTGAATTTCGTAACGTTGGGGCCGCGTCGCATTTTGATGTCTGCCGGCAACCCCATCACCCAACGTTTTTATGAGAAGTTGGGGATCGAATGTCACTCGATCCAGGTGGATGAACTGATCAAAGCAGCAGGCGGCATTGGTTGCCTCACAGGCGTTTTAGAACGGTCTGGGCGGGTGTAAACTGCGGTTTATTCGAAATCATTAGAGATTATCAGAAAGAAAACAAGATGAAGTGCGTAAACACGCGCGGGGATGAAGCGAAATGAGGTCAAGGAGCCTGAGGCGTTGGGGTGCGTTTCAATTTTGGGGCAATTTGTCTAATGGTGAACTAGCCGAGTGAACTCGAGCTCTACAGGCGCTTCGCGCCAACGGTCGCCCTGCGGCGACCTGGACGGCGGAGGCCGGCCGCTGGCCGCAGGCCTGAAGCGCCCGACTTGAGTCGGCCAGGAACGCAAAAAAGCGCCCCCATTTTGAAACGCACCTGAGGCGTTGCTGATGTAGTGGATGTTGGCGTAGGGATGGGGAGCGTAGGGGATGGCGGCTGGGGAGCAAGACGAATGGTGGGAATGATCTTCAGGGTAAGCGCTACCGGGCGGGCCAATCTTTCGGCCAGATGTTTCTGGATGATGATGGATTGATCAAAGGGAATTTCGTGTTCCACCTCCAGATCCAACTCCAGATGAACGACATCATCTTGAATGGTATAGCGCCAATCACGGAGATGCACATCTTTCATGTTCTCGAAATCAATCATCAGCGCTGCCGCGATGGAGCTTTCGATACGCTGATTTTTTATCTGCCTGATGCTAACCACGGCAAGTGGAATCGCGATGAGAAAAGTCATCAATAGAATGGCTTGCCAGCCGCGGGCAAATAAACGCAGACGCTCACGCGAAACTTCGGGATGAAAATCCATGGAAAGAAACATCCAACTGCTCATCGCCACAATCCCTACCAGATTGGTGAGAAAGAGCAATCCCGCCCCCAGCGCGACCTGCCATTCTTCTAGAGCCAGAGCCATGCCAGCTGTTGAAAGTGGCGGGATGAGCGCGACGGCAATGGCGACGCCAGGGAGTGAGGAGGAGACGTTTTTACGTGCCAGTGCATAAGCGCCCGCGGCGCCTGCAGCCAGCGCCACTCCCATATCCAACAGGTTGGGCGCCGAGCGAGCCACCATCTCAGGAGTCAAGGTGTTGAAAGGAATGATTAGCTCCAGCAAGAAACTTACGGCGATAGTAACGGCAACGCCCGCCAGAGTGGTTTTTGCGCCCAAAGAAAGAAGATGGGCATCGCCCTGTACAATCCCCAATCCCATAGCGATAATGGCATTCATTAACGGTGCTATGAGCATGGCGCCAATAATCACCGCCGGTGCGTTCAGCATGAGTCCCAATGTGGCAATGGCTGTCGAGAGGGCGATCATGGTGAAAAAATCACGCGAGGCTTTGGTGTTCTGTTGCGATTCCCAATTGACCGCGACTTTTTCCGCCTCGCTTAGCTTCGGCGAAATTTGAGCGATGGTATCCCAGGCGCGACGGTAAAAAGTAACTCGTCTCGACAGTGGTCGCTTGATCACCAACACCGGCACCTGCGCTTTGGCGGCAACTTTTTCGGGAATTTCGCCAAAGCGAATACGATGGATGACGCCTTCGCGCGAAGCGCCGATAATGACTACATCGGAGTGAAGAGGGGAGGCCATCTGCAAAATGCCTGCGGCGATCGAAGGCGCGCGCAAAACATGAAATTCTATCGCACTGTGCGGGATCGACAGACCGGTCAGGGCTTTGTGTGCCCGATCCTGTAGATTTTCTCGAGCTGCAGCAACCTCATCATCATGGGCGTGTTGGGGCAATACGGTGAGCAATAGCAATTTGCTGCCGTATGCCTGATGAAAATCTTCTGCAAACTGAAATCCCAGTTCGACATTCGGACCGCCGGCGCTGGGAATGAGTACGCGATGTGGGGGCGGCGCAGCTTGTGCGCCTCGCCAAACCACCAAATCGCAGGGAACATCCATGAGTAAGTCGTGCAAGGTGACATCTGCATCGATTTCGCCATGGCCAACCCGGCGCCAGCTCAGAGCCAACAATTCTGGTTTGAATTCCCGCACAGCATCGCGAATGCCCCCGGCAATGCTTTGCGCCATGCGCCGTTCGATTTGCACATCGACGCCAGCGTCTCCAAACAGGCTCGCGGCTTCTTGCAACCAGGGCGTCTCAGGCGCGAGTGCATTGCCAGGCGCATTGTTTTTCTCGATATAGGGCGCCACCAGATACACATGCAGCAGAATGACGCGAGCCTGCTCGCTGCGGGCCACAGGAAGGATGAATGTGGATAGGATGGCCGCCTGTTCAGGTCGAGATAGTGGAACCAATATCGTGTGCATAGGAGACGGATACCAACAGGGCCGGGATGGCGTTGGCAAATCGAGCCCAACGCCAGAAATCGACCACTATAAGGGAAACGTTTATGAACGCTGTTTTCGCTTTCGTCCGATTCTCTGGATTTCTTCAACTTTGCCGTTGGCGAAGATGCGAAAATGCCGGATGTATTGCGGCGGAATTTCGAATGCAAAGCGGGAGGGATCGCGAAAGAAGCCATCTTCCCGGTCGTTGGTCGAAAAAAGATACACGGCATTTTTGGCGCGTGTGATGCCAACATACAACACGCGGCGCTCTTCCGCCAATTTTTGTGGATCATCCATGCTGCGCCAGATGGGGAGATTTTCTTGTTCGACGCCCACGATAATCACAACAGGATATTCCACCCCCTTGGCATTGTGCAAAGTCATCATGGTAATGGCGTCCGCGTCAGGCTCATGAGCGAAGGCGTCCATACTGGTCAGGAGCGCCTGATAGTCGAGGAATGCCCGCAGACTACGGTCCTTTCCATATTTGCGGAATGCCTTCACATGCTGAAGAAAAGCCTCTTGCAGTGCCTCCCACTGAGTATCTTCCTCATCCCGACGAGGAGAGCGTGCTTCGAGCTGGCCAACGAGTTTGAGTAACGTGAGTTGCAATGCGGGCGGCAAATCATCGAGCAAGGCTTCAATCAATGAGTGCGCCGTATCCGCTACCAGCGAGCGAGCGGCTGCGTCGAGCAACACGCGCCGTTCTGGCGTCTCCTCCCCATCCGTCATCATCAAGCCCAACCCCACAAGAGGAAGATACTCCGATAAGGCTTCCTGCTCCTTTTCGGCCAAAATATAATCGGTCAGAAGATAAAATAGATCCGCGGTCACACGCAAATCATCCAACGCCCGATGTCGGATTGGACCTTTGTGTAATCCCAGTGTCTGGGCGAGTTGTTCGAGCGCGTAGTGACGTTGTTCAGGCAGCAAACGGCGGGCCAATCGCAATGTGTCGATGAACAAGGGGTAGAATCCATGTCCGAGATGCTCACCGCAGGCTTTGTCGAGAAAGCGATTATCGAAACGGGCGATGTTGTGTCCCACTAAAGTTTCGTTTTTCACGTAATCCAGAAACTCGGGCAGCACCTGCTCGATGGTGGGAGCATCCTTGACATCTTCATAGCTGATGCCATGAACGCGAGTGGCGGATTTGGGGATGTATGCTCTGTGGGGTCGAATGAGGGCTCGGAATGGTTCGGCTGCCGGTCGACGGTTTTCATAGACGAGCGCCCCGATTTCCACCAATTCATCGCGACGAACATTGGCGCCAGTGGTCTCAACGTCATAGACGATGTAGCGACCATCCGCCAATCGTTCGTAGCTCAGTAGGAGTTGTTGCGCCCAACGCCACGCCCAAAGACTCAGCGAGAAAGCGGAGCCCACGGGATGAGGCGGCGAGAATGTATCAGCATCGTTACCATGTTCTTGCGTGCGCCCAAAGGAAATGATTACGGCATCCTTTGAAGGTGGCGTCTGGGGGTTGATTTCGACTTCGAGATGTAGATAGCGTTGCAAGACTTCTCGCAAAATGAATGCGGCAATGCGTGCATCTAAATGCTCCGCATGATAAATAATCAAAGGATCTCCGCGCTGCAACGCCTGGGAGAGCCGCTCGACCAATTCAGGCGAGCGCGTCGCATCCAACAGCCGGGCCAGCGCATCTCGCTCATGTTCTCGCCAGGGTGATCGTAACGCCGCCAATTGAGCGAAGGTGGATCGGACAGCCGTCTCGGCATCATCCTCCAAATTGGGCAGATCCTGTTCGACAAGTCGCATTATGCGATGAAGATGCCGTCGTGTCAGAGGACTGATCTCTGGAAACTCATCAGCGCGTCGCACTAATTCGATCAGATCAATTTCCGAAATCTGCGCCAGGCGACGGAGCTGCACCATGGTCAACTCGTCAATCTGGTGAACCGGAAAGTTGATGACGCCGGTAAAATCATGTTCGGTCAAGGCCCGAGCCAGCTGCAAATAACGCACGATTTCTTTGACGAGATGACGTTCAAAGAAGCTCTTTGGGCGCACGCGTTGCACGTCGAATCCAGCCTCTAACAGTGTTTGTTCAATGGGCCCCGCCAAACGGTGCGTGCGATAAAGAATGAGAATGTCTCCCAATTTGTAGCCGCGCTCGCGCACCAGTTTACGAATGAGCCGAATCAGCCATTCTTGTTCCTGACGAAAATTGCGAAAGATGTAATGATAGATTGGAGGATTGTCACCCTCCACCTTGCTTTGCATAAATCGACGTCGTGCTTCAGCCTTGGATTCATGAGCGATTAGGTTCTGGGCGCCATAAAGAATGTTGGGCGGGCACCGATAACTGTATGGAAGTTTGATGATGGTTGGTTTGTAATGAGCGATGAACGCATCGATGAAGCCTGGATCTGAACCCCGCCATCCGTAAATCGTTTGATCATCATCGGCCACAGCAGTAATGCTGGCGTTGGCGGCAGCTAATAAAGTGAGAAGTTGATATTGAGCTTTATTGATGTCCTGATACTCATCCACCAGGAAATGATCCAGTTTCTGGCGATAATATTCCCGCACGTCATAATGTTTACGGAGCAACACCACAGTGTACAGCAACAAATCATCAAAATCGAGCATTCGCTGCTCACGCTTCCAAACTTCATAAGCGCGGATGACCTCGGAGATCACAGGGTCTTCTTCCTCGAACTGTGCAGGAGTGGCCAAATTGTTTTTGAGATGGCTGATTCGTGATGCAATCTCGCCTACGGGATATTGCTCTCGGCTGAGATTGAGAATCCGCAGTTGCCGGGCGATTTGAAATCGCTGCTCATCATCATCGAGAATCGTGAAGTCGGTTGGAATCTCGATTCGTTCTCCGAATTTCCGCAAAATGCGCATGGCGGCGGCGTGAAATGTGTGCACCCAGACCCCTTCCGCCACCTCGCCAAGAAAGTCAAATAGTCGCTCTTGCATCTCCTCTGCAGCGCGATTGGTAAACGTAACCGCTAAAATGCGCTCTGGTTGTGCATGCTGTTGTTTTACCAACCAGGCAATGCGGCGGGTAATGATGCGAGTTTTTCCGCTCCCTGGCCCGGCTAACACCAACAAAGGTGAATTCCTAAAGGTAACGGCCTTTAGTTGTTGTGTATTGAGATCATCGAGCCAAACATTCTCATCCATGAATTTCTTCCAGAGATTCTTAACTGTGGGATGTCATGACCTGCATCGTTACTCATATTCTAACATAAACAATGCTAGCTGGGCGCAGATACGGATAACAGGGATTTCGTGGGGGAAATACACCAACGGTTGCCGTAGACGAAGAACTCCGGGTGCGTTTCAGTTTCGGGGCGCTTTTATTTTTTGGCCGGGCGGATTGCGAATCCGCCCTGGGGAGCCCCGCTTCGGAGCCGGATTCGCAATCCGGCGGGTTTGACGCTCGATGCACCGCCGGATCACGGATCCGGCTCAGCGCATCATGGCAAATCGTGATCTACTGAATTTAGGGAAAACCGGCCAGAAAGCGTTTATCTGAGGCTTCACCGCCTCCTTTTTGCCCCCTCCCCGGCCCTCCCCCGACACTCGCTACGCTCGCGTTCGAGGGAGGGAGCCCTTCAGCTACAAAGTTTTTTTGCTCTCGCCGGACTCCTCCCCCCGTGCGACGGCTGTCGTAACGGGGGGGAGGCTGGGAGGGGGGCTTGGAGCAACGACAAATTTGAAACGCACCCGCCGAGCATGAGAGCGTTGAGATTTTTCTTTGCAACTGCTACAATAGATTCCATTGAAAATAACATTTCACCACGGCGACACAGCGTGCACGGAGAAAATCGATTGGTTCATCACCCAAACTCATGACTTCCTCCTTTTTCAACAGTTTCAATACACCAGGAGGTCGTCCATGATGAATCCTGGTCCCATCGAAACAACTCTATATCTCCTTGCGCGGCATCGCCATCCCCTTATTCACACTGATTGGCGTTACCCTCATCCACCTTAAACTTTCTCACATCGAAAGTTATTTCGATTGACTAAAACGGCAAGGGAAGGATTATGATCGAATGGCCCAAAGGAACCATCATCTTTGCTCATCGCGGGGCTTCGGGCTACGCCCCCGAAAACACGTTGCCTGCGTTTGAACTGGCGGCAGACATGCACGCCGCTGGCATTGAATTCGATGTACAAATCACGAAGGATCAACAGCTCATCATCCATCATGATCGGGAGCTGGGGCGCACAGAGGAGGCCTCTGGTCTGCTATCCGACTGGAACTTTCGCGATTTACGAGCCCTGGATGTCGGGAGCTGGTTTGGCAGCGATTTTGCCGGCGTCCAAATGCCTACGCCCACCGAGGTGGTTGAAGCAGTAGGCCAACGATTGTTACTCAACTTCGAGTTAATCAACGACACGCCCGCGCCCAATGGTGTAGGAGAATTGCTGGTCGCCCTCTTTCGACGCATGAACCTGTTTCACCGGGCCATGATCTCATCATTCAATCCCCTGGCCCTGTGGCAAGTGCGTCAGTTGGAACCACGCATTACGTTGGGAGCATTGTGGAGTGAAGAGGCTCCCTACTATGCCCAATCGGGCGATTGGGCCACGCGCATCCATCCAGAAGCGTTGCACCCCAACCACGATCTGGTGACGCCCCAATTGGTGGAAGACGCCCACGCCCGCGGCCAACGGGTTCACACCTGGACGGTAAACGACGCGGACGTTGCTCGTCGCATGCGCGATCTTGGCATAGACATGGTCATGGGCGACTACCCCGACCAACTACACACCGCGTTGCACCAGGACGCAACAGAGGAAGGATGCCCAGGAAATTGACCAAGGCTTGAGCGCGCCCCGCGGGCCTTTATGCCAGATCGCAATCCGCGAAATCAGCTATGCCTGGCCATCAGCCTCGGTGCTGCTTTCCAGCTCCGATTCGAGATCCGGTTCCGGCATTGATGCCGACGCCGATTCTGGCGCGAAGGGATTCTCAGGCGTTTCATCGCTGAGCATGATGAGCTGTCCATGCATGTACGCGCCTTCATCCAATAAGAAGGAGGCGACGCGGATTTCCCCCCACATACGCCCACCTTCCAGCAACTCTACTCGATGCGCGACTAAATCGCCTTTGTAAGCGCCCGAAACGGAGACGGTTTTCGCTTTGATATCCGCCAACACGCGGGCGTTAGGCCCGATAATGACATTACCCAGCGTCTCGATACGACCGCCTTCGATTACGCCATCGATACGCACCGATGCTTCGCATCGAATTTCTCCGGTGAAAGTGGCGCTCTCGCCAATGGTCACATCGATGCGGTCAGGTTCAGGACGTTGCTCTCGTTTGAACATGGCTATCTCCTCTGTTGGGGATGTCATCCCTGGTGCTTCATGAGCGGCGACATAGATTCCCCGCTATGAATACGAAAGATCGCTTCCGCCAGCATGGGGGCGATCGAAAGCACTTCCAATTTGGGATGCTGTTTTTCTTTGGGGATGTGAATGGTATTGGTGACGATAAGTTTTTTGATATAGTCGGCCTGGTCCAGACGTTCCAACGCGCTAGGCAATAACACCGGATGGGTGATGGTCATGATGACCTCAGGGCGAGCGCCTGCCTCAACCAGGCTTTTAACCTGCAACAACACACTGCCGCCAGCAATAAGATCATCAAAGACGATGGGCGTTTTGCCTTCGATATCGCCCACGATGGCCGTGGTTTCGGTGCTGGTAAAACTGATGCGACGTTTGTGCATCAACACCAGAGGCAAATCCAGCAAGCGGGCGAACCGGCTGGCCAGCTTGGCTCGACCAACATCAGGAGCCACCACCACCGGATCAACAATATCCTCCATTCGCCGGATGTGCCTGGCAAACACCGTCATGGCTGAAAGTGGATCCACCGGGATATTGAAGAACCCTTGGGTGGCTTCAGCATGAATATCGACGTAAATAACGCGAGAAGCCCCCACATCTTCCAACATATTCGCTACAACCCGGGCGCTAATGGCTTCCCGACCACGGGCCATACGCTCTTGTCGGGCATAAGGATAATAGGGCACTACAACATTGATGCTATGCGCCGACGCCCGCCTGAACGCATCGATGTACAAAATGAGCTCCATGAGATTATCGTTGACCGGTATGGAGCAGGGTTGAATAATGAAAATATCGTCATCTCTGACCAATTCGTCAATGAGAATGTGAATCTCGGAATCGGGCAGGCGGCGGGCGGAGCTCCGGCCCAAAGGACGGTTGAGATGGTTGGCAACTTCTTCCGCCAGAGCTGGATTTGCATTGCCGCTGAAAATGCGTAGCGTATGAAGATTCCGGGACATGGATTGGAGGGCCTTGTGAGCGAAACCGGCAAACATTATCCTCATCTGATGTGCGACATTTTCCTGGCGCATCGACGAAAATAGACCCACCAGGAGGAACATCGCACATGGCTGCGTCCACCTCCGTCTTGTCGGCCTGTCGTCAATCCGCCAAATGGTCGATCCATTCAACAAGATCGACCTTTGAGCGTAGAAAAGTCACACATGAGGTAGTCCTATTATACGAGCTATGGCGAGGTATCCCAATTTCGAGAAGCCATGAAGAGGTCTGCGAAGCAGGGGGTGGAGATTAACAAGTTGCTTTGTCATTCTTTCTTGCCTGGGATACAATGGAGCCAATGATACACGATAACTATTCCCGCACCCTGCGGGAGATATTTGCCCACGTCGACTACAGCCGCAACCGACAACATCCTTACAACGCCGAGAGCTATAATCTCGATCGTATGCGGGAATTGGTGCGGAGAATGGGTGATCCCCAAGATCAATACCCGTCAATACACATTGCCGGCAGCAAAGGAAAAGGTTCGACTTCGGCCATGACCACGTCGATATTGCAAACGGCCGGATATCATACAGGACTCTACACATCACCTCATTTGCACACCTTTCGCGAACGGATGCGGGTGGATGGCCAGTTGATCTCACAACAACGCTTGTCCGAATTATGGGAACAAGCCCGCCCCATCGTGAGGTCGATCCCCAAAACCACGACCTTTGAAATCATCACCCTCTTGGCGTTCATGCACTTCGAGCAAATGCAGGTGGATTGGTCGGTGATTGAGGTCGGATTGGGAGGGCGTCTAGACGCCACCAATGTCATCATGCCGGCAGCATGCGCCATCACGGCGCTTAGTCTCGAACACACCGATCTGCTGGGCGATAACATTGCGAGCATCGCCGCCGAGAAAGCAGGCATCATCAAACCAGGAGCGCCCATCGTCACAGGTCCACAACCACCAGAAGCGATGGCGGTGATCCGACAGGCGGCCTCCGCCGTAGACAGTCCATTGATTCAGGTGGGCGAAGCATGGCGGTGGGAAATTAGAGAACAATCACCACACGGACTATGGCTTGACATCTACGGCCCAGATAGTACCATTACAGATCTACAAATCCCGCTGACTGGCGCTCACCAGGCTATCAATGCCACGGTTGCTGTAGCGTTGGTGCACACGCTGAAATCAAACGGCGTCGAATTCTCAGCCGAGACCATTCGCGAAGGATTGGCGCAAACCTATTGGCCCGGCCGGTTGGAACTGTTATCCCAGCAACCAAACATCGTGCTGGATAGCGCCCACAATCGGGATAGCGCCTCCAGACTCAACCACGCTTTAAGTATTTTTCCGCATCAGCGACTTATCCTTCTATTCGGCGTTTCTCGCGACAAGGATGTAGCGGGTATGCTTGAGATATTGGGTCGAGAAGCCGACACAATCATTCTAACCCGCAGTTTTCATCCTCGCGCAGCCAATCCTATCCAACTGGAGAAGGTCGCCCGAAAACTATTCCCTGAAAAAAACATTCTTCTTACCGAAGACGCCTCGCCGGGGTTGGAGCAAGCATTGACTCTGGCCAGGGATGGCGATCTCATATTGGTCACTGGTTCGATATTCGTCGTTGCAGCAGTGCGCGAAGCCTGGGCCGCCAGACATCCTCTGGCATTGCCCCCCGATGATTGGGTTCACTTTGCAGAACCGATCGATGGAGAATTTTCGCCGATGATTTCTTCCCCCGACGACAAAACCGCCCCCCAATCTATTACCCCATTACCCTAACCTCCCCTCTTCATCACTTCGACACAAGGCAACTTCGATTCAACTGGTTGCGACAACATATCCGAACCTACCGGGATGGACGCCCTGCTTTTGATGGCTCTGAGGAGCCTTCGGCCATCCCCAGAGATTACGCCCGCCACAATCCAAAAACCCGCCTATTTCACAATCATGTCTGGACGATATATCGATTCTCATCTTAGAAGATTCAAAGAAGATTTCCCCTTTCTCTCAGCAACCATGCGTCCGACAAACTCCCCTGAGCCAACCACAGAACTGAGCGAAGAGGAGTTGTTGCAAGAATTTGCAGTCATTCCATCGCGAGATGTCATCGTCTTCCCGCGAATGGTGGCTCCTATCTTCATCGGACGGGAATTTTCGCGCCGGGCATTGGAGGCGGCGCAAGATGAGGGCTTACCCTTGTTGGTCGTCGCGCAAATCGACCCCATGGAAGATGAACCCGCCATCGACGACTTGTACGATATCGGCGGGGAGCTGACCGTCGAACGGGTGTTACGCATGCCCGATGGCACCCAAAGCGCCTTCGTACGGGGTGAATATCGCGTGCAGATCCTCGAGGTGCTTCTGGAACGTCCCTACATTCGTGTATTGGGACGCCGCATACCAGAACAAAACCAGCCATTCGATGAAGAAACGGAAGCATTGCGCCGAGCCGTGTTGGTAATGTTCGAGAAGGTCATCGTGCTCAGCCAAAACATCCCCGAAGAGGCTTTGGTTGCAGCCATGAACATGGACGAGCCGGGATGGTTATCCGATCTCATCATCTCATCACTGCCCATCCCGCTGGAACGTCGGCAGCTTATCCTCGAAACGTACGATCCCATTGATCGCCTACGTAAAACAAGCATCTTCCTGGCTGAAGAATTAGACGTCCTCGAGCTGGAGAATCAAATCCACGAGCAGGTGCAACAGCAGATGGAGGATTCGCAGCGCGAATATTTCTTGCGAGAACAAATGCGCGCGATCCAGGCGGAACTGGGCGAGGGAGATGAATTCAGCAAAGAAATCAACGAACTCAGAGAGCGAATCGAAGCCTCGCTCATGCCCGAGAATGTTAAAGCAAAAGCGCACAAAGAGTTAGGACGCCTCAGCGCCATGCCGCCGATGGCTCCAGAAACCAATATTGTCCGCACTTACCTGGATTGGTTATTGGATCTGCCCTGGGGCAAACCCGACAATGGCGAGGATATCGATATCGACCGGGCGGAAGCCGTGTTGGAAGCGCATCATTACGGATTGAAAAAAGCCAAGGAACGCATCCTCGAACATATCGCCGTCCGGAAATTGGCCCGGGACGACATGCGCACGCCCATCTTATGTTTTGTTGGACCACCAGGCACTGGCAAAACATCCATGGGCAAATCAATTGCCGAGGCCTTGGGACGTGAATTCGTGCGGGTATCGCTGGGCGGCGTGAGAGACGAAGCCGAAATCCGCGGTCATCGCCGCACCTACATCGGCGCTTTGCCTGGACGCATCATTCAAACCATGCGCACTGCAGGCGTGGTGAATCCCGTCTTCATGCTGGATGAAGTGGACAAGATGGGATATGACTTCCGTGGCGACCCATCAGCCGCCTTGCTGGAAGTGCTGGACCCCGAACAAAACAACGCCTTCAGCGATCATTACCTGGACGTTCCTTACGATCTCAGCCATGTGTTATTCATCACGACAGCCAACAACCCCTACAAAATCCCAGCCCCTTTGCTGGATCGAATGGAAGTGATCGAATTCCCGGGCTACGCCGATTTCGAAAAACATCTTATTGCCCGAAAATTCCTCATCCCTCGACTGCTCAAAGAGCATGGACTACAGCATATAGGATTGAACATCACCGATGCCGCGTTGGACGAAATCATTCACCACTATACGTATGAAGCAGGCGTGCGGAACCTCGAACGAGAAATGGCCGCTGTATTTCGTAAACTGGCTCGAAAAGTGGCCGCGGGCCGCAAAATACGACGGCGCATTACGCCTAGCGTCGTGCGCGATCTACTAGGACCACCGCGCTACGATGAATATAAGCTCGAAACGGAAGACCTAATCGGCGTAGCAACCGGACTCGCCTGGACCGAGGGAGGAGGGGATGTGATGCAGGTCGAAGCGATGATCATGCCCGGAAAAGGTGGCATGATTCTCACCGGTCAGTTAGGCGACGTGATGCAAGAATCGGCCCAGGCTGCACTCTCGTATGCGCGCAGCCATGCGAAAGATTATGGCTTTGATGATTTCGACTTTGACAAATATGACATCCACCTTCATTTTCCCGAAGGAGCCGTACCCAAGGATGGCCCATCCGCTGGGGTCACAATCGCCACGGCGCTCATTTCAGCCCTTACCGAACGTCCTGTCGACCACACAGTGGGAATGACGGGAGAGATCACACTACGCGGTCGGGTTTTGGGCATTGGTGGGTTGAAGGAAAAACTATTAACCGCCCATCGCAATCACCTCAAAACAGTCATCATCCCCCAACGCAACGAAAAAGACCTGGTGGAAATGCCAAAGCACATCCTCCGGGCTTTGGATATCCGCTTTGTGACTCATCTGGAGCAAGTTTTGGCCTTGGCGCTACATCCCAGCGCCGCGGATGTCGCCAACAGGCCCACGGCAAATTCAACCGGCGATTAGCACCTCGGAGCGCGCCCCATGCTACGCACAATTCTGGGAATCATCGGCATCATCCTCGTCGGCGCCATTCTCTATTACTTCTTTATAATTAGAGATGGCCAAATGGGTCCTCGCGTCAAAGAAACGACGCCACTCAATATCGATCTTCAAGAGATCAAACCAGAAGAGTGGCATGCCATCGAAAAAGAAGGGTTGCTGAAAATCAGCATCGATGGTGATAGCGCCGTCGAATGGCTGTTTCTTTATCGCGATACGGGAGACACCAATCAGATCGGAGGATTGATCTACGACGCCCAAAACCGTCCCAAAGGCGTCACCAGTATGGCAGCCTCGCAGCAATCCCCAGCCTATCTCATCCCATACCGGTTAATGCCCGATTATACAGCGAACAAAAGCGCCGGATATTTAGGAGACGCCTCGGTTCGTTACAAAACCGTCACCGTTGCCACCAATCATCACGCTGACAACCGCCCGGAAGAATCAGGCGTGATGGTGGGGAACCGCCTGCTGGTGAGCGGCTTCGATAACAATCGCCCTAATCGATTTTCTGTATTCTGGTGGATCGGGCCACAAGAAGGATATGGCGGCGCATTGGCCTATACGCCCGGATGGTTCAGCCTCAGCAAGAATGCTCCAAACGATTGGTTTGACTGGGCCCGCGGCAACAATCAGACAGAACATGCTGAGACGATCTACGCCTGGGAACCTCAAGTCGATCGCTCGAATATTTGTCGGAGGGTCATGTGGCGTTTGGAAGGCGCCCAGGATCAAAACACATTACAATTCGTTGCCGACTACATCAATAGTGATCTGACATTCTGCAGAGGAGGCGTCCCCACTGAACCCGCCTTTCCTGAAGCGCAAGTATTGGCCTATTTGTTGGATGAAAACCCCGATCACCGCAAACAACGTCTGAGCGCTGGCGCCGCCTTGCCGTCCTACAATAACGTTTCCGTGCGCAAAATCAACCAACCCACCATTACCATCGACGCCACCATGGTCGATGTTATCACAGAATTCACTATCGACGACGTCTTCCACCATATGCTTTGGCGCGTCGAGATGATCCCTCCAGAAGACCTCAAATCCTCTGTGCATTGGCGCATTGTCAGCGCTTATGAACAGTAGTATCATTATGTTATCAACCGTCATCCTTCTCACAAAGCTTTGTTATGTCCCGCAAACGAACCCAAACCCTAACGTCAGAGATGATTCAAGAGCGGGTCAAAGATGGCCCTGGCGCAAAAACCATCTTGCTGGGCGCCAAGGCTTCGGCTCGAAAAATGGCTGAGGCCATGTGCGCGCTGGCCAACGCCCATGGCGGCATGGTGATCAGTGGTGCAACCAGCACTCGAAAAATCGTAGGCGTCAGCGATCCTGAAATCACGCGCGAGCTCATGGCCTCAGCTGCGCTACTGGTTACCCCGCCTCTTGTGCTTCCCCTGCCCCAGCTGCTCGAAATCGGAGACAAGAGCCTGTGCATCACCCAAGTGCCCGCGGGGCTTCCCCATGTCTACAGCATTCGTGGACAATATCTGGTGCGGTCAGGACGGGACACGCGCCCGCTGACGCCCCATGAGTTGAGAGTCTTACTGCTCAACCGTAGCGAATCCAGCTTTGAATCTCAGACGCCACGCGGCGCCACTCTTGATGATTTGGATCAGGAACGCATCCAGGCATATCGAGACGCCTTGGGCGCCGCGGGCATCGACGATCTTCACGACTTGTTACTCAGTCGGGGCTGTCTGGCTGAAACCGACAAAGGTCTGCGTCCCACCATTGCCGGATTGCTGCTCTTTGCACGAAATCCGCAACGATGGCTACGCTCTGCCGAGATCACAGCAGTGCGTTACGCGGGCTCTACCATGAGCGATGACTTTATCCGCGAGGATATTCGCGGCGTGTTAGCCGACCAAATCCGCAAAGCCGAAGCGTTCGTCAACTCCAACATGCGTCGCGGAATGCGCATCAACGGACTGGAGCGAGAAGAACTGCCCGAGTATCCAATCTCAGTTGTGCGCGAAGCCATCGTCAACGCAGTGGCGCATCGCGATTACAGCATCCGAGGAGACAACATCCGCGTTCTGATGTTCAGCGATCGGATGGAAGTCTACTCTCCAGGACGCTTACCTGGCCATGTCACGCTGGACAACATCATCGACGAGCGCTACAGCCGCAACGAAGCAGTGGTGCAGGTGCTCTCTGAAATGGGATTCATCGAGCGGCTCGGATATGGCATCGACCGCATGATCGCTGTATGTGAACAGGAAGGATTGCCACCTCCCGACTTTTCAGAAACGAGCGCCGGTTTCAAAGTGACAATCTACAGTCACGCCCCTTCATTGGTGGGCGTTGGGCCACCCGCACATCTCTATGCGCACTTGCAGCTAAATCCACGTCAGGAAAAAGCCATGGACTTCCTGCAAAAGAATCGTCGAATCACCAACCGTGACTACCAGACGCTTTGCCCAGATACGAGCCCTGAAACCTTGCGTCGTGACTTAGCCGATTTGGTAGATAGAGGCTTGATTCTGAAAATCGGGCAAAAACGAGCAACATACTACATCTTGAAATGACGAGGACTGCATAATGAATCTACTAGAAATCCTGAATCATGACCTTAAGCGAGCTATGAAAGCAGGTGACGACGTCAGCAAACGCACACTCCGTAGCCTCAAGGCCGCCATTACCCGCGCCCAAAAAGATAGAGACAATCAACCATTGAGCGATGAAGAGATTATCGCGGTGTTGCAAAAACAAGCCAAACAACGCAAAGATAGCATTGCCGCTTATCAGCAGGCCGGACGCGCTGATCTGGTCGAGGAGGAATCTGCCGAATTAGCGGTGATCGAACGTTATTTGCCGCAAATGATGAACGAAGAGGAAATCCGCCAAGCCGCTCAATCCGTTATTGCAGACATGGGCGCTTCTGGCCCACGCGACATGGGAAAGGTGATGGGAAAGTTGATGCCACAACTTCGCGGCAAGGCTGATGGCCGCCTTGTGAATCAGGTGGTGCGAGAACTGCTATCCACCAATCAGTAACAACAATGACCTCGCCACTGCCGCCAGGGCTCGATATCCCCAGCCCTCGTTCCACGTTTCTTCACCGCTGGAGTCACGATCCTGTACGTTGGCGCGCCCGGTTGCGCCTGGCGCTCTTTGCCCTGTTCATCGGCGCCATCATCATGGCCGCTTTGGTCGTGGATCTGCCAGGAACCAGCATTGTTAGCGTCGAAGAGGGAAGTCCAAGCCCGAAAACCATCCTCTCCCCCAAGACCACCCGCTACAAAAGCGAGGTGCTCACACAAGAAGCCCGCGAGCAGGCTCGCCATAATGTACAGCCCATCTACAACGTACCCGAATCACGCGTCGCCAGACGCCAATTGGCCAGAGCCCATGAAGTCGTCGCCTACATCGACCTGGTGCGAAATGATCCCTATGCGACACCCGACCAAAAAATAGCCTGGCTTCAGGCCATTCCGGACCTGGCCATGACTGAAGATGAGGCAAAAAACATCCTCGAATTGAGCGATGACGATTGGAAAGAAGTAACCAATGAGGCCTTTCGCATCCTGAGCATTGTGATGCGGCGCGAAATTCGCGAAGGAGAAGAATCTCAAGCGCGTCGCACCGTGCCTGCATTGATTTCACTGGAACTCAACGACCGGCAAGCGGATGCAGTGCAGTCCTTGGTGAATGGATTGATCATCGCCAACACCTTTTACAATGAGGCCGAGACTCAAAAAGCCCAAGAGGCAGCGGCTCAAGCTGTGCCGCCAGTTTATCGCACAATTACAGTTGGAGAAACGATTTTAGAAGAAGGGGATATTGTCACCGCACTTGATGTGGAAGCCCTGGGAGCGGTCGGACTTTTGAAAAAGGAGCGGACCTGGCGCGATTATCTCTCGGCGATGCTGATCGCCCTGGTGATCGACGGCGTCTTTGTGGTGTTCATCACGGTCAGGCGACGCGACTTTTGGATGGAAACATTACCTGTGTTTTTGCTGGCAGCCATTTTTAGTGGGTTTGTGGTGGCGGCAAAAATCATGTTGCCCATGCACACCTTGCTTCCCTATCTTTTTCCGGTGGCCAGCATGGCCATGCTAATTGGGTCACTCATCGACATTCCCATTGCCGTTCTTGCTTCGGCGCTTCTGACTTTGCTAATCGGACAATTCATCGGCGGCAGTCTCGACATCATCGTTTACCTCTTCCTGGGAGGAGTTGTCGGCGCGCTAAGTCTGGGCAAAGCAGAGCGACTCAATAGCTTTGTCAGAGCCGGTGTATGGGTGATCCTCGTCAACTTGCTCTTGTTGTTCGCTTTCTATCTTTTAACGCCCATCAGCGATGAACAAGGCATCATGGAGATGTCGTTCTCGGGGGCAGTCAATGGCATTTTCGCCAGCAGCTTCACCCTCGTAATCTATTATCTGCTGGGACAAGTTTTTGGCGTGACCACCAGTTTACAATTGCTGGAGATTTCCCGGCCCAACCATCCCCTATTACGCCAACTTTTGCTGAAAGCCCCAGGCACCTATCATCACACATTAATCGTGAGTAACATGGCCGAAGAGGCGGCCGTGGCGATTGGCGCGGATTCATTGCTGACGCGAGTAGGAAGTTATTATCACGACATCGGTAAAATCATTCGCCCGTACTTTTTCATCGAAAACAACACTGATGGCGAAAACCCACATGATCGGATAGACCCCTACACCAGCGCCCGGATTATTATCAGCCATGTGACCGATGGCGTGGATCTAGCCCGAAAACATCATCTCCCCCCAGCCATTATCGATTTCATCAAAGAACACCATGGCACCACCCGCGTCGAGTATTTTTATCACAAAGCGGTGCAGTTGGAAGATGACCCCAGTCAGGTGGATGAATCGGCATTTCGATATCCTGGCCCCAAACCCCACACCAAAGAAACGGCCATTTTAATGCTGGCGGATAGCAGCGAAGCAATGGTTCGGGCCATGCGCCCACAAACGCAGGATGAAATGCTGGAGATTATTCGCAGCGTCACCAATCGCAGGTTGATGTCTGGCCAACTAGACCAAAGTCCGTTGACATTGCAAGATTTATCGATGATCGCAGAGGCTTTTGCACGCGTCTTACAAGGCATCCACCACCCTCGCATCAAATACCCTGGCGAGGAAGCTCGAAAAGAACAATCCCGGAAGGCGCTTCAGTCGACGCCATGAGGAGCTCAGTCTGCAAACGGAGGACGCGGGCGAGCCAGCCACCTTACAAACGCTTGGCCTGCATAAAGACACGATCATGACCATAGAAATACAAGTGCAAGCAGATGATCCATCATTGGTTGATGTGAATTTGCTACAACAGGCGATCGAATGCGTTCTGGCTGCAGAACAGGTTACGGGAGATGTGACAGTGCTCATCACCGACGATGAAACTGTTGCCAAACTGAACCAGGATTTCCTTGATCGCTCTGGCCCGACCGATGTGCTCAGCTTTCCCACCATCGACGACAATCAAGACTTCGTACTGCCACCAGAAGAATCGACAGATTATCTTGGCGATATCGTCATCGCCCTGCCCTACACACAACGCCAGGCGCAACAATTGGGTCGTCCTCTTTCTGCCGAGCTGGCCCTGCTTTGTATTCACGGCGTTTTACATTTGTTGGGGTATGATCACGCCACTCCTGATGAGCAGGCCGAAATGTGGCGTCGGCAAGATGCCATCATGAGCGGCCTAGGACTTCCCGCGCCAAACGACTGAGGGCGTGATACCATGATGCTGAAAGATGAATGGCGTCGATTCCGAATCTCCCTTGCACACGCCTGGCGGGGAATCCGCACCCTCTTTGCGCATGAGCCAAACGCCCGCATTCACCTTGCGTTGGCCATAATCGCCATTGCGTTGGCGTGGCTGTTACGCTTTTCTGCATCGGAGTGGATTTTGTTGCTGCTGACGATCGGCCTGGTGATCACATCAGAAGCAATGAATACAGCCATCGAGGCACTAACAGACTTAATCAGCCCTGAATATCATCCCCAAGCCAAGATCGCCAAAGATGTCGCCGCAGGCGCGGTACTGTTATCGGCGCTGACGGCAATCGCTGTGGCCCTTCTCTTGTTTCTCCCCAAATTACTCGCTTTTTAACATGCGCCAACAACTTCTCATTGCCACAAAAAACCAGGGCAAGATGCGCGAATACCGCGATCTTTTGGCCCACCTTCCTATCGAAATTCTCTCCCTGACCGATGTCGGTATCGACGCAGAGGTGGAGGAGACGGGCGCGACTTTTGCCGAAAACGCGATCCTCAAAGCCCGCACCTACGCCCAACTCTCGGGCTTACTCACCTGGGCCGACGACAGCGGTTTGGCTGTCGATGCCTTGGATGGCTGGCCTGGCGTGCATTCGGCCCGGCACGCGGGCCTCCATGCCACTGACGCCACTCGTATCGACATCTTGTTAAAACGCCTGGCATCCACTCCGCCCGAGCAACGCGGGGCCGCCTTTCATTGTGTGGTTGCCATTGCCGCGCCCACCGGATCAACATGGACGGCCGAAGGAGTCTGTCGGGGCGTGATCCTCGAACGTCCTCTTGGCTCCGGAGGTTTCGGGTACGATCCCATTTTTTTCGTTCCAGAACTTGGCAAGACCTTTGCGCAACTTTCTCCCCAGGAAAAAAATGCGATCAGCCATCGGGGAATCGCCTCTCGCCAGGCGGCCCTACTGCTGACAAAATTGCTCGAAACAAGCTGACGCATGCAAGCGAACATTGCTCCCCACAAAAAACCAACTCGCTGAAGTCTCATGCGTTCACCAGCCAGATTAAAGTCCCACGGAGACGTTCCACCAACTGAAATCAGGGCTGAAGGAATGTGGTTGCTCTGGCCCATCCATGTACAAAACAAGAAACCTGTGCGACTGCGCCGATGTCGGCGACAATCGCACAGCAAGTGCGCCAGAATGCAACAAGCCCCGCAGATGCTCCGCTTCGTCTCGAAGCCATCTGCGGGGGGCCAGCGTTTCAATTCGTGCATCAGCGCAGATGTTGCAACACTCGCTGGCGCAACGCTGGGGCCGGTAACGCGCCCACGATTTGATCCACCACCTGTCCATGCTTGAACACCAATAGGGTGGGGATGCTCATAATGCCATAACGGGAAGCGACGCGAGGATTCTCATCCACATTTAGCTTTCCCACCAGCAATCTCCCAGAAAACTCCCGGGCCAGCTCCTCGACGGCTGGTGCAATCCTGTGGCAAGGACCACACCACTGCGCCCAGAAGTCCACCAAAACCGGCGTCTGCGCCTGCAAAACCCACGAATCAAACGTTGCATCGGTGAGATGCACGGGACGTCCTTCAGGAGGAGAAGTGGCGCCGTTATGGCGTGAGGGCGAGGCTGAAGCGGTGGATTGCAGAGAAATGCTCGGGCCAGAGGGCAGTGGCGGCTGCGCACCTCCGTGAATCAAATACTCAGCCCAGCGCCGCAAACCTTCTGCAGATGCAGCGCCTGAAGCCGCCGCCTGCGAACGCCCATCTTTCACAAATACAATTCCGGGCAACGCGGTCACGCGGAAACGTTTGAGCAACGCTTTTTCGTCCCCAACATCCACTTTAGCCACCAGTAGCCGCCCAGCATAATCGCGGGCCAGTTGCTCTAGTGTGGGATCAAGCTGTTGACATGGCGGGCAATTTTCGCGCCAAAAGACCAGAATTACGGGAAGTCCTGCATTGAGCACACGGTCAACGCTGAATTGATTGGTATGAATGGGAGCATCGAAGGGCATTGTCACCTCCTGGTAGTGGTTATTTTTAAATGATGGTTGCATTCCGGCTCGTTGCCATGGTGCGCTCTCGAACCATTTGGCGATAGACGACGGACGAAGAAAATCGCTGTTTGATGGCATGAATCGTTCGTCATTCCTGACCCATCGTCTCAGAGCATTGATAGGAGCTTTTTACTGTCGATGGCGTCGATCAAATTCGTATCACTTATCCCTCCTTTCTATGGATTCAGATTGACGTGAATTCAAGATGGTCGGCGCCGCAACAATAGCATCTCCATTGATTTCTATGTCAAAAGGCGGGTATGAGCTAATGGATGGGCAGGCAAAAGCGAAGGTGAGCGCGAATTCGGATCACGCCGAATTCACGCCTCCTTACGATGCGAAACCAACAAGGAAAGCTCGCGAATCCATCGAGGGATGCCAGAACGCATACGTTCGCGGTAAATGATGGCCAGCACGAACAGCCACAGTATCAGAGGAAGCAAATAATACGGCGCATAGCGCAGCGCCAGGAATAGCATCATGGCGTCGATACCACGCATAAAAAGCACCAGTACGGCCTTTCGCCACAGCCAAAATGACACGCCAATGGACATGCTCGAATACAACACAAAGAAAACCGGAGAAATAAAGCCTGCCAGTGTGGCGTAGGCGAATTCTGCCCAGGTCAGCGCCACATCCAGAGGATAATCGAAACGGCCCATCCTGGTGGAACACGCGCTACGACGAGCCAGGCTGCCATCCAACCCATCGCTCATCCAGCCCAGGGTGACCAAAAGAATAACCTGGGGCAAGACATGCGAGCCATGTCGCCAGCCCAGCCAAATAATGACCAACGCCACACCCAGCCGAAACAGGCTGAGCAAGTCGGCCAACAGGGCGGCAAAACAATGCTGGAAACGGAAATGAAACATGCGCATCATGGACGTCGGAGCTAATCGTACACGTTTTGGAACCAAAAAGAAAGGGCGGGGTTTGCCAGGCAAACGCTCCGCCCTTCCCACTCGATGTCGCCGAAGTTACTTGCTCGCAGTCGCCTCACCTTCGATCATTTTGTGTGAATGGACTGCGATCTTTCGGGGTTTGACCTCTTCCGCTTTAGGGATATGCAATGTCAGCACGCCTTGCTCATAAACCGCCTCGACTTTATCCGCATCTACAGCTGTGGGCAGGGTGATGGAGCGGCTAAAGACGCCATAGCGGCGCTCCCGTAGATGATACTTGGCATTCTCGATCTCCTCGTCAGCCTTGACTTCAGCCTTGATGGTCAACACATTGTCGGTGAGGCTGATGTCAATATCATCGGGATTCACGCCAGGGATAGAAGCTTTGACGATGAAAGCATCTTCGGTCTCGCTGACGTCCAATGGTAACATCCAGATGGTGTCATCAGAAGCCACGGGAAGATTACGGGTCTCGTTCAAAAGGCGATCCATGGTCGCGCGCAGTTCGGCCATTTCGCGGAAGGGATCCCAGCGACGAACCAGAGTCATCGTTCCACCTCCTGTTCGAGAATTTGCGAGATGATGTTTTGGGGACGTTTGACACTTTCACTATCCCCTACTCACATTAGCTTCATATCAGAACAACATTAGCAATTTATTAGAACGAAAACGTCCGACTTTTCGCATGTACGATATTCGCATGACGGGTTGGAGATCGCCGGGGCGCGACAAGAATTTCGTCTGAGACGATGCCGCGAAAATAGATCGACCAAGACAAAGATGGATAATATTCAGCCGCCAACCAGCGCCACCAACGCCCGAGGGGGCGCAGAGAGGGGAATTTCTCTTTTCTAAATTCAGTAGATCACGATTTGCCATGATGCGCAGAGCCGGATCCGTGATCCGGCGGTGATTCGAGCGTCAAACCCGCCGGATTGCGAATCCGGCTGGACACATACTCTCGCAATCGTTATCTACTGAAATTGGCGTTATCTACTGAAATTGGCGTTACTTCGAGAAGTCGTCCGTGGTTTGCAGGCGTCCCTCATGCACCTGCAGCCGATAAGCATGCTCCAACAGTTTTAGCGTGAAATAATCCCAATCTGTGGTGGTGACAATGGCTTGTTTCACGGTGGGAATCACCTCCAGTAGCATGGCCCGTCGCGTTGCATCTAATTCCGACATGACGTCATCCAACAGGAGAATCGGCGACTCGCCGCTGACCCGGGCCATGATGCTGACTTCGGCCAACTTGCTGGCCAGTGCGGCGGTGCGTTGTTGTCCGCGCGAGCCATAGGCGCGTAAGTTGCGCTCTCCCAGGTAAAATCCCAGATCATCGCGATGTGGTCCGATGAGAGTCATTCCCGCGGCTAAATCACGGCTACGGCCGGCAGAAAGATGGGCCAGAAAAGAAGCCCGGGCTTGCTCTGGAGTCAGATCGGCATAAGAGACGCCTCGCTCGCGCAACACCTGCGTGCTGGGATAAGGAGCATGGGCGTTTGCAGGTTGCTGGCCGGGATCAAAACTAGGTAGATACCGCAAATGCAGGCGCTCCACGCCTCCGCTCAGGTCCAGATGCACCAATGCTGCGTCCTTTTCCAGCTCGTTGATAAACCACTGACGACGAGCCACCACATATCCCCCTGACTCCACCAATTTTTCATCCCAATAGCGCAGCTGCTCTCTGACATTGGCCGCTCTTTGTTCTGCAAGATTGCGTAGCAATGCATTGCGCTGCGCCAACACCTTCTGATAATGACTTAACGCCCGACAATAAGCTGGTTCGATCTGGCAAAGCGCGATGTCCAGATAACGACGACGCTGGCCGGGCGACCCCGACACCAGATCGACATCTTCTGGACGAAAGATGACCGTACGCATCATCCCCACTAGATCCATGGAGCGTTTGTTGACGCCATTTATGCGCACTTGTTTGCGATAACGACCATTGCCTTTCCCGGGCATGAGTGTGATGTCGATGTGCTCGGTCTTCTCTCCTCGCACTACCTCCGCCGCCAGACGCGCGAAAGGATAAGGCTCCTCTCGCACTAACCAATTCACCAATTCGACGTCACTGCCCGCCCGCAACGATTTGCTTGTCGCCAAATAGACCACCGCCTCCAGCAAGTTGCTTTTGCCTTGTGCATTTTGCCCCTGGACAATAGTCAACCCGGTGGGCAAATCCAGCTCCAACCGCACATAATTGCGAAAATGAGTGAGGGAGAGATGTTTGAGGTGCATGCTTGATCAGAAATCGTCTGGCGAAAACAGCATGGGCAGAGGATCGATGAGTGCTGGCTCGTCGAAAGCGGGATGATTGACCATCGTGCTGACAGGCCACGCTGTCAACAACTCAGAAGGATAAGGCTTAATTAGCATCGCTTGCAAATCCGCCAAGGCGGCATGAGGATCCAACCAAAGGTCGAAAGCATCCTCTGGCGCAATGGCGGGCATCCGGTCGTGCAGTCGTTGCACAAGATCGTTTGCAGTAGTGGTTATGAGCGTAAAACTTTCACTAACGCTGCCATCTGGCGTCTGCCAATGCTCCCATAATCCTGCCATCGCCACAGGTTTGCCATCCTTACGAGCGACAAAATAGGGTTGTTTGCCCTTTCCGCTTTGTTTCCACTCGAAAAAACCATCGGCGGGAACCAAACAACGGCGATGACGAAACGCGGCGCGAAAAGCTGGTTTTTCGGCCAAGGTTTCAGCCCGGGCATTGATGAGTCGATGACCAATGGATGGATCGTGGGCCCATGAAGGAATTAGTCCCCATGTCAAGAAGGTGATCTCCTTTTCGCCGGTGTGCGGATGGCGTCGTAATACCAGGGCTGGTTGCGACGGAGCCAGGTTGTAGCGCGGCTGATAGGCTGGGATATGATCCAATGGCAGCCCAAACAGCTCGACAATCATTTCCGGTTTTGATGCCTGCGCAAAACGTCCGCACATAAGACTCAACCTATGACCCGATCTCCATAACGACAGGAAGAATCATGGGGCGACGACGCGTTGATTTATAGCAAAAATCCGCCAATCGTTTTTTCAGATATTTGATGACCTGCGCCGTTTCGTCGTATTCATCCAATACATCCCAGGCGACATCCCGGGCGTCTTCCAGGAACTCATCTGCATCCTCCATGTAGATAAATCCACGCGTCACGATTTCGGGTCCCAACAACACCTCGCCCGTCGTCTCATCCAGGCCAATAATGATCGCTAGAAAACCATCTTGAGATAATCGTCGTCGCTCCCGCAACACCGATGCACCAATGTCTCCCACGCCCGAACCATCGACGAAAATCCGACCGCTATCAATTTGTGCGCCTGGCAGGACGTTATTTTGGGTAACAGCCATGCATTGACCATCTTCGATGACAAAGATGTGCTCCTCAGGAACGCCTGCTTCGCGGGCCAGGCGGGCGTGATGCACCAATTGGCGGTATTCACCATGGATGGGGATAAAGTATTCCGGGTGTGTGAGTTCGATGAGTTTTTTCAAATCCTGACGGCTGCCATGGCCGCTAACATGCACATCCCACAGCTCATCATAGAAAACATCTGCGCCAAGACGGAAAAGATTGTCGAGCGTACGCTGGATCATCTTCTCGTTGCCAGGGATGGGTGTGGCGCTGACGATAACAGTATCGCCTTTGCCAATATGCAAATGTCGATATTCGCCACGGCTCATGCGCACCAGAGCGCTGGTAGGCTCGCCCTGACTCCCCGTACAGATGACCACGATCTGATTGGGCGGCAAATGATTCATTTTGTCGGGCGTAAGCAATCCTTCAGGGGGAGGGGTGAGATACCCCAGTTCGGTGGCCATGCGCGTGTTCTGAATCATGCTACGGCCCGTGACGCCAACTTTACGCCCATGCCGTTTGGCTACATTGATGACCTGCTGCACCCGTGAGATATTGGAAGCAAAGGTGGCCAATATCACCCGGCCAGGAGCCCTGCCAATGATAGCGTCCAACGTTTTTTCCAGATCCTTTTCCGAGGGCGTAAAGCCTGTGGTTTCCGCATTGGTGGAATCTGAAAGCAACAAACGCACGCCTTTCTCTCCCAAGCGCTTCAACTTAGATTCATCGGTCAATCGGCCATCCACCGGATAAGGATCAAATTTAAAATCAGAAACGTGGAGGATGGTTCCAACGGACGTGTGCAAAGCTACGGCCAGAGCATCGGGGATAGAATGGCAAAGATGGATGAATTCGATGACGAATGGCCCAAGCTCCAACCGGCTATGCTCGTCAATCACCCTCAAATCCACTTTTTCGTGCAGTTTATGCTCTTTGAGCTTGTTACGCACCAAACCCAGAGTGAGCGCAGCGCTATAAACAGGCGCTTGCACTTCGCGCAACAAAAACGGCAACGCGCCTATATGATCTTCATGACCGTGGGTCAACAAAATCGCCTGAAGCTTATCAGCATTTTCGACAAGATAGGTGATGTCGGGAATGACGATATCAATGCCCGGCATATCTTCTTCCGGAAACATCAAGCCCGCATCCACTAAAATGATGGCTTCATCAATCTCGTACACCATCATGTTTTTACCGAATTCACCCAATCCGCCCAGGGGGATGATTCGCAATGTCGGTTGTTCGTTGTGAAAAATTGTCAATGGCTTTTCCTTTTGCATGAACCTGCGCAGCCCACGCGTGAAAACAAGAGCGATCGGTTAGCTTGTCTTCACCTGGGGGCTGCGGGCATGGATGAATGGTAAAATTGCCGTTACGGGCGATGATTTCAAAAGTGAGTTGTCTGACACAAATTAGCGTTAGCCGTCGTTAAGTAGTTGATGAGATGAGTTTAAAATTAAGCAGATGCGCATTTGAAACTTGAGAAGAGTGCTGCGCATTTTGACGAACAGTGACGACGGTTTGCTTCGTCCAGCCACGTCTTTTCATCCGTCTTGGTCTGATACGTCGGGATCATCTGCAAAGTGAATTGTAAGTTCATACCTTCATTAACTCAACATGGAAGACGATTACAACTCGTGGGACGAGGAGTAACGAAAAGAGGGGCTGCCCGCAGCCCTGATTTCAATCGGCGGGCAACATGGGCATGAAACTTGTATCAGACGCTCAGCATTCAAAACAACGATAACTGCTCTGGTCCAGACTTTTCCTGAATCCTGGCCGCGCGTAGCGCCCGCACGGTTTCCAACAAATGTGGAATTTGGGCAAAATCAGCCTCCATATCTTGTAACCAGTTAGGATTACGTAAGGCTGCGGCAGGATGAAACATTGGAATGATTGCTCGATCGGCCTGATAGAGGGGTTGTCCATGAACCCGGGTGATGCGAGCCGAAGAGGGAAAGAATTGCGCCATGGAGAATCGGCCCAACGTGACGATGACCAGGGGATCGATGAGTTCGATCAGCTGTTGCAGCCAGGGCTCACAGGCTTCGATTTCTGCGGGCATGGGATCGCGATTCGCAGGCGGGCGGCATTTGATCACATTGGTGATGTATACATCTGAACGGGTGAGATGGATCTGCGCCAGCAATTTTTCCAGAAGTCGTCCAGATGCGCCCACAAAGGGCCGTCCCTGACGATCTTCATGGTAACCAGGCGCTTCGCCGATAAGCAAAATATCTGCATCGGCCGGGCCTTCTCCGGGCACAGCATGCGTGCGCAGTCCTCCCAACGGACATCTCTGGCAGGAGCGTATTTGGTTGGCCAGGCGTTCGAGCGCCTCAGTAGCAGCCATGTTATTTCTCCAACGGAGGAGAGATGAAAGGGGGGGAGGAGTAACGACGCCAAAGTTGATCAAGTTCAGGAACCACGGCATCAAGCTCCGCTTGCAATGCCGAAGCATCCAACGATGGACGTGTCATGATCACGGCATCCTCACCATTGTCATTGTAATAATGATATCGAATGCCCGCAACCTCAAAGCCATGACGCAAATAAAGACGCTGGGCAGGGAAATTCGATGCGCGCACTTCTAATGTCGCTTCGACACAGCCCAGGTTGGCGCCCTTGATGAGCAAATGCAGCAACAGATAACTTCCTAATCGCCGTCCCTGATAATCAGGGTGGGTGGCGATGGTGGGAATATGCGCGCTTTTGTCTATTTGCCATACGCCGCCGTAGGCCAAAATGTGAGGCAATGAGGGATGGCTCGGGCGCAGCACGTAGTAATGAGACCAGGGGTTTGCGGTCAGTTCTCGTTGGTAGATGCCGCTGGTCCACATGGCCGAGAATACCCGACGCTCGATGCGCATCACCTCGGGAATGTCCTCGACGACCATCTCGTCGAGAAAGAAGGGAAGATGAGTCATAAGAATGAAGATGGCAGTGCGCCCACCAGGCGGCGATCTCACCAGACGGGACGTGGCGTTGGAGACCTGAAAGGGAGCTGCACAAAAGAGCGACGATGGATGCGGCGAAATCACCCCAGATAAATCGGGCTGAGGGTGACAGGATCATTGACGTCCCCCACTTGCAACCGCGCCCAGGCCAGTTCGGCCAGTGCGCCCGCTCGCCGTAGCGCTCGGGCGGGAGGTACGATGGTTGCCTCCCGGTTCCATTCTGCGTTTAAACGCGCGCGATCTTCTGCGCTCAACTCGCCTACAAAGATGAGGGGGGGAGTGATTTGCGGTAGCAGTGTGGAGAGTGTATCGAGTCGGAAGGGGCTCAAACGATGAGGTTGGATGACATCGGGCGCATACATGGCCCAACCATAGCGCCCGCGCCCCGCCGCCACCATTACGCATAGGGGTTGGCGCGCTGGCAAATGTGGATAAGCCAACACATCCAATGTAGAAATGCCGATGAGCGAAACATTGCGAGCCAGCGCTACGCCTTTAGCATAGCTAAGTGCGATACGCGTGCCTGTGTAGGAGCCGGGGCCGATACTCACGCCCAATACGGTCAAATCGGTTGAAGCAAGCCCGGCCAGCCGCAGCAAATTATCTACCTGCGGGGCCAACTCCACGGTATGACGTCGCTGCGAGCGCCAGTTCAACTCAGCGAGTACGCGCTTGCCATCATGCAAGGCAATGGTAGCGTATTGGGTGGCAGTGTCGAGAGCAAGAAGCATGGTGCAGAAGGCTGGATGGGAGGACTGTTTTTGCGATGGTTGCCGCGTTGGATCTATTTTCTGGTTTGAATTCTGACCACCTGACGCGAACTGGTTTTGTTCGTTCGCACTGGTAGAGTGAATTCGGTTCTGGGAGCGCAGCCCCCTCTTTTGCTTCCTCCCCCTTGGGGGACGTTTTTTGTTTGATTTGTGACGCCTACGGACATCTAAGACGCTGTCGATGCAGGTCGACGGACGACCACAGGCTCTCAGCTATGATTTCAATCGGCAGGAAGCATGGACCTGAAATTTGTGTCAGGTCACCAGATTTGAATTTATTTGTCGTTGTCCCGGCGAATCGTGATGTAGCGCTGATGCGCGCCCGCATACTCGAAATGCACATCGATGCGTTGGTGGGGCAGAATGGGAGCGATGCGCTCAGCCCATTCGATGACAACGATGCCTTCATCGAATAGCTCCTCGAGCCCCAGGGCGATCGCCTCGGGCACGGGATCGTGCAGACGGTACACATCGACATGATAGAGTTTATCGCCATCGGGTAAAGCGTATTCGTTGATGAGTGTGAATGTTGGGCTGGTGACTGGCTCGCTCACGCCCAACGCCCGGGCAAGCGCCTGGGTAAACAGCGTTTTACCGGCGCCCAAATTACCATATAAGGCGACGACCACCGGTGAAGTCAGCGTTTGCGCAAGCTCGCCAGCCAATAGCTGTGTGGCCTCGGGCGCGTTGCAAAGAACAGGTTGCGGCATAAAGAAATTAAATTATCGATGGTTGGAACTTAAAATTTACCTGATGAGCGACTTTTCAGTTCGAAGAAGCAGGCTGTGATGTTCTGATCTATCGTCCGACAAACAGACGAAGGGACGACAGGACGAAGAATGATGCCGATTTCATCCGCTTTGGTCACTTTTCGTCCATGTTCGTCAAAATACGCATCACTTTTCTCAAGTTTCAAATGTGCATCTACTTAAGACATCATCGGAGATAAGGTGACAACAGCCTTCCAGACGATTCAACATCTTATCACGGAAAAAATCAGGAATTTGGGAGTTTTTCTCTCCGCGAACCTATCAAATTTCTCCGTGTGCGCCGTATCTCCGTGGTGAAATGTTATTTTTCCAACAAGGTCTATTGTAGCGAATCGGCGCTAATAAAACAAACCCCCGCTTTTTTGGGGCGGAGGCTTGAATACGAAGAACATAGAAACGCTTAATTAGGGATGATGGTAACTTTGCGGGCGTCGCCTTCACCGATGCTCTCGGTGCGCACATCATCACGATCTCGTAGCGCCAAATGGATGAGCCGTCGTTCACGCGCGGGCATGGGCTCCAAAATGATGGTGCGCCCTTCGCTCACGGCACGATCCGCCATGTTTTTTGCCAATCGTTGCAGACTTTGTTCACGGCGCTGTTTATAGTTCTCTACATCCACTTCGATGCGATACCAACGGTGAGTTTGCTGATTGACCACCAGACGAGTGAGGTATTGTAAAGCATCCAGGGTTTCTGCCCTCCGCCCGATCAGAATGCCGAGATCGTCACCCGTGATGTTCAGACGATACAGGATCTCTTCTTCGCCCTCGACAAGCTGTGCAATGACGCCAGCCTGCAATCCCATGCGATCCAGCACGCCTTGCAGGAAGTCGGAGCTAATGGCCAGCACGCGCTCATTCTCAGCAGAAAGCGCGGTGGTATCGGTAGTTTCGGGCTCAGCAGTCGGGGTGGACGACATCTCCGCGGCCTGGTTAGGACTTTCAGCGCTATCCTCGACCGGGCGATCAGTGGATGAGTCCACTTCCTCCGATGTTTCGCCTTCGCTTATGTCAGATTTCGGGGTAATGCGAACCACCGCCTCTTTGGCTCCAACGCCAAAAACGCCAGAACGTCCTTCATCCACAACTTCAATAAAGGCGTCATCCTGGCTAAGGCCCAGATGCTCCAGGCCCTTGGCAATGGCTTCTTTGACTGTACGCGCTTCGAATTCAGGCATGATTTTTTACCAAAAAAAATGCTGCTAGCGTTTACGACGACGCTTGCGCTTGGTGGGTGGCGTTTTCGGAGCAGCGGACAGAGATTTGGCGGGAGCATCCTGGAACTCGGCATCCTCAACCTTTTCTGTCGCGGCTTGCGTGCTGGAGGCAACAACCCCCTCCAACTCAAGTTGCGCCTCCCACTTATGCGTTTGGCGATTCACATAGACCTGTTGCACCAGTTGGAAGGCATTGCTAACCACCCAATAAAGGCTCAAGCCCGCGGGCACCGATAAAGCGAACCAGACGAACATCAATGTCATCATCCAGGTCATGTTGCCCATCATGCCAGCGGCAGAGCCGCCATCCTCTGTTTTGGGCTGCGCCTGCTGAGAGTACCGAGTCATTGCAAATTGAGTGATCGCCAGTAGCGCAGGCAAGACCAAATAGGGCCACACATCGGGCTGCATCAATTTCTGCAGCGTAAAGTCCTGGGTGAGCCAGCTCAACCCTTGTCGATATTCGGGCCGAGAAAGATCGGGGATGAAATACCAGGAGATCTGTTGTCCCGCCCATTCGCCAACATGAGCGCCCTGTCCGCCAGGAGCTGTTAATCCGATAATGGCGTAATAAAACGAGAACAGGATGGGCATTTGCAACAACGTTGGCAGACACCCGGCCATTTGAGCCTTCATGATGCCAGCTTCTTGTTGCAACCGCATCTGCTCTTGTTGCATTTTTTGCTTGTCGTGGGCGTATTTCTTTTTTATTCTATCAAGCTCAGGCTGCAAGATCTTCATTTTGGCCTGTGCTTCTTTCATCGAACGCATCTGCTTGACGCCCAAAGGCAGCAACAAAAACCGAATGAGCAACGCCACCAGAATAATAGACCAACCCCACGAATTGGATTCGCCGAACAATGGCACCAAGAGCTTGTCGTGGAAAAATACAATCAGCGATCGCAAAGGCGCAGCCAGTGGCTCGAAGATGCCCGGTTTATATTCATGCGTCTGAGGATCAACGCCGCCGCAGCCGCTGAGCAGTACGGCCGCCAGCACTAAGACCAGCAAAAGTATGAAAATTCGTTTTTTCGATCGTGTCACGCTGTTTCTATCCAATGAGAAAAATATCGAGGATTTTCTCGAAAACGTTACGAATGATTGTGACGATTGTAATCTTCCAGTGTTTCGGGCACAGGATCATAACCGCCTTCATGAAAGGGCGTACAACGAGCAATACGCTTTGCCCCCAACCATCCACCTTTAATCACGCCAAATCGCTCAATGGCTTCATAGGTGTAGTGCGAGCAGGTGGGCGTGTAGATGCAATTACTCCCCAGCATGGGTGAGATGGCGATCTGGTAAAAGCGGATGATCTTAAGAAACATCAATTTGATCAGATTCGAGATGAGCCGCATCATGTCCTTCTTTCAGCAAACCAGCCAAGGCGAGTAATTGTGCGCAGGCTGCTTGCACATCCTGAAAGGTGGCGTCGGCAATTGGGCGCCGAGCAATACACACCACATCCCACCCAGGAAGAACGTCCTCCCACATCAGGCGTACAGCTTCACGCATAAGCCGTCGCACACGATTGCGTTTGACGGCATTACCGATGCGTTTGCTGGCCGTAAAACCAAACCTGCTGTAAGGAAGCTCGTTGGGCAGGAGCACCATGACCATCAAACGATGCTTGACACTGCGGCCACGACGTCGAACCTGCTGAAAACGTTTTTTCTCCCGAAGACGATATTGCCGACGCACGGAATTCGCCAGAAAATCAGACGGTCAGACGTTTACGGCCACGAAGGCGACGACGTTTGAGAACGTTGCGTCCGCCAGAGGTTTTCATACGGGCCCGAAAGCCGTGAGTTTTTGCGCGTTTACGCACTTTGGGTTGCCAGGTTCGTTTCGGCATGATGACACATCCTTTTGGTTATATGAGGTGCGGGCATGGAATCGCCCGAAAAGCGACAAAAAAGGAGGGAAGGCCTGAGACCTCCCCTATGATGAGGCGACTAGCTATTATACATCTGATCCAGGCCAGCGCCAAAATATTCGTTTAAGAATAATGCCACGACAAGGGTGAAAATCGTTCAGGTTGGCGGGTTGGCTATTATGGGATCACACGCGTGCCACCATCCTGACCTGACAGTGCAGCGCACAATCGCCCCGGCTCCATCATCGAGAAAATCCGCACCTCCATACCAGCCCGAATTTGCTCTCGCACCCGCACGATCTCCCGCAGTTTGCCTGCCATGGATCCGCTCACATCCAACTTCCGCTCAGAAAGCATCAATCCATTCATTTGAGACAGACTGAGTTCGGAAATAGGGCGAGCGTCAGGGTGACGTTGCGGGTCTGCTGTAAAAACGCCATCGACATCGGTGGCGAAAAGCAAGCGCGCGGCATTGAAATGTAGGGCCAGGTCTACGCTGATGGCGTCTCCGCCATAGACGCTGAATCCGGACGCTATATCGAAGAGCATATCGCCTCCCAAAACGGGCGTCATGCCAATGTGAAGAAATCCCTCCACGGGCTGCCAGCATTGCCTGGCCACGCGGAAATCTTTTGCGGTGGCGCTCGAGCTGGGTAATATCAGCACGGAGGCGATGCCGGCTTCGCGCAGTGCTGCGACAATGGCGCTGCGCAGCGTCATTACCTGGCTTTGCGTTTGTGAAAAGGGCATGAGTTGGGCGGGGAATTGCAGACCAAGGTGGAGTTTGTGCTGAAGCACGGGTAGATGCCCATATGCGCCAACGCCATGCACCAAAATCAGGCTTTCGAGCAGACCTTCGTCCATACATGCCCGGATTTCGCGGGCAATACGAGCCAGCAGCTTTGAACGCAGCGAGTTGGGCTGCGCTTTATCTGTTAGCAGTGCGCCGCCAAGTTTGAGGATGGTGAGCGTCATCTACACCTCGAAGGCCCATTCACCCTGACGGAAGATGGGTTCGGCGCCGCCATCAGGAAGGATGCCGTCAATATCCATTTCGGCAGACCCCATCATAAAGTCGACATGAATGAGGCTGTCGTTACCACCGGCAGCGGCAAATTCGGCGTCGCTCATCTCTTCGCCTCCCTTTAGGCTGGTGCGATACGCCCGTCCCAAGGCCAGATGGCAAGATGCGTTCTCATCATACAGCGTGCTATAGAAGAGGATGCCCGTTTGGGCGATGGGAGAGCTTTGCGGCACTAACGCCACTTCGCCCAAACGCACTGCGCCCGCATCGGTTTCCAGTAGTTTTTTCAAGATTTCTTCTCCCTTACCGGCGTGCATTTCCACTATCTTGCCTTCTTCAAACCGGAACCAAAAATCCTCTACCAGGTTGCCATGCAGGCTCAATGGGAGAGTGGCTTGCACCGTGCCGTTCACTTTGTCTTTGTGGGGCAGTGTGAAGATTTCTTCCGTGGGGATGTTGGCCGTAAATGCGTTGCCTTTAGGCGTTTTACCATAGCCTCCTGTCCATACATGGTTTTGGGGCAACCCAACCGTGAGGTCTGTGCCAGGAGCGGTATATTTTAAAGCCACGTACTGTTTTTCGTTCATGTAGGCACTACGCTGGGCCAAATTTTCAGTATGTTTGCGCCATGCTTTTACAGGATCGGCTGTGTCGACGCGGCAGATTTTGAAAATCGCGTCCCACAAGGCGGGCACGCGTTCTGCCTCGGGTAAATGCGCAAAGACTTTGTTCGCCCAACCAGGAACCGATGCTGCAATGACCGTCCATGGTGCATAATCTTTACTCAACAGGTCGAAAAAGGGACGCATCTTTTTGGCCGTGACTTTGCGCGCAGCGCTAATTAGCTCGGGATCTTGATCTTTCAACAGATCGGGGTCCGAAGCATAGACGGAAAGGATGGCATCGCTATTTTCTGCAAAATGAACCATTGCATTGGCATACCATTCGGGAAAATAGTCGAAACTATCCCGTGGTGCGTATTGGTAGCGAATGAGTGTTTGCTCATCGTCGCCATAGAAGACATTGACAAACTTAGCGCCCGCTTTATAGGCTTCGATGGCCAGTTTGCGGGCCAAGGGAGCGGCCTCGATGGGGATACGCAGCACTAATTCCTGTCCAGGATGAATGTTAACGCCCACCTTGATGACCAGTTCCGCATATTTTTGCAATCTGGTCTCGAAATCATTTTCCATGAGAAAACTCCAGCGAGTGATTGGGGGTAAATCAGGAATTTGTTTGGATCAAAAAGGATGCAAGAGCGATTCGCCATTGCATCCTTGATTTTAGCAGAAAAGGGGAGGGTTTACCCCATTTCATCCAGGCGTTTTTGCCATTTGGCCGTCAGTTTTTCGTAAATCGATTCGCTAATTTCGCCATTGGCCAACCGCATATCCAGATTATCTAGCAGCGCCTGCACTTCCGCCTTAGTTGTGGGAGTGGTGGGCGTGGCCGCCTGCTGTGGTTGTTGTTGCTGAGCGCCCGCCATGGCTTGGGCAATCATTCCACCCAGACCAGCGCCCATGCCAATGCCGGCTCCTAATCCCAGGCCTTCGCTCATGCCGCCGCCCTGACCAGAGGCTTTGGCAGCATCGCCCATCGCCAACGCCGCTTTGAATTGCAGATATTTCTGCATATCGCCGATGGCTCCCATGGCCGCCCGTTCATCAATGGCTTTCATGGTCTCTTCGGGCGCACTGATCGACTCGATGAAAATCTGTTTGAGCTGGATGCCGACCTGTTCGAAGTTGTCGTCCATTTTCGCTTTCAGCGCTACGCCCAACTCTTCAATCAGCGAGGGCAAATCAAACAGGCCCGCCTTGGTTTCGCCTAGCAGATCGGTGAGCGCGGCTACGATCTGTCCTCGCAGCCAGTTGGTAATCTCACTGGTGCTGTACAGACCGCGTTGACCGACGATTTGCGCCACAAAGCGTTGGGCGTCGGCAACTTTGAAGGAGTAAGCGCCAAAGGCGCGTAAGCGGACCATGCCCAAATCGGGATCTCGCAAGGCGATGGGCTGGGTAGTGCCCCATTTCTGATCGAGCATATCGATCATATTTACAAAGTACACCGACGCCTTGAAGGGAGATTCGCCGTTGAAGGCTTTACCCAGCAGGTTGATGAGCAGTGGAATGTTGGCAGTAGTAAGTGTGTGTCGTCCTGGGCCGAACGTGTCCAGGGCTTTGCCATCGCGAAAGAAGACCGCTCGCTGACTTTCTCCCACAATAAGTTGCGAACCAAGGCGGATGTCGCCCCAACCGTTCTGGGGAACACGCATGACCAGATCGTCCGCACGCATATCCGGGGCTTGAATGATATCGAAAATCCTGACCATTATTGTTACTCCTTGGGAATGACTGGATGGGATGTTGTGTCAAAGTTCTAATCTACGAATGAATCATCTGGGGGTGTTGTGGGCGTTCCGGACGGTGGCGTTTCAGAGATTTCCGCAATCGCTGCAACTTCCTCGCCCGCCGAACGGATAGCCTCTTTCCGCTGATCCATCCGTTCGCTCAAATCGTCCAGGCTATTGATCAAATCTGTGAGTGCTTGCGAATAGTCTTCGCCTGCATTGATACACTGCTCCATAGTGTTGATCTTTTCATTGATTTCAGGCACACTGGCAGCAATGCGTTCGTCGAACTGATGCAATTTTTCAAGCTCAGGTTCGCGGATCGCTTCTCTATCGAAGAAGCCCGCATAACCAGAAGGCGCAGTATGAATACGATCAATTAGCGTTTGCAGGCGATTCGCCGCTACATCCACATAGGGCAAATCTGTCAACTTCCCCTTGCGCAAAAGCAACCGTTCGATCTCGATGATACGTTTACGAGCGGTTTCGAGTGAAACAGCGATCGACTCCCGCAGTTTGCGATCGGCATCGCGCCGACGCTCCTTATTTTGATAATCTCCGATGATCGGTAGATCGGATAAAAAAGAACCGGCCGAATCAATTCCTGATTTGGCCTTTTTTGTCATTTTCTTTGCAAAATCCTTCATAAATAACCTCCTGATGGGTTAAAACGTCGGGCGTCAAGCGCCCGTTTAATCTTTATGCAGAAAAACCTCAGTGCCGCAGTAAGGACAAATGACAAGCCCCTTTCCTACCAACTCCAATTTAGCCCCGCAATTGGGACAACGCTGATCGGTTTTGAGCTGTGAGGCTTCCTTTGAGAACAGTACGCCATTCTTCCAGTTAACTGCGCCAGAAAAAAGATCTTTGCCCACTAAATCTCGTACCATATCTTCTACTTGTCCACGTGGGATGTTGAGTTCAATGGCAATGTCACTGAGGCGGACCTGGCCTTGCGTTAACACCATGTTGAGGATGGTGCGCTCCATTTGCGCTCGCGACATGCGCGCCTCTTCTTGCTTTCCGTGCCATAACAGATACCCACCAATCGCAGCCAATGGCAAAACAATAAAGATGAATACCAGGATGAATCCTAACACCTGTCCGCCCACACTCGCAGAAGCTTCACTAAAAAGCTGCACGCCAAACAACGCACCTGCCGCCAGGCAGATCAGAATAGCGATTGCCACTAAAATGATACCGATAATACGTCCTGTACTTTTCATAGTTTTTATTGTGGAGGTTTATTGAATTGAAATGGAAGAAGAACTGGTTGAGTAAGGAACGGGAATCATAATGTTGGGACGGACGATCATCCAAAGCCGCCACCGCCACCGCCACCGCCGCCACCGCCGAAACTACCGCCGCCGCCACCTGACCAACCGCCTCCCGACCAACCGCCACTGCTGCCGCTGGAGGATTGAGGTCGGCTGGTGAGCGTGCTCGAAGCCGTGGAAAGCATGGAGGCCAACCCTGTGCTCATACCCGCAAGCCCTCGACTCATGCCGCTGCTGGCCTCGCTGAGGCTGGGGATGTGACCTCCCTCTGTTTGGGGAGCGGCGCTGGCATGCCCCGGCGGGCGAGAGCCAGATCCAACATCCCCATTGGACCACGGATGATGATAGGGTCCATACCAGACGGGAGTGGGCACATTGGGCACTTGTTCCCACAATTTCAAATAGGCCTTGTCAATGCCAAAGGCAATGGCATAGGGCAAATAGCGTTCGAAAAGCTCTGTAGCTTTTTCGAGATCGGTGTATTGATCGATATCTTGCAAATAGGTGCGAAACGCCTTCCACTTGGCAGCCTCATCAGCGCCTTGTTGTGTCTTTCTGGGCATAAATCGAGACAAAACCAGCAATCCCAAGGCAAATAAACCCGGACCAAAATACAGCAGAATCCCGGCATCTGTAAAATGGTTTAGGATTGGTAACATCAAACACGCCGATATGAATAGCAACACCAACATCCCAAACCCCATCGCCAACCATCTCTGGCGGATTTTTGCCGGATTCGCTACGAAATATCCTGCGGCTGTGACCTCTTCGTACAACTTTTCTTGAACGGCGGCGATGTGTTTGTAGAACGAATATTTCAGACTCGAAAGCTTGCGCTCAGACTCTCCATTGAATAATTTCTCTAACAATAATCGTTCGTAATCCCGTAAACTTTCGTCAGGATCGCGTAATTTGGTATAGAGGAAATCATCGGCCGAATACCCACTGTCATCCTCATCCCCCAACTCTTCCATACGCAAGTATCCACGCCTGGCCAAATCGACAATCGTGGCCAAGACATCCTCAGTATCAGCCGTCTCGTCGATAATCGTCCCTGCCATACCTGGCAATAGATTTGAGGGCGGTTCAGGTAAATAGGTCGGGGTTACCTGAGGTTGCGGATCACGCCCGCGAAGATACCAGAGCAGATATAAGCCGACGGGAGCCAACACTAACAACATTAGAGCGAAAAATCCCACAAAGAGATCGGCAATGGTGCGCCAATGCTCTCGCGCTAGCTCTCGCTCCGCATCACGCTGCCATGCGGGAGCGGTTCCCGCCACCACGCCATGCGTAAATTGCACCCGAACTTCAAATGGCATGCCAGGAGGAATGGAGTCTCGAGCCGTAAATTTAGCCGTTTGTTTATCCAACAATTCCATATCTGCCATCGTAAAATAGGTATCCATATTTTCGATGACAGCAGGCGCTGGCACCTTCACGATGACAACGCTGGACTCCACATCGGCAGGGCGATCCGCATAAACTGCATTCCACCACAACTGATCGCCGCCATCGTAATACCTCAGTCCCCCATGAACTTTATAACTCACAAAAAATGTGCGGGTTTCGTCAGTGGTGTCGTCAAAGAACCATTTCACATAGATGCTGTCCCCACGATCTTCAATATAAAATGTTCCTGGAGCTTCGCTATCGTTTTGTAAATAGGCGCCACTTACATCGCCTACCCGAATTTCGGTTATCCCCTCGGTATGCTTTTTGTCGATATCGCGAAACCCGTAATGAAATGGACCGCCGATAAACTGAATTTCCTGTTTTTCAACAACATCGAAGGACCCATCCTGGTTGACCGTAATATCAACGTCGAACCGATTCCAAACTACACGCTTATCTTGCGCCGAAACTGGAACAGCGACAAACAAAACCAACAAAAGGAAAAGGAGCGTCCATCGCCGGTAATTTTTCAACATTCCCGTCCTCAAGAATGTGATGGATGGTGCTTGATTGAATGGTGCATTGTTTAAAAAGTTGAATGTACTATAGCAAAATTTAACAGTGAGCGCAAAACCAACATTTCTTCATCCTGACTCAAATCTCGCCAAGCAAGTGTTGCAAGAGGGGCGAAGCGCCTGTACAATGATCTCATCACTGATCAATACGTCAATTTCCAGCAACCGGTTTCACATTGCATGAAAAAACGATTACAACGCATCAAAGAAAAAGGGCGATTGTTGGATGAGATCATGGCCTGGAAACGGCAAGAGGTCTCAGCCCGGATGGAGATGCGGCCCGAAACAGACCTGCAGGCGCTGGTGGGATTTTCTCCTGCCCCCCACGACTTTGCCGCGGCGTTAGCCCGACCGGGCGTCAGTCTCATTGCTGAGGTCAAACGAGCTTCTCCCAGCAAGGGCCTCATTGCCAAAGATTTTGATCCAATCGACCTGGCTTTCACCTATGTCGATGGCGGCGCCAGCGCCATATCATGCCTGACCGATAGCCGTTTCTTTCAGGGAAAACTGGAATATCTGACCGCCATCAAGGAAGCATTTCGGCAGCAGGGCATTACCACGCCGATACTGCGCAAAGACTTTATTTTCCATCCCTATCAGGTGCTGGAAGCCCGCGTTGCAGGCGCTGACGCGATTCTGCTGATCCTGGCTGTGTTGAATGACAGCGAATATCACCAGCTGCTAGCATATGCCCGGGAACTAGGCATGGAGGCGCTGGTGGAAGTACATAACGAGTACGAGCTGACACGGGCATTGTCAGCCTCCCCACGCGTCATCGGCGTCAACAATCGTAACCTACGCACCTTCGAGGTGGACATGAACACCACTGCTCGTCTACGTCCGCTTACGCCCAGGAATGTGTTGTTGGTGGCCGAAAGCGGCATTCGCGGCGCCCGAGATGTTGTCGCGCTAAAAGAAACGGGCGTAGATGCCATCCTAGTGGGTGAAACCCTGGTGCGCCAACATCCAGATCAACGCAAACGCAAAGTGCAGCAGCTTGTACGGGCCGGGCAGGAGCATTGAAATGAAAAAACGATTCGGCATAGCAGGACTCATACTGACTTTTGCAATTTGGGTGGGGACAAACCTGGCCGCTGCCCAAAACGGCGTCCGCTTCGATCCCACCGAGATCGTCATGGAATTCCCCACCCAAATCACCTTCGATAGCAAAGCCACGAGCTCCGAAGCCCAAATTGTAAGAGCTCAATTTGTTTATTATCTCGACCGGTACGGCGCATCGGATAGCACCACGCGAGAAAATATCACCATCGAGCCAGGAAAAACCGTAATCTTGCATTACGATTGGGACACCAGCGATCTCACCATCGTCCCCTGGACGCCAATCGTTTTTCATTGGCGCGTGTTCGACGCCAACGGCAACAGCTATGAAAGCGAACCTCAGAAGATATTTTACAAAGACACACGTTTCGATTGGAAGGAACGTTCGGGAGATGGTGTGATGGTGCTTTGGCACAACAAACCAGATATATTCGGCGAAAAGGTGCTCGAGATCGCTGTGAAAGCTATTCAAAAAGAGCGAAAGCTGTTCGGCGTTGACCTGGCCATCCCCATTCACATCATCGTCTACAACAACTCAAACGAATTCAATGCGTGGCACAATGTGGGGCTCGATTGGGTGGGAGGAGAGGCCTTTTCCGATTTTGGCATCACCACTCAGATTGTCAAATCACGCCTGCCCGATGAATATTGGTTGAATGCGGTCATCCCCCACGAACTTTCCCATCTTTATCTCTATCAAGCCGCCTACAATCCTGCCGCTCCCATTCCGGTGTGGCTGAATGAGGGCATTGCCCAATACAATGAATTCACCGATTCAGGCGTCGACTACATGGTGAAAGAAGCTGCCCAGGAAGGAAAGCTCATCCCGCTCACCTCATTGGCTGCGGGCTTTGGCCAACATGATGAAGCTCGCATCCGACTCGCTTACGCAGAGGGACTCTCTGCAGTGAAGTATTTAGTGAGCAGGTTCGGAAAAGCAGGATTGGCGCGGCTGCTGGCAGCCTACAAAGCAGGCCACACGACCGAAGAAGCGTTCTCGGAAGCGTTGGGTGTGAGTATGGGACGCTTTCAACAGGATTGGGCGGAGGCCATGGGCGCTCCAGCAGGCAGCATGATCACACCCACCCCCTGGCCCCTGCCCACATTCCCGCCCACTCCAACCCCAATGCGGATTGGAAACAAAACCCAAACAGCCACAGCCATCCCAAAAACAACACCATCACCCCTTCCTACGGGCATCCCAACCCAAACTTCCAGCACGCCCGCCTCCATCCCCACATCCACGCCGCCTCCGGCAACCATCTCAACGACCATACCACCATCTGCAAACAATAAAAACGCCCCCTTCTGTCCTGGTCTACTCATCTTACTGCCGCTACCTGTTGCAGCAATCTTCTTGAACCGCAACACAAATCATTAACCACCGCTTCCTACTCATCCCTAAACCTCCATCAATGCCTATTTTACTTCCTGGTCTGACTGGCACCATTATCAACACCCTGGCTGTTGTTTTGGGCAGCCTCATCGGCATTGTAATTGGCCACAGACTCAGCGACAACACCCAAAACACCGTCCTGCACGGCCTGGGACTGGTGACCATCATCGTCGCTATCAGCAACGCCATCACCACTCAAAACATCCTGATTCCGCTGTTTGCGATCATCATAGGCGCAATGCTGGGTGAATGGATGCAACTGGAAGAGCATCTGGATGGGTTGGGCCAATGGATGGAAAAGGTCTTTGGGCAACGTCTGGGAGAGCAGGATGAAGGACGACTGGTGCAAGCCTTTGTCACTGCCAGCCTGGTCTATTGCGTTGGGCCGCTGACGATCATCGGCTCGGTCAACGATGGGCTGGTCAACAACTACGAATTCCTCCTGCTCAAATCTGTCTTGGATGGCTTCGCGTCCATCGCTTTTGCGGCCAGTCTGGGCCCTGGCGTCATACTCTCCGCCATCACCATTTTTATCTTTCAGGGATGCATTGCCCTATTGGCGATGCTTTTCGGCGGAGCAGTGGGAGGCGTCACCGCCAACAACCCCGCCGTCATCGAAATGACTGCCACCGGCGGCATCGTTCTGCTCAGTATTGGTTTCATCTTGTTGGATATCAAACGCCTACGTGCGGCCAACTTTCTACCCGCCATCTTTTTGGCTCCAGCCATCGTCGTGCTGCTACAATGGTTGGGCGTTGCCTATTAGCGTTCTACCGCACCACGCCTGACTGTGCGCCAGCCTTGAATCAAACACGGCTTGACTGAATAGCCATTCCGTACACGCTCAAAGGAACATCTATGTTTACGCTCGCCCTACGCAAAAAATTCATCGCCCATCACCGCAACGCTGTCGAACCAGACCCCGAGCATCCACTTCGCTCACACCTCTACCTACTGGAAGTCATGCTCGAAGCCGAAGCATTGGACAGCGAGGGTATGGTGCTGGACCTTGATGAACTGGCAAATGAAATCGAGAATATTCTCGACCTCTATCGTGACAAAAACCTCAATGAACTTGCCCCTTTCCAGAAACGCATTCCCACACTTGAAGCCCTGGCCCGCGTTTTAGGTGACGCCATCGACGAGTCGTTGTACGCCCCCCATCTTACCGCCATCAGCGTTAGACTCTGGCGAGATGAGGAAGTCTGGGCGTTATACGACATCGAGAAATAAAGACGCATTCGAGATACAAGAGATCACAGATCCGTGTCTTTGTGGTGAAAAGTGGTTTCCAACAACGTCTATTTAAGTAAATGCGTATTGGAAACTTGAGAAAAGCGCCTGCGCATGCAGACAAACATGGACGAAGATTGACACATATAGACGATGATTTGCTTCGTCCACCTTCGTCTTTTCGTCACTCTTTGTCTGATGAGTTGTAATCGTCTACAAGGCTAATTTTAAGTCCATACTATAAACTACTTAGCAGTCGATCCGAAGTTATTTTTTCAAACCCATGATCGAATTGACCTTTCTGGGCACCAGCGCCTCCGCCCCCTCCATCCATCGGGGTCTTTCCAGCGCCATCGTGCAGCATCACAATCAGCGCTTCATGGTTGATTGCGGCGAGGGCACACAGCGTCAGCTGTTGCGCTCGGGCCTGGGATTCAAACGCCTGAACAAAATCCTCATCACCCACGGACATCTGGATCACATCCTGGGACTAGGAGGGCTGATCTCCACGATGGCTCGTTGGGAAATGATCGACGAGTTAGAGATTTTTGGGGGCGCCTTTGCCCTAGAACGCATCGGTCGATTATTGGATGTGGTCTTCGCCCCCCATCCCATCCCCAAAAGCATCGTTCTGCGCCAAATTACGCCAGGCGTGATCTTCTCCACGAAACATCTTCAAGTCGAGGCTTTTCCGGTCGTGCATCGTGGGCCTGATTGCTATGGATACCAATTCATCGAAACGCCCCATCGACCTTTTTTGGTCGCGAAGGCAGATGCGTTAGGCGTGCCAGCAGGACCCGAGCGGCGGCGGCTGGTGGAAGGGGAACACATTACACTACCTGACGGCCGGGTGATTCATCCCGACGACGTGCTGGGACCGCCCCGCCAGGGAGCGCGTCTGGTCTTCATTGGCGACCTGGCGCGTGCACGCGGCTTATCGCCAGTGGTGAAAAATGCTGAAGCGCTGGTCGTAGAAGCCACTTATCTGGAACAAGACAAAGAATTGGCCCGGCAATATGGCCATCTAACCGCGGCACAGGCCGCACAGCTGGCTCGCGATGCAGCCGTACGACAACTCATCCTCACCCACATCTCCCGGCGTTACAGCGGCGAAGACATCCTGGCTGAGGCCCGAGCCATCTTTCCGGCCACCACAGTGGCCAATGACTTCGCTCGATTCGAAATCAAACGAATGCGCTAAGGAATCAAAACGCTGGATAGAGGGCGCTTCCTGCCTCCACATTCGTCATCTCCTCTCGGCTCAGACATTACGAATTGTCTGCACTACATCGAGCACTTCGTCGTAAAATGATCCCATGCCCGCTTATCCGCATCCCCCAAAGGCGAACGTCCAACCACACAGCCAGGCCCGCGTGCGAGCGTGGCTGACTCGCTGTCTGGCGCTAGGCCTTCGCGGAGAACGCGGGCGTAAGTTGGCCCCCTCACAGCTCGCAACAGCCCGCATTCTCATCATTCGGCCCGATCATCTGGGAGATCTACTTTTGTTGGGTCCGGCCCTGCGCTGGCTACGGGACCGATTGCCGCAAGCCCACATTACCCTGGCCGTCGGGCCTTGGAGCAAAGCAGCCCTCCCTGGTCTGGCCGGAGCCTACGACGAATACATCGAAATCCCCTTCCCTGCTTTCGAACGCGAGAAACGCGCATCAGTTGCGACCAGATGGCAGCTGCTATGGCATTGGGGAAGGCAGATCAAATCCAGGCGCTATCACGCCGCCATCATTGCCCGACCCGACCACTGGTGGGGGGCGATGTTGGCTCATTTCGCCAATATTCCCTTCCGCTTGGGCTTTGACACGCCCGAGACAAAACCATGGCTTAGTCAGACAATACCCCGGACGCAGGAACATACAGCGGCCAGCAACTTACGCTTAATTGCAACCCTGACCAACGACCGACTGCAACCCAACGCAACGGATCATCCTCTGAGTTTCCATCTCACTTCACGCGAATTAGGCGAAGCCGATAAGCTGCTGTTTGATATCTTTGGCGTGGATGATATTCACCCCCTGACGGTCATTCATCCTGGTGCGGGAGCGGCGGTAAAACTATGGACGCCTGAAAAATGGCGAGATATCGCAAGCCAATTGGTCAAAGCAGGCGTGCGGGTGGTAGTCACTGGCAGTTCCGATGAAACCAGCATGACCCGAACCGTAGCGTCAGCGCCCTCTGGTAACGTCATCGACCTGGGGGGGCAGACCAAGTTCGGCGCCCTGGCCGCCTTGCTGCATCGAGCTGACCTGGTAATGGGGCCTGATAGTGGGGTGCTACATCTGGCCGTCGCCGTGAATACGCCCACCGTGCATCTTTACGGCCCTGCCGACCCTGCACTGTTTGGGCCATGGGGCGATCCAGCTCAGCACATCACCATCACGAGCCCATGGGAGTGCGCCCCTTGCGGAAAACTCGATTGGCCCGATGTTTCGCACCATGCCTGCGTACGCGACATCCCCACAGAAAGCGTGCTGGCCGCAGCCTGGCAGTTACTTCATACGCATTTTTGATTCGAAACACCGAAAATCGACGCAAAGTACGCTCTAAACAGGCTCTTCACCTTCGTCTATTTACTCTGAGATGAAGAAAGTACGAACAGATCACTATTTCACCTCGAACTCCTTATGAACATACACGACATTTCCCGTTATCAACGTCAACTGATCTTCCACGGCTTGGGCGAGCAGGGACAGCGCAAGCTCCTGGCCGGACGGGTGGCCATCATTGGTTGTGGGGCCACAGGATCCGCCCAGGCCATGCTGCTTGCCCGGGCGGGCGTGGGATTTCTGCGCCTAATCGATCGCGACTTCGTAGAACAGAACAACCTGCACCGGCAGATGCTATTCACAGAAGCTGACGCGGCCCAAAGCCGCCCCAAGGCAGTAGCCGCAGCCGAACGCCTGCGCGCCGCCAACAGTGATATCACAATCGAACCTGTGGTGGCCGATTTCAACGCCAGCAACGCCATCGCCTTGACGCAAGATGTGGATATCATTTTAGATGGCACCGACAATTTCGAGACGCGCTACCTCATCAATGATGTCACGCTCGCTCTGGGGCTGCCTTGGGTGTACACCGGCGTGGTCGCCTCCTACGGCATGACCGCCACCATCATCCCCGATGGCGCCGCGAAGCACGTTGGACGAGAGGCGACGCCTTGTCTGCAATGCATGCTGGGACCAGAGCCTCCTGGAGGTGGTCCCACCTGCGACACCGCGGGCGTCATCGGGCCCATCGTCACTTTGATGGCCTCCATTAGTGCGGCCGAAACCATGAAACTACTTTCGAGGCGAGGCGAGATCAATCGCGGCATGATGATGGTAGACCTGTGGGATAACACCTTCGATCAATTTGGCATTGCCAGCCGCAACCCCGATTGTCCGGCTTGCGACAAAGGAGAATACCGTTTTCTGAATGCAGATGCAGGCAGCCGCAGCGTGACGCTATGTGGACGCAACGCCGTGCAGATTACCAACCCAGGGGCTCACCTCTCCTTGCCCGAAATCGCCCAACGACTGAAACCATTGGGGGTGGTGGATATAAACGAATACCTATTGCGGGCGCGCATCGATGATTATGAAATCACCCTCTTTCCCGATGGGCGGGCCATCATCAAGGGCACCGAGGACCCCAATCTGGCCAAGAGCATCTATGCCCGCTATGTAGGCGCATAAACGCCCCTGAAACTTCTGACGATCTGTTCAGGAGGCGGCAACCGGCAACGTAAAGATGAAAGCAGACCCTTTGCCGGGCTCACTTTTCACCCAAATATCTCCTCCCATCGCCTGCACAATGGCCCGAACCAAAAACAACCCTAATCCCGCCCCTTGAGTGCTACGTTTCAGACTCGAATCCACCCGGTAAAAGCTCTCAAAGATGGCCTCTTGATCCTCCACAGGAATACCGATGCCCTCATCCTGCACAAACACAAACACATAATCCTGATCTTGGTGCGCCCCGATCACAATTTTCCCACCATCGGGCGAATACTTGATGGCGTTATTGATGAGATTATCGAACACCTGACGCAAGCGGCGCTCATCCGCCATGACCAGAGGTAAATCATCTGGCACCTCCAACACGATTTGATGACGATTGGTTTGGGCGCCAAAACGCTCGGCGACCTTGCGCGCCAGCGACGCCAAATCCAGAGGCTGCAAATCCAACGAAAGCGCCCCGGCCTGAATACGAGAAGCATCCAACAAATTATCGATCAGCTCAGTTAACCGATCTGCTTCCTCCACGATGATTTGGGCGCTTTCGCGCACGAACTCAGGATCGTGCACCACATCCTCTCGGGCCAGCGTGCCCGCATAGCCTTTGATCAAACTCACAGGCGTCTTGAGTTCGTGAGAAATCACCGAGATAAAGGTGGATTTTAACTCCTCAGCCTCGCGATAACGAGTAATATCCACAAAAGTGATGATGATATTGAGAAGACTGCCATCAGTGCCGAAAAGCGGCGAATAGCTCACACCCACCGTAATTCGTTTACGTCCAGGACGAACGACATCCCCCTCACCATAAAGCACGCGTGTTGGGGGTGGCGGCGCCCCCTCAGTCAGGCAAAGATGCTCTCCGGTGCGATTTTCAAGCAGCAGCACCTGCGCACACGGTTTGCCTGCCACATCATCTACCGAAACGTCCAACAAACGAGACAACGCCCGGTTGATGATCTCCACCCTTAACTGAGGATCAAGAATCATAATACCGTTGGGATTATTCTCGATGATGGCTTCGACCCGAGCCTTCTCGGTGCGCAATTGCTCCACCTGACGGGCATTTCGCACCGCCACCGCGGCCTGATCCGCAAAATCTCGCAGTAAAACGCGATCTCCGGGCGTAAAAGCTGTAGCGCCCGTACGAAAAAGAAAAATGCCGCCCACAACCTCTTCATCTTCCAACACCAAAGGCAACGCCACCACCTGCTCCACAGCAGCCGCAACAACCTCGTTCACCAACGCCAGTTGCCTACGCAACTCCTGCTCGGTCCAAAACTCCTCCACTGGGCGTTTTTGAGCCAGATAAGGCGAAAGCATCTCGAACACAGCCGTGGGTAAACGATACCCGGTGGTAATACGCAAAACGCCCGATGTCGTCGTCAGGGCGATGTAACCAAAATCAGCCCGCACCAAATCAGCCGCATATCCTAAAATCGTACGTAGAAGCGTAGAGAGATCGGGACTGGAAGCAAAGGTGCGGGTAATCTCCAACAACGCTTCCAATTGATGCTGGCGATATTGAGAATAAAGAGAGAGGCTCATGCGTGGGATTATGTTACGCCAAGAAGAAAAATGCAATGATTGAGGCCAAGAATGAAACATCATCAGCGTTGGCCATGACCTTTGCTTTCTATTTTATCATGTCCTACCGAAATTGACGCTGAGAGACAGGGGCGTTACAATCCAATCTCGACAAACATTTTGCTAAAAAGTAAAACGCCGAAAGAAACTTCCTCCTAAATGACGAAGTTCAACGACCTTGGACTTCATGCTTTTCCTTGATCTTCCAGTGTTTCACCTCCGTTCACTTCATCTCCTCCCAACGATGTTTCTGATGGGCCTCCTGCTCGGCGCATCAGGCTGCGGCAGCTTCGTGCCGCCCCCGCAGCCCACACCAAACCATCACATCCACCGCACACCATCTCCGATAATGACCGTCGCTCCGGTCAAAAAACCATCCGCCACGCCCACATCAGCTCCGGTAGTGCAGGCGCTTTATCAAACTCTCACCCCCACAGCCACCCCCACCCCCATCACCCCCACGCCCACCCCCACACCTTTTCCGGGTGAGATTCAATTGGGCCAGGCCGCACGCATTATCGCCCGCACAGGCCTAAATATTCGCGAGACCCCTGCTGCAAACGCTCGTCGACTAGGCAACTTTCCTCCCAACGCGGTTGTAGTCGTCACCGAAGGCCCAGTTGAAGCCGATGGCTACATCTGGTGGCATGTCGATGACCGATATGGCAGGGCAGGATGGGTGGCGGGCAGTGATGGCGCGGACATCTGGCTGACAGGCAACTTAGGAGACAAACGCCCGGTCAACCGTCCTGTCCGTCTGGGTGACGAAGTGATGATCACAACCTCCTATGGCCGTCATCTAAGCATCCGCTATGAGCCTGGAATCCGCGGTCTTTTGAAAAAAAGAGTAAAAGGCGGCGTCACACTGCAAGTTATCGATGGCCCCGTCATACTGGATGGCGTCCGTTGGTGGAAAGTTAAGCGCGCGGATGGTCTCACAGGTTGGGCTGCTGAAGGTAGCAAACGTGAACGCTGGCTATCTCCTATGGAATAATCGTCATCCTCACTCCGGGCAGAAAGAACCGCGAGCCGTTCGGACGAAATACGCTCATCTCCCCATGCCAACAACATGAACCCTTCCATCCACATCCATCCGATGACCATGCAAGACTACGACGAAGCCATGGCGCTTTGGCAGATCACCGAGGGCATGGGATTGCGTCCAGCTGATAAACGCCAGCATATCGCTCGTTATTTAAAACGCAACCCGGGCCTGAGCTTCGTAGCACGGGATGGGCATCGACTGATCGGCACAGTGCTTTGCGGGCATGATGGACGGCGAGGCTATCTCCACCACCTCGCCGTGGATAAAGCTTATCGCAAACAGGGCATTGGTCGGGCATTGGTCGAGCGAGCGCTTGAGGCGATGCGAGCCATCGACATCAACAAATGCCACCTTTTCGTCATCAAAACCAACACTCCGGCCATTGACTTTTGGCGACGCATTGGTTGGTTCGAACGGAACGATTTGGTTACGATGTCTCACTTCACCAATGCTTACCAAGAAAACCACGAAAATGAAATCAAATAACCCGATCTCCCCCTAGGGCGTTCTCCTCTGACCTGATACGATCGCCCCCCATAGATGCATCAATCACATGGCACAACTTCCACCACTTCCTCCAGAACTGAAAAATCGCCTGCTCGCCGCAGGCGTCAAAGATGATGCCACGCTCCACGCGGCACTCGATGCCGACATCGACCTGCGAGCCGCATATCAAGAATGGCTCTTCAACAGCGTTCTCCATGCATTCGCGGCGACAACGAATCGCGAAGAATTGCTGGAGCTGAGCGAACACGTCCCCTTGCTTACGATAGAGGACTTCAGTAGCCTCGTGCAGAAAAGCATCGACAGAGCGCTCAGCGTAGGAGATTACGAAACCGCTGAAGCCCTGCGCCAACGCCTGGAAGCATTGAAAGAAATCCGGGCCATAAAAGCCTATGAGCGGCAAACGCCTCTGGCTCGAGCCGTCATTGCCTTTGTGCAGGCGTCAGATGACGAAGCTGCAGCCCGGGCATTTGCAACACATCGAACCTTACTCGACACCCACGAAGCGGAGAAAATGCTCGCAGAAGCGTTCGAGGCGCAAGATGACAAGGCCCGTAGCCACTTACGGCGTCGTGCAGAAATGCTAAAGGAGCTACGCACGGGGTAGTTTTTGCAGCGCAGCACCCAACCCTCCGAGGAATGTTGCGCGCTGCGTCATAAAAAAGTATAATTGCCACTGAGCCATAAGCGCCTTCGATTCACCTTTGACGTATCGCTGCAATGACGCATTCGATTTCATCTCCCGTTATTTCTAGCCATCGATTCTCAATAGCGTCCATAGTGATGGGGGATTTGTGGTCTGGGCGCGGGGTCGATCTTTGGGAGGAGGCGCCATCCATTCGGCATCTTCGTGAAGTGCGTTTTCACGTTGTCATATCGAACCATCTCTATTCAAACAAGGAGAGTTGAATATGCGCTATCTGGTTTGTATCAAACAAACGCCAGATACTGCGGAGCTTCCCAAGATCTCGCCCGACGAGGCGGCCTCGGGAAAGCTAAGCGTCAATCTGGTAGTCAACCCATGGGATGAACACGCCATCGAGGCGGGGCTGCAACTCATGGAGAGCTATGGCGGCGCGACCGGCGCCGTGACCGTGGGTGACGAGGGCGCTATCGACGCGCTGCGCAGCGCCCTGGCTATGGGCTGCAAGGACGCCACCTTGGTGGAGCACACCGATGAGGTGGACGCGTTGGGCGTGGCCGAACTGCTGGCGGGCGCGGTCAAACATGATGGCGAGGTCAACGTCGTGCTCACCGGCCAGATGACGGTGGATGGCAACTCGGGCGCCGTGCCTGTGGCCCTGGCCCGCAAGCTGGGATGGCCCGTCCTCACCGGCGTCGCCAAGATCGTGGAACTGACCGATGACAGCATCACCGTGGAACGCGTGGTGGGGCAGGCCCGGATCACGGTCAAAACCCCGCTGCCTGTGGTCGTCTCAGTCATCAAAGAGATCGGCGAACCCCGCTATCCCACCTTCATCAACATTCGTAAAGCCGCCCGGGTGAAAGTTCCCACACTTACCGCCGCCGACCTGGGCGTAGACGCGCCCGCCCCGGTGACCCACCTCAGCAACTTCCGCAAACCGCCTGCCCGCGACGCCCATGTGAAGCTATTCGAGGGCTCGCCGCAGGAAGCCGCCGCTGCGCTGGTTGACGCGCTGCTCGAAGAAAAGGTTTTGTAAGGAGGAGATGACGATGAAATTTCTGGTTTACATCGAAACCGATAGCGGCGACGTGGTCGCCAGCAGTTGGGAGGCCCTGGGCGCAGCCCTGAGCCTCAGCGACGACGTGGAAGCTGTGGTCATTGGCGACAAGATCAGCGTCGTTGTGGAAGAAACCGTCGAGCGCGGGGCCAAGAAAGTGTATGTGGTCGAAGATGAAACCCGCGCCATCTTCGATCTGGATCGCCACCTGGCCGACGTGAAAAACGCCCTGGAGGCCAGCGGCGCCGATGCGTTTCTGGCGTCGCACACCAACAATGGTCGGGATCTGGCCGCCGCGTTGGGTGCGGACAAAGGCGCGGGCGTCATTGCCGACGCGCTGGAACTGAGCCTGGAAGACGACGGACTGAAAGGCGTGCGCGGCATTTACACCGGCAACATCCTGGTGGATGTGACCGTGGATGGCGCGCCGCAAATCGCCACCCTGCGCCCGCGCGCCTTCGCTCCCGCAGAAAAAGTCGAAGGCGCCAACGCCGAAGTCTCGCTCATGGACCCCGCGGATGTGGACAGCCCCTACGAGGTGCTGGGCGTGCAGCGGGCGGAGAAGGGCGAAGTCAGCCTCACCGAAGCCAGCATCATCGTCTCGGGCGGCCGCGGCGTGGCCAAAGACCCCGAGCTGGGCTTCGATCTCATCCGCGAGCTTGCAGGCCTGCTGGGCGCAGCAGTGGGCGCTTCGCGCGCGGCAGTGGACGCGGGCTTCATCTCCTACGACCATCAGGTGGGCCAGACTGGCAAGGTCGTCCGCCCCGATCTCTACATCGCCTGCGGCATCAGCGGCGCGGTGCAGCATCTGGCGGGCATGGGCTCCAGCAAGATCATCGTAGCCGTCAACAAAGATGAAGAAGCCCCCATCTTCAGCGTGGCCAACTACGGCATCGTGGGCGATCTCTTCCAGGTCGTTCCCGCCATCAGCGAAGCTGTGCGCGAAAAAGTGGGTAAGTGATTGCGCTTGGGGATCTCGGGACTTTCCGCATCTGATCGAAAGTCGCCCATACCCCGACACACGGAACAAACTTCAGCCCGATCTCAAGCATCCGGGGCCAATACGGCCTCGGATGTTTTTTGTTGGGGAGGCAAAGGGATGGCGTATTGGAGCTGAATGCGTCCGTAGCGCCATTTCACCCATCCCAGCACCAGCAGCGCGCCGACGATCATCGCAATGAGCCCGATCAAGCCCGCCTCGGGCCCGAATGCGCCCCCTGTCCACATCTCGGCCCCTTTCTGTTCGATGGCGATGAACGTCACGCTATTGAACGATGTGCCGCTGACCGGAAAACCAAATATGTTGCCCTGAAAGAGATTCCAGGTGAGATGCAGCCCGATGGGCAGGCCAAGATCACCGGTCAGGATATAGCCCAGCCCCAAAAACAACCCGGCGATCGCAATATTCACGGTGCTGACAAGCGTGGCGTGCGGGTTGCCCAGGTGCAAAAATCCGAAGATGCCGGAAGAGATGACCCAGGCCAGAATGAGGGCCGCGGTGGGATTCCAGAACTTGAAATTGAGCCCTTCGGCCAGATTATGCAGCAGATAGCCGCGGATCAAAGTTTCTTCCATGAAGGCGACGCTGATGAAGAGCGCCAAAGCGATGAAAATACCCATCGTAAAGGAAATCCCGGCAGGAGCCTGCAAAAAGCCCACGACATCAATCCAACCCGCCAGATATTCGACAACAAAAATGCCAATCATCAAAAAAGCGCCCAAGCAAAGCCCAAAGGCAAAGTCGAGTCCCCACCTTTTTCCCCAATGGTAGCCATAATCGCTGAAAGAGCGGCGATCGATCCAGCGCCCGATAACCAACAAAGTGATGACGAGCGCAGCCAAAACAACAGTCTGGCTGATTAAATTGAGAACCAGCTCCTTCGAGGCCATATCATCTTGCAGGCGCTGCGACATGCCGGGCAGCAGGTAATAAATCAGCGTCTGAACTCCGGCAAGCATGACGCCAAAAATGAAGGAGAAGATCAACAGTCGCCAGAAAAAACGTAATCTTCGTTCATCGTCATTCCAAAACATCCAACGAATGTGAGCCATGAAAAACCTCCAAGAAAGTGAAGCTTGGTAGTCATGCTCTTTTGGATCTCAGGAACACAGCCTCCAGAAGATGTCAAAGAAACGCTTGCCGAAGCCTGAATCAAGGCTTCTAGCCACCGGAGGTGTGTGACTCCCTTGAAACCCAATCGAGCCTCAGATCTTTCGACCTGGCGACCTGATGTTGTCGTGATAGGCGTATATGTCCAACGAATTTGCCTGTTATGATTATTTACGGGTCAAATACGGTGTCGGTTTCATTGATTCACATATTCCACCAGCCCTCCCCGACAATCCCTTTCCCGCCCCCCTCATCATCCTAACTCGCGGCCTCAGGCATCGCTACCAACCCGCAGAGGCGGCGTGCGCTTGCTGGCGCAATTTCCATCGCCAAACCATCTTATCGAAATAGTTTTGGCGAAAGTCATTGCCGGAAAAATCATAAAATTGAACGTTTATCATACAGAAATTGTAACTACTAACGTACCCGACTTCAATCACCACAAAGGCACAAAGACACTAAGAACACCAAGAATTTCAAAGCTTTTTCTTTTCTTCGTGCCTTTGTGGCTTCGTGTCTTCGTGGTTTCTAGCCGGGCTACCTTAGTAGTAACCAGAAATTACCAAACCTGGAATTTCCTCATGCTCCAAAAGCATCTATTGCTAGATCACACTATCACCCACAGCCAGATAAAAAGGCGATAAGATGGATAAGATTGCAGCAAAGGTTCTCGCATAATCCTGTATACGTCAGGAGCACGCTGTACATTTGATAGGATTTATATCAGACAGCTCCGTAAACCGCAAGTCGAACCTCAAAAACGGGTGAGTTTATGGTGTTCTTGGCCGACCCAGATCGGGCGATTCAGGCCTGCAGAGCCGAATTCATCCGGCCAATACACCATTCAACAAATTGTCCCAAAATTGAAACGCACCCGGTAGATAAAGTTGAATTGACGTGTCAAACATAACATTGTAGAATCATTCACAATAATCGAAAGATTTTTCTCTTTCGCCATTTATTCATCTCCTCTCTAACCTGCCGAAAGCAACGTGTCAGCAGAAGGGCGGGAAATGAAACAATATCACAAAATCCATGTCAGCTTCATAGAGGGTCGGAAATGCTGACACGAACAATCGAATATTTTCTGCTTCTTTAACTCACCACCGTTTTCACCCATTTACGAGGAGCCCCGCATGGAACACTACAAACTCCTTATTGTCCCATTGCTCATGATGATGGCATTGGGATTGAGCGCTTGCGCGCCCAAAGAGGGATCGCCGCCACAATCATGGATTGACTCCCCTCAAAAAGGTGCGCAAATTCAGGTCGGTGAAACCATCATGGTTATCTCCCACACCTATGCAGATGCAGGTGTGGGAGAGGTGTTGCTAACGGTCAATGGCCAGGCATATAGCCGGGATGCGTTTTCCGATGTCAGTAAAGATTTCGACATCATGCACCAGAAGTGGACGCCAACCGAAGCGGGCGACTATCTTCTACAAGTGCGTCCTTACGATGCGCAGGGACGGGCCGGACGTACAGACGCCATCGCCGTAAACGTTGTTGCCCATATTGCCGAGGCGACAACAGCGCCTGCCCAGCCCAGCCCCACTACACTTCCACCTTCCGCCACCGCCACATCAGAACCCACAACCACGCCGACCCCTAGCCCCACCAACACGCCCATCCCCCCTACCAACACGCCCATCCCCCCCACCGCCACTCCGATCCCTCCCACGCCTACGCCCATTCCTCCCACGGCTACCCCCATCCCTCCCACCAATACGCCTGCGCCCACCTCCACGCCAGTGGATGTCACTGCGCCGCCAGCGCCAATCCCCATGGTTCCCGCAGATGGTCTGACAATTTCTTGTCGTTCGGAGCAAATGCTGGCATGGCTGCCTGTTAATGACCCCAGTGGCATTGCCGGCTATTATCTGCTGGTGGAACAAGAAATCAAAAAAGGGAACTGGGGTAAGCTCGATAATTGGGGTCCCATTCACGACAAGCAATTTATGCTGAGGGTTAATTGCGGCGTTCATTACCGCTGGAAAGTGCGGGCGAAAGATGGGGCTGGCAATACAGGGAATTGGTCGGAATTTTCCTATTTCACTGTCAATTTGAACTGAGGAGGTCAGGAGATAACATCATGGCAACTTTCAATACACCTTCAGTTTCCCGGCCATCCCGCAACTCTCGTGCAAAACGGAGCCTGGGCTGCCTGGTGCTCATCCTGCTGATTTTGGCGCTCCTCGTTGCTGGGTATCTATTTCTGCTTCCCCGTTTCACGGCCAGTCGCCATATCTCACGGCCCGTGGTGCAAATCTACGCGCCCAACAATGGCGATCAATTCATCACCGGACAAACTGCCGTCCTGCATGCTTCCGCCAGCGGCGCCAACAAAATCAACCGCATCGAATTTTGGGTGGATGACCAGTTGCAGGGCGTAGAGCGCAGCGCCGCGGGCGCAACTGTTTTGCCCCTGGTGCGGGAATGGATGCCCGCGGCCAGCGGCGTCCATCGCCTGGCTGTGCGCGCCTTCGACGCTACTGGCGAACGCACCCACGCCTATGTCGATGTCGAAGTGGCGGAAGCCACCGATGGCGATGGCGATGGCTCACCCGACGCCTGGGACGCCTGCCCCGATCAACCTGGCTCTCCCCTCAACGCCGGTTGCCCCCAACCTGATGACAGGGATAACGATGGCGTGGTGGATGAAGAAGACGCCTGCCCTGATGACCGGGGGCATTGGGGCGGCGACGGCTGTCCCACACCCGACGACCGCGATGGCGACAGTGTGGCAAACGCCGATGACGCCTGTCCCGATGAGCCCGGGGCCGTCGATGTGGACGGGTGCCCTGACCGGGATGAAGACAGCGTGCCCGATGCTGAAGACGCCGATCCGGATATGCCAGGCCCGCCCGAGGCCGATGGCGGTCCTGACCGCGATGGCGACGGCGTCCCCGATGTGGATGATCTCAGCCCAGAGGAGCCTGGCCCGCCCGAAGCGGGCGGCGCGCCCGCGGGCCCCGACCGCGATGGCGATGGTGCGCCCGACGATGCAGACCCTTGTCCCGATGAAGCGGGCCCACCCGAAGATGATTTCTGTCCTGCTCCCGACGAAGACAGCATCCCCTTGGATCCACTGATCCCGGCGCTTCCTTCCCTGAGTGACCTTTTTGCTCCCATGGAAAAAATTCAAGTTCAGGTTGAGCTCCAGGCCTACGAATTCTGGACATCAGGCATCTACGACAGCGCGTGGTGTTATGCACAGGTCGGGGATACGCCCATTGAGAGATACGACTTTCCCTCTCACTCAGGGCATCTCTGGAGCATCGGCCGCGTGATGGCGGGTGCAAATGCCATCACCCTGCTGGTCGATGATCAGGAACCCCTGAATGTTCATTTGGATTGCTGGGCGCGACGTGGAGCAGACCTGCAATATCTCGGCTACTACCACTACGGGCATCCTGCCAGCGATTGGGACGGACGGGAGCTCATTGCCAACGCCTCGAGCGGCGACGCCTCTTTCACCGCCCGCTACCGCATCTGCTCCCCTTCCTGTGCGGAATACGCCCTGCCCCGTCCCATCCTCTCCAACATCCTCCACGGCCCGGCCGGTAATGGTCCCTATCAGCTTCGCTGGTCGTGGCATGGGGACGAGCATCAAATCAGCAGTTTCATCTTGCAGGTGAATGGCGTCAACCAGGGGAGCCACCAGGTTCGCGCCAACCAGCGCACCATCGACATCAGTGATTTCAAGCCTGCGTGTGGTGAAAGGATAGAATTTCGCATCCAGGCCCTCTCATCCGATGGCGCCGACTCCCCCACCAGCAATCCCCAATACTGGGACGGCATTCCTTGCCAGCGCACTGTAGCCATCACCTTCGAATCCTACGAACCCGATCATTCCTTTATTTCTAGAGAAGGCATCTTCTATGCCAACGACAATCAATTGAGGGCTGCCGGACATTCAGCAAGCGACCCCAGTTATCATGCCTACATGGCGCTTTTCTCCGCCGGTCGTACATATCCACTGGACGAGTTTTTTCAGCATCTCATGCGGCACGCCAGCATATGCACCGACGAAGATGACCCCCCTTCCCTAACTTTGTGTGATCGAGGCGAATTTCTTTATTACGCGCCCACAACCACGACCATCATTGAAGCGCTCGGGCCTGATGAATCTCTGACCATCGGAAGCAAACTTTGGGGAGGTTATGGTCTTCACGTCAGCGGCGAGCTCACAATCCCTCCCGAACACATCAGGGCAGGGCTATGGGAACTGCGTAAACATGGTGACAAAATCATCGTGAGAACCGATATCCTGGCCAGCCCGGAACTGGGCGGAGAAGAGCAGTTGCCCGATCTCTCCATCGCTGAAATCGCCTTCGATGATGATATGAATCGTTACGCGATCACCGTTCTCAACAACGGAGCGGCGTTATCGCACCAAAACATCAACATTGCCATGGAGCGCATCGGAGACGAAGAAGCCTTGGGCGTGCTGAGCTGGCCCGATGTCAGCATTCCTGCGGCCGGCAGTATCATCTTGCAACAGCAGCCTCATCATCCCACCCTGGAGCCCAGAGACCTGCGCGCCATCATCGACCCTGACAACGCCATTGCCGAATTCGACGAAGAAAACAACACCTATGAAATGCCAGTGCGGGTGCGAGTGCAGTTTACCCGTATTGGCCTGGGCGAAGCCCCGTGCGAATCAATACTCAACATCGGCCACGAAGCAGAACATATCTTCTTCTTGTGGGCGGGCTACACCGACAACGATGGCGTTTTCGTCCCTCTGAGAAGATTCCGCTATCCACCTGGAAGCGGCACTGCAGATGTGGGCGTCGAGCAGGCGACCTTCACAGATTTGGGATGGAGCATGCCAGATGATTATGCCATCGAATTCGATCTGCCCAGAGATCGACAGGTCGTGATCAGCGCCGCTGGATTCGAAGATGATCTTGGGAGACGCCATAATGATTATCTGGGAGACATCAATGCGGGGTTTGGCCCGGAGGACAACTACGGTGACTCACCCCGGCCGTACCACGAGTTTTCCACACATCACAGCTGTCAGGATACGGGCGCACCGCCTGGCGAGCATAACTTCCAGCTCTGGTGGCAGATTACTCGTCTACACTAACTTTTGTTGAAAATGACTCTTCACCTCGAAGCCCTGGAGCGCACGGAGGAGAAGTATCTTTCGCCTTTCCCTTTGCGTTCTCCGGGGCTTTATCTAGACTTGCGCCCAGGCGGGTCTGTGACCTGCCGTCGGCAGCCTACTCCGCCATCGGCAGCCAACCCGCCGAGTCGCAGACTCGGCTCGCAACACTCTCCCAAACTTGCGCCCAGGCGGGTCTGCGACCCGCCGTCGGCAGCCCACCCGCCGGGTCGCAGACCCGGCTCGCAACATTCTCCCAAACTTGCGCAGAGGCGGGTCTGTGACCCGCCGTTGGCAGCCTACCCGCCGGGTCGCAGACCTGGCTCGCAACACCCCTCCAACCTTGCGCTGAGGCGGGTCTGTGACCCGCCGTCGGCAGTCCCCCCGCTGAGTCGCAGACTCGGCTCGCAACACCCCTTCAACCTTGCGCCCAGGCGGGTCTGCGACCCGCCGTCGGCAGTCCCCCCGCTGAGTCGCAGACTCGGCTCGCAACACCCCTTCAACCTTGCGCCCAGGCGGGTCTGTGACCCGCCGTCGGCAGCCTACTCGCTGAGTCGCAGACTCGGCTCGCAACACCCCTTCAACCTTGCGCCCAGGCGGGTCTGTGACCCGCCGTCGGCAGTCCCCCCGCCGAGTCGCAGACCCGGCTCGCAACATTCTCCCAAACTTGCGCAGAGGCGGGTCTGTGACCCGCCGTTGGCTGCCTACCCGCCGTTGCATTGGCGGCAAAAAAGGGCGCATCTCCGTCGAAGATGCGCCCTTGATGCGTCAAGTAAAAATGCCTATCGCAACGCAATCACGGCCCGGCCCAACTCCACGAATACAGGCGAGGCCAGCAGGCCCATAAGCAGCACGCCCGCGACGGCCACGGCAATGGTCACCGACGCGCCCGCGGGCAGATGTGAACGCACATAGCTCTTTTCATCCGCCTCGGACATGAACATGACCACCACAACCCGCAGGTAGTAGTAGGCGCTGACCACGCTGTTCAGCATGCCGATGATGGCCAGCCAGGCCCAACCCGCGCTGACGGCCGCGCCGAACACGTAGAATTTGCCGAAGAAGCCCACCAGGGGGGGAATGCCGGTGAGGGAGAGCATGAAGATGGCCATGGCCACGGCCAGGGCCGGACGTCGGTCGAAGAGGCCCCGGGCCGCGTCGATGTCCGCGTCCTGGCGGGCGTCGGGGGTGGAGCGCTCCAGCATGGCCACCACTGCAAATGCGCCGATGTTCATAAACGCGTAGGCGAACAGGTAGTAGAGCACCGCGTTCAGCGCGGACACGCCCGCCACCAGACCTGTCATCATGTATCCCGCCTGGGCGATGGAGCTGTACGCCAACATGCGCTTGAGGCTGGTCTGGCGCAGGGCCGCGAAGTTGCCCCAGGTCATGGTCAGCACCGCCACCGCGGCGATGATGCCGCCCCAGACTTCGGGGGGGACGCTGGTGAGCGAGGCCAGGATGCGGAACATGGCCACGAAGACCGCAGCCTTGGTGGCCACGGACATGAACGCAGTCACGGGCGTGGGCGCGCCCTGATATGCGTCGGGCGCCCACATGTGGAAGGGCGCGCCTGCCAGTTTGAAGAAAAATCCCACCAGCAACAGGGCCAATCCGGCCAGGATCAAAAATCCCCCCGTGCCGTCCATGGCGATATCGGTCAAGCGCGTGCTACCGGTATCGGCATAAAGCAGCGCCATGCCGTAGAGGAAGAAGCCCGAGGAGAACGCGCCCAGCAGGAAGTACTTGAGCGCTCCCTCAGCGCTGGCCAACTGGCGGCGATTGAACCCGGTGAGGATGTAGAGGGAGACCGAGAGGATCTCCAGGCTGACGAACAGGGTGATGAGCTCCACCGACTTGCCCATGAACATCATGCCCGCAGCAGCCAGCAAGACCAACGCGTAGAACGAGCTGCTTTCCCGGCTGAATTGGGGCACATAGGCCCAGGCCAGCAACACGCTCAGGCCCGCGGCCAGCAGCACCACCAGATTGGTGTAGCGGGAGAGATCATCCACCAGCACGACGCCGCCTACCAGGGTATCGCCGCTGCCAATGCCCGCGGCCGTCACGCCTGCGGCAATGAGGACGCCCACAAAGGTCACGCCTGCCATCAGCGACGCCTCGGCGCGCACATCGCTGAACCGCGCGACCATGTCGATGATCAGCAATACCAGCGCCAGGCCGATGATGATGATTTCAGGAAGAATGGGAAGCAGATCGAGATTGGGAATGGTCATATTCGTGTCAAACGATGGGATGATGACGAGATGATTTTGATGTCAGAAAATCGGATATTGGATATCAGGGTATGGGGGTATTGGGGTAAAAAGTGCAGCATGCACTATTCAATAACAATATCCGATACCGCTTTTAGAATGGCGGCGGCGAAGCCTGGATGGTCTGCAGCAGCACATCCACTGCCGGGTTGATTTTATCGAGGAAGTAGTTGGGATAGAGACCGATGACGAAGAACATGATCACCAGGGGAACCAGCACCACGATCTCGCGTTTGCTGAGATCGGTGAGGTGGCCATTCTTCTCCTCATCCAGTGGCCCGTGGATCATCTTGCGCACTGCGGTGAGCAGATACCAGGCGGCCAAAATCACGCCCAGGGTGGCGAAGACCGCCCACCAGGGGTTGGCCTGGAACGCGCCCACCAGGATGCTGAACTCGCCCACAAAGCCGTTGAGGCCGGGCAGGCCCACCGAGGCCATGACCACGATGACGAAAAATGCGCTCCACACCGGAATTTGCTTCCACAGGCCGCCATATTCGGAGAAGAGACGGGTGTGGCGGCGGTCGTAGATCATGCCCACCATGAGGAAGAGTGCGCCTGTGGCCAGGCCATGGTTGACGCCTTGCAGCACCGCGCCCGAAAGCCCCTGGGCGGTCAGGCTGGCCACGCCCAGCATCACAAAGCCAAGATGGGCGATGGAGCTGTACGCCACCAGGGATTTGACATCCTTCTGCACCAGGGCCACCAGCGCGCCGTAGAGGATGCCGACGATGGCCAGGAAGGCCAGCAGCGGCGCGTACATCTGTGTGGCCTGAGGGAAGAGGGGCAGGTTGAAGCGAATGAAGCCGTAGGAGCCCATCTTCAGCAGCACGCCCGCCAGGATGACCGAACCGGCAGTGGGCGCCTGCACGTGGGCGTCGGGCAGCCAGGTGTGGAAGGGGAATAAGGGGATTTTGATGGCAAAGGCCAGGGCAAAGGCCAGAAAGGCCCAGATTTGCAGTCCCAGAGGCATGGCTGTCTTCTGAATTTCCATCCAGTCGAAGCTGCCGCTGTTCCAGTAAAGCAGCAGGATCACCACCAGCATCAGGGCGGAGCCCGCCATGGTGTAGAGGAAGAATTTCACCGCGGCGTACACCCGGTTTTTGCCGCCCCAGCGCCCGATGAGGAAGTACATGGGGATGAGGGTGAACTCCCAAAAGATGAAGAACACCGCCAGATCCAGCGATAGGAACACCCCCAGCATCCCGGTCTGCTGCACCAGCAACAAGAACAGGAAGGATTTCAGATTGTTCTTGACGTTGCGCCAGGAGAACAGCACCACGATGGGCCCCAGCAGGGTGGTCAGCAGCACCAGAAAGAGGCTGATGCCATCGACGCCCAGATGGTAGTTGATGTTCAGGCTGGGAACCCATGCGATCATTTCCTGATACTGCATACTGCCATCATTGACCCACCAGGCCAGCAGCAGCAAGGAGACCAGGAAATCCGCCAGAGCCGTGGTGAGGGCGATGATCTTGATGCGCTCTTCATTCTGCATGAAGAGCAGGATCAGCGCCCCCAGGGCCGGTAGCCAGATGATGAGGGATAGGAGGGGAAAGGGAGCGAGGTTGTCCATAGGATGATGGAGACGAGGAATGATGACGGTGTGAAGTCCGTGATGCGTAACCCGAATGCGTAATGGCTTATATGTGACGTGTTACGCCAGGAAAATTCAGACGAGGAAAAGGAAGTAGACGATAATCAAGACGACGCCTACGAAGAAGGAGACGGCGTATAAGCCCAGTACGCCCGTCTGAAGCCGGGCTACATAGGCGCCGGCCCGCAGGGTGTATGCGCCGATGCCGTTGACTGCGCCTTCGATGAAGCGTCCATCGAAAACTCGGTAGAACCAGTTGGCCAATCGGCGCAGCGGGTTGACGATGACGGCCATGTAGAATTCGTCCACCCAGTATTTGTGTTCCAGGGTGTTTTGCAGGGGTGAGAAGAGTTTTTGCAGTGATTTGGCCCAACCCCATTCGGGGATGTAGCGGGCGTAGGCGATGAAGATGCCCAGCAGAGCGATGGCGCTGGAGACCAGGAAGAGGGTCAGCTCCAGGCTCTCGCTGCCATGGTGGGCTTCGCCCAGGTCGGCAAAAACAGGCTCAAGCCAGTTCCCCAGCACGTTCGCGTGCTCGCCAAAGAGCGCAGGCAGGCCCAGAAGCCCGGCCAAGAGCGCACCCGCCACCAGGAACCACAGGGGGAAGGTCATGCCGCCGGGCTGCTCATGCGCGTGTTGCGCGTGCTCGCCTCGGGGCTCGCCGTGAAAAGCCCGGAACACTGCCCGGAAGCTGTAGAATGCAGTCAGCAGCGCTGTAAAGATGCCCACGCCCCACAGCAGCGGCGATTTGAGAAAAGCTTCGTAGAGGATGGCGTCCTTGGACCAGAATCCGGCCAGCAGTGGGAACCCGGCCAGTGCGGCCGCGCCGATGAGGAATTGCCAGTAGGTCTTGGGCATCTTCTTCTTGAGCCCCCCCATCACATCGATGTTCAGCTCGCCGTGCATGGCGTGCATCACCGAGCCGGCGGTGAGGAAGAGCAAGGCCTTGAAGAAAGCGTGGGTCATCAGATGGAAGACGCCCGCGGTGAACGCGCCCACGCCCACGCCCAGGAACATGTAGCCCAGCTGGGAGATGGTGGAGTAGGCCAGAATGCGTTTGAGATCGGTCTGGACGATGGCGATGGACGCGGCCATGAGCGCGGTCAGTGCGCCGATCCAGGCCACGATGGCCATGGTGGTGGGGGCCAGTTCGAAGAGGGGATGGCTGCGAGCGATCATGTACACGCCCGCGGTGACCATGGTGGCGGCATGGATGAGGGCCGAGACCGGGGTCGGGCCTTCCATGGCGTCGGGGAGCCACACGAACAGGGGTATCTGCGCGGATTTGCCGGTTGCGGCCAGCAAAAGCAGCAGGGTGACGCCGGTCAGCGCAGCGATAGCTGCATCTGGAGCGCCTTCCAGCGCCGCAAAAACATCATTGAAAGCCAGACTGCCCGCCTGTTTTCCGAACAGGAAGAAGAGCCACATGATGGCCAGAGCCAGACCAAAATCGCCCACCCGATTGACGATGAAGGCCTTTTTGCCCGCATCTGCGGCGGATGGCTTGTAGAACCAGAACCCGATGAGCAGATAAGAGGCCAGGCCCACGCCTTCCCAGCCCACGTAAAGCTGGAGGTAGTTGTTGGCCAGCACCAGGGTCAGCATCATCAGGATGAAGAAATTCAGGTAGATGAAGAACCGGCCATACAGGCGCAGGCTCAAATCCTGATGTCTGTCATCCACCAGCATGTAGGTGGCGGCGTACCAGTGAATAATGAAGCCCACGCCCGTGACCACCAGCGCCATCACCACCGACAGCGGGTCGATGAGCAGGGCGAAATCCACCTGAAAATCGCCGATGTGTATCCACGACCACAGGGGCGCGGTGATGGAGCGGGCCTCGGCGGGCAGGCTGGCCAGAGCGAAGGCCATCCCCACTGCGGTGAGGAAGGAGGCGAACACCGCCGCCCCCGCCACAAAGGCGATGAACGATTTGCCCAGACGTTTGCCGAATGCGAGATTGATCAGCAGGCCCAGGAGGGGAAAAACGAGGATAATCCAGGCGAATGAGAGCATGGGCGTTACCCTTTCAGCAGATGAACTTCATCGATGTTGGTGGTATCCTTGTGCCGAACGATGGCCATGATGATGGCCAGGCCCACGGCGACCTCCACTGCGGCCACGGCGATGACGATGAACACGAAAATCTGGCCAGTGAGATTGCCCCACTGGTTCGCCAGCGCCACCAGGGTGAGATTGACGCTGTTCAGCATCATCTCGATACTCATAAAGATGATGAGGGCGTTGCGTCGCACCAGCACGCCCACCGCGCCAATGGTGAAGATCGCAGCGGATAGGAGGAGGATGTAGGTGGTTGGGGTCATAATTACAAAATTCTAAACAGAAATGGAAGCTGCAAAAAAAGATATTGGTAAAAGATATTGGGATACTGGATATTGGGATATTGGATATTGGGATATTGGATATTTCGCTAACTTTCCAAAAGAGCGGCGTCAATATCAAATACCTGATATCCAATAACCACTATCTTTTCTTTCTCTCTTTCATTGCCAGCACGATGCCGCCCAACATGCCCGCCAGCAGCAGTAACGAGGCCAGCTCGAAGGGCAGCAGATAGGTGGTGTAAAGAGGCCCGGCCACAGCCTGTACGCTGCCGCCATCAGGCGCGCCCGCGGGCGTAGAAAAAACATCCACACTGGGACCGAGTGCAAAAATCAATCCTCCCAGGAAGATGGCAGCCAAGAGAACTTCCATTGTGCGGCTATAGGGAACGCTCTCAGGCAACTTTCTATCGCCGATGAGCATGATCACGAACAGGAACAGCACCACGATAGCGCCCGCGTACACAATCACCTGCACGATGCCCAGAAATTGCGCGGATAAGGCGAAGTACATCAGGGCAATGGTGAGAAAGTGCGCCAGCAGCGACAGAGCGCTGTAGATCGCGTTCTTGCTCAGCACCACGCCCAGGGCGGTGATGAGGGCCAGGATGGCAAGGATGGCGAAGGAGAGTAGGCTCATAGCGGTTAGAATGTGGACGATAGAGGCAAAATGATCATTGGAAAGTTTTCAGTATTCAGTATTCGGGATGAAATCGAGACTGAACACTTGTTTACTGGCTACTTATCTACCGAATACTGACCTACTACTAAGTCAAGTCTGCTTTGAGGGAAGAAGCCCGACAGGCCGACTGAAGTCGGTCTCTATAGGCCTCTGGCCAACGGACGGCCTACGCCGTCCCTTCACCAACCAGAGACGGTCGACGGAGGTCGACCGCTGGCGCAAAGCGCCTGGAGAGTCCGAGTTTACTCGATGGTAAAGGCCACGGCCACAAGAGGTTTTCCATCAAACTACATTTGACTGAGTACTACGCATCCGGTCGGACAATGACGTTGGGGACCGGGGGATTGAGAAGCGCTTCCTTGTCGAGGATCAGCTCCACCCGGTCGTATTGGGCCAGCTCGAAATTATGGCCCAGCACGATGGCCTCGGTGGGGCAGGCCCGCATGCAGTCGCCGCAGAAAATACAGCGCATCAGATTCACCTCATACACCTGGGCGTAGCGCTCGCCCGGCGACACCGGATTATTCGGGTCATTCTCCGCGGCCAGCACATAGATGGCCCCGGTCGGGCATGCGGCCTCGCACAGCGAGCAACCGATGCAGCGCTCCATGCCATCCTCGTAACGGCGCAGCTCATGCCGCCCGCGAAAGCGCGGGTAGATGGCCACCGGCTCGTCGGGATATTCCACGGTGTTGGGCGCTTCCGTCACCAGCGTCTTCAGGGTGACGCCCATGGATTTGGCGATGAATTCAGCGCCCTGGACAAGGTCTTTTACGCTCATAAGCAGGTCGGGGAAAGGTGAATGGGTATGGGATAGTGGATATTGGGTGGAGGGGACAGGCGTCAGTGAAAGAGCAATCTCATATCCAATATCCGATATCTGATCTCAGACAACCACCACCATGACAGCGGTGATGGCCATGTAGATTAGTGAGAAGGGGAACAGCACCTTCCAGTTGAAGGCCAGGAGCTGATCGTAGCGGATGCGGGGCACGCTGGCCCGCACCCACAGATAAAGAAACAGCACAACGATGACTTTCGCAACGAAATAACCGAACCCTAACAGCACGCCGTACCAGGTTCCGGGAACCGCGAAGGGGCCCTTCCAGCCGCCGAAGAAGATAGTGACCATGACTGCTGAGGAGACGATCATGCTCAGATACTCGCCCATCATGTACATGGCGAATTTCATGCCGCCATATTCGATCTGATACCCGGCGATGAGCTCGTTCTCGGTCTCGGGCAGGTCGAAGGGGCTGCGGTTGTTTTCCGCCAGCATAGTGATGAAGAAGGGGATGAAGGCCAGGAAGAGCCACAGCCACAGCCACCACGGGCGAGGATGATCGAGCATTTCCACCAGGCTCATGGTGCCCTGCTCTGCGCCGATGTTGGTGGCCAGCACGATGGAGACGATGAGGATGCCCATGGGCAGCTCATAGCTGATCATCTGAGAGGCGGTGCGCAAAGCGCCCAGCAGGCCGTAGTTGTTGTTGCTGCTCCATCCGCCCAGAATGACGCCATAAGCCGCAAAGCTGGTCACAGCCACGATGTAAAGCAACGCGATGTTCACATCAGCGATGTAGAAATGCACCGTGTAGCCAGCAATGGTGATGTCGGGCGCCACGGGGATCACCGCAAAGGCGATGAGGGGCGTGATCATGACCAGGACAGGCCCCAACAGGTAGATGACCTTGTCCTTGATGTGGCCCGGGATCACCTCTTCCTTGAAGATGGCCTTGACCGCGTCCGCGATAGGCTGCAACAGGCCAAATGGCCCGGCCCGGTTCGGGCCCAGACGCACATGGAAGCGTCCCAGGATTTTGCGCTCGTAGTACGTGAGATACGCAAATCCCGTCAGCAGCAAAAGCAGCAGCACGACGATTTTGATGAGTGTTACGCCGAGGAGGATGAGGGTGTCGATCATCGGAGTTTGGGTGGAAGAGAGGAAGCAGTAATCAGTATTCAGTAATCAGTAATCAGTATGGGAGGCGGGCCAGTAACAATTAACAATTAGCCATTGACAATTAGCCATTAGCCATTTCCTAGGCCCGGTAGACGGCGACGACGGTGCGGGGGCCGAATTCGTCGAACAGCTCGCCCACGGGCGCTTCTTTCAGGGAGAAGGGGACGAAGACCGTGCCCGGTTTGACGCGGGAGGAGATGTGCAGCGGCAGCTCCAGCGTGGCTTCGCGAGAACGCACTGCTACGAAGTCGCCTTCGTACAATTCCAGGCCCGCGGCGTCATCGGGATGCAGCCACGCGGCCTTGTGGCCCAGGTTGACCATGCGTTCAGTGGCCGCAAACGTGTTGCCATCGTCCCACAACAGGTTGCCCGTCACCAGGCGCATGTTGAAGGTCTTGTCGGTGGGGGCAGGTTCCAGGGCGGGATAGGAAGCCAGCTTGCGTTCCACCGCCAGCGCATTCCGATCCCATTGCCGGCCCTCATCGCCCAGGCTTTCCCAGCTCAGGCCCGCGTACTGCGGCGCAGCCTGTGCGATCTCCTCGAAGACCGCCGGTGCGGAGCCTGTGCGCCAGGCATTGGCCTTGTCGGGCGCATAGCGGCGGGCCAGGTGCATGAGGATGGTCCAGTCGGGCAGGCTGTCGCCCACGGAGCGGGCGGCCTGCGGAGCGGCCTGCACCCGGCGCTCGGTGTTGGTAAAGGTGCCGTTGCTCTCCACGTAGGAGGCCGCGGGCAGCACCACATCAGCCAGTTTGGCGGTGTCGGTCAGGAACATATCCTGCACCACCAGGAAATCCAGGGAATCCAGCCTTTCAGCGTAGCTGGGTTTCTCGCCCACCGGGTCCGCGCCCATGATGTAGAGGGCCTTGATGCGTCCCAGGGCCGAAGCGATCATGCCGCCGTAGCCCAGGCCCGGCTGCGTAGGGATTTCCGCATCCCACAATGCTTCCAGCTCGGCCCGAGCCGCGTCGTCAGAGAGCGCGCGATGGCCGGGAAGCTGATCGGGCAGCAGGCCCACATCGCCCGCGCCCACGGTGTTGGCCTGGCTGTGCAAGAAGCCCAGCCGATCGCCATGCCCGGCGGCCACGATCCAGTTGGTCAGGGCCTGCACGATGCTGGCGGAGCCGTAGCCCCAGGCGTAGTCGACGCCGTAGATGATGAAGGGATTTTCGGCTTTGACCAGCAGATCGGCGGCCTTCTCCGCCTCGTCTGAGACCTCGACATCGGCCAGCCAGTCGGGGATGGCTTCGCCCCGGGCCTGGAGCGTGGCCTTGGTCAGCATATCGAACACCGGCGGCTCTTCGCCCGGTGCGGGATTGAAGAAAACGCCGTCGTATTTGGTCAGTTCGATGCGGCGGGGATGCACGACGATGACGGGAGCGCCATGGCGCATGGCCGCCCGCTTGAGGAAATTGGCCAGCACCGGCATCTCCTCCGATGGATCCGCGCCCATAATCACCACCAGATCCGCGTCCCGGGCGTCTTGCAAGCTGGTGATGCCCCGGGGGTCGGCCTTCAGGGCGGAGCCTTCCCGGAAATCGACGTTGTTGGTGCCCACCAGGCTGCGCATGAACTTGCCCAGCAGGTAGTTGGCCTCGTTGGAGAGCTTGGCCGAGCCGATGCCGCCCACTGCGCCCGGGCCATCCTTGGCCACCACCGCCTTCAGACCATCCACCACCCGTTGCAGGGCGTCCGTCCAGGAGACGGGCTTGAGTTCGCCGTCGATGCGGGCCAGGGGCTGGGTCAGGCGTTGTTCGCTGAACACGAAGCCATTGGCGAAGCGGCCCTTGTCGCAGATCCACTCATCGTTGACGGCCATGTTGGTGCGGGCCACATTGCGCCGCACCCGGCCATCCCGGGTGTCCACCCGCAGATTGCAGCCCATGCCGCAGTGAGTGCAGATGGTGTCGGTGTGTTCCAACCGCCAGGGTCGGAACTGGAAGCGGGTGAGGCGGTTGGTCAGTGCGCCCACCGGGCAAAGATCGATGATGTTGCCGCTGGTGTAGGCGTCCAGTTCGCCATCGGGGAATTTGTCGATGACGGTCTCGCTGCCGCGATGGAAGAGGCCCAGCTGGGGCTTATCCTCCCATTGCTCCATGTAGCGGATGCAACGCCAGCAGGTGACGCAGCGCTCCTGATCCAGCACGATGAGGTCGCTGAGGGGATGATTTTTATCCTTGTGGCGCTTGTCTTCCCAGTAATGCGAATGGCCCTCCCCGTGCTCCATGGCCTGATCCTGCAGATCACACTCGCCGCCCTTGTCGCAGATGGGGCAATCCAGGGGGTGATTGGCCAGGATGATCTCCAGGGTGCCAGCGCGGGCGTCGCGGGCCCGGTCAGAATTATAGTAGAAGACCATGCCCTCGTTGACGGGCGTGGTGCAGGCGGTGACCAGCATCTTGCCCCGGCGGCCCTCCATCTCCACCAGGCACATGCGACACGCGCCCAGGGGGTCCAGCTTGGGATGAGAGCAAAACACGGGGATCTGAATGCCCGCGCGGGCCGCGGCTTCTGTCAGAAGCTCGCCCGGTTTGGCTTGGACTTCTTTGCCGTCAATGGTGATTGTTATCCAGTCGGACATGGCGGATAGGGAAAAGGGTTATGAGAAAAAGGGATAATGGCAGGTGGGCGATGAAACGTGATGCGTGATACGTGATGCGTAATCTCCTCGCGTTTCACGATTCACGCTCAATCAAGTTTGTTTTCCAGCGGCTGGCCGTGATACTGCCGGTAAATGGGGCGGGCGGGGATGTCGGGCTTCTTCTGCTCGGGATTGGTTTCCAGAATGTACTGCTCGAACTCGGGCCGGAAGTTGCGCAACATGCTTTGCACGCCCCACACCGACGCGGCGCCAAAGGGGCAGAAGGACTGCTGCTCGGTGTATTTGGCGATGTGTTCGA
>Ga0256914_1000050_pt1 | contig 112054 bp, 101 predicted proteins | sample HulkmetaG_FD_191571 | JGI IMG/M metagenome (GOLD analysis project Ga0256914, IMG submission 191571) | Hydrothermal chimney microbial communities from Main Endeavour vent field at the Juan de Fuca Ridge, Pacific Ocean - Hulk | ecosystem: Environmental > Aquatic > Marine > Hydrothermal vents ...
TCTTCACAAGCTAATTGACTTGTATTATATAAATAAAGGCAAAATAGCTTGTAAAAATAGGGTTATCTTTTAATGAAAATAGAACGAGGCAGAATTTATGCCGTAGTCACTGGGGACATAATAGCTTCTTCAAAGCTACCTCCACATGAGAGAAAAAGGCTTTTGGATGTCATGCAAGCGGCATCAAAGGCCCTGCGTTCTTTTTTAAAGGATGTGGTTCCCTTTGATGTGGATATATTTCGGGGAGATAGCTGGCAGTTACTTGTTGCAAAACCAGAAAAGGCCCTCAATGCAGCCCTCTATTTCCGGGCATTTTTGATGGCTAAGATGGCGCCCAAAAGGGTTGATACCAGGCTTGCCATTGGGGTTGGAAGCGTTGATTTTGTATCACAGGATCGGGTCTCAAAGGGAGACGGTGAGGCCTTTCGCCAGTCTGGTAGGGCCCTGGAAAATCTTAAAGGCTATCACCGGATGACCTTTGCCTTTCCTGAAGGGATGGATGAACAAGTCACCTTGGCAGTCAAAACCGTTGTCTATTTGATGGATGCCTTGGTCATGAAATGGACACCAAAACAGGCCCAGGCAGTTTTGGCTGTATTGGAAGGGAAAAATCAGGAAGAAATAGGTAAAAGCTGGCCGAGTGGCCCTATTTCTCAGCAGGCAGTGGCACAGCACTTAACAAAGGCAGGCTGGCATTCTTTGTTTCATGGTATTGATTTTGTGGAAAAAGAACTTGAGATGATTTGTAGTGAAAATAACAAGCTATAAGGCTTGTAAAGTTATAAACAAGTTTAATTGCTTGTTTAATGGGTTGGTTTGATAGATGCTTTCGGATATGTTTTCTATAAAGATCTTTATAAGTCTTCTTGCAGCACACGTGGCTGGAGATTTTCTTTTCCAGACAAGAAAAGACGTCCTCAATAAAAACCAGATTGCTGTGCTCATAAAGCATGCCGCCACTGTAAGTGCCATTAGTTATGTTTTATGTGGCTTTTGGAAAAGCTGGCAGATTCCAGCCCTGATTTTCATTAGCCATGCACTGATTGATGGCATCAAAGTGCTTTGGCTACGGAGGGTGCAGGGCCAGGAATTGCCCATCTTTTTTACAGATCAGGCCGTACATGTCTTGGTTATCTGGTTCTTGGCCCTTTATGCGGGAGAGAAGGGGCCAGGATGGTGGGCTTATTTGATTGGAAATGAATATTTCAAGTTTTTGGTTTATGTTTTTGGACTTATCTTAGCTGCTAGGGCAGGGGCCATTGTGCTGGAGATGGCCGTAAGGCCCTATCTTATTCAGTTAAAGCAAGCTGGTCTTGAGCCTGTTAAAGGTTTGTTTAATGGTGGGCGTACAATAGGGCAACTAGAGCGTGCCTTGATTTTTTTGTTCATTATGGCCGGACAGCCTGGGGCAATAGGTTTTTTGATTGCTGCTAAATCAATACTGCGCTTTGGAGAAATCAAAGACAGGGAAAACCGCATGGAGGCGGAATATATAATAATAGGTACCTTGATGAGTTTTCTTTTTGGTCTTTTTGTAGCCTATGGCGCCAAAGGTCTTTTGGATCACATTTCCTGAAAAAATGTCAAGGACCGTTACAGTTACCGGCAGGAGGGATAATCTGTAATGCGATTTGCGAAGTTGATCTTGTTCTTTATGAGCCTTGGTTTTGTAATAAGCCCCCAAGTGGCAATATCAACCTCAAGTAATTTGTGTTGCCTGTGCAGGTGCCAATCATGTTCTTTTACGGAGATATATAAAGCATCGGCTAATGGCACATCCATGCCTATAGGAGTTAATGACTGTGAACAATTATGCGTTGGCAGTTGTCCACAAGTACTAGAATGTGGCAGTTATGTTTCATCGACTCCTTGTGATTCCAATACGTTATTTAGCGGTTGGTGGTATGAGAGCTCAATGCCTGGAACAGGAATTTCTATAGAATTCGACGATGAAAATCACTGGTTTATGGCATGGTATGTTTATAATACCAATGGGGCGACCTTATGGTATACGGCTAACGGAGAAGTTGTCGATTCTTCAAAGTTTAGTGGTGACATGTTCCAGTGGACAGGATGGCCTTGGGGGGAAGAATACCAGCCTCCTTCAGCCAAACGAATTGGGTCAGTTGACGGGATCTTGCTACAAGGGGAAACAAAAAAAATCGTCTTGGACTGGAATATAGACAATATTGGTTCTGGCACCTTAAACCTTACAAACTTCATGAAGGATAACGTGGCTGGGCGTTCGGATTCTCGAAACATAACCGGTTGGTGGTATGATCCCTCATATAACGGCATGGGTTTCTTCATTGAGGCGAGAGGTGGCACCCTTTTTATGGCTTGGTATAACTACCGTGGGGACGGCTCTGCTCAATGGTTGACGTCAACTGGAAGTTTCCCTGATGGTGCGCTAACCTACAATGGATCTTTGTCTTCTTGGCAGAATGGCCAAACGCCTGGAGGCCCTTATAGGAAGCCACAAGAATTGACAAGTGTCGGTAGCATAAATTTGACGTTTCAGAGCCCTTCCAGGGCAGTGGCAATTATTGACCAGACGACAACACTGAACCTGGTAAGATTCCAGTTAAATGAGCATGGACAGGAATCTCCAGAAAAACAAACATGCGAGGAAATGTCTGACAAACCTGGCATGGTGCATTGCGGCACAATTACTATTGACGGAGACTACGATGACTGGGCCCCAGAATATAGGATATATGCCGATTCAGATGGTCCAGACTGTTCAGACTCTCCTGGCCTGGACCTGAGAGAGGTCTATTTGGCACAGGATGAAACCTATATATACTTGCGATTCGTGTTGAACGGACCCCTTGCCGAAACCTATGGCTACAAGTTCGGAAACAGTCAAAGCCACATTTATGTTTACCAGCAGGGGTCTGAAGGCGGTATTTTTTATGCCAATGCATCGGGCTTGCCCCTGCCTAATTTGCCCTCAGAGTTTGTCCACATAGATGGAAACCAATTCGAGTGCAAGTTTTACAAGTCAGACGTTATGCCCTATTGGAAAGATGGCGAAGAGCTGGCCGCCTGGCTGGACCAAGGTTTTGAGACCGAATGCAGAGACTACGTGGAGCTACCAGGGCTGGCCTTCAATTTTTAGATGATATGGTGTGCTGCCACTAGGCTGTGTGGCAAGTTTTCCTGTAAAAAATCGGCGATATTTTGGGCTATTATATTGTATCCTTCACTATTTGGATGAAGTCCGTCAGGCAGGAAAAAACGGCTGTTTCCGCTAATGCCTTTAAAGATATTGGGGTACAAGTTAATAGCAAAATCTGCCGAGAGCTCCCTGTACATCACCTCCCAATTTTTACTGCCTTGGCCCTTAAAGGAAAAACCTGCCAAGAATACCTCCTTTTGTCTGTCTAAAAAGGTCTGGCATATACGGCCCAGATTCTTCTTGGTGCTTTCCATGGGAATACCCATAAAAAAGTCGTTTATCCCCAATTCTACAAAGACAGCATCATGTTGCGCGTTTAACACTGTTTCCAACCTGCCAAGGGCATCAAAGGTGGTATCTCCAGAAATACCAAAATTCAGGGTCTTTATTTCTGAAATCTGCTCCAAAATGGCCGGCCAAGACTTGTCCCTTGGCACCATATAACCTTCAGTAATGCTATTTCCAAAGCAAGCCAATATCATTGTTTGAAATACAAATGATCCTAATGAACCTTACCATAGGTAAATGTGCAATAATCCCTCCTATAAATCACTTTACAGGCAGAGTAGAGCCTTACTTGATCCTACCACAAAAATATTGCGTATTCCGCATTTGAAAACAAGTTCCCAAGGATGAAGAAAAGGCATGAGCTGTCACACAGTGGTGTGTCGAAACTTTTTCTGCATTTTCTTGTCAAAAACCATAATCCTGCATGGTGCCAGGCCTGGATAGGCCTAATTCTTGGCAAACAAATCTGGGCAAACCCAATTTTTTTTGGATCATTGATTTTATTATTGGTTGAAAAATGAACGGATTGTGCTACTAATCACATATAAAAGTTTTATTGGAGGAACCGGGTAGGGCCATCGCCGTCTTCCCGGATAGGTGTTTCACATTAATCTTTTATTAAGGAGGGTTCTATGATGAAGAGATTTTTGATGTTCTGTGGCTTGTTTCTTTTGACAGCTTCTATGGCTTTTGCCGGTGGGCATTGGAGCTATAAGGGTGATACCGGTCCTGCACATTGGGGAAATTTGGATAAGGATTACCTCATGTGTGGCATTGGCAAGAATCAGTCTCCTGTAGATCTTGCCAATATGGTTGAGGCTCAGCTTACGCCTATCACCATGAATTACAAGGCGACACCCATGAAGGTGTTGAACAATGGTCATACCATCGAAGTGGTGTACGAACCTGGTAGCACTCTTACCATTGATGGCCACACTTATGCACTGAAACAGTTTCATTTCCATTCACCCAGTGAAAATAACATCAATGGCAAGTCATACCTGATGGAGGCCCATCTGGTCCATGCTGACAGCCAGGGCAACCTCGCTGTTGTTGCTGTCCTTTACAAGAAGGGCGAGCCAAATAAGACCATAGAGTCTGTGTGGAAACACATGCCTATGAATCCTGGTCCTGAACAAGAGGTTAAGGGTGCATCTGTAAGCGCAGCTGGCCTTTTACCGGCAAGTCATGATTATTACAGGTTCAATGGCTCTCTGACCACCCCACCATGCAGCGAAGGTGTGGTATGGATAGTCATGAAAGAAACTCCCACTGTATCACAAGAGCAGGCTGATAAGCTTTTAAAGGCCATGAAAGGCCCAAACAATCGCCCGGTACAGCCACTTAATGCCAGGATGGTACTGAAATAAAAAAACTGATAAATCCATCAATTAATCAAAGGGCTGCACTTTTTTTAGTGCAGCCTTTTTTTTGAGAGGAAGGCAGATCCTCTTACGTGCTCCTTGGTCTTAAAACTGATTGAAGTAACATGTGATTTTTGGGCAGATTCTTCAATAATCACGAATTTTCATATAGGATGGCTTCAAAATATGATCTTACAAGAAGGAGCTACAAGATAGCCCTTTGATTGGGCCTAATTTGAAAGAGATTTAATGGAGATAAAAGATGTATCGAGCACCGACACATAGATGGTACCTGGAAAGGATTATTTGGCTAATCGCAGGAATCGTGGTTCTTGGTGGTATCACCCTTGGAATCCTTGTTAACCCTTATTGGTTTGCCCTGCCAATGCTTGCAGGGTTCAATATGATTATATTTGCCTTTACAGGGTACTGTCCCATGGCAATCATCCTGAATAAATATTTCCACATCGAACCACTTGCCCATAAGAATTAAGGGGTTCCTTCATCAAAAGAGTACCTGAGTGAGATATGCTCCCATCGAATGACAGGAGGTCTCTGCCACGTCCACATCGTTTTTGCGCCATTCAATTTGGCCTGAAGGGGAGAGTATGCATGGCTTCAAGGTTTGAAGGAAGGCTGTCTAAGGGATTGAAGTCAGGCCCTTAGTGGAGGCCTTGCACCTTCCATTCTCATGGCGAGGTTCTGCCAATCTATTTCATGGAGGTTTTGAACTTGGTTGTTTAGATAGCCTGATCTCGCTGCCAGTTTTCTTTTTGCACGGTCCCTGATGCCATGAAAGGGCAACATGGCGGCGATAGCCCTGTTTTTGAATTTCTCATCAGGGGTCAAGACATCCTGCCTCCTTGTGTAGTAGGGGTCTTCTCCAGGCTGGCATGGACGGTTAAAGACATTGAAATGTCTGCATGCAAGCGGCCTCATTGGATGGATGGAGCAGGCACCGCCTATGAGGAAAGGGCAGGGTTTGCCCTTTTGGAATTGGGCCAGCTGCTTCTTGAGCACATCTCGTTCAGGACCAACCATCTTTTCTATCACATACCAATATATCCCAACCACTTCCAAGGGATAGACTGGTATGGTGACGTGGGTGGAACAGCATGTGGAGCAGCCCTTGGCACAGGCCAGCTTCTCACCGTGCAGAATGCGTTTTTGAATAGCGGATGCAATGCCCTTGTCTGCTATAAAATAGGCGTCAAGCAACATGGGCAACCAGGAGATTGATGCTTCTTCAGGAAAGGAAAGGCGCTTTACTGACAGGGCATTTCCTCTTTTGGACTTAATTCGTTTCTTTTTGGCCATGACCTTTTGAATATAACAAATGTATCTTAAATGTCTTGATGGTTTTTTATCTTAATAAGAGCGCATTAATGAGGCCAGGAACAAGAAAAATGGAAAAGAATAACAAGCTGCTGGCATAAAGCAACAAAACCGCCTTTTTTATGTGGATTGCAGATGGAGCTTCACCTTGCCCATTGATAATGGGGCTTTCCTTTGTCTCTCCAAAATAAGAAACCCTGCCGCCAAGCTTGATATCGAGTGCCGCTGCGAAGGCCGATTCTGGGTAACCTGAATTTGGACTTTCGTGGCGCCATCCATGCCTGAGGGCGCAAGAAAAGATCCTTGTGGGAGGCATGCCTGTCAATGGGGCACATGCTGCAATTATCGGAACCGAAAGCCTTGCAGGAATAAAATTGGCTACATCGTCTATTCGAGCGGCAAGCCTTCCAAAAAAGAGATATTTTTTATTCTTGTAGCCTATCATGGAATCCAGTGTACTGATCATCTTGAAACAAAGACACAATGGAGGCCCTCCAAGGGCGGCATAAAAAAAGGGAGATATTATGCCGTCCACCAGGTTTTCAGCCACTGTTTCTACCGCAGCCTTTGTTATATCTTCTTCTGTCATTTTGGCTGTATCCCTGCTTACAAGCATGGCTATCCTTTTTCTGGCAAGTGGCAAGTCCTTGGCTTCGAGAGCCTCTAAGACCTTTTGCGCCTCATCTCCAAGGCATTTGAGACTTACGCTGAAATAGATAGCCACTGCTCCAAGGGCTATATAGGCAGGCAACCACGTGCTTTTAGCCAGGGTAAAGAAAAGATCCGACGACACATAGGTTGCGCCTATCAAAAATATGGTCATGGCAGACCCTGCGACAAACTCGGGCAGAAGCAGCGCCCTGGTCTGTTTTTCTGCCCAATTTATCGTTGCCCCCATGAATCTTACCAGATGAGGAAGATTTTCACGGTCACCAAGCAAAAGGTCAAGTAGCACCCCTATTAACAGGCACAGTGCTCCATTCGAGCTCAGAAAAAAAAGGTGCGGGATAGATGATAGTTCAACCGCCATCTACCAAACTCAAGAGCTGTTCAATACTGCTGGAGCGTTCTAGCCAGTCTGCGAGATGATCGAACTGAGCAGTTCTAAACCGTCTGTAATTGTAGCAATGGGCATGTTCAGCCATGTCTTGTCTCTTTCTGATTAGATTCAAGATGGCAGTCCTGAATTGGTCATTTTCAAAGATACCATGAATATACGTACCCATTATGGACCTTTTGGCATCGAAATAGCCTACTTGTGGCCCAAGGCCCTTGCCAAGCCCTCCATGTCCATCAACGGACTTGGTCTGGCCCATATGGATTTCGTAGCCCTTTATTTCAAGGTCTTTTTCAGAAAGCATCGGGTTAGAAAGTGTGAGATGAACCTGTTTCAGGGTCTTTTCCCGTGCCATGCGCGTAACCACGGGCAAAAAACCAAGGCCTTTGTAGGAACCGGCTGTCCCATCGGTGCCAAAGTCGTCTACTATTTCTTCTCCAAGGATTTGATATCCCCCGCAAATGCCCATTAGAAAGCCTCCCTGCCCTACAAATCCTTCGAGTGATTCCTGCCAGCCTCTTTCCTTCAGAAAGTGAAGGTCATGCACGGTGGCCTTGGTGCCTGGGATAATTATCATGTGGCTTCCATCAGCCTCTTCAGGCTCTTCAACGAGCTTGAGACAAACGTCTGGCTCGAAGGAAAGGGGTGAGAAGTCTGTGAAGTTACTTATCCTTGGTAGTCTCACCACAGATATCAGAAGTTTGGCTTCAGTCCTGCCCTTGCTGTTGAGATTCTCAACAAATACCCCATCTTCTTCGTCTACGTGTATGTCTGAAAACCAAGGAAGCACACCTAATACTGGAACTGGAACTATGGTAGAGAACATCGCGATGCCAGGTTCCAGAAGCCTAACATCTCCTCTGAACTTATTGATGAGAAAGCCCTTTATTAGTTCCCTGTGTTCCGGGTGCACGAGATCAAAGGTGCCTTTAAGGGCGGCAAATACTCCGCCTCTGTCTATGTCTGCGACTATCACAACAGATGCCTTGGCATAAGCAGCCATCTTCATGTTGACTATGTCCGTTTCCTGAAGGTTGATCTCTGCTGGGCTTCCTGCGCCTTCGAGTACCAGCACATCATACTCTGCAGCAAGGCTTTCAAATGCCTTTTTCACCACCTGCCAATGTTTTCTGGACCTTTCGTAATAATCTGAAGCGGCCATATGTTCATGGGGATTGCCCATGAGGATGACCTGGCTCTTGGCATCGTTAGAGGGCTTCAGGAGTACTGGATTCATGCGCACATCTGGCAAAAGCCCACATGCTTCTGCCTGAAATACCTGGGCTCGTCCCATCTCACGGCCGTCTGGTGTCACAAAGGAATTTAGCGCCATGTTTTGGGCCTTGAATGGCGCAACTTTTATGCCCCTTCTTTTTAGAATCCGGCAAAAGGCTGCACAAATAATGCTTTTTCCAACGCCTGAGCCCGTGCCCTGAAACATTATGCATTTTGCTCTGGCTTTCATGGGGATATGGGGCTCCAGCAGGCAAAACAGTGCATGGGTTTGATGTATTTTCCGCAGGAGGACATAACCGGCATAGGTTAGAATATAGATGGGATGGAGGCAATAATTTTGCCTGAAAACTTGAATTTGGGCAAATGTTGAATTAAATATGAAATTGTTTTTATATCATAGATGTTTATTGCCTGCAGCCCTGCCCACGAAACGCTATAAATCGTTACAATCCCCAGACAATTTAGGTTAGTGGCGCAGCCTGGACAAGTGTGTGCACAATACGCTCCAGGGTCGATAGACAGTTGCAAAGGGCCTGTGGGGAATTTTTTGATTCTTTTACCAAAACGGAAACGGGATTTGAGGTGAAATCTGTGGCTATTAAGGCAGTCAGAGGGTTCAAAGACATACTTCCAAGTGAAGCTCCTGCCAGGGTGAGGATAGAGGATACGGCAAGGCAGGTTTTCGGTAGGTGTGGGCTTAAGGAGATCAGGACACCTGTACTCGAAAAGACAGAGGTATTTAAACGCGGGATAGGCGAGCATACAGATATAGTCGAAAAGGAGATGTACACTTTTCAGGACAGGAATGGGGAATCCCTCACACTCCGTCCTGAGGCAACCGCTGGGATCGTAAGGGCCGTAGTAGAGCATAAGCTGTACGGGAAAAGCCCTCTTCTTAAGCTTTTCACCATGGGGCCCATGTTCCGACACGAAAGACCCCAGAAGGGCAGGCTTAGACAATTTCACCAGATAAACGTGGAATATATAGGCTCGCAGGAACCTGCAGCAGATGCAGAAATTGTATGGCTTGCCTGGGAGATAGTAACCAGTATTGCAGGTTCTGAAGACCTGCTGGTGGAGATGAACTCCCTGGGCTGTGAAAAGTGCCGTCCACTTCACAGGGCAGATCTAAAGGTCTATCTGGAAAACAACAAGGAAGACCTTTGTGAAGATTGTCAGCGCAGGATGAAGGTCAATCCCCTGAGGATCTTCGATTGCAAGAACGAAGAATGCAGGCGCAATCTCATGCTGGCGCCTGTGATGAAACATTATCTGTGCCCTGATTGTGCAGGCCATCTAGGGCTTGTTCTCGACATACTCGAGGCATATGGAGTGCCCTTTGTGCAAAATCCCTATTTGGTGAGGGGGCTCGATTATTACGTCAGGACAACCTTTGAGATAACCTCGAAAAGGCTTGGCGCCCAGAGCACTGTTGCAGCAGGTGGCCGCTATGACGGACTCGTTAAACTGATGGGAGGGCCAGATTTGCCAGGCGTGGGCATGGCAGTGGGTGTGGAGCGTCTTGTTCTTCTCATGGAGGAATCCGTGCCAGAAAAGGCCATAGACCTTTTCATAGCTGCCCTTGGCAGGGACGCCAGGGACGAGGCTTACTACTGGATAGGTTATCTGAGACGCCAGGGAATAAGTGTAGAATTTTCCTTTGAAGACAAGAGCCTCAAGGCACAAATGAAACAGGCAGACAAGGCCAATGCCCGCTACTGCCTTATAATTGGCGAGCAAGAGCTTGAAAACGAGGCAGCCATCTTCAGGGACATGAATACCAAGAAGCAGGAAGAGATAGATCTCGACGATCTTCCAGAAGTGCTCATTGAAAAAATTAGGAACCAGAAACCAGGAGAATAAGATTATGGAATCAATGGGAGGGCTGAAACGCACCCATGACTGTTATAGCATTACCGAACAGAGCCTTGAGACCGAAGTGGTTCTCATGGGTTGGGTGCATCGCAGGCGTGATCATGGCGGGCTGATATTCGTCGATTTGAGAGATAGAAAGGGCATCACCCAGGTGGTTTTCGCCCCAGAGGTGGATGCAGGAGCCCACGAAAAGGCCCATTCCTTGAGGAGCGAGTACGTAATAGCCGTACGGGGCAAGGTGAGAAGGCGTCCTGAGGGCATGGAAAATCCCAAAATAAAAACAGGCATGGTGGAAGTTGCCTGCCAAGAACTTCGGATCTTGAACACCTCCAAGACTCCTCCCTTTCCCCTGGACGAGGAAAAAGAGGTTTCAGAGAGTGTACGCCTAAGATACCGTTATATTGATCTTAGAAAGGCACACATGGTGGCAAACCTCGCTTTGAGGCATCAGGTTTGCCAGGCTATGAGGCAGTATCTGAATCAGCAGGATTTTTTGGAGATAGAAACCCCCATGCTCACCAGAAGCACTCCCGAAGGCGCCAGGGATTATTTGGTGCCAAGCAGGGTGAACCCTGGAAGATTTTACGCGCTTCCACAGTCGCCACAGCTTTTTAAGCAGATACTGATGATTGCTGGCATGGAAAGATACTATCAGATAGTTCGCTGTTTCAGGGACGAGGACTTGAGGGCTGACAGGCAACCTGAGTTTACTCAGCTCGACATGGAGATGTCGTTTATAAACGAAGAAGACATCATGGGCCTTATAGAAGGACTCATGAAGCATATCTTTTCAGAGGCCCTTGGAGTGGAGCTTAAGCCACCATTTGCAAGGCTCACCTATCAGGAGGCCATGGAAAGGTTTGGCACAGACAGACCTGATACGAGGTTTGATCTTGAGCTTGTAGACATTACAGATATAGCAGCTGGTTGTGGTCTAAAGGTGTTCAATACCATTGTGGACACTGGTGGAGTAGTCAAGGCCATTAACGGAAAAGGCATGGCAGATCTTTCCAGGAAAGACCTGGACGTTCTGACAGAATTCGCCCAGTCTTTTGGTGCCAAGGGCCTTGCATGGGTAAAGATAAAGGAAGACGGCAGTTGGCAATCTCCCATAGCGAAATTTTTTAAAGCTCGAGAGCAAGAGGCCATCAAGGAAAGGCTTGGCGCTGTTCCTGGAGACATACTCTTTTTCGGTGCAGACACCTTAAATACAGTATACAGGGTGCTTGGCGAGCTGAGGTTAGAGCTTGCAAGAAGGCGTAACCTCATCCCTGAAAGGGGTTTTAATTTCGTCTGGGTAACACACTTTCCACTTCTTGAGTTCGATGAGGACGAAGGACGCTTCAAGGCCCTGCATCATCCCTTTACGGCGCCTAGCAAAGAGGATTTGGATCTTCTTGAAACCGATCCAGCCAAGGTACGCTCCCGAGCCTATGATCTTGTGCTAAATGGAATAGAAATAGGAGGAGGCAGTATCCGTATCCATCAGGAGGCAGTGCAGAAGCGGGTCTTCAAGGCCCTGAATATTGATGATAAGGAGGCTGAAGAAAAATTTGGCTTTCTTTTGGAGGCCCTCACCCTTGGTGCGCCACCTCACGGAGGTATTGCCTTTGGCCTTGACAGGCTGGTCATGCTAATGGCAGGAAGAGACACCATTAGGGATGTAATAGCCTTTCCAAAGACCCAAAAGGCCCAATGCCTTATGACCCACGCCCCTGCCGAAGTAAGCATGGCACAACTTGCGGAGTTATATCTCAGGCCAGACTGGCAGCGGCAAGAGGGCACCTCATAACACAAGAACAAAACAGGAGAAGGAAATGATCAAATGGAACCCTGACAAAGGCTTACTCACCTATACAAAGGAATATAAACTGGCAGACGTTGAGGAGCCGGATCTCATGAGGGACCTGTTCCCTTACGAGGAGGTCTGTCGTATCGCCTTTGACAACAAGTACTTGGTACCCCAGCCCTGCAGGGAAATGCTTATTACTGATACCACCTTCAGGGATGGCCAACAGGCCAGACCTCCTTATACAGTGGAGCAGATAAGCAAGATCTTTGATTTTCTCCATAAAATGAGCGGCCCCAGGGGGATTATCCGGCAGTCTGAATTCTTTCTCTATACTGACAAGGACAAGAAGGCGGTAGAGGTCTGCAAGGAGAAGGGGTACCGATTCCCTGAGGTAACAGGCTGGATCAGGGCCAAAAAGGATGATCTTCAGCTTGTGAAGGAAATGGAGCTTGAAGAAACAGGCATCCTCACATCTGCCTCTGATTACCACATCTTCCTCAAGCTCAAAAAGAGCAGGAAAGAGGCAATGGATGGTTATCTTTCCATTGTGCGGGCAGCCCTTGAGCTTGGGATCAGGCCCAGGTGCCATTTTGAGGACATCACAAGGGCGGATATATATGGTTTTTGCGTTCCCTTTGCAATAGAACTCATGAAGCTCAGGGAAGAGACGGGCATAGATGTCAAGATAAGGATGTGCGATACCATGGGCTATGGCATCACATACCCTGGAGCAGCTCTTCCAAGAAGTGTGCCCAAGGTGGTGCGTGCCATGATAGACGATGCAGGAGTGCCTGGTGAGCTTCTTGAGTGGCATGGCCACAACGATTTTCACAAGGTAGTGATAAACGCCACCACAGCATGGCTTTATGGATGCGGAGTCATAAATGGCACCCTTCTCGGCTTTGGAGAACGGACAGGCAACACCCCCCTCGAGGCGTTGCTAATCGAAAGAATAGCACTCAGAGGGGAAACAGACGGCATTGACACCAGAGTGATTACCGAGATGGCTGAGTATTTTGTGAAGGAACTCAAGGTTCACATTCCGGCCAATTATCCCCTGGTGGGTGAAGATTTCAATGCCACAAGCGCTGGCGTGCATGCAGACGGACTTCTCAAGAATGAGGAGATATACAACATCTTTGATACTGCAAAGATCCTCAACAGGCCGGTCTCTGTCATCATCTCAGATACGTCAGGCACAGCCGGTATTGCACATTGGATAAACTCCCATCTGGGGCTCAAGGGGGCTGGCCAGATAGACAAGAGACATCCTGGAATAGTAAAGATATACAAGCAGATAATGAAGCAGTATGAAGATGGCAGGGTGACATCTATGTCAAAGTCTGAGATGGAATCCCTTGCGAGAAAATACCTGCCAGAGCTTTTCACATCTGACTTCGACAGGCTGAAAAAGAGGGCGCACAGCCTAGCCTTTCACCTTGTGGAAGAGCTTGTGGAAAATCCAGAGATACGTTCCATGGATCCAGAGCGCATGGAGCCCATGCTCAAGAAGGTCCTTGACGAAAATCCCTTCATCCAATTTCTTTACGTGGTAAATGCCGAGGGAGAAAAGATCACCCACAATATCACCCACATCGAAGACAGGAGCAAGTACGCATCCTTCCAACTGGACAGTGATTTTTCTGGCAGGCCTTGGTTTATTGCCCCCATCAAGGATGGCAAGATCCACGTAACCGACTTCTACACATCAAGGATCACAAATGCACTGTGTATAACTGTTTCTGGTCCCATCAGAAACGAAAACGATGAGATAGTGGGAGTCCTTGGAATAGATATCCGTTTTGAAGACCTTGCAAAGATGGATGGTGAAAACAATGAATAGAATGGAAGAGGCCTGCCCTTATGGACATAGGCCAGGCCTCAGCCTTCTTTTGGTTCCATCTAAAAATCGATTAAGGTATTGAAAAAGAGCCGAGGCTGGAAATTCCAGGAGTCTGGCGCCATCAAGAAGCGCTGGCACAACCGCATAACAGTGGCACTGGTTTTTCCAGACACCTATGCCCTCGGAATGTCGAATCTTGGCTTTCAGAGGGTTTACGAACTCTTAAACAATTTCGACGAGATTGTCGCCGAGCGTTTTTTCCTGCCTGATACAAATCGGGGCTCCCTGAGATCAGTGGAGTCTGAAAGGTCCCTTGATGAATTTGATCTTATAATCTTTTCTGTAAGTTTTGAATTCAGTTACTTTAATATCCCTCTCATCTTGCAAATGGCAGGGATCCCACTGCTCAGTTCAAAAAGAAATGGCAGTTGCCCCCTTGTCCTGGCAGGAGGCATAGCCTGTCAGATAAATCCAGAACCAATTGCTCCCCTCATAGACGCCTTTATTCTTGGAGATTTTGAGGCTATATACCAAGATTTTGCCAGATTTCTTAATAATCACCTACTCCTAATGGAAAATGACAGAAGGGGACTTTTAAAGGGCCTACTTGACTGCTGCCAAGGTGTATATGTACCCCTTTTTACCCCTGAAATAGGCCAAAATGATCCCCCTGTACGTTCTCGTACCATTCTTCCAGCCATTGAAGAAACACCACCTGCCATATTGCCACACACGATCGTGCTTTCTGAAAGCGCTGCCTTTGCCCGTACTTTTCTCATAGAGGTCGCCAGGGGCTGTGGCAGAGGATGCCGGTTTTGTGCAGCAGGATTCGTATACAGACCGCCCAGACCCTGGCCCATGGAAAGCATTTGCAATACCCTTTCCCTTGTGAAAGGTACCAAGAAGATCGGGCTTGTTGGACTTGAATTCGTGGACGATCAAGGGATATACCAGCTGTCACAAACCCTTCTCGAAAGTGGTTACAGACTGGGTTTTTCGTCCCTAAGGGCAGATGCGATAACACCGGATTTTGCAAAGCTTGTTGCGACGTCTGGCTCCAAGACTGCAACCATTGCTGCTGAGGCTGGCTCTGAACGGCTACGGAAAATCATCAACAAGAACCTTTCCCAAGATCAGCTGCTGGGTTGTTGCGAACTCTTGCTCCAGGCAGGCATCAGGAACTTGAAGCTCTATTTCATGTTGGGGCTCCCGTTTGAAGAGGATGAAGACGTGGAGGAACTGGTAAGGCTTTCTAAAAGGATACTTTCCCTTATGAAAAGTGCCGGCAGGAAAACCAGGAGCCTTGGCTCCCTCACGGTGTCAGTCTCAACCTTTGTGCCAAAGGCGTGGACCCCTTTTCAGTGGGCAGGTTTCATAGACATGAAATTACTCCTGAGAAGGCGTTTGATCATCGAAAAGGGCTTGAGAGGGCTTTCCAATTGCAAGCTGAGGCTCGATTCTCCAGACAAGGCCCTTTTGCAGGCTGTCTTGAGCAGAGGAGACAGGAACCTTTGCAGGGATCTTCTCTTCTTGAGGCTTCAAGGCGTTGGCACCAGAAAGATGGTCAAGAAAATTTCACCAATGGCCGAAAAATATCTTAGGGAAAGGGCCAAGGACGAGCTCTTTCCATGGGAAATCCTTACACACAGGGTGAAAAGGGATTTTCTATATTCACAATGGATCAAGGCCCAAAGGTGTATGGAGACCTCTTTCTGTGACCTTGGCAAGTGCAAGAGGTGTGGAGCCTGCAGATGAGTGGAGAGTTGATGAATGGCTCAGGAAAAGCTGGAAGATATGATATCAGTCGATGACCTGGATTCATACACCAGTATCGATGCTGAAGACAACGGGGACTTCCAGGACGAAGAGGAGTTTGAAGAAACATTCTCCCAGGACACCCCACCTGAGAACATAGCCAAGTGGATCCTGGAATCCAGGGAGGCACTTAAGCATGGCTCCGATATCCTCGCCGTAACCATGGATCTGCCTCCAGTGAACAGGGTCAGCCCTGAAAACTTCCTGTCTGCCATTAATATGGTACTCAGGGATTTTGGCATAAATAAATTCCCAGATGAGGTCAAAGAAAGCATCCTTCAGCGAGGTATGGACAATTTCGAGTTCATCTCGCCAGCCAGGGAAAAACATCTCCAGCCGCGACACGTTGAGATCAATACCTTTCCAGAGATATCCACACTGACCATCAGGGGAACCGAGCCAGTTGATGGCAATGACGGCTCCATAGAGGTGTATTTCGATTTTCATATCCAGCCAGGCAAATACCTTCCAGATGGAAGTATAGATTTCACCGAGATCAACCGTTTCCCTCAGGCATGTGAAGGGGAACATGTTTTCCGCATCTACCAGCCAACTCCTGGGACAGAAGGAACCGACGCCTATGGCCTCCCAATAGCTCCTAAGGCTGGCTCACCATTTCCTATAAAGCCTGGCGAAGGCTTTGAGGTTGAAAATGGCTACGATGAAGTAAGAAAGGAGCACTATCAAGATTTTTTCTGCAAAAAGCCTGGAATAATAGTTTGCGAATTTGAAGGTCCGCCGGATCCTTCCAATATCCGCGCCATATCAATAAAGAATGAGATAGTGGTAAAAGATATAGATTTCACCACCGGAAGCCTCAAGGGGCAGTCAGGAGAGCTGAGGTGCAAGGCAAATGTAGTGGTGGAAGGGGACATAAGGGGCCATTTTTCAGTGGTTATAGACGGGGCATTAAACGTTAAAGGCGCTGTAGAGGGGGCTACGGTCGATGCAACAGGCCCGGTGGTGGCCTCCTTTGTTAGAAATTTCCTGCGATCTGGCAGCGATATGGAAATAGGATCTGCACGAAATGCCACCCTTATCGCCAACCAGACAGCCAAGATAAAAAGGGAGCTTGCCGAATGCCAGATCAAGGCGCCATTTATCTTCTTTGAGCCCCACGGAAATCCAGAGGTAATGATTGGCAGGACCATCGCTGAAGCAGATGTGGTAAAGGGCGGGCCAGTAAATGTGAGAAATATATTTGAGATAGAGATCGGAAAGAGGCTCTTCAAGACTCGCGCCCAACTGGAAAAACAGTACGTTGAATTAGAAGAAGAGGCGTCACGCACTGCTGCAAACTTAAGAGACAGGGGGGCAGTCATGGGCCAGAAGCTGAAGCTTGCCTGTTCCATCTTGTCAGACGAGCAAAAGAAATTCATTCCTGTCATCAAACAGTTTGCCACCATGATACTTCTGGGCAAGATACCCATTGGCAAGATTAAAGACAGGGTTAAAAAATTCGAGGATTCTTATGGAGCTGATTTTAGAGGAATAATCAAACACCTGAAGCTCATGGTGGAAATTCAGGAAAAATATTCTGACATCACGGAAAAAAAGGAATCCCTCTTGAATCAAAAGGAGCAGATAGAAGCTGCCATAAATGGGTTGATGGTGGACATAAAGGGCAGAATGGCATCTGCAGGCCAGGTTATCATAAGGTGTGATGGCAGGGAGAAGAAGTTCATTCTCAAGAATGCATCAGCGGAAAATTTTCATGTAATCATGAGATATGATCCTCAAAATGGTCCCTATTTCATCAACAAGGACTAGTTGAACCAGCAAGTGCTTTTGGCAAAAGACCACCTGAGTTAGAATTTGGATTTGCCCCTGAAAATAGACACGAATGGAGACCAGTTATTACACACCAATCCAATATGTAATAGCAGAAGGTCTCTGCCATTCCACATCGTTATTGGTATTGTCCCTTGATGGATACGGCATGCAGGGCTACATGGTTTGAAGGAATAGGTACGCTATTTACCCTTGGCCTGTTCCTTTTTCTTTCTTCTCATCCTGAGTTGGAGCACTTGGCGGCTGAAGATGTGCTCTATAAGCTTTTCCTGATCGTCCTCAGTAATCCAAAGAAATTTCACAGCTATGAAATTTTGCCCCTTTTTCTTATCTATCCTTATTACCTTGCCGAAACAGTTAAAGAAGTAGTGCTCTGGCAATAAACCTATCCTAAGGTCTAGCAAAGTGCCCGGCGACAAGGACGCCTTTGAGAAAAAACCTATTCCCTTTGCGCTCAGGTCTACCTTGTATAATCTTTCCTTTTGGCCAGAATCGTCCTGCGAGCTGGCAAGGCTAAGGAGTAGATTCAATTTTTCATCCAGGATCTCCAGTATGCCAGCAAGATCTGGGTCCTTTTCTTTGAGCCGCTTGAGATGTTTTTTTATTCCCTTTCTCACCGATGGATGACAAGACTCTATCCAAGGGTCCCGAAGACCATCCATGTATTCGGCGACCTTTTCCTTGTAGGTCTCCTTTGAGATCTCCTTGAAGCTCAAAAGGACCCTATCTTTGATCCTGATGCACTCTCTTTTTTCCTTTGCGTTGTCTTTGCACTTGTCCATATCGTAAAATCTTTAATCCAGAGGGAGAGGCTCCTGCTCGAGAATCCCTTTCTCATCGAGGGGGCGAACCTCAAAATTGTCAGGATTTCTTGGTTGCAGGAAAATGATCTCAACCCTTCTGTTTCTCGCCCTGTGTTCTGGAGTATCGTTTAGCACCAAGGGCTGGCTGGCTCCATATCCCACTGCGGCCATTCTGCTCGGATCTATTGAGTGTCTTCTCAACAGATAGACAACCACAGATGCTGCCCTTGCAGCTGAAAGATGCCAGTTGGACTCGAATGTACCAGAAACAGGAGAATCATCCGTATGGCCTGATACCACAATGTCACCTGGAACAGTCTCTATGATGCTCCTTATTTTATCCAGTATGGGCTTTGATTCCTCTTTTAACTGATCGCTTCCTGGGTCAAAGGTGATCTCATCGTTCATACGAAGCACAACCCTGTCGTTCAAGGCCTCGACCTGGACCTCTCCCTTGATGAGCTCAAGCTTGATGGCAGATTTGATCTTCTCAAGTATCACATCTACGGAAAAGACCGGATTGAAGTCCCTTGATACGATGTCTATGCCCTTGGGAATATCCAGGGTGATTTCCTGTTTTTGGACCCCGAACGCCTTCTCTAGGGAGCCAGAAACCTCCTTGTACATGGCTGGATCAGTAGTTGAAAATGACAGCAAAAGGACGAAAAAGCACAGAAGCAAGGACATCAGGTCACCAAAGGTGACCATCCACATGGGAGCGCCCTTGGGGCATTCACACTTCTTTCCCATTTTTAGCCTGCCTCCTCGCTGGAACCCCGGGCCTTAGGTGGCAAAAAGGTCTTGAGAAGTTCCTCCAGGACCCTTGGGTTCAGCCCTTTCTGAAGGCCCAGAACCCCTTCAAGTACGAGTCTTTTGTTAAGCTCCTCTTCCTGACTCCTTCTCTTGAGCTTATCTGCAATGGGCAAGGCAATGAGGTTTGCCATGATGGCCCCATAGAGTGTGGTGAGGAGAGCAACGGCCATGGCAGGGCCAATACTCGAGGGATCAGACATGTTTCCAAGCATGTTGACAAGCCCCACCAACGTTCCGATCATTCCAAAGGCAGGTGCTGCATCGCCTATTGCGTCGAATATGCCTTTTCCAAGGCCGTGCCTTTCGAGGGTAAGGTCTATCTCCTTTTCCAGAACGTCTTGAATGAATTCGGCCTCATGCCCATCCACGCAGTACATGATAGCCTTTTTGAGAAAAGGGTCGTCTATGGGTTGTTTTTCCAGCTTAAGAAGCCCTTCTTTCCTTGCGATATTGGAAAGGGTAACTAGTTCCTGGATGATCTCTTCTGGAGGACGGGCCTTTGCGAAGAAGGCCTTCATTGCAACACTCATGCTATTGAGGATATCTGGAAGGGTGAAACGGATGAAGGTGGCTGCAGTTGCCCCTCCAACCACGATCAATATCGAGGGGACGTCTATGAAGGCCGTAAGCGAACCGCCCAGGAGAATAGCACTGACAATGAGAACCATTCCGGCGACAAGGCCGATTACAGTTCCGATATCCATAAAAGTATAAGGATCCCCCTTTGATTTTTTATCAGATCATACGCGTTTTCTTTTCTCCTAATCGGAAGATTATGGATTATTGATAAGGGTTTATTTGTAACTATTAAGGAGGGTATTGAGTTTTTTTATCGAGATTCTGCCCCTTACCGACAGTTCTGGGGCAAATATGGAAACCATGAACTCCCATAGGCAAAGTTCAAGCTCCATGTGCTTCTTGACCATTTCATCATCAGTCTGGCAATGGGCGTCCTTCAACTTCTCCAACAAGGGGGCGAGCTGACGGAATCTTTTTTGTTTCTCCATGTCTCGCCATGGGTTTTCGATGGCGCGTTGCAGCCTCAAATCAAGGGCCCTTACGAATCTATCCATCTGGTTGATGAATGCCAGGCTTCTGTCAGCTGGGAATTGCTCGGTCATCAGAAGCTTGGCTAATCCATCTATGTCTTGGATGGCACTTGAGGCATATCCACCTGGCAGCCCCTTGGTCATAATCCTGTTTCTTCGTTGGGCATATGCGAGATAGCTTGATACCACCTTTAGTATTTGATCAATGAGCGCCTGAGAATCTGCGATGAATGTCTGTCGTATTCGCCTTGATTTAACAAAGAAATCGTTGGTAGATGGGATGTTTTCCCAAGGTGAAAGGATTTCTTGACATATAAAGTTGAGTGCATTCTCCACCAACTGCTCAGTATCCAGAAATAAGGGAAGCGACCTTTGGGGCAGCCTCTGCCCCTTTTTCAGCGGGTTAATTCCGAGGGTCTTCCTGATTTTCTTGGAAAGAAAGGCGAGTTCCTGTTTGAATTCTCTTTTTAACAGACAGATGAGCCCATTTCTGGTCTGTTTAAGGGCCGTTTGCCTGTTTGCATAAAGTCTGAGCCATACTTCCTCACCTTGCCCATGGTCTTCTGGGACCAAGGCAGGAAACGCCTCAACCATCGCGCCATTTATCATGCCAATATCCAGGAAGGAGGGAAGGGTGTCGAGATCTTTGGCATCTATTCTTCTTTCCCATTTCTTACATGTACCTTTCCAAAGGGGATGACTGATAAGCTGCGCCTTGGCCCTGTGAAGGTATTTTTTCTTCAGTGCATCCAGATCTCGACTTACCTCCAATACGTTATCCCTTTTGTCTATAAGTTCTATTCTCATCCTAAGATGGACAGGCAGTTCAGGGACAAGGTCCAGATCTTTTTGGTTCACCTTAGTGCCAAGCTCCTTTTCAAGGGCGTTAGCAAGAGATTGTTGAAAGTGGCAAGACCTTTCCTCCAGTAACATGCGGCAAACCCTCGAAGCCAGGCGCCTATAGTCAAAGATCCTGGAACGCAACTGTTTCGGAAGATGTCGCAGTATAAATTCCACCTTTTCCTCAAGAAACCCTGGAACAAGCCATTCCAGGTCGTCTGTGTGGATTTGCCCAAGAAGCAGCAAAGGGATGCCTATTGTTATTCCATCTTCTTCAAGGCCAGGGCAGAACCTGTAGGTCAACGGCAGCTTGTGGTCTCGAATCTGAAGATGGCCAGGATATAGAAGTGTTGTGGATTTGCCGAGCAACTCTTTTAATAGGGTTTTTTCATCGAGCATCAACTTGTCTTGGCTGCCAGGAAACTTCCTTAACACCCTTTTTAGGTCTGCCTCATCCAAGATTCTGTGACCAGTGTCTTTTTCAAGTGCGGAGATTGCTCTTTGAAAAAATCCCTCAATGACCTCTGATTCCACGAGAGGCATGGAGGTCCTCAACCTTTCCTCCATATCCTTGATTTTTTGAAGAAGCATTCTGTTTTGCTCATTGAACTTGAATCTGTTTTTGAGTCTGCACTTCGACAGCCCTTCATTTATCAGGAATTCCTGGGCTAGTTGAGGATCAACCCCTTTAAGGGATCTTGGCCTGCCTGGTACTACTGTGAGGCCATAAAGGGTAACCTTTTCGGTACAGACGGCCTCACCTCTGGATTCAGACCATCTGGGTTCAAGATATGAATATTTACAAAGATGCCCCCCTATCTCTTCTATCCACTGTGGTTCCACAGGAGCGACAGTACGGGCAAAAAGTCTGGAGGTTACCACCTGTTCTGCCGACACTATCCATTGGGGCTGCTTCTTAAAAAGACAGGAGCCAGGGAATATGTATAGCTTCTTGCCTTTTGCCCCGGCATATTGGTTTTTACCCTTTAATGAGGCAATGTTACCTAGAAAGCCAGCGAGAACGCACCTGTGAATCGCATCCCTGGTGGCCTGTTCAAGACCTTTAGAAGAACTTTCAGAATGAACTTTAACCACCTTTTGATTCGATAGTTTCATCTCATAAACAGTAGACAAAAGCTGATCGAAAATATCCTCCCATTCCCTCATTCGAGGAAACGATAGAAAATGTTGCTTGCAGAACCTTCGCAGTACGCTATTGCTGGCGCCTCGGCTTTTCAGACCCAACCATCTATCCCACAGATTTAACCAGGTGATGAAATCGCTTTGCTGGTCCTCAAAAACCTTGTGGGCCATCGAGGCCTCAGCCTCCTTGTCTGCCGGCCTTTGCCTGGGATCTTGGATGGAAATGGCAGATACGATTATGAGGATCTGTCTCAGGCAACCCTCTCTTATTGCCTGGATGAGCATCCTTGAAAGCCTTGGATCCAGTGGAAACCTCGCCATCTTTCTCCCCAGGCCAGTAAGCCGTTCCCTGGCATCGAGGGCTCCCAATTCCTTGAGTGTATGGATGCCTTCCCTTACCGCACTTCGTGGTGGTGGATCCACAAAGGGAAATCTATCCACAGGCCCCTGGCCCAGATACACGATTCTAAGAATCACCTCTGCGAGATTGCACCGCAAGATTTCTGGCAGGGTGAAGTCTGGTCTGGACACATAGTCCTCCTTGGAATAAAGCCTGATGCATACACCTTCTTCCACCCGACCAGCCCTTCCAGCACGCTGATCCGCACTGGCCTTGGATATCTTTGAAACAGGCAAGGCCTTGGTGTGTGTATTGACATTGTATCTGGATATGCGGGCAAGGCCTGAATCCACTATGTATTTGATGCCAGGTACCGTGATGGAGGTTTCAGCGATATTCGTGGCAAGGACGATCTTTTGATTGTTGGAAGGGGCAAAGATCCGTGCCTGATCCCTTGCAGACAGCCTTGCAAATAGGGGGAGTATGAGACACTCTTTCCCTGCCTTGGCAGACAGGATCTTTTTTGCCTCGAGGATGTCACGTTCAGTGGGCAGGAAGACTAGGATGTGGCCCAATGGATCTATTTGCCTTATTCGCTCCACCGAAGTCTTCACTAGTGCCTGGATGTCAGGCGTGCCTTCATCTGTGTCTTCCAAGGGATCTGTATAAAATATTTTTACCGGATAGGCCCTGCCCTCTACTTTGATAACAGGGGGGTTGTTGAAGAATTCCTTGAATTTTTCCACCTCCATGGTGGCTGAGGTGATAATGACCTTGAGATCCCTTCGCCTTCGAAGAAGGCGCTTGATCATGCCAGCCAAAAGATCGATGTTGAGGCTTCTTTCGTGTGCCTCGTCAAGTATTACGGTGTCATAGGCTGAAAGATTTCTGTCTGCCTGCATCTCAGATAGGAGCAGGCCGTCTGTAACGAATTTTACCTTGGTATTTTCACTGGTGTTATCCTGGAAGCGTATCTTGTATCCGACTATGGCTCTATTAGAAAAGGAATCTTGGAGCTCTTCTGACACGCGTTTAGAAACAGAGATTGCAGCTATCCGCCTAGGCTGGGTACAGACTATCTGCTTGGTCTTTCCCCTTCCTGCCGCAAGGCATATCTTTGGAAGCTGCGTAGATTTTCCAGAGCCTGTTTCCCCAGTGACTATTACGACCTGACTTTTTTTTATATGACTGACGAGCCTGTCCCAGAATCTACAGATGGGCAGGCCTGGCTGACATTTGACCCTGGTGAAACTCAATTTGGACTATTTCAGATCAGACTGTTCAAATAGGGATTGGTCTTCTTTTGGTTTCCAAGAGTATCAGTGGGCCTTGGGCCATAATCATGCCCTGGAAGCACTATGGTCTCATCAGGCAGCGACAGGATTTTGTTTCTTAGAGAATCCATCAGGACCTTCATGTCCCCGCCTGGAAGATCTGTGCGGCCTACTGCATCGATGAATAGAGTATCTCCTGTGACGAGATATCCGTGACCATACAGACAAACTGAGCCTGGAGAGTGGCCAGGGGTGTGGATTACCTGGAATTTGAGATTTCCGATTTGGAGCACTTGGCCCTCTTCGAGATATCCATCAGCCGGTGGCGCTGGCTCAAACCCCCAAGATCTGAACATGGACACTATCTCAGGTTGTCTGAAAAGTTGGTCATCTTCCTGGTGCATTAGCACAGGGGCACCTGTCAGGGCCTTCATCCGTTGGTTTCCACAAGTATGGTCTGGATGGCCATGGGTATTTACGATTGCTGTGAGCTTCAGCCCTTCTTCTTTTAGGGTTGCGGCAAGATGTTCTTCACTGCCCGCTGGATCTATGACGATGGCATCCTTTGTGTTGGAGCAGCCTATTATGTAGGCCCTTACCTGCAAAGGGCCTACGGTATATTCCTTGAGTATCATATTGCTAAGCCTCTTTCATAGGGTATATGTGCCTCAAAAATCCTCAAGAGGCCAGTTCCTCAGTGCCTCTTTTCTTCCTCTTGGTCCATGTTCGATTCCATGAAATAAAGGGATGAGGAAATTCGGTATTCCTCCTTTAGCCATGAACCAAGATCTGCCATCTTACACCTCTTGGAACAAAATGGCCTGTATGGGTTGGAATCAAGATCAACCAGGTGCCCGCACCCAGGGCATTTCGTCACCTTAGTTTCATCGTTATTCATTTGAACATAAACTCTAACAGTGTCCATTTTATGGCTATCAGTTACAAGAGTGAGGGTTTCCTCCTCCTTTTTCTTCCAGAGAACAAACCTAACAACCAACCTGCCAGAAGCACCCCGCCTCCAGCCAGGAACCATTTCACATTGGAATTGGCCTCCAGGTTGTTGACCTTTTGTTTTAAAGAGATAAGTTGTGCATTTGCTTGGCTCAACCTTTTTTGGGTCTCAGACAGCATCTTTTTGGTCTGCACCACGTTCGCCGCATCCCTTTTCAGCTTTTCATACTGGGTCCTGATGGTATCCCTTTCTGAAATACATTTCGTGAGCTGTTTCTTGAAATCTGAACCTGTTTCAGATAGCTGCTCGATCTCCTGCTTCAGTTTCTGATACCTTTCTAGCAGCGCCTGGTTCTTTTTTCTCAAGGCAGCTAGCTGCATCTTGGGAGGTGGGTTTTCTGTAAGATAGCGCCTGAGGATCCATCCCTCCTTCCCGCCTTGTGTCCGGACCAGGGCCCATGCATCTTCTTGTTTGAGAAGTTCAACCTGCGTCCCATCGGCCAACACAGCCACTATCTTTCTGGAGGTGCTCTTGCCAGTCCTAAGGGGCACCTCGCTCGATGGCGCTACGTAGAGACTGGATGCGAAGACTTCTATGGCGGGAACAGTCAGGAAGAGTAGAAGTAAGATCAGCAGTAAAGTTTTCACACTGGTATTCATTTGGTTGGAGCATCCTTTCATCGCTTGTTTTTGGCCATCAAATTTAAGGCTTGGTATTAATGCTAAGATTCAAGATATTTTAGGTGAAAAAAAGGAGCGCGCAACTTAAAAAAAGAGAAAAGTAAAAAAACAGGCACAGGTGGCATTGATTTGCGGTTTTGAACCATTTCGTATTGCGTTCCCCATACGACAGACGTATAAGGTCCATAACCTGTGCCATGAAATTTGCTCGATTTCTTCAAAAACAGGATAAGGGGACAGGTAAGAAATACTTTTTTCACACAAGAACAGATAAGGAGGTTTTTTATGGACAGGCGAAATTTGCTCAAAAAGGGAGCTATTGCAGGAGCAGCGGTTGCAGCGTCAGCCTTAGGCGCAGGATCTGCACAAGCCACATCCAGTGAGAAGATAAGATGGAGAATGGTGACCTCATGGCCTCCTGCCTTCCCTATACTTCAGACTGGAGTGGAACGTTTTGCAAAACGGGTTGAGGAACTCACAAATGGCAGGCTTACCATTCAGGTCTATGCAGGAGGAGAACTCGTTCCTCCCCTTGGTGTGTTTGATGCAGTTTCATCTGGCTCTGTGCACTGTGGCCACAGTGCGGCATACTACTGGGCTGGCAAATGCAATGCTGCCCAGTGGTTCACCTGTGTCCCCTTTGGGATGGATGCCCAGGGCATGAATGCCTGGTTCTATTTTGGAAATGGTCTTAAGCTCTGGGAAGAGGTATACAAGCCCTTCAATCTGGTGCCTCGGCCGGCTGGCAACACTGGCTTTCAGATGGGTGGATGGTTCAACAAGAAGATAAATTCCATGGCGGATTTCAAGGGACTCAAGATGAGGATCCCTGGCCTTGGGGGAAAGGTGCTTGCCAAGGCTGGAGGCGCAGTGGTGCTTCTGCCTGCAGGGGAGATCTATACATCTCTTGAACGGGGTGTTATCGATGCCACCGAATGGATCGGCCCATGCCACGATATAAGAATGGGTTTTTACAAGGTTGCCAAGTACTATTATTATCCAGGATGGCATGAACCTGGCAGCACCTTGGAATTCATCATGAACAAGAAGGCATATGAAGCCTTACCAGCCGATATCAAGGCGGCTGTGGAAACTGCAGCGGCTGAACTCAACGTGACCATGCTATCGGAATTTGAAACAGAAAACGCAAAGGCCTTGGCCGAGTTAAAAAGGTCCCACAAGATTCAGCTATTGCGATTTCCAGATGAGGTCATGGAAGGCCTCAAAAGGCTTGCCGCAGAGACCATTTCGGAAACTGCCGCCAAGGACCCCCTGGCAAAAAAGGTGAATGAGGATTTCATGGCCTTCAAGAAGAAGTTGGCAGCCTGGAACGAGATTTCTGAGAAATCCTATTATGATTCCATGCTCTAATTCTTTCCTTAACTGCTTTTTAAGCAAATACAGAAGCTGGGGCCTTTTTGTCATGGGGCAAGAGGGCTCCATCTGGTGAAACCTGAAGGAGGACCTGGAGGCCCAAAAGGCTTCCAGGCGAATATATGGCAAAGAGGACCCTGAGCGAACACCTGAAAGAGACCATCAAAAGGGCATGTGGACCCCTTGGCGTCATAGATCTGGGTTTTCTCGTGCTCAGGATTGTCACAGTGCTTGGTGGGATCGCCTGGTTGCTACTGGCCCCCCTTTCAAACAAGGAAAGGGGAGATCTTGCCAAGGCCCTTGTGGCCTTCTCTATCTACAGCAGTCTCCTATATATCTACATATTCAAACGGCCTGAGAAGATAAGATATGCCTATATAGCTTCCCTCTTCCTTGACATGGTTTTCGTGTTCTTCCTTGTGAGTTTCCACAGGGATCTCAACAATAGCTTCTTTCTTGGATATTACCTGCTCACAGCGCTTCACACCTTTTATTTTGGACCCAAGTTCGGTGCCCTTGTGGCCACCATTTCTGGCATAATGTATCTGGTGAACATCATACCCTACTTGGGCACCATCCACTGGACAGACCAGGCTCTCAGGATCGCTTTCTTATATCTTATCGCAATACCTCTCGGTCTTCTTTCAGAAAAGCTCAGGCGAGACAAGAAAAGGATTGAGGAATTGAACAGACGCCTTGAAGAGTCCATAGAATATCTCAAACGCATGCAGTCGAGGCTCATCGAGGCGGAAAAACTGGCAGCTATGGGCAGGCTCACCTACGACATTGCCCACGAGATAAGAAATCCGTTATCGGCACTCGGAGGCATGGCCAGGCGTCTGGATAAACACATCAAAGAAGGCACAAAAGAAAAGGAATATCTAAGGGTCATTCTCGCCGAGGCGGAAAGGCTTGAGGCAATACTCAAGGATGTCATGATATTGTCCTCCGAACAATTTCGCTTTGAACTCAAACGTGGTGACATAAATGAGCCTGTCAGGGATGCAGTGGAATTTTTCTGTGATCTTTGCCAAACAGAAAAGATACGTCTGATTGAAAATTATATGCCAGATCTTCCAAGGGTCTATTTTGATTACGACCAAATAAAACAGGCCATTGGAAACCTCATAACCAATGCAATAGATGCAGTGAGCCACGAAGGAGGCACCATATCGGTAACTACAGGGACAAAGATGCAAAACGAGGTCCTCTGGGTCATCGTCTCCATAAACAATACTGGAAGGCCCATACCCAAGGAAAAGCTGGCTCTCATCTTTCAGCCTTTTTATTCAACCAAGAAGATTGGGGTAGGAACTGGCCTGGGACTGGCCATTGTGCAAAAGATCCTGGAAGAGCACAGGGGCTTTATAGAAGTCAAGAGTGACGAGGACACAGGAACCACCTTTACCCTCCACTTCCCCTATCAAAGCGAAGAAGAGGACAAAAAGACCCAGTGCTGGCAATATATCAAGTGCGGCATTGAAAAGGATCCTACGCGTCGGTGCCCAGCCTATCCATATTTTGGACGCATATGCTGGGCCATAGCAGGGACAATGTGCGAAGGCAGGGTGATGGGCACTTACGCCGAAAAGATCCATGAATGCAAAAATTGCCCCTTTTATCAGAAGTGTCATGGCATCGCGGGAAAGGATGAGCAGATGGACAACGCCCAACCCACTCCTGAGCTACCCACGAGATAGGTATCTTCTTTCAGTGTGCAATCTGTAATTTCAATTCAGGCACAAGGCCCAAGAAAAGAATAACCGTAGTTATCCTGTCGATACGGATTTTTCAGGCAGCTCAAAGGCATGAGGGGCAGCCCTGACTCCTCCTGGGCCTTATGGGTATCTTCCAAAAACTGTCATGGCTCGTTATATCAGCCGTTTTGAACAAATCAGCTTCGAGTCTGAGGCAGCCTTAAGACAAGCTCTTGATGTCCAGGGGCTTTGAGCCGCCCCTGGTCCGTTGTTGATATCCAGGTACATTACAGGCACCAGCACCAAAGCCATCTGCCAGCCTTGACACAGCATGGGGTGTTTCCCGGTCGCGAGATTATAAGTGTGGCCTTGATGCCATTTATGTCTTTTAGGGGCTCTCTGTATAGATCACATTCGTTTAGTATTCTCACCTCTTTTCCTTTTGGGGGCTCTACCCCTATCACTTCCCCCTCCTTGTCGTACAATACCTTGAAATACGCCTTGTTGTGTCTTTTTTCGCTCATACTAGTCTCCTCCTTTTCTTATCCCTGGATCTTGTCAGAACCAGAGTGTGATTCTAGCAAACAATAGACGTTTGGGACATATGCTCGGATTTGACGGATCAGTGTCCTGAAACCTGAAGTGATGATCCAGGAGATTTTTGGCCTTAAACTCCAACATTCCATATCTTTTAGGCAACCTATAGCGCAGGGAAAGATCCACTATCCAGAAATGGTCCTCTCCTGGATAGATACCTGTTTTCTTGTTGCCAAAGAGACCAGACTGCCACACTCCGGTAGTGGTAAGCTTTGCTCCATAACCAGCTGGAAGGAAAAGGCCTATAGACAGTGGCAACCTGTGGGTCTTCAAAGATACAATATCCTCTTCTCCAGGCTGGTAGTCCTTTCTTTTGAATCTTTCATATTGGTACTGGACAGAGGTCACAAGATGGTTGGAGGCTATCCAGTAGAGGTAGGTACTGACAAGATCTTCTCGCCAGTCTGCATATAGTACCTTGTCGAGTTCAAAATCCAAGTATGGAACATCGAGGTCTCTTCTACTGAGCTCGAAGCCTCCATAGATATTGGAAAAGATGCGCTGGTCCACACCAAACCCATAACGCCAGCTCCTGGTGCCTTCATAGTCGTCAAAGAACTGGTTGAAGCCTGCGACTTCTGTGGGCTCCACGGTCTGGTCAGTAAGGAGCATGCGCTTTAAGACCCTGAAACCTGCGATTCGTATAGTGGTATCTGGAGAAGGATTCCAAACAAGTCCAAGTTTTGGATTGAACTGTTCCCTGCTACCTGCAGTACCCTCATAGAAATCTGCGCTGGCTCCAATGGTAAGGACCAAGCCATGTCCCAAACGGATCCGGGGATAAGTGTAGAGGTTTGTCTGATGGATTGTGTCTCTTTCTGAAATCTCTTGAAAGGGCGCAAAAACATGGGATATTTCCTGATTGGTCTTAAACCAGCCAGCCCCTGTTATGAGACTGAACTTGGGCCCGTTGTAAAGGTGTTGAATTTCTGCGAGAAAGCCCCTTTCTTCATCTGTTATGATATATTCTGGGAAAATCTTGGTATGCCAATCTGTCTCAGCCAATATAAGGGACGACAGGAACGTGTTTTCGGGCCCAAATCTGTATGTCATGCCCAAGCGCAATGAATTTCTCTTTTCATCATCCCTCAAGTCTGGGAAATAGTTTTCTGGATCAAAACGCAGGAATAGATCACCCTTTTTTATCCGTAGATGTCTATATTCTGCCTGGACATTTATCTGAGGCCCTAGTGCCGACTGGACGAATGCGTTGTATATGTTTTGACGCTGATCTTGATTCTGGCGGAAACCATTGGTCTCGTAGTGGAATTGACCCAAGCTATAGGAATATCTTTTGAAAAGGCCGGCCTGCACCACCTCGTCTCCCCAGGTTCCCCTGGTTCCGCCAAGGCCATTGGCTTGAAGTGCCAGCCTGTCTGACATGAATAGCGGAGTGTACTCGTTATATGAAGGCAGCGAAGGGCCTGTATCCGTGTAAAAAAAGTGCTTGCTCTCTGCTAAATAGGGTTGGACGGGTACAATATTCAGGGTCTGGAGCAGCTGAGATTTCAAAAGCTCACTGACCCTTGCGATTTCGTGTCTTGGCAAGGCGGTATAAGAATCTGCCAGAAAACGGTGGGCAGAATAGGATCCAGGGTCGTAATCCAACGACTTCCAGCCCTCAACCAAGGCCAAATGGTCGAATCCCAGGTCATTGTAGATCCTGGCAAGGCTTGTGCTTCTACTTCCCAGATCCTGGTCCAGAAGGAGACGAGATCTGTATACGGCCCTGTTGTCGTTAAGCTCTATGGATTTTTGAAGATCCTTGAGGGCAGCCACAGGCCTGTTTATGCTTTGTTTGAGTATGGCATCATAGAACCAGGGTGTCGGGTCTTTGGGATCGAGCCGGCGGGCCATCTCAAACTGGGCAGCTGCCTTTTCTGGCCGGCACTTGGCATAGTAGGCCTTGCCGAGATAACTCCTAATAAGTGCATTGGCGGGATCAAGGGCAGCAGCTATCTCCAGTTGCACCAAGCCCTCGTCCACATCTCCATCCTTTATCCTTGAAAGGCCAAGGCCCAATCGTGGCAGAGGATCCGAAGGATTCATCTCTATGGCCTTTTTGAATGAACTTATGGCCTTTTCTGTATCAAGGCTAGCCAACAAGGAAAAGCCCAAAACGGTTTTGGATCGGGCATTGTAAGGGTCCAGGGCCTCGGCCTTTGTTGCTGCCTCAACAGAGTTTGAAACCTCACCGACACAAAGCCACAATTCCGATAACCTTGACCAAGCAAGACTGTTTCTTGGCTCAAGTACAACTGCCTTTTGGAGCACTGAAAGGGCATCTTCTGGCCTGAATACTGCCTGAAGGGCATAAGATCGTGCAATCAGTGGAGACGCAGAAGAAGGGGCCAAGGACATCGCCTTGGCAGAAAGCAAGAGGGCTTCTTGTTTCTTGTTTTGGGCCACGGCCATGATGGCCCTAATGGCCATTGCAGGGCCAAATCCCGGTTCAATGTCTTCGGCCTTGTCAAGGTGGACCATGGCCTTTTCTGCCTGGCCCACAGAAAGGTACATGCTGGCGATAAGCACCTGAATCCATGCTTGACGATAGCCATTCTGCAACTTTGAAAGTTCATTGATGGCTTGTGTGACATTGCCTTGCCTGTAGAGTGATACAGCGCTTTTTACGTCTGTTGCTCCTGGGCCTTCCATGCTTTCACATGTCAAATCAAGTACGGAAGGATAATAGAGGGCCCACTGAACAGCATCCGTTGGGTTTAGTACGATTCTACTCTGTGGCCTGGCACCCTTGGATGCTACTGCGGCCTGGTTCGGGCCAAGAACCACACTTCCAGAATCGTTGCTTGCCCTGACACGTCCATTCAGGACAGTGATATTTGTTTTGTCTTCAAGGACGTGGATGGTAAATTCCGTACCTTCTATGGCAGCATTCACAAATGGTGTGGAGATCTCAAGACTGTGAGGAAAGCGGCTGAAAAAATGGGCCACGCCCTTGAGAAGTTTCATGAAGGTGGTAGAAGCTTTCTGCTTGCCTGAAACCACTAAGGATGTGTTGGCTCCAAGGCGCACCACGGAATCATTTGCCAGTAGCAGTGCGGCCCTGCTATTTGGGCCTGTGCGTAATATGTCTCCTGGAAAAATTTGCTCATGGAGCTTGGCAGGCTGCCATAGCCTACTTCCCGCTCGTTGGATCTGGACTTCCCCTCTAAGAGATACCAGTTTCCCTATCCCTGTTTCTGGTCTGTTTTCTTGGCCTATTGCAAAGCCAAAGAAGAATATGATTTCAATAAATATGATTAGGATACTTATGGATAATTTGGTCTTTTGCTCCATAACACCTCACATCCGAGGGCCTTTTGTTTTTTTCAAGAGATAGAAACCAGCCTTGAAATCGAAAAGCAGGAGCAGCTATTTTCTATCCAGTCTGATAGTAGCTGTCCAGTCTTCCAAGGGCGGATTTTTCAGGTAGGCGTTGCACAATTTTAGATAGAAGCGGGCTGGTCCATCTATTCCGCATTCCATAAAGCCCCTAGCAGCCTCATCCCAATTCCTCTCCCTGAATTTTCTCAATGCCTGGCCAAAAGAGTTGCACAGTTGGCGTTGAAACGGTGTCGATTCTTCAATTGTGCTTAAGATTTCGTATATCACAATTGGTTTGGATTTGCCAGCTAAAAGGAAACTGCCTAGTTCTCTTACGAGGAATCCATTATTCAGAGATAACAGATCCCCAGAAGATAAGATCCTGGTGCCCAAGTATTTGTTGAGGCCTTCTATGCGGGAGGCCGTGTTTACGATATCGCCTATTGGAGTAAATTCAAAATGGTCAGGTGTGCCGAGATGCCCAAGGGCAAGGTGTCCTGAATGGAGGCCTATACGGGTGGGGAGCTGTATGGACTGATTGTTTTTTTTGTTAAAGTCTCGAACCTTTTCCATGATCTCGAGCGCAGCCTTTATTGCAGATGCATTTAGCCTGACGTTTGGTTCAGCTCCTGTCCAGATTGCCAGCATGGAGTCTCCCAACACGTCTGAAATTACCCCCCCATTCTTTTTTACAGGCTCGAAGATATGCTCGTAATATTGATTCATGAACCTTGCCAATTCCCCAGGTTCCATATGCTCTGAAAGGGACGTGTATTGTTCTGCATCTGTCATTAAACAGACGCCATAGAGTAACTGAGGCGGCCTATTAATGAATGTACGGTCCCTGGCAAGGGTATCCACCACCTTTGATGGCAAATAGTGGCTAAAGGCCTTGCTGATGTTTTTTCTTTCTGTTCTGACCCTGCTGTATTGCCATAAAACCATGAACCCATATGCTGGAACACATGGAAATATCACAGGCAGCCAAAAAGGTAGGCATATGGTCTTTGTTGTAAAGGCGACAAGGCCACCATACACATAAGTGGCAGCGCCCATTGTGAATGTAAGGGCAGAAAATACTGGAGGCAGGAAAAAGGCGACCATTGTGACAAATAGCCCCCAAGCCACGATTATTAAGGCACGCATCCAGGCTGTCGCAGGCCTTACAGATTCTTGGTTCAGGAGATTGGCAAAGGCAGTTGCAGCGATCTCTACCCCGCTGAGATCGAGGCCGTCAGGCCGAGTGTAGACCGTGTAGAAGCCATCCTTTTGCTCCGAAGGATTCTTGGTTGCAGCTCCCACAAAGACTACACGACCCTTGATATTGTTAATGAGGAGCTCCTCACTTGACTCCTCTGCCAACACCGTGCTGCATGGTATGGTAAGGATGGTCCCAGGAGGGCCGTAAAAGTTCAAAAAGGGGCTTTCAGGACCTGCTGCCGTATAGATCAATACCTTTAAGAGCCTTTTTTCTTCCATCTTGAGGGCCACATCATGATCCAACTCATTAAAAGCCCTTTCCGCAGCTCCTTTATTGAGAAGAAGATACTGTCTCAATCTCAGTGCCAACAGCTTCACGTTTCTCATATCTTCAAATTCTTGGAAAAGGTCAGGAAACAATTCAGAAAGCTTATCCTTGAGCCTTTTTTCCTTATTGAACACATAGAGATATAGGGCCACAACTGGCAGGCTAGGCACGTCTCCAAGGCTAGACTTGAAGGTCCAAAAACGGTTTAGACGGACAGGTACCTTTGGCAAGGGAAATGGAGCGGTAGCCACAGCAGCAGAAGCAAGAACAGGCAGTGGCGGGATGGCGGTTTCTATTGCGATTTTTGGAAGGCCGTTTTCCCTTACGGCATCAAGCTTGATAAGCCTTCTGTTGGTATATTCAAAGAGCACGACACTGGCGGCCTGTTTGATTGCCTTTGCAAAGACCAGGTCTTCCTCAAGATTTTTTACATCTGAAAAATGGACGTCAAGCACGATTGATAGGGCGCCAAGGTCTGCAAGGCGTTCAACTAGCTTGGCGTAGATGGTGCGTGGCCATTTTTCAGGACTTGGTGGCAGGCCAAGCCTGGCCCCGGACTCACTGTCAAGGTTTACTATGACCACATCTTCAGGGCTGGGCTTGAATTGCCTGAGCCTGAACCACGTGGCAAGATCCGCCTCCAGGGCCTTTTGGGACAAAGGCGGATAGAGGGCACAAAGAAATCCAGAAGATATCACCAGTAACGAGAAGATCGCGACACTTTTGATGTTTAGCCGCCATTTATAAAATTTGTGCAAGCTCCTTGGGTGCGTCCCTTGCATTTTTTCTTCAGATCTTCAAATCGTAGCGGTTGATCTTGTTTATCAAGCCTTGGCGGGTAAGCCCAAGGAGACGAGCTGCCTTTGACCTGTTTCCACCAGTTTTGGATAGGGCCCTTTCGATCATTCCCGCCTCCAATCTTTGAACCACCTCTTTCAATGAAGCCCCCTCGTTGCCTTTGGGGCCGTCGAATCCTAGATCCTGCTGCAATCTCAATGACAAATGTTCAGGCCCGATTTCCAATGAACTACCTGCAAGGATCAATGCCCTCTCCATCTCATTTTCGAGTTGCCTGATATTTCCAGGCCAGTCGAAATTAAGAAGCAAATCCATGGCCAGAGGAGAGACAGTAGGTGCAGGCCTGTGTAATTTTTCCGCTGCCTTTTTCAAGAAGTGGTCCACAAGAAGGGGTATATCGTCCCTTCTTTCCCTGAGTGCAGGAACGGTTATTGGGAATACATTTATTCTGTACAACAGGTCTTGCCTGAATCTTCCCCTCCTTACTTCATGCTCCAGATCCCTATTGGTACACGCGATGACTCGCACGTTGACTTTGCGGAAACGGTTGGAGCCAACTGGCCGGATCTGGCCTTCCTGGAGCACTCTAAGGAGCTTCACCTGCATAGCCGGACTCATCTCTCCTATTTCATCAAGAAATATAGTGCCGCCGTCTGCTATCTCAAAGAGTCCCTTCTTGTCGGATGTTGCACCGGTAAAGGCACCTTTGACATGGCCGAATAATTCACTTTCCAGGAGATTTTCAGGAAGAGCGCCACAATTTTCTGCAACAAATGGCCTGTCCTTCAGAGGGCCACTGAAGTGAATGACCCTTGCGACCAATTCCTTGCCAGTACCTGTTTCTCCCTGTATCAACACTGTGGTGGGGGTGTCTATCACCTTGTCGATCAATGAAAAGAGCTGCCGCATGGGACCGCTCCTGCCAATAATCCCCTCTTTATTGAATCTTTCCTGAGCCTTGCTGCACAGATGGCGGTTTTGCCTTTCAAGGATGTCTGCATGCCGTTTTAGTTCTCCGTAAAGACGAGCGTTTTCAATGGAGATTGCAATAGGAGTGGAAAGGATCTCCAGGATCTTGGCATCCTTTTCAGAGAAACTACCCTGGATCTTGTTGAGTGCGTATAAAACGCCTGTAAAACCTCTCCTGGTCTTGAGGGGTACGCATATCATAGATCTTGTCACAAAGCCCTTTTTGTTATCGAGACCGCTGAAAAACCTTTCGTCCCTGGCCACGTTTTGGATAACCACAGTTTGGCCCTCCCTCATAACCCATCCAGCGACCCCTACGTCATCTGGGAATCTCATCTCATGCATACGAAGCGGATCAAGACCCATCTCCGATTCAGCAGCCCTCAAAAAATAAAACTCCTTGTTCTCTGGATCATGGAGCACGACAGACACCCCTTCTATATGGAAGGCCTTTTTGATCTTTGAAAGGATAGAGTGAAGCATTTCATCGAGATCGCAAATTTCCTGGATAGAGGTGGAGATCTCATAAAAGAGGGAAAAGTCGTCTTTAGACAGGGAGATATTATCCGTTGATTTCATAAGGGTTATTCTCCATTCTCATGAATATGTAAAGAATGTTTACATATAAAACCAAAAATGTCTATAAGGTTTACGAAATAATCCGAGAAACAATGTGGGTCAAAGAATTTGTTTAATCGGTTTTTTCAATAAAAACCATTAATTAATCAACGATTTTAAAAAAAATTTTTGAATTCGGCCATAAGGCACAAAAGTGGCAATAACACCATCGAAGGGTAGGCGCGGCCCTGCCTGTGCAAGGATAGAGAGGGCCTAGCAGGCAGGGCCAGATATCAAGTTAACCAAGGGTAAGACAAAAAAGAAGGAGGAGAAAAACATGAAGGTTTACAAGGAACCATTGAGTCCAGTTGACAAGGGACGTGCATACGAACACGCGCTCATGACAATACGGAAAGAATGGGCAGGGCAGGTACGGGATCTGGAACCTTGGGGTGCCTGTGAAGTAGATCCAGAGCCTCTTGAGATCAATGACCTGAATGGCGAGATACTGTTCTACGAGTTCAAGGTGATCAATGGCAAAAAGGAGTCTGGAACAGTCAAGGCGAGTGCCAGCCGGGCATTGGGAAGCCCCATAGTCACTGTAGAATTTGGAAAAAGGTCATGGGATCCAGACAAGGCGGCCAAACAAGCTGAAAAAAAGGTAAAGGAAAAATATCCCAAGGCAGAGATCAAGGATGTGGATGTGGTTTGCTATTGCTATCCCCGGATAGGGATAAGGGTGTTTTTCAGCGAGCCTGACGGCACTGAACAGGCAACCATATTCGACGTCTCAAACGGATCTGAAGTGGAGATCTTCAGCGACCACGAAGAAGAAGGCTCGGGCGTCTATTCCTTTTACCATGAATATGCATATCCTGAGGCTGCCAAGAGGGAATACCTCTGGGACCTTTCCGACAAGGAACTGGAGATCATGAAAGACAGGATACCAAGGGCCTTTGACCGAGGTTTTAGCTCTAAGGAACTGAAGGATCTGAAGGCATCCATAGCTGCATCTATTCAGCCGGTCCATCCCTTGAGTCCCACCCCAATACCCATACCCTTTTACTCTTGGAGGGTGTTGCGGTATGCGCCAAGGTGTACGCCCCACGATTGTTTCGAACTCAGGGGGCAAAAGACAAGTGTCTATTGCGCAGTGGCAACAGGCCAGATGATCCTTGACTTTTACAGGTATTACTTCAGTCAGGATCAGATTGCCTACGCTATGGGTACCGGCCCTGGCGGTACAACCCTCAATGGACAGGTCACAGGATATGAGAGCCTTTCAAAGGGCTGTCTGGATGCCACGCTCGATACAAGCGCCAACTGGGTTGAAGCCCAGGCAGAAATAAATGCAAACAGACCCTTAAAATCAGGTATCCCAGGCCATGCCAGGGCTTGTGCCGGGTGGAAGCGGCAGAATTTTCACTTGATATGGCAGCCTCTCCAGCGATGGCTCAAGATCTATGACCCTTGGCCTTGGAACCCGGATCCATGCAAGGGTGGACGGGTATATTGGGAAAATTGGAATGCTGTAACCCATACCAACTTTATCTATGTAAGACATCGTACTCAAACGTGTCATTGAGCTAAAGGAATGCATTGATGTTCATTTCTGCGGAAGAGGCAAAGAAGAAGGCGCTTAATGCAGCTTTAATGCTAAGCATGAGTGGAGAACTGGAATTTTCCCAGTGGAACAGTGTCGTCATTGGAGAGCCGGTACTTGTGAGGGACCTGCAAGGCAACCCTGGCTATTGGCTGGTGCCCATAAAACCAAGTGGTCAGCTGAAGGGGTTTGCCAGAATTACCGGCACCGGTGAAGTTGCAGCCATTGGCGCCCTAAACGGGGCGTCAATGGTCACCGGCTTGTCAGGTAAGGAGGCACTTGAACGGGTAGTTTCGACAGTCCCCATAGAGGAAGGAGAGACCCTTCAAGAACCGGTATTCGTGTATGACGGTTCACCAGGCCGTGAGGCCTGGCTAATCCAAACGAAAAAGGAAGGCGAACCGCAACGCTGGATATTCGTAACTCCTGCCTTCATATACGAACGAAAGGCAGGGCAACTGCCAGACATGTCCAAAGAGTGAAATCTGGCATGTCCCAGTACACCAAAGGAGACTAAAAATGGGTAGGAAGGCATTGCTCGTAGGGATAAACGATTACGAAAAGGTCAACGATTTGAGAGGATGTATCAACGATGTATTGGACATGCACTTTTCCCTCAGAAGCCTATTTGGGTTCAAGACAAAGGAGATCAGGGTCCTTACTGACAGTAGGGCAACCAAAGACAATATCTTGGCGCGTCTTAGATGGTTGGTGGACGATGCCAAACCAGGGGATTTCCTCTTTTTCCACTTTTCAGGCCATGGGTCCCAGATCAGGGACAGGGATGGTGATGAACTGGTGGACCACCTGGATGAGCTCATCTGTCCCTATGACATGGACTGGAGCGGCACCTATATCACAGACGACGAACTAAATAGCATACTCAAAAATGTGCCAGCAGGTGCTTTGCTCGAAGTAGTCCTGGATTCTTGTCATTCAGGAACCGGGCTCAGAAATATAGGACTTGAACCTCCTGTCGAAGATGAAGAGCCTAAAATTATCAGCCGCTATCTCCCACCTCCCACCGATCTGCTATTGCGCTTTTCAGGCGAGGAGGATGAGTTGGAATATAGAGGATTCATAGAAGGTGCCAAGAGGAGGAAAAGGAAACACCACATTTTATGGGCAGGTTGCAGGGCAGATCAGACATCTGCAGATGCCTATATAAATGGCCGATTTCACGGGGCATTTACCTACTACTTCAATAAACACTTAAGGCGTTCTCCTCGTGTTTCACGGCGCAGGCTGCTCCAGAAAGTGCGTGCCTCCCTGAGACACGGCCATTACAGCCAGGTGCCACAGCTTGAGGTAGATGCCACAAAAAGGAACAGAAATGTGATAACAGATGAAAAATTGGAAAACAACAAGGAAAGGTAGACCTTGAGACTGTCTTTTACCTACAGGAGCTTGTCCAAGGCTCCTGTAGGTAACAAAACCTCTGGGGAAATATGTTCCATGCCTTCTGTTTGCTCGAAATTTGATGCCGGACTACATGTTTCCCATGGTAGACAAGACGAATGCCCTTTAGAAGACGAGCGACGTTTTTGAATCCCAACTCTTCGACATCTCAAACCTTTCTCGTAAATGACCTTCTCTTCGCCGGGCCCCTCATCCTTCAGACCACGACTGTGAACATGTTTATGATAATGGACCTGTAGGAAACTGGCCTTTCTGATGCAAAATTGATGGAAGCAACAACTTCTGCCATGGACGACTACAGGAGATGTCTGAGAAAGTGCAGGCCAGAACATCCTCCAATAGAACCATGAAAAGCCATCTATGGAAGGGACTTACTATCTCAGGGAGTTCATGAGCCGTGGCAGCCAAGTTGCTGTTTCAGGAAAAAGCACCACTATAAACAGTCCAATCAGCTGAATGGCCACAAAGGGTATAATCCCCTTATAGATTTGGACAGTGGATACCTCTGGCGGCGCGACACCTTTAAGATAGAATAGCGAGAAACCAAAGGGTGGCGTGAGAAAAGAGGTTTGCAGATTTACCGCAAAAAGAATTGCAAACCATACAGGGTCAAATCCCATTGTCTTCATAAGGGGAGCAAGCACTGGTATGTGAATGAAGGTGATTTCAATGAAGTCCAGAAAAAAACCTGCTATGAAGATAACAGCCATTACAGTGGCCAGCACCCCCCATTTCCCAAAAGGGATGTGGGTGACAAACTGCCTTATGACAATATCACCTCCGAGCCCTCTGAAGACCAGCCCAAATGCCGTTGCGCCTACCAATATGATGAAGACCATGCTTGTGAGCTGAACCGTAGTCTCCATGACAGTCCTGAGTACATCCATGTTGAAGCGTTTGTTCAAGATACAAAGAAGAGTAGCCCCAGTCGCTCCTACGCCTGCAGCTTCTGTGGGCGAGGCAATACCTGCAAAGATGGAACCAAGGACAGCGACCATCAGTGACAGCGGCGGAATCAATGACTTCAAGAGATATAGTGCAAAAGACCGTCCTTCTTCCTTGAATGTGTCATCCTTGATTGGTGGAGCCCAGTCGGGATGCAAACAGGAAGTCACAAGGATATAGATAACATATAGAATTACCAATATGAGGCCGGGTATAACAGCCCCTATAAAGAGATCCCCCACTGAAACCCCTATTATGTCCCCCAAGAGCACCAGAACGATACTCGGTGGGATTATTTGCCCCAGAGTTCCTGATGATGCTATGGTTCCAGTGGCAAGTTCCTTTCTGTAGCCATATTCTATCATGGTGGGCAGAGCAAGCAGGCCCATAGTGACAACAGTAGCACCAACTATACCTGTGGAGGCACCAAGAAGGGCTCCCACCACTACAACAGATACTGCAAGCCCGCCTCTTATCCTACCAAAAGCCATCCCCATGCTTTTCAGCAGGTCGCCTGCTATGCCGGAACGTTCCAACATGACCCCCATGAATATGAACAATGGCACTGCTACAAGGGTAAAGTTTGTAATTACACCCCAAATCCTCATGGGTAGAAGGTTGAAAAAATCCCAGCCAAATCCTATCAGGCCAAAGCAAAGGGCAGTGCCCAGTAAGGTGAAGGCCACAGGAAAACCCGCAAGAAGGAGGATGGTTAAGGTAAGAAACATCCATGCGGCTAGATAATCCATTAGATGCCCCCTTTCTTCCGGTCAGGGATAGGCCTTCCAAACAATGTAAAAAGGCTTTTCAGAAACATGGACAGGCCTTGTATGGAAAGGAGGGCAAAGGCAAGGGGGATGACAGCTTTCAGCAGGTATCTGCAAGGCAGGCCACCAGGGTCGGCTGAGCCCTCTTGCATGGCCCAGGAAGATTCCACAAACGGAATGGAGGTCTTTATCACAAGAAAGCAACCTGGAAAGAGGAATAGGAGGCAACCCATTACATTTATGAATGCCCGTGCCCTTTTGCCAAGGCGTTGATAAAAGACATCAACTCTTACGTGGCCGTTGTATCTCAATGTGTATCCTGCGCCCAAAAGGAATATGAGGGCATAAAGGTGCCACTGCATCTCTTCGGCAAATACAAAACTGATATTGAAGGCGTAGCGAAGTATCACATTCAATGTGACCAGGATTACCAATAGCAAGGAACACCAGGAGACCGCCTTCCCCATCAATTCGCTAACGTGGTCGATGGTGAAGATCAGACCCTTTACCCCGTTTATGAATCGCGATTCATTTTCCATAGGGACAAGGGTAAACCAGATGTGAAAGAAAATAAATATCTGCCTTGAAACTCAAATTGAGGATTTAGGTTGCTTTTTTTTGATATTGGCATATATAATCCACAAAAATCAACGTAAAGGGAGGAACAAAAAAATGCGTTTAATCCTGTTAGGCGGCCCGGGAGCAGGTAAGGGTACTCAGGCCAAATTCATCACAGAAAAATTTGGGATTCCACAGATATCAACTGGTGACATGTTGAGACAGGCCATCAAGGAAGGCACAAAGCTTGGCATGGAGGCAAAAAAATACATGGATGCTGGTGAGCTTGTCCCAGACGATGTAATAATCGGTCTAGTAAAGGAAAGGATTCAACAGCCCGACTGTGAAAAGGGCTTCCTCTTTGATGGCTTTCCTAGGACCATCCCCCAAGCCGAAGCCATGAAGGAAGCTGGTGTAAAGATTGATTATGTCGTGGATATCTATGTTCCAGACGAGGAAATCATCAAGAGGATGAGCGGAAGACGTGTTCATCTTCCCTCAGGCAGGACCTATCACATCGTATTCAATCCGCCAAAGGTTGAAGGAAAGGATGACGTCACAGGGGAACCTCTGATTCAGAGAGACGACGACAAGGAAGAGACCGTGAGAAAACGCCTTGAAGTCTACCATGCACAGACAGAACCCCTTGTGGACTTCTACAAGGAATGGGAAGCTTCAGGCGATGCCAACGCCCCTAAATATGTAAGGATTGAAGGTGTTGGAACCGTAGATGAGATCAAGAACAAGATCTTTCAGGCCCTTGGCGCCTAGTTAACACCCATGTGAGATAACGCTAGCAGGCGGGTGGAGAAATCTCACCCGCCTTTTTTGTCTTTGCTGTCGAGCAAAACCGTAACCGGCCCATCGTTCACCAAATGTACCTCCATGTGTGCTTGAAAGACACCCGTCTTCACCTCTATGCCCTTGGCCTCCATGAACCGTGCGGTGTCTTCATAGAGTGTCTTCGCCTCTTCTGGCCTTGCAGCCTTTGAAAAGGATGGGCGTCTTCCCTTTCTACAATCACCAAGGAGTGTGAACTGGGATACCAGAAGCATCTGCCCTCTTATATCCAGAAGAGATTTATCAAAACGTCCCTTCTCATCTTCAAAGAGTCTTAAATTAACACACTTTTCTGCTATCCAACGGGCATCTTCAAGGCTATCTCCCTTTTCTACTCCACAGAAGACCAGGGCACCTTTGCCTATTTGGGCAAAACCTTTTCCATTGATCCTTACCTCTGCCTCTTTAACCCTTTGCCATACAGCGCGCATAACTGAATCTCCCACGTTTTTTTGTATGCGACCTTTTCATTTAACGTCTGCGTTAGGCTGGTTTCATACAATATTTGCTTCCATTATGCCACGGCTTGGATCAGGCCAGGGAGTCAACCGGCCTTTCAGCCACAGCTTGGCCAAATGTGTAAAGATGGCTTCTATTCGTGGATGAGAAACCACGAAAAGCCCAGCAAAATAGGCCCATGCCCTACTTGTACTTTGTCAAATCACCCTTTATTCTTTAGTTGTCATGGGAGCAGAGCTAATCATAAACGTTGCCCCTTGGGAAACCAGGGTTGCCCTTTTGGAAAATGGAACGGCAGTGGAATTTCACGTGGAGCGCGCCACAAGGCCAGGCCACGTTGGAAATATTTACAAGGGCAGGGTAGTTAGGGTGTTGCCAGGAATGCAGGCAGCCTTCGTGGACATTGGCCTGGACAGAACAGCCTTTCTGTATGTCACAGACGTATATGACCATCTATCAGAATTTGAACTTATGCTTGGAAGGGCTGAATGTGTGGAAGAACCAGACCCGTATATGAGGCACCAGGATGAAGAGCCCCAGCCAGACCTGCATTACGTCCCGCCCCCATTTCGCATAGAGGACCTGTTACACGAAAGGCAGGAGATCCTTGTGCAGGTGACCAAGGAACCTGTGGGAAGCAAAGGGGCAAGGATCACATCTCATATATCCCTTCCCGGCAGGCATCTTGTACTTATGCCCACCATGAATCACGTGGGCATTTCAAGGCGCATTGAGGACGAAGCCGAAAGAATCCGGCTCAAGGAATTGATCGAGGAACTTAGGCCTGCTGGTACAGGTTTTATTGCCAGGACTGCCAGCGAGGGGATAAAAAAAGAGCACTTGAAGGCAGAGATGGATTTCCTGCTCAGGCTGTGGAAAAATATTCAGCAACAAAGCTCCACCCTTCCCATTCCAAGCCTTGTATACGAGGACCTCGACATCACCCTGAGGGCGGTGCGGGATCTCTTCACTGGAGACGTGGAAAGGCTTGTTGTGGATTCAAGGCAGGCCTACGATCGGATACTCCAATTCATAGACACCTTTGCCTTTGAACTTAAACCAAAGGTGGAACTCTATGAAGATTCCCAGCCTATATTCGATGCCCATGGAATAGAGATAGAGATGTCTCGTTCACTAGGGAAAAAGGTTTGGCTCAAGTCTGGAGGTTACATAGTTATCGAAAGCACCGAGGCCCTAACGGCAGTGGACGTGAATACCGGAAAATTCGTGGGCAAAAGACACCTTGAAGACACTATTCTTAAGACCAACATAGAGGCGGCAAAAGAGATCGCTTATCAGTTGAGACTCAGGAACATTGGAGGGTTGATCATCATAGATTTCATTGACATGGCAGATTCTTCCAGCAGGGAAGAGGTGTTCAAGACCCTCAAGGAGGCCTTGAAAAGGGATAAGTGCAAGACGAATATCCTCAGGATGTCTGAACTCGGACTCATACAAATGACGCGGAAGAGAAACAGGGAAAGCCTTGGAAGGTTACTCACTGAAAAGTGTTTCTACTGCGAAGGGGCTGGCAGCTTGAAATCGCGTCGCACCGTCTGCTATGAAATCTTCCGGAAAATAAGCAGGGATGCGTCTTCATATATCACCAATGGCATTCAAGTACAGGTTCATCCTGCCATAGGAGAGATGCTTTTGAAGGAGGAAGCCACCTTCATAGAACTACTGGAACGGCAGTTTGAAAAGGAGATTATCATTGAACCCAGACCTGATTTCCATTTGGAGCAGTTTGAAATAACCTATATCCATCTGGATAAAAAGGAATAAAAATAGAAGTAGCTGGTCTTTCATAAAGAGCAGTGAATTGTAAGGATAACTCAATATGAATTTTCAACCAGATTGCTTGCCTACTCTAATAGGCAGCTTGCCCCTCAAGGACCATACAGAGGCGACCGCCCTCATTCTCAAATACATGAAAGAGATCCCTCTTTGGCCCCAGTTACCCTGTTATCCAAAGGAAAGGCTCCTGACACAGTTTTCCGAAGGGCTTCCGGCCGTACGGGATAAGGAAGGTTCGGTTTTCTTTGACACCTCCTCTCCAGAATTTGATCAGGAAGTCCTTGAATTTTTTGAGGATTATCTTGCTGTCACAGAAGGAGGAAAGCCACTCGAAGGGTCGCGCTTTGCCTTTTCCAAAGAAACTGCCAAGGGCTTTGAAAGTTTCTTAAAGGCAGTTTCTGAACTGGATACCAAGCCTGTCGCGCTCAAGGGACAAATTACCGGCCCCTTTACCATGCTCACAGGCATTAAGGATAGTGATGGCAAGATGGCATATTTCAACCCTACGCTGAGGGAGGCAGTCACCAAGGCAATAGCCCTCAAGGCCAGATACCAGGTTGAACAGATGAAAAGGTTCTGCCCAAACGTGATATGTTTTCTCGATGAGCCTGCATTGTCTGGTTTCGGCTCGTCTCAAATGGTAGGTATCACCAGGCAGGATGCCATCTCGGACATAAGCGAACCATTGAAAGAAATAAGGGACGCAGGCGGTATCTCAGGAATTCACGTCTGTGCCAACACAGACTGGTCCCTTGTCCTCGAAACACCCCTGGACATATTGAGCTTCGACGCCTACAGCTACTTCGACAAGATATTTCTTTTCAAAGACAGGCTGCTGGATTTTCTCAAGGCTGGGGGCATACTTGCCTGGGGCATCGTTCCCACCTTGAACGAGGCAGATCTCCAAAAAGAGACAGTGGAATCCCTGTTGGGACTTTGGAAAAGCCAGGTGTCAAGACTCTGTCCCGACCAGGATCTCATCAGGAAAAGTTGCCTCATAACCCCAAGTTGTGGCACTGGTTTGTTGAAACAGGAGCTGGCCATCAAGGCATTGGAACTTACCAGGGGGGTTTCAGATAGGATCAGAGGGATGTAATTGAAAAAGAAAAAGGACAGCCACGGGCTTTCCAAAGAAGAGCTGGCACAGGAGCTTACGAGGCTTGCGGGAAGAATAGCAGATGGAGCCCTAAGCCTCGAAAAAGACGAAATCCCCATACCGGAAGAACTCAGCCTTGAATGGATCGTTAGGGAAAAAAATGGAAAATTTACACTCGATCTTTCGGTCAAAGGGTTTCGTAGGCATAGTGACTCAGCCTCTTCCAAGGGGAAAAGGTCTTCAAGGAAAAGGCGTCCCTATGAGGTCAAAAGGCTCAAGAAGGCCATTGCTGGCCATTGGAAGGAGATAAGGCATTCCTTAAGGATACGGCAGTCGATGCCCCCAAGGGGGAAATGTCTTTCACTTTTGGACAGATATGGAGACTTTGCAGAGCCTGCCTGGGAAAACAGATGGGCTACATGTAAGGAAATGATTACAAGGCTCTATGGTCTGGCTGAAAAGGGAGATTATGAAGCAGCAAACAGGTTGTCAGACGAAATAGAAATGTTAATGAAAGCATGCCATAAGGCATACAAGTGAGCAATGACCTCAGTTTTTTTGTTGCAGACTCGTTTCAGGCTTGTTTGAACTATAAAAATTTGATTTCATTTACAGAGTGAATTATCTTCTGCGTGGCACTCAAAATGTGCCATATTTCTAAAAAGTTGATAGGGATAGTACTGGACTCGATACTTGGGTTCAGGTTTCTAAAAATTACCAAGGGAGGTTTAGTAAAATGGCATGCCGAACCAGGGCTGGCAAAACGACCAAGAACAGTAAGCAGTCATCTAAAAAGGACATCAAGGGTGCAATAGTAGCAATAGTGACCCCTTTTAAGGATGGCAAGATCGATGAGGAGGGATTGAAGAGCCTCATAAAGTGGCACATAAAGGCAGGCACTCATTGCATCGTGCCCTGTGGCACGACCGGCGAGTCTGCTACCATGAGCCACGAAGAGCACATGAGGGTTGTGGAGCTCACAGTGGAGACAGTCAATGGTAAGATCCCAGTCATCGCCGGGACAGGGTCAAACTCCACCTCTGAAACCATAATGCTTACCAAGCATGCCAAAAAAGCCGGTGCTGATGCGGCCCTGGTGATAACTCCTTATTACAACAAACCTAGCCAGGAAGGATTATATCAGCATTTTATGGCAGTGGCTCAGGAATGTAAGTTTCCCATGATACTTTATAATGTACCTGGCAGGACCAGCGTAAACATGCTTCCTGAGACAGTAGCACGCTGTGCCAAAAATCGTTATGTGATAGGCATCAAGGAGGCTACTGGCAGCCTGAAACAGGTAACCGATGTCATCAGGTTGTGCCCCAGAAACTTCATACTTCTTTCCGGGGACGATTTCACAGCATTTCCAACTATGGCAGTTGGGGGCAAAGGTGTCATTTCTGTGGCCTCAAACCTCATGCCAAAGGAGATGGCCAATATGATGAATGCCTTCATGAAGGGCGACATAGACAAGGCCAGGAGACTACATTACAAGCTCTTTCCACTGTTCGAAGCACTATTCTATGAAACAAATCCCGTGCCTGCAAAGACAGCCCTTGCCGAAATGGGTAAAATAGAATCCGACGAAGTGAGGCTTCCCCTTGCATCCATGAGCGAAGCCAACAAGGCCAGGCTCATGGAAGTTTTGAAGTCTCTCAAACTGGTGAAGTAGAACCCAAAACCTTTTAGCAAACGAGAGGACCCTATAGACATGATCAAGGCAATTGTAGCAGGAGCTGGTGGCAGGATGGGAGGCCGCATAATCAATATCATCAGTGGCACCAAAGGAATTGAACTTGCCGCTGCCTTTGAGAGACCAGACAGCGATGCCGTGGGCAAGGATGCTGGTGTGGTGGCTGGTGTAGGACAGCTTGGTGTAACCATTGCAGACTCGCTAGAAAGTGTAATCGATTCAGGTGATGTGATAATCGATTTCACTTTTCATGAGGCAACAGTAAAACATGCTGAAAAAGCAGCAGAAAAAGGTAGGGCAATGGTCATTGGCACTACTGGATTTTCTCCAGACGAATATAGCCGTATCCAAGAGCTGTCCAATGCCTTTCCATGTGTGCTAGCCCCAAATATGAGCGTGGGTGTCAATCTCCTATACAAGCTTCTGGACCTTGCGGCAAAGGTCCTTGGAGACGATTACGACGTGGAGATAGTCGAAGCCCACCACAGGATGAAGAAAGACGCTCCGAGTGGAACCGCCCTTCAGCTTGGCAGGGTGGTGGCCAAGGCCCTCGGTAGGGATTTTGACAAGGTGGCGGTATTCGAAAGAAATGGTTTGATTGGCGAAAGGTCCCGTGAGGAGATAGGCATTCAGACCATACGGGCCGGCGATATAGTTGGCGAACACACTGTACTCTTCGGTGGCATAGGAGAACGGGTGGAGATCACCCACAAGGCATCCAGCCGAGACACCTTTGCAAAGGGGGCAGTCAGGGCAGCCATCTGGATCAAGGACAAACCCGCTGGTATGTACAACATGCAGGATGTGCTGGGGCTCTCATGAAAATTGCAAGATTCAACAGGCCAGGTTCTCCGGATCCCCTCTATGGTATCTTGGAGGGAGACAACATATCTGTCATAGTGGCTTCACCCTTTGAAGGACTCATTGTTGCTTCCAGTGAGACCTATGCCACGGACAAGGTGCGGCTTCTTCCACCATGTGAACCCACCAAGATAGTGGCTGTGGGCCTCAACTACCTGGATCACGCCAGGGAGCTTGGGATGCCCATTCCTGAAGAACCACTGATATTCCTGAAACCGCCATCGGCGGTAATAGGCCATGGTGACAAGATAGTCCTTCCAAGCATGAGCAACCAAGTGGAATATGAAGCAGAACTTGCTGTAGTCATAGGCAAAAAGACCTCTAAGGTAAACGAATCAGATGTCTATGGCCACATCCTTGGTTTTACATGTGTTAACGATGTCACAGCCAGAGATCTTCAAAAAAAGGATGGCCAGTTTACAAGGTCCAAGTCCTTTGACACCTTTTGCCCCATAGGACCCTATATTGAGACAGAACTCGACCCAAGCTCCCTCAAGATCTGTTCATACCTGAATGGCAGGAAACGTCAGGATTCCAACACCAGCAACCTCATCCACAAAGTACCTGAACTGGTCAGCTTCATCTCTCATATCATGACCCTGGAGCCAGGGGATGTCATAGCCACAGGCACACCCTTTGGGGTTGGCAAGATAGAAGCAGGGGATGAAGTTGTCGTGGAAATAGAGGGCATAGGAAGGCTCGAAAATTCTGTATCACAAGAATAGGAAAGGCAAGACAGATGAATTTTGAGAAAAGTCAGCGGATAAAGAGGCTTCCGCCTTACCTTTTTGTCGAACTGGATAGGAAAAAGGCCCAGATTCAGGCAAAGGGCGTCGATGTCATAGATCTAGGCATTGGAGACCCGGATCTCCCCACGCCTGACTTTGTCGTAGATGCAATGGCGAAAGCTATCAGGAAGCCGAAAAATCACAGATATCCTTCATCCCAGGGAAGCCTTTCATTCAGGAAAGCGGCCACAACCTTCTTAAGGAGGAGGTTTGGGTTGGAGCCAGACCCTGAAACACAAGTTTGTGCCTGTATCGGGTCCAAGGAGGCCATAGCCCATTTCCCCATCGCCTTTGTGGAGCCGGAAGACATAGTTTTGGTGCCATCTCCTGGTTATCCTGTCTACCATATAGGAACACTCTTTTGTGGTGGCATTTCCTACTTTATGCCCTTATTGGAAGACAATTCCTTCTTGCCAGATCTGTCGGCTATTCCTCAAGACGTGGCGGAAAAGGCAAGGATAATATGGCTCAACTATCCCAACAATCCAACTTCAGCATGTGCCACAAAGGAATTTTTCCAAGAGGTAGTGGAATTTGCAAAGGCCAATCAAATAATCGTCTGCCATGACGCAGCATACAGTGAGATGTGTTTTGACGGATATAAGGCTCCAAGCTTTCTTGAGACCCCCGGGGCAATGGATATAGGGATCGAGTTCCATTCCCTCTCCAAGACCTACAACATGACTGGCTGGAGGATTGGTTTTGCCACGGGCAATCCAGAACTTATTGGAGCACTCAAACAAGTAAAATCAAATGTTGATTCTGGACAGTTTGAGGCAGTGGAGGAGGCAGCCGCCGCTGCTCTCGAAAGTGACCAATCCTTTGTAGCCACGATGCAGGAGATCTATACCAAAAGAAGAAACGTATTGGTTGACGGTCTTCTTTCTCTTGGAATAAAGGCGCATAGACCCAAGGCCACCTTTTATGTCTGGATAAAGGTACCCAAGGGGTACACTTCGAGTTCTTTCAGTACACTGCTTCTTGAAAAGGCTGGCATTGTCTGCACTCCTGGAAACGGATTTGGAGAGCCAGGAGAAGGCTATGTAAGGATGGCCCTTACCGTCTCCGAAGAAAGGTTGTCCGAGGCAGTTGAAAGACTGAGGGGCGTGCTTTGAAATGGCCCAGGGCCAACGGTTCAGAAGGGCGTTTATTGCCCTTGGATCAAACCTTGGCGACAGGATAGCCAACTGCCTCAAGGCCAAAGACATGCTTTCGAAAACTCCAGGCATAGAAACTGTCAGGAGCTCGTCCCCGTATATTACAGAGCCTGTGGATATGGAGTCTGATAACACCTTTATAAATGCTGTCCTTGAAGTCCGCACATGCCTCGAGCCCGAAACACTTCTCGACTCCTTACTGGATATAGAAAGGATGATGGGAAGAGACAGGGCGTCTGGCCCAGACAGGACGATAGATCTTGATATCTTGTTTATGGAGGGCATCAACATCACAAAAGATCACGGCAGGGGCGATCTAACCATTCCACACCCCAGGATCAAGGAAAGGGCCTTTGTGCTAATGCCCTGGGCTGAGATAGCGCCACACCTTTTTATAGAATCCCTTGGCAGGACAGTTGGCCAAATGCTTCAGGACTTGCCATCCCAAAAAGAGGTCTTAGAACGTGTATCTTGGGAACCAGAGGGGGCGCTTGCGTGAAGTTTTTGTTCTTTTTGGCCATTATAATCTTTGGCTACCTAGCCTTAAAGAGGTATGTAGCTGGCCTGTTTCCCAAGGGTCCCCGGGATAGTGGCCCCCCTAAGCCACCGATTACAGATGAACTCGTAAAAGATCCAGTCTGTGGCGTGTACGTTCCAAAAAAAGAGGCCATCGTGTATGGCAGGGGCGGGAAGCTCTATTATTTCTGCTGTGAAAAGTGCCTGAAGGAGTTCAAGAAGAAAAAATAGGGCACCTGAAATCCCTGGTTAACCTCCTGTAACCTTCATATACCACAATTCCTGCGGCTGTTGAAAGATTGAGGCTCCTGGTCTTTCCCCACATGGGGATACGGAAAGTGCTGAAATGCCTTTCGTCAATCAGCCACTGGGGAAGCCCTGCTGTTTCCTTGCCAAACAGTAGAAAGGCTTCATTCATATAGGGGGCCTCAGTGTAAGGCCTTTTTCCCCTGGTCGAAAACAGAATGAGGTTTTCGTGCTGGAATTTTTCGAGGAATGCATCCAGGCTTTCGTGATGGATTACTGTTACGTGTGGCCAATAGTCTAGGCCTGCCCTTTTAAGGCTTTTATCATCGGTTCTGAAACCAAGGGGATGAACGAGATGCAAGGTAGAGGAGGTGGCAGCACAGAGCCTTGCTATGTTTCCTGTGTTTGGCGGTATCTCAGGCTCGACCAGGACCACGTTTAGATGGATACGGTTTTGGGGCTCAGTCCTGTTCATCCTGGCATTTGGAGCATAGCCCCATTACTTCCAGCTTGTGCCTCAGGATCTTGTAGTCAAACCTGTCCGCCAACTCTTGTTCTATTTCCTTCAGACGTGGGTCGCTGAACTCCTGGATCTTTCTGCAATTGACACACCGCAGATGGCAATGGTGTTCATGGCCATATATATGTTCATAATACATCTGGCCCTTGTCAAAAAACACCTCTTCAATGAGATTTGCTTCAATCAGTAAGGGGATGAGCCTGTAAATCGAGGCCTTGGACACCCTGGCATCCTTTTTCCGCATGGAGATATAGAGGCTGTCCACATCGAAGTGGTCATGTATGGAGAAGATTTCCTTGATAATTATTTCCCTTTCAGGGGTATATCGCATCCCCTTTTTTTTGAGGAATTCCCTGAATATTTCAAGCTCTGATTTCATGTTGTTCCTGAAAGAGAAATTATTTTCCACCTTAGACGGTAGTGTTTGCAAAATTTTCTAACCCTATTACCATATTGAGTCAAGGCTTATTGACAATGAAAAACAATCTCTGTAAGGAGATATCCATATACACGACGAGATCCTGTTGTCGTAGGGAGAGTTACCGTGTTTCAAAGGCTTTTTGAAAAGATGAAATCTGAGCCAATCATATGCAGGGATTGCGAGACCTGTGATCTAAACCAGGAGGCCTCGACTGACCAGCAGGATGGAAACTGTTTTCAGAGGCTTCACCAAAGGGAAAAACAGGATCTTCTAAGACTTCTGAAACAAACAGGGGCCAGCCTCTCGCCTGTTCAGATGCAGATAGTTGACGAATTTCTCCAATCCGAAGGACACCTGTCCAGTGACTATCTGCAAGAAAGGCTTTCTCAAAGACAGCTTGACGTATCCTTGGAAGAAGTTGAAGGCATGTTAGATCTTCTATGCCGTTATGGACTTGCCCAGAAGGTCCATCTAAATGGCAGGGGCCCTTGGTACGAACATCTTCATCTTGGCGAAAGACATGACCATCTCCTGTGCATGAGATGTGGTAAGGTCGTGGAATTTGAGCATGAAGACCTTGAAAAGACCATGACCAAAACAGCCAGACAGTATGGCTTTGAGCCCATCTCCAAAAAATGCACCATATATGGGATTTGCCCTGAATGCAGGGACAAACAGGGCCAAAACCTGCCTCTTAGCATGGTTTCTCCAGGTGAGAAGGTGAAGATCATCGAATTCAACGGAGGTGGGCAACTTAGGAAGAGACTGTCTGACATGGGAATATCCATTGGTCAGGAGATCGAGGTACTGAACCGAGGTGGCCCCCTGATAGTAAGTGTTAAGGGCTCCAGGGTAGCCCTTGGAAAAGGACTTGCCCAAAAGGTAATGGTCAGGCCTGTCTCTGCTTGATGTTCAGGCCTTCTTGCGTTAATTCCCCTCATACGAAAAAGGAGTTTTTATGCCGTCGTACACCAAGGAAACCATTTGCTTTGTTGGTGGAGGCCAGATGGCTGAAGCGCTCATACGAGCCGTAACTGACAAGGGAATCACCCCTAAGGAATCCGTTTCTTGTTCCGAACCCTTGGAGACAAGACGGAAATACCTGAACGAGACCTACCAAATTACCACCTTTGACAACAACAGAGAGGCTGTCGCAGGGAAGGACGTTATCGTCCTGGCGGTAAAGCCGCAGGTCATGGATGTTGTCTTGTCAGAATTAAAATCTGTAGTTTCCAAAGAGCAACTTGTGATATCCATAGCTGCAGGAATAAGGCTTTCTCAAATAGAAAATGGTCTTGACGAAGGGGTAAGGGTGATAAGGGTCATGCCAAATACGCCAGCCTTGGTCCAGGAGGGTGCTGCAGCCCTGTGTAAGGGACGCTACGCCACGTCTGACGATATAAAATGGGCACTAAAACTCTTTGGGGCCATGGGAAAGGCTGTGGAGGTTCCAGAATCACTCATGGATGCAGTCACAGGGCTTAGCGGCAGCGGCCCTGCGTATTGTTTTTTGTTTATAGAGGCCCTTATTCAGGCTGGGATAAGGGAGGGTTTGCCCAGGCCAATCGCCTCTGAGCTGGCCATCCAGACAGTGTTGGGGTCGGCAAAGATGTGCATGGAGACAGGCAGGCATCCTGAGGAGCTTGTCTCCATGGTCACGAGTCCAGGAGGCACCACCATTCACGGGATATATCACCTGCATGGCAATGGGCTTTTTGGTGCTGTTATGGATGCTGTAAGGGCTGCCTCCAACCGCTCCAAAGAGCTTGGGCGAAAATAAAGACCCTTATGAAGCGTTCAAAGGATGGCAAGGCCACATTCTGCCACATCTTTTTTGGGGAATGGCAGGCGGTAAAGCCACGTTGTATGAAGATGTTGGCTGGAATATTTCCAGGCCTTTCTGAAGATGAGATCTCCATTTTGCATGGTGACGAGGTCACCGAAGCCAATATTGTTGAAGCGCTTCGAACCAAGGGTCTTTTTGTTTCAAGGACCATAGTGATCTACCAGGAGCCTGACTTTTTGAGGGCGAAGGGCAGGGCGGACGATATTTCCAAAAGACTCGAAAAGGCCCTTGAGAGCAACAATGAAGAAAGGGTGGTCAAGTTACTGGCAAGACTTATGGCAAGGGAAGATGTCTCTGTGTCAGAGCTCAAAAGCGCTACTAAACAAGCCATTGGTAGGCTGGCACTGCCAAAGGGCATTGACATGAAAGGGTTGCTCGAGATGGTTGAAAGATTTCAAGACCGCCTTGAACAACTACGCAAAGAACCTCTTGAATCCAGTGGTGAGCGCATTCTCCAGTGGCTTAGAAGTGGAATAGAAAAAAAAGGCAGGCAAAACGTATTCTTGTGCCTTTCTGTGGAAAGACCCGACAGGAGACGAAAAGAACTCAAACAATTCTTGAAGCTTTGCCCTTTCACTGATCTTAGCGGAGGCAGTGAAGGTCATGGGAAAAAGACGGTTTTTCTCCAAACGCAGGTCAAAAACTGGGTAAAAGAAGCGGGCAAGCAGATATCTCCAGAAGCACTCAAGCATCTAATGGAATTAGTTGGTGACCGATCCATTTCTGCATTGAAGAACGAGGCAGAAAAACTCATCAGCCTTAGTGGACAAAGAAAAATTATAGGGCTTGAAGATGTAAAGGGGCTCGTGATTCGCCACAGGGAAGAAGAGATATTCAAGATTGGAGACGCCATTAGGCGTAGAGACATAGGTGCCGCACTCAAAAGTTCAAGGCTCCTTTTGGAACAAGGCATACATCCCCTTGCGGTATTGTCTGCTGTAAGAAATTGTCTTTTAAGGATCCTGGCCTTAAAGGTTGCTGTAGCAGCCAGTGGTTTTGAACGTCAAGTGGAGAAGAGCAGCTACACCTTGTTCAAAGACAAGTTTTGGCAATCGTTGAAATCGGTTTTGGAACCTTACGGATGGAATCCCCTTGGTAACCTTCACCCGTATGGCGCTTGGCTCAACATTACTTCTTCAGGCAACTATTCATTGCATGAACTCTTTGACATGTTAGAAGAAATGGCAGAGATGGATCTTTCCTTAAAAGGAGGCAAGGTGTCACCTGAGCTAGTCATAGAAAACTTTTTCATGAAAAATCTCTAAAGGAAACCCAAATGGCTAAGTCTATTGATCCTGAGCAGATAAACCCGATGGTCAATCTCATTTTTGAAGCAGCCATGTTGAAGCGAACCATGCGGACAGGTTACGCCTTCTTAGGCAGTGGAGCCGAAAATTGTGCAGCCCACAGTTTTTCCACCGCCTTTATAGCCATGCTCCTTGGAAAGATGGTGCCAGGAGCAAACATAGAAAGACTTGTCCTAATGGCCTTGGTACACGACTTACCAGAGGCAAGGACAGGTGACGCAAATGCAGTTCATAAGTTATATGTAAAAAGAGACGAGATGAGGGCTTTTAAAGATGCAGTGGATGGCTGCTTCTTTGCACAAGATCTCATTGAGCTATATGAGGAATATGAACAAGGCAGGACCCTTGAGGCAATGCTTGCCCGCGATGCAGACCAGATAGATATGCTTATTTCGCTCAAGGAACAGATGGACTGTGGAAATCCCAATGCTGCATCGTGGGTACGATTCGTGGAAAAGAGGCTTGTAACCAACCAGGCCAAAGAACTTGCTTCAAAGATCAAGGATATCCATTGGGCAAGTTGGTGGATGGAATCTTTTGCCAAGTTGCACGATGGCGCAAAAAAGGAGAATTTACCATGAAAAAAAACTATCTTTCCCTGCTTTTCCTTGTCTTGTTTCTTGTTCCTGGCATCGGCCTATCAGAAACCACCCAAACGGATGAACCTCAAGTATCCATTGCATATACCACCAACACTTGGGGCCAGATCGAGCCTGTCCATTCCTGAGGCGGCAGGCAAATCGGAGGGCTCCTCCGGCGGATCAGTTGGATCCGGAAAAATAGTAAGGACAAACACATAGACCTCTTGCTGGACGGTGGCAGGTTCCTTTTCCCTCCTGGCAGGCACGTCAGCGAGCTGACTAAGAAAAAGGCTGAAAGTATCTTCAATGAATACAAAAAGATGGGCTATAAATTGGCAGGCATAGGCGTCGAGGACCTTTCTGCAGGCTGCCAATTTCTAAAAGACTTGGACCCTGCAGGCGAACATTTGGTCTCAGCCAACCTCTACTGCAATGGCAGGCCCTTGTTCCCACCATTTCGTATATATGATGTCAGGGGAATCAAAGTTGCCGTTGTCGGCCTTTCTGGACGCATATTGATGCCTGGCCTTGTAGAGAACAAGGAGATAGAGATTAGGGAAAACGATCCATCCCTTGACAGGTACATGGCCAAGATAAAGAAGAATGCGGATTTCATAGTTGCCCTTTCTTCCATGCCCATGGGGCTTGAGATTGGCTTTCTCCAAAGACATCCGGAAATCGCTCTTGTCATTTCGAGTGGCCGCACTTATCCCACTAGCCTTCCCACCAAACAAGGAAACTGCCTAATTGTAAGCAGTCATCCCTTGGGGAAATCGATAGGCCTGATCACGCTGTTTTTGAAGAAGGAGAAAGATGGTTATCTCGTTAAACGGTATAAAAACAGGCTCTATATGCTGAACGAAAAGACCGGCAAGGGTTGTGGCGGCCCCAAACTGCATTGAAGATCAATGGCTAAACAGAGCCCTGTCAAAAATTGGGCTGTTGGGGGACAGATTATTGAATTTTATTTCTCTGATAGAAAGAGTGCCCTTGATTCCATCGTTTTTTAAAAGAAATGAAATTTCCCGGGGATATGCATCTGCCTCAAGCTCTTGTGAGGTACTAAAGGTTATCGAAGTGAGGCCACTGTCAAAAATGATTGGCGTTAGCCCAGGAAGGCGGTAACTGAGAGTAATATCCTGTCCAAATAGGCAGCACACGAGGCTGGCAATGCCGTTTGAGCCATTCTTCAGCAATCGCATAGGGCTGCAATATCTTGCTGGTGACCACGGGTTGAGGCACATCTCCATCAATCTGATTGCTTTGTCCACACTGATGTTGCCATAGTCAGTGAAGAAGGTGTTACCCTTCAGGATCTTACCCTGCTGTGGAAGATATATCCAAACCTCACGACGATCCGCGAGGAGATCAAATACAGTAACCCCAAAAGGACCCGAGCCTCTGATCCTCAACAGCAGCTTTCCCTTTTTGCTAAAAAACCATATGGCACAATTAAATGAAGGGAATTTACTGGTCCGATTGGAGATCTTGAGTCGTCCTTGGATCTTCAGGCTCTCAATGGATTTGGCTCTATTTAGCAGGTCTTGTTTGAGATCCCCGGTCTTTTCAGACTCGGGAATCATAATAGAGGGTGTCTTCACCATATAGGCACATCCATAAAGAAATAGGTGAAGCAGAATAAGGACCAGATAAACAGGCCTTTTCAAATGTGATGGGCAGAAAGCGCTTGGCATATTTTTTGATCGCTGGAAATTTTTTCAAAAGTTATTATTTTTTTTCCGAGGCCTTGCGGCCTTAAAACCATCTGTTGGAGATGGCACCATTGAAATTTTTTAATCCCTGTATGGAAGGAGGGCAAGGTAAACATGGAACAGACGATCATTTTGCGATGTCCAAACTGCGGTGTTAAAAACCGGGTACCGTTGAGCCGCATAAACAGCAGCCCCAGGTGTGGACGATGTAAAACACCATTACACACAGGCACAGGCGAGCCTATCATAGTCACAGATGCAAATTTTGACGACCTGATCAGATCTTCGAGGCCAATACTTGTGGACTGCTGGGCACCTTGGTGTGGACCATGCCGTGTGATAGCACCTGTGATTGAGGAACTTGCAAGGGAATTTGGAAACAGGGCTGTTATTGGAAAGTTGAATGTTGATGAAAATCCCTCAACCGCCCAAAGATTTCAGATACGAAGCATTCCTACACTTCTGTTTTTCAAAAATGGGGAATTGGTTGATAGCATCGTAGGAGCTGTTGCGGCACAAGAGATACGAGAAAAATTGAATTCACTTTTATAGTACTTGCGACCTTCAATGTAAATTTTGGGCCATTTACAGGATAATACCTCCCTCTTCATTCTCTTGGGATAACATTATTCCCAAAATCTTCCTTTTCATTTCTCTCCATATCCTGCACCAATTGAAGATAACACCCTTTAAGCTAGCCCCTTCGGAATTTTCATTGGTTCTCACGGTAAAAGTGTATCTGAAAGAGACAAGAAAATCTAAGTACAGTGAAAGGTTGTCTATTTGACACCATAAGACTAAGAGGTGTGACGGCTTTATTCAACAAAAGAACTCCCTGGAATATTTTCATAAGGATGGCCCTTGTGCTAAACTGTTGTGCCACAGGAGGAAAGGTTTGAACCATGGATAAAAATTCGAGTTTTGGTACGACTTCCAAATGCAGACCCGAAGATATCAGTCATGTCTGGAACACGGTAAAGGTGCCCCTTGGTCAGCGGTCCTATGACATATTCATTGGACCAGGACTTTTGACCGAGCTTCCCCAAAGGCTTCAAAGGCTCGGCATAAAAAACAGGCTTTTTGTAGTAACAGACTCCAATGTCGAGGATCTCCTTGGGCAGGATCTACTGCCAATCCTCAAAGGTGCTGGTTATCAGGTAGAAATGCTCTCTTTCCCAGCAGGTGAAGAGTCGAAGAATATGGACACGGTCATAGACCTGGCCAGGAAACTTATAGGTTTTGGGGCAGATAGAAAATCAGTTCTACTGGCCTTGGGAGGCGGGGTCACAGGTGATATCTGTGGCTTTTTGGCATCTATTTACATGCGTGGCATCCCCTTCATCCAGCTTCCTACAAGCCTGTTGGCACAAGTTGATAGCTCTGTTGGAGGAAAGACAGGTGTGGATCTCCCAGAAGGTAAAAACCTGATAGGCACCTTTGCCCAACCCCTTGCTGTGTTCGCTGACATAGGCGTATTGACAACTCTGCCAGCCCGGGAACTCAGAAATGGTATAGCGGAAATAGTCAAGTATGGCATGATAATGGATTATTCTCTATTCAAGTTTCTAGAGGAAAAATGGTGGGATGTAGTAAATCTTGAACCTGAAGCCACAAGTTATCTCGTGAAGCGTTCCTGTGAAATAAAGGCGGATGTTGTCTCAAGGGACGAAAAAGAAGGGGGGCTTAGAAGGATTTTGAACTTCGGCCACACCATTGGCCATGCCGTAGAGGCAGTATCAGGTTACAGCATACCGCATGGAGAAGCGGTGGCCATAGGGATGGTTGCGATATCGAAGATTTCTGTGGCAAGAGGACTCATGGCACATGAAGAATTATCCAGGCTGAAAGGGCTTCTTGAGCAGTTCAAGCTCCCGACAGTGATTCCAAAAGAGATGGAAAGGCAATCCATCATCGGCCACATGAAAAGGGACAAGAAGGTTCAGGACGGAAAGTTGCATTTTGTATTGACCAAGGGCATTGGAAAGGCCTTTATTGCAAGTGACATAGGCGGCGAAGAATTGGAGCTTGCACTTTCACCATAAGATCTTTTTCAAAAAAGGCCCTTGCCCCATTTGATACCAGGAGCCAGGGCCTCAAAGCCACTGTTGATCTATGCCTTTAGAAACTTCTCATCGTCTATCCTGTCTAAGAGCGTCCTTATCATATGAAGCATTGTCATAAACTGAGGCTGGATCTCATCCATATAAAACTTCAGCCTCTCTTCCCTGGGTGCTGCCTTTTCTGTCATCTCCTTTAGCAATCCAGCTTGTTCGTGGAGCTTCAGGTGGGCAGAATTCAGCTCCTCCATCATGCCTGAAGGCACGGCGTTGTCATTCATGTACTTGTTTATCCATTTCCCAATAAAACAGTGGCCAGGGTCGTATTTGATATCTGGGATACGGTCTTCCATGATGGCAAGTCTTATACTTTCCAGCCAGGCAAACTGGCCCAGCATACTGCCTGTAAGTTGAACCTTTGGGGTGGCATATTTTGAGACCTCATGCAGTACATCGTAGTCCACCTTGTAAAGGTCGGTGACATCAGATAGCTGGTTGGAAAATGCCACGGTTATGTTCTGAACCGTTTCAATGGTCGTGGCAATATGTGAGAAATCCTGGGCCTGGTCTGCCAGGTTGTGAGCCTGTCTTTCAAGGGTCTTGACCTTTTTTGCTCCAAAGGAGACACTTTCATTGATCTCGGATACGGTTGCCGTCTGTTCCTCAGCAGCACTTGCAATGGTATTTGCAAAATCATTCACTTCAGACACGCTGGTAGTTATTTCCTGAACCGATGTCACGGCATCGGATGTGCCTTTTTGAATGATCTGAATCATTCTGGTGATCTCCTCTGTGGCCTCTGAGGTCTGTTTTGCAAGTTCTTTTACCTCGTTTGCCACCACTGCAAAGCCCTTACCTGCATCCCCGGCCCTTGCAGCTTCTATGGTGGCATTGAGTGCCAGGAGATTCGTCTGTTCGGCTATAGAATTGATCACCTGGATGATGCCGCCTATCTTTTCAGAGTTTTCACCAAGTTCCTGTATGACCTCATTGGTGTATTGTGCCTTTTCCTTTGCCTCGTTGGTTGCACGGGCTGTATCCGAAACGTTTTGAGCTATCTCGTTTGTTGCATCTGCCAACTCCTGGGTGGAGTTGGCTACGTTTTCAAGGGTAGCCGAAGCCTCAGAGGAGGAATCAGCTACCTCCTTTGCAGCCTTGTCTATATCATTTGAGCCTTCCTTGACAATATCAGTGGCTGCACTCAACTCCTTTGTGGTGTCCTTCAATCCCTTAGATTGTTTTTTCAAGAGATTTAACAGATGTCCAGTAGTATATATGACATTATTTGCCATTTTCCCTATGTTTTTGATCTCAAAGGCGCCTTGGGGCTCCACATACTTGGTGAGATCACCATGTGTGGCCTTTTCCAAGGCAGCGACTGTGTTGTAAAGTGGGCGCTGAAGATTCATCTTCAGGCCAAATATAGTGATCACTATGGCAATAAGTCCTGCCAGCACAGCTATGCCGCTCGACTGGATGACCTGTGACTCCACTTGTTTTTGTAGGGCTGTCAGATCAATGTACTGTACACAAACACCTGTGGGCACATCGTTGTAGTCGGGGATCTTGACTGCAGCAACCAGTAGATTTCCAAGGTCCTTAACCGCTTGGCCCTTGGAAAAGGCCTCTTCCAGAAAGGCGTCATCCAATACCATCTTGTCCAGAGGATTACTTGTAAGTATGGTAAACCGCCCAAGATGTTGAAGTTTGGAGCTCGCGGCAGTAGCCTTTACTTTTTGTAATGCAAAGAGCTGTATCTTTCCATGGATGGATTTTTGGACGCCCTTTGCTACTGCAGACAGGCTTGTGGCTACCTCAACACTTCCTACTGGCTTCTGGCTCCCTTCAACATAGATTGGGGCAACTCCCCTTATGGCAAGGCCCACCCTGCCTGCCTCAATGCCTTTAACAGCTTTTCCACTCGTAAGCACATCTACCACTGTCTTTCTGAAGCCAGATATATCGTCTCCATTTTTCTTGGGTTTCCAAACCCTCAAAAAGGATCTGCCAGGCGGCACATGAAAATGTACCTTCATGGCTATGTCCCTGCCCTGATTCAACCTGTCCACTACTGGCTTGACAGTGGACAAGAGTAGTTGCCTGTCTCCTGATGCCATCGCCGCCTTTACCTTGTCCATACTGGCAAACAGGTACGCTAGTTCCATGTTTCTGTCTGCAATAAGGTCCGCCTCCCTGATAAGTGCGTCTTTGTTGGCAAGTGCCTGCTGGACAATCTTATCTTTCTCAGACGAGGCAGAAGACTTCAAGATGATTATCTGTAAGGCAGTAAGGGCAAAAACGATGAAACTTATTCCAACGAGTATACGAAATATCAAAGTAGTATCTGTAAACCTTTTCAACGCTTTCTTGATCAACTCCTAGGCCCTCCTAATAAATTTCCGGGTTTTCAAAAAACAGCCCCTTTTAGAACTATTTATCGGTAACTACATGATTTTTCCAAAATATTTCTATAGTTGACGTCGATATATTATTTTTTTCACTTGAATCGATCATCACGTTTTTTACGATCGTCCGCAAGGCTCTTGTATTCAAAACCCTTTGCAGGCCATAGTGATTTTAGGATGTTTAAATATGTCTTTGCCAGGGGAGGGCAGGGCCCTACGGGACTTTTTACCTTGATTTTGCAGATATGATCCCCACGTGATCCATCTTCACCAATCCAACCGCATCCTGGTAGAACGACTGTATCTCCATGCACTGTGCCTGGCCTTATCCAGACGGTCGTCTCACCGTCCATGGTCTTCACACAGACATTGCCGCCCCCAAGACATGTCCAGCAATCTACTTCGAGAACAGAGACGATATCTCTTTCACGAATCTGCCAACCCTCTGGCAGCTTGACCTCTATTGTGACAAAAAGGGGGGTGCGCTTCTTGGTGGCAGGGTCAATGGGTCCTGCCCCAGGAAATCTTATGGTCTGACCATCTTTAACGCCTCCTGGAATAGAAACAGTCACCACCTGTTCTTTAAACACCTTCCCACGCCCTTTGCACACAGGACATGTCTCAAGCCCCCTGGCCCCTGTTCCACTGCACCTCGAACAGACCACCTTGAGCCTCTCTCCTGCCCAAGGTATGAATACGTACCCGTTGCCTGAACATTTGCTGCAGGAGCCCTTGGTGTGAGCCGGAAACTTGCCGAGTCCTCTGCATCTAGGGCAAAAGTCTTCCCGTTTCGTGATGTTCAGGGAAAGTTTAGTCCCGTGAAGGGCCTCCTTGAGAGAAAGGGTCTTGAAGATAAACAGGCCATCTTTGAGGTGGTTTTTGTCATCATCAATCTTTCTGCCCGATTCGGCACACGATGCTGATGGAGTGGAATGCTTTTGGATCAGGTAAGAATAGGCATCTTTTATATCCAGAAATCTCTTGATATTGGCCATGCTCATCCCGCAAACGTCAGGATGAAGCCTTCTGACCAATCTACGGTAAGCCCTCTTAATCTCAGATGGACCCGCATCCTTTGAGATTTGAAGCAGGGTATACGGGTCCTTGTCTTTGAAGTTCATAGGGCCTAGTGAGACGGTTCCAAGGGCCTAGCTCAGGAAATACAACTCACCAATCGGCCAGCTTCCCCTCTGGCCGTCAATTGGGCCCGTTCCCAGAGGAACCAGCCTCCTCCAATGCTTGGCTGTTGAGTATAATAAGGAGCTGATCCTTGAGCTTACAGACCTGATTCACATATTTTATGTCTATTCCATGGATCATGTCAGGCACTGATTCGATCTTTTCCACTGGAATCGACATGACATCGCCAATCCTTTCCACAAGAAGACTCACTGGCTCTTCCCGATTCCCCATTATCACGTTGTTAAGGTGTCCCTCTTCATTGCTGTCCCTTTGGGATATGAGCCCAATCCTGGCAGCCAGATTTATGGCAGTGAGTATCTGGCCCCTGAGGTTTATGACCCCTGAAACATAACTGGGGGCTAGAGGGACAGGTGTGATGTCTAAGGCCTTATTTATCTCTATCACTTCGTCTATGGGAAGGCCAAAGAAATGCCTGCCAAAATAGAATGTGACAAACTGTTTTGTCTCGCCAACCCTTATGTCAGTCACCTTGGAATTTTCGGAAACAGATGGCAGATTGTTTTCTCCTGTTTTATTCATTGTCCTTTTCTCCTGTCATGAGATTCATCAAGCTGCATTTTCCAGGGACCTTTCACTAAGGAGCCTGCTTACCGCCTGAAGCACTTGATCCCTATCGAGCTTGGCCTGGTAATCACTTATTCCAGCCTCTGCACCCTTCTGCCTGTTTTCCTCGCCTGAAAGTGATGTGACAGCGATTATCGGGATGTCGCTGTTCTGGCTCCTGATCTTTCTGGTGAATTCCAGGCCGTCCATGTGAGGCATCTCTATATCTGTGATCACAAGATCGACTGGCTCTGACTGGAAGAGCTGCCAGCCTTTTAGGCCATCCTCTGCCTCTATAACCTCATAACCAGCAGCAGTCAGGTATGAAGTGAGCATGTTTCTATAGAATGTGGAATCTTCCGCCAGAAGGATCCGCGCAGGTTCCTCGGCATGGAGATCTTCCGTCATGAAGAATTCTGGGTCATGCATGTTGATGATCTGATATACATCCAAAAACAGGGTGGTCCTGTCCTTGACTATGGCGGAACCTAATATGCCTTCCTGCTTGAAGATCCCTTCTTCCACATCAATGGCAAGATCCAGGCTGTCTTCTATCTGAGAGACCAGGAATGCGATATCCTTGTTGTTCATATGGAACACGATGAGATGATATTCATCCTGTTCTGGCAGAGGTGATACAGACAGGTAGTTTTCCAGGCGGATCACTGGCATGGAGTGGCCTCTGTATTGAATGACCTCCTTGCCACCCACGTATTCGAGGTCAGAAGCCTTGATCTTGTCCAACCTGTTGACCAAGGCCAGGGGCAGTGCGAAAAATTCCTGCGGATCAACAGAACACAGAAGGAGAAACTGGTGCTCATCCTCCATTCCTGTACCTGAAATGGATGCGGCCTGTTTCATGGAATCATCTCCAGAGCTTGCAATAGAAGAGGTGATGCCGACTATGTCGAGAATAAGCGCAACACGCCCATCCCCCATAAGGGTGGTGCCAGCAAAGACAGGTATGTTCTTGAGATGGCTGCCAAGGGGTTTGACAACGATTTCCTCTGAATCGCTAATGGCATCAACCACCAGGCCAAAGAGCCTACCGCCTGCATTCAACACCACTATATTCATGCCTGTGTCTGTTTCCTCTTGGCTTTCTTCATCCTCAGGCACAGATAGTGCCTTTCTGAGCCTGATTAACGGCAAAATCTCACCCCTCAAACGGTAAAATTCAGAATTTCCTATAATCTGAACGTCCTTTTTGGAGGCCTGGGGATTGAGATGTACAAGTTCGACCAGGTTGACCTGTGGAATCGCGTAACGCTGTCCTGCACTAGTAACTATGAGGGCAGGTATGATGGCCAGGGTGAGGGGTATCTTGATCTTGACTGTGGTGCCAGTGCCTATTTCGCTTTCGAGCTCAACAGTGCCTCCGAGTTTCTCTATATTGGTCTTGACAACGTCCATGCCAACACCCCTGCCAGAAATATTGGTGACCTTTTCCGCAGTAGAGAAACCAGGCTGGAATATGAGCATGAGTGCCTCGCGGTTACTCAAGCTCCTGGCCTGTTCTTCTGTAATAATACCCTTTTCCACGGCCTTTGCGCGAAGCTTGTCAGGATCTATCCCAGCACCGTCGTCTGTGATCTCAATTATTACCTGACCTCCTTCGTGGTATGCCTTCATGGTGAGGCTGCCGACTGGGGGCTTGTCTTTCTGGACACGGATGTCTGGAGGCTCTATACCATGATCTATGGAGTTTCTGACCATATGGGTCAATGGGTCTTTGATGCTCTCTATGATGGAGCGATCCAGTTCCGTTTCTGCACCTACAATCTTCAACTGGACCTTTTTTTCCGCTGTTTTTGCAAGATCCCTCACTATCCTAGGAAATTTGTTGAAGACATTCCCTATAGGCTGCATCCTGGTCTTCATTATCTGTTCCTGCAGTTCGGTAACCACCAGGCTCATTCGCTGGTTGGCAGTAACAAAATCGGGATCATTGAGCTTACTGGCCAACTGCGTCATCCTGTTCCTCGAAAGGACTAATTCGCCAGCAAGGGTCATCAGTTGATCCAGAAGATGTACATCTATCCTCACATGTGTTTCGGCAAGATGCGCGGAAGGCGGCTGAGCAACCCGCTTCTTGGCAGCTGGTTTGGATTTTGGCTGTTTTTTCTTCTCGGCAGCTGGTGCCTTTTCCTTTTCAGAGGCTTGAGCAGCCTTTTCTTCCTTTCGAGGTTCTGATGGTGCTTCTTCTTGGTCTTTCTCAGCCTTTTCCTGAACCTCTTCCTTGGCCTCGGCTTCCTCGGTCTCTTCCCCCTCTTTAGGGGCTTGCTGCTCGTTGGCTTCTTCTGTATCTGCTGGTGCGTTCTTTGCGATCTTTTCAGAGAAATTACGCAGATCAACTATGAAATCGAGATACTCGGTATCAACAGGTTCCTGCCCTGTGTTTTCTAGTTCAGCCAGTATGGCCTTGATATAATCAACTGACTGAAGCAGAATTGTAGTGATCTCTTCGTTTACCTGTACAATACCATCTCGCAATTTCGACAGGATATCCTCGGCAAAGTGGGCTATTCCCTCAAGAGTGGTGAAGCCGAAGAAACCAGAAGTGCCTTTTATGGTATGAATGGTCCTGAATATGCTTTTGATAAGCTCTTCGTTGTCTGGCTCCTGTTCCAACTCCACAAATTGCTGGTCCAGTAATTCCAGGTTTTCTTTGGATTCTGCCAAAAAATCTTTTAGAATGTCGTCTTCCATACCCATATCAATTTCTCCTTTTTGTGATCACTTTCAAAATCATGCGCTCTTCTGCCAACAGGTTGCCCTGCCAAAGGTCTTCCTCTTCATGCTGGGAGGCAGACCCACAGGCGTCTCTGTGGCGCCAAGGAAGAGATATCCCCCTGGATTTAAGGTCTTGACCAGCTTTTCAAGTATCCCTTTTTTGGTCTTCTGGTCGAAATATATGAGAACATATCTGCACATGATTACATCAATGCCAGATATCCCTATAAAAGGCCCCATGAGATTAACCTTCTTGAACCTGATCATGTTCTTCAGCTTGGAATCAACTATCCAGAAGGCACCGTTCTGCTTAAAATATTTGATGAGCAGTTGGATAGGCAGGCCCCTGTTCACCTCGACCTGAGTAAAACGCCCTTCCTTTCCTTTGTTGATGGCCTGTTGGGAAATATCAGAGGCGATGATCTCCACACGCCAGTTGTTTAATGCCTGAAAATGCTCTCTCAGGATCATGGCTATGCTGTACGGTTCCTGGCCAGTGGAGCATGCCGCACTCCAGAACTTCAACCTTTTCACGTCCTTCTTGGCTTGCATGAGTTCTGGAATGACATGATTTTTCAGGGCATCGAAAGGATGTTGATCCCTGAAAAAGTATGTCTCATTGGTAGTCATGGCCTCAACTATCTGTTCCTTGAGTTTTGGATTGGGCTGAAATTTGATCTTTCTGTACAGTTCATCTATGTTTTTGAGCCCAAGGACCCTGGCCAGTTCGTTTAACCGGCTCTCAAGCAGGTATTCCTTTCCCTTCTGGAGAGATATACCGCTATTCTGTCTGACCATTTCCGAAAAGAACCGGAACTGTTCCGGATTAATCATCGTCCCTGTTACCTCGCTAAAAATCTATTCAATATCTCTGTCCCGAAAGTTCCATGATCGTTGAGGTTACTACTGCCAGGGGTACGACCCTGTCGGCAATGCCAGCCTCGACGATCAACTTGGGCATGCCCCACACCACACTGGTTTGTCTGTCCTGTGCAATTATACGGGCACCCTTCTTCTTCAAAAGCTTTGCGCCCTCAAAACCATCTTGACCCATACCTGTAAGCACTGCAGCCACAACTCTTTCCCCATAAACTTCTGCCACCGACCTGAACAAGACATCTACTGCAGGCCTGCAACTATTTACTGGTGGGTCTTGGTTAAGACGGATGATCTTTGCCTTGTTTTTCCTGGTCACCTCCATGTGATAATCGCCTGGCGCCACATAAACCGTTCCAGGACGTACTTGCATACCATCTTGCGCCTCCACAACCCTGATCTTGGATTTCTGGTTCAGCCTCGAAGCCAATTGAGAGGTGAATACAGGTGGCATATGCTGCACCAAGAACACTGGCAGCCTGAAGGTTGAGGGAAATCTGGGAATCACTTGGTTCAAGGCATTGGGGCCGCCGGTTGAAACTCCGATGGCCACAGCCTCTGCCTTAAAGTTGAGTGCCTTGCCTGCGAACTTCCTGATGTTCCTCTGCACCTGATGGTTATTCCTGAGTGATGCAGAAGGTCTTCTCCGGGCCTTTGCTGCAGGCATTGGTCTAGCCGGGCCTCTATTTGAAGCAATCTTCCGATTGCCATTTCTGTTTTGTCCAAAGGCCTCTATCTTGGGTATGAGTTCTTGTTGGATGCGTTTGACACTTTGTGCAAATGCACCAGTGCCAGTAGGTTTTGGCACAAAATCAAACGCCCCTTTGGAAAGGGCTTCTATGGTGGTTTTGGCCCCAGCGGAAGTCAGGGTGGAAAACATGATCACCCCTGGCTTCAACCGTTGTTTTCTCAATTCATCCAGGGTGGCCAGGCCATCCATCTCAGGCATCTCCACATCCAGTATCATGAGATCTGGTTTCAGCAGACGCGCCTTTCGTACGGCCTCCTTGCCGTTGCAAGCAGTCCCTACGACAGAGATACCAGGATGTTTTCCCAGCGCCTCCCCGAGTATCTTTCTGAAAACAACTGAATCGTCGACAATCAGAACCCTTGTCATAAACCGAGTACCATTCTCACCTTTTCTTCGAGCATTTCAGGCGTAAAAGGCTTCATCAAATACTCGTTAGCCCCTGCCATGACCGCTTTGATAACATTTTGCTGCTGATTCTCTGTGGTGACCATCATGACCTTGGTATCATTCCATTCAGTCTTTTTTCTGATCTCCAAAAGGCAGTCATACCCTTCCATCTTGGGCATGTACCAATCCAGGAGCACTATGTCGAATGGCCCGTTTTCCTTAAGCTTTTCCAAGGCATCAAGTCCATTTTCAGCCTCCACGATCTGATCAAAATGTTTCATCTGTTTAAGGCCTGATCTGACGATATTGCGCATGGATTTGGAGTCATCCACCACTAATGCCTTCATAAAGATGTCCTCAACAATGTTTTTTTGTCATAATTTTTCTATATGCATTCATAGACCTTATCGTCTTTAAAGGCCGATTCATTAAGAGAGTTGTTGAATCAAATTTTACAAAAAGCTCCTTGAGTGATTGACAAAAATGGGCTATGAGAAGGCGGGCGTAAATTTTGACAGCCACTTACCAAGACAGACGAGGCATAAATGGACTATAAAAAGACCCTGAATCTTCCAAAGACAAAATTTCCCATGAAGGCCAACCTTAACCAGCGTGAGCCGCAGATGCTCAAACGCTGGAGCAAGATGGACCTGTATGAAAGACTCAAGAGGAAAAAGGCTGATGAACCCGGCTTCATCCTGCACGATGGACCTCCTTATGCCAATGGTCATCTGCATCTCGGCCATACGGTCAACAAGGTGCTTAAGGATATAATAGTCAAGTCCAGGCTCATGACAGGGCATAATGCGCCCTTTGTTCCTGGCTGGGATTGCCATGGCCTTCCCATAGAGCACAATGTGGAAAAACAACTTGGCCCCAAAAAGAGGGAGATGTCCAAATTGTCCATAAGGAAGGCTTGCAGAAAGTATGCTGAAAAGTTTGTAAAGATACAGAGACAGGAGTTTGAACGCCTTGGCGTATTAGGCGATTGGGACAATCCATATCTGACCATGAACTATGAATACGAGGCATCCATTGCAAGGGAATTTTGCAGGATATTCCTGGATGGCCACGTAGTAAAAAGCACCAAGCCGGTCTACTGGTGCCCCACATGTATTACAGCCCTCGCTGAGGCCGAGGTGGAATATGCGCCGCACAAATCGCACTCGATAACTGTAAGGTTCCCTTGTGAAGAAGACCTGAGATCTTGGCTTGCAGAAAAGACTGGCATGGCGATTGGTGGAAATGCCTACATACTCATCTGGACCACCACCCCTTGGACACTACCTGCCAACAGGGCTGTGGCTGTCCACCCAGATTTTGAATATGAAGTTGTCAAGATCCCCTCTGAAGCCCTGAAGAAGGCTGGCGTCAGGACCAATGAAGAGGAAGAGTTTGAATTGTGGATCATGGCTTCAGAAAGGGTCATGCCAGTAATCACTGCCCTTGGTATTGATCAAACAGATGTGGCCATAGTGGCCGAATTCAAGGGAAGCGAACTGGAAAACATGACTGTTCGCCACCCCTTCATCGACAGAAATGGCCCTGTGATAAACGCCACCTACGTTACCTTGGATTCCGGGACTGGCTGTGTCCATATTGCTCCAGGACATGGCGCTGAAGACTATGACAGCAGCAGGAAATACAACCTAGAGGTCTATTCTCCAGTGGATGATACTGGCAGATTCACTGAGGAAGTAGATAGATTTCATGGATTGAATATCTTTGAGGCAAATCCCAAGATAGTGACTCTGCTGAAGGAAAAGGGATTATTGGTACACGAAGAAGAACTCGAACACAGTTATCCCCATTGTTGGAGGTGCAAAAGGCCTGTCATATTCCGTGCAACGGCCCAATGGTTCATTTCCATGGACAAGAAGGGGCTTCGCCAGGAAGCGCTTGAAAATATCATGAATGTCAAATGGATACCTTCATGGGGCAGGGAGAGGATCTATGGCATGGTTGAGGCTAGGCCAGACTGGTGCATTTCCCGGCAAAGGGCGTGGGGTGTTCCCATTACAGTCTTCATTTGCAAGAATTGCCAGCAACCTTTCATGGATCAGGCCACTGCCGACAAGATTGTGGAGACCTTTGAAAGGGAGGGGGCAGATTCTTGGTTTGCACACCCTGTTGAAGATTTCCTCAACGGGTCAGCCGTATGCCAGTCCTGTGGCTCCAATGCTTTTGAAAAGGAAGAGGACATCCTTGACGTTTGGTTTGATTCAGGGGTTAGCCACGCGGCAGTGCTGGAAAGGCGTGATGATCTGTCATGGCCTGCAGACATGTATCTTGAGGGAAGCGATCAGCACAGGGGGTGGTTCCAAAGTTCGCTTCTCACCTCGGTTGCCACCAGGCACAAGGCACCCTACAGGCAGGTCCTCACCCACGGTTTTGTGGTGGATGCCCAGGGAAAGAAGATGTCCAAGTCTGTGGGCAACGTCATTCCCCCAGAAAAGGTCATCAAAAGATTTGGGGCAGAAATCCTCAGGCTATGGGTTTCTGCAGAAGACTATCAGGACGACATCAAGATATCAAACGAGATCCTTCAGCGTCTAACAGAGGCATACAGAAAGATCAGGAATACCATCAGATATCTCTTGGGCAATCTGTACGACTTCGATCCCAACAAGGACAAGACCCCATTGGAAGATATGGAGCCCATCGACCGTTGGGCGCTTGCCAGAACCAAACAGGTCATGGAGAGGGTGCAAAGGGCCTACGATAACTACAGATTCCACGTTGTCTTCCACAGTTTATACCAGTTTTGCACAGTGGATCTCAGCGCCCTGTATCTGGATATACTCAAGGATAGGCTTTACTGCGAACTGCCCAAAGGGGACCTTAGGAGGTCTGCCCAGACGGCCATGTATGAAATATGCAAGAACCTTGTTTTGAACATGGCACCTGTGCTATCCTTCACTTCAGATGAGGCTTGGATGCACCTTTCAGGAAACGACGAAACATCCGTCTTCTTCGAAAATTTTCCAGCCTTGCCAGCGATTGCACTTACACAGGATGAAGCTACCTATTGGGAAAAGGTATGGAAGGTCAGAGGTGAGGTTACAAAGGCCCTGGAGCTTGCAAGAAGAGAAAAGAGGATAGGCTTGGCATTGGATGCAAAGGTATTGCTGAAACTTCCTGAAGATCTTGGCCTTGAACCTGACACAGATTTGAAAGAGACGCTGAAACTTGTTACCATTGTTTCACAATTCGATATTGTCGAAAACTTTAGCGATCTTCAAGAAGACCAGGGCCACATATGGGTCAGCGAGGAACTTCCAGGTTTGTCTTGTTTGGTCATCCCGGCACTAGGCAAAAAATGCGCCCGATGTTGGACTTGGAGCGAAGAAATAGGAGTAGATGCTAGATTTCCCGATGTGTGTCCCAGGTGTGCCAGGGTCCTTGAAGGACTTGAAGTGGATCTTTCAGGATCGTGATGCCTTATTGGCTCATCCTGTAAAAACTGGGCTAAGGCGCCTATCGAAAAAGAGGAAACCACATTGAGTGAGGGTGCCCTGAGCGACAAGATGAGACAATGGTCTCAACCTGTTCTAATACCGTCTGCTCGTTTTTTGGGCAGATTAGGGCTAACTCCCAACATGCTCACTGTCCTGGGCATGCTCGCCTATATGGCAGCAGCTATAGTTCTAGCCACGGGCCATCCCAACTGGTGTGCCATAATACTTATCGTATTTAGTCCCCTGGACGTTCTTGATGGAACCCTTGCACGCGATAGTGGACTCGAGTCTGATTTCGGGGCGTTTCTCGATGCCACCATGGACAGATACGAGGAATTCTTTGTCTATGCCGGCCTCCTATATTATCTGTTGGTCCATTTGCAACATGGTCCGATTTCTGCCATCCTCGTTATCACGGCACTTTCTGGCTCTCTCTTTGTGAGCTATACCAGGGCCAAGGCGGAAGCCCTTGGATTCAAGTGCAGTGTTGGTATCCTTACCCGTTTTGAAAGGATAGTGCTTTTTATCTTCGCTATCGTTACCGGCTGGATAGAACCAATACTTCTCGTAATCTCCATACTTACCTTTGTGACAACATTCCAGAGAATGGCAGTCGTAGCAAAGCAGTCCAAATATAGATGAATAGAGAGCCTGGGCAACTTTTTGTCGTTGCAACTCCCATTGGAAACCTGAAAGACATCACTCTCAGGGCAATAGAATGCCTGGAACGCGCAGATTTGATAGCGGCAGAAGACACGCGCCGAACCAGAGCACTTCTCAGCCATTTGGGGATCAGGAAAAGGATGATCAGCTGCAATGAACACAATGAAGCGGAAAAGGCAAGTCAGGTGTTGGAACTGTTGGAAAACGGCGGGTCATGCGTCCTTGTCTCTGATGCCGGCACACCAAGCCTCTCGGATCCTGGAGCCAGGATGGTGGAAAAGATAAGGCGTGAAGGATTCAAGGTGATACCGATTCCAGGCCCTTCGGCAGTGGCAGCGGCACTAAGTGTGTCGGGCTTTTATGCCGGCTCTTTTCACTTTGCAGGCTTTCTCCCTTCAAAATCTGGTGAAAGAAGGAAACGGCTGAAGGAACTTGCAAATGTCGAAACAACACTCATCTTTTTTGAGGCCCCCCATAGACTCATGAAGTGCCTTCAGGATATGCTTTCCGTCCTTGGAGACAGACGGATTTTTCTTGCCAGGGAAATGACAAAATGCCATGAAACCTACATCGTTTCCACCATATCTGAATTGATGAGTCTCCTTCAGCATGAAAAGGTCAGGGGCGAGTTGACCCTTGTGGTGGAAGGCCCCAAGGGTTCAAAAAAAGAGCGTTTTGATGTGGTTTCCCTTGAAACTGTTCTCGAATGCCTTCTTGGCAATAAGCACCTTTCAGTGAAAGAGGCCTCTACGGCCATCTCGAAAATGGCAGGAATCAGCCGCGGCACGGTTTACGATTTGGCACTCGGTATCCTCGAGGAAAAAGATAATGGATAGCTACAAGGTCATTGCCATAATACCAGCACGCATGGGCTCTTCCAGGCTCCCAGGAAAACCCTTGGCGGACATATGCGGCAGGCCCATGATCCTCAGGGTTGTTGAGAGGGTGAAGGATATGGATTGCATCCAAGGATTGGCCATAGCCACCGACAGCCTAGAGATAGCAGAATGTGTGGAAGCTCATGGATATAGGGCAATCATGACTGACCCAACACACCCTTCAGGAAGCGATAGGATCGCTCAGGCTGCCGCCATCATGGGCCTTGATCCAGATGATATAGTAGTAAACATCCAGGGGGACCAGCCCTTTGTGGAGCCAGCAGCGATAAAAACAATTATTGAGGCCCTGGAGACAGACCAAGATGCGTCGGTAGCCACGGCTGCTTGCCCCTTGACAGAGAGTGAAGCAAGAGATCCCAATCGGGTCAAGGTTGTGATAGATGGGTCTGGCAGGGCCCTTTATTTCTCAAGGTCCTTGATTCCCTTTGACAGAGACGGGAAATTGAAGCCTGAAAAAAGGCCCTACTTGAGACACCTTGGTCTTTACGCCTACCGTATGGATTTTCTGCAAGGCTTTGTAAAGATGGAACCAGGAAGGCTCGAGTCTATAGAAAGGCTGGAGCAGCTTAGAATACTTGAAAATGGGTATGGAATTGCCGTAAGAATCGTACAAAGTGCTCCTATTGACGTAGATACAGCGGAAGATCTGGAAAAGGCCAGGCTGCTCTTCAAGGCCGTCTCGCAGGCCGGTTGAGCTAAGCCCTTTCAAGACGGACCTTTTGTCCAAGAAAGGATGTAACTATCGCTTCGGTATGAGGAGTGAGGTCGGACACAAAGAATCTGTTGCCCTGGCTGAAAGAAGAATCACGAAGGTGGTTGGGCCCTTTACCATATCTTCGTGCAACTGTTGCAACTTGCCTTGCAACTTCATGGGAAGGATCCACTATTCTTATCCTTTTGCCTGCCTTTTCCTGAATAACATCCTTTAAGAGGGGATAATGGGTGCAACCCAAGATCAAGGTGTCTATCTGCTTGTCTTTGAGGGGCCTGAGATATCTTTTAACAATCATCCTGGTCTCCCTGCGCTTCAGCCATCCTTCTTCTACAAGGGGCACAAGTAGCGGGCATGGCTGCTGAAAAAGCTTGGCCTCAGGCAACTTTTCCGGGATCTTTTTGGAATAAATGCTGCTGGAGATGGTAGCCCTGGTTCCAATTAGCCCTATTCTCTTATTTTTGGTCAGGGTGCACGCCTGTTCCACAGAAGGGCTTATTACCTCCAAAACCGGGATAGCTAGCTTGTCTTTCAATATATCAGAAGCCGTACTGGCAGCACTGTGACATGCGATCACAATTACGGTTGCCCCGTGCGCCAGCAGAAACTCTGCATCTTCCATAGCATACCTTACCAAGGTATCCTTGCTCTTGGTGCCGTAGGGCGATCTTGCCGTATCGCCAAAATATATGACAGGAATGTCTGGAACAAGCTCAAGAAGTTCCCTTACAACAGTGAACCCTCCAACTCCAGAATCAAAGACGCCGATTTTCATAGTCTCAATGGTTTTTCATTTCAGGCTGTGATATCTTTTTAACGAAAAGGGATGGTTTGGATTCTTTCACCTGCACAGGAACAGGATCTATGAAAAATTTTCCTATGTTTAGTATTAAACAGAACAAAAGGCAATAGGAGGCTTAAGGTGACAAAGATCTGTAACATCAAGAGTCTGGTGGATGAAGTCGAAAATCCAGAGGAGATAATTACAGACATTCCCACACTAGGAAAGACAACCATTGTCTCTCCGCTTTCCAAGAAGGATTATACCTGCTTTGTGTCAGACAACGACAAGGTGCTCGTTCTTGCATCCGCTTTGTCTGTCGAGGCGGCAAGGCAGGGCGAGAAGCTTCCCAGTTTCGAGCTTGCCGGTCCGAGAAAAGAGATATATTTCGACCCTGCAAAGACGAAGTGTGCCATTGTGACTTGCGGTGGCCTGTGCCCAGGTATAAACGATGTGATCAGATCAATAGTCATGACCTGTTATTATGGCTATGGAGTCCAGACCACCCTTGGCATCAGATATGGACTCAGGGGTTTCATTGCAGATTACGGTCTGCCTGTGATGGAGCTCACGCCCCAAGGTGTAGATCGCATTCATGAATATGGAGGCACAATACTCGGGTCTTCACGGGGCCCTCAATCGCCAGAGGCTATCGTAGATGCCCTTGAAAAGATGAATGTATCCATCCTCTTCACCATTGGCGGAGACGGAACCTTCAAGGCCAGTGCCAGGATAGCCGAGGAAATAGAAAAAAGGGGCAGAAAGATATCTGTCATTGCCATCCCTAAGACCATAGACAACGATATCTTTCTGGTGTCCAAGACCTTTGGGTTTGACACAGCTGTCCAAATGGCGTGTGAGGCCATTAGATGTGCCCATACCGAGGCCCTTGGAGCACCGAATTGTATAGGGCTGGTCAAACTGATGGGGCGCTATGCAGGTTTCATTGCGGCAGCAGCCACCATTGCTCTTAGGGAGGTAAACTATTGCCTTATTCCAGAAAGTGATTTTGACCTCGAAGGGGAAAAGGGCCTACTTAAACATCTTGAGCAAAGGCTAGATGCCAGGGGTCATGCTGTAATAGTAGTCGCAGAAGGGGCAGGGCAAAAATTTTTTGAAGACCAACCAAAAGAGACCGATCTTTCTGGCAACATCAAACTTGGTGACATTGGCAAATTCCTGAAGGAAAGGATTCTGGGACACTTTGCCTCGGAAGGCAGGGAGGTTTACATACGTTATATTGATCCAAGCTATATAATCAGAAGCGTTCCAGCCAATGTTGACGACAGCCTGTATTGCGGAAATCTGGGACAGAATGCAGTGCATGCCGCAATGGCTGGAAAGACGGCAATGATGGTAAGCCTTTGGAATGACAGGTACGTTCATATCCCTCTAAAAAGTGCCATAATGCGCAAAAAACGGGTAAAACTTGACAGCCGGTTTTGGATGAGCGTGCTTGAAGCAACGGGGCAGCCCTCTCTGAAAAATTAGTGTCTTTCAGCTACAGGCGGCTCCGAAAAATAGAGAAATTTTGTTCAGGGGCGTGGCGCATGAGAAAGATTGACTCCTAACACCTCGTCGATATTTCGAGGATTATTTTTCAAGTGCGACACAACAAGAGCCATTTTTAGAAGTAACCTGCAAAAGAAGATGGAGCATTTCATGTGCAGAAAAAAGATAGCTACTTTGTTTATCGTTTTTTTCTCTTTTTCCCTTATCCTTGCTGGATGCAGCACTCCGGAAGAAAAAAGGGCAGACTATTTCAAGAGGGGAATGGAATATGTGGATAAGGGCAAGCTCAAATCAGCTGTAATAGAGTTCAAAAATGTCATACAGATAGACCCAAAGTATGGCCCTGGGCACTATCAACTTGCCCTGTGTGATATCAAGCTCGGCAGGTTTGGTGAGGCCCTATCGGAACTCAGAAAAACCATCGACGTGGACCCGGCCAATAGGGATGCCCGCATAAAGCTCATACAGTTCTTGATACTTGCAAAACAGAATGAAGAGGCCAAAAAACACATAGATTATCTCTTGAAAAAAAACAGTTCTGATGTTGAGGCCCTGGTCCTGAAATCCACTCTGGACATCAAAAACGGAAAGCTGGATGATGCCATTGCCACCTTGAAAAAGGCCAACAAGGTGGACCCGCAAAAAAGGAATGTCTATATGGCTCTCGCGAATGCCTATGCAGACAAAAAAGAGTATGCAAAGGCTGAAAAGGTCATCAAAAAGGCCATATCTGTAAGCAAGACGCCCAAGGAAAAGTTGCAAGCCCAACTCATGCTGGCGAAACTGTATACAGTGAACGGCATGAAAGACAAGGCAAAAAATGTCTTATTGAACGCAAAAAGGGAAAATCCAAAGGCGATGGAACCAGTGATTTCCCTGGTACAATTTTATCTCAAGAACAATGACACAAGCGCTGCGTTGGCTGAGCTCGATCAGGCCATAGAGACGTTTCCCCAAAATATCTTGCCACTGGTCTTAAAGGCAGATCTTGAAATAAGGGAAAATAGACTGGATGAGGCAGAGAGGCTACTGGCAAAGGCACATGCCATTGCTCCCCAAAACTCGAACGTTACAGCCAAACTTGCCCTTCTAAAACTCAACCTTGACAAGAAGGACGAGGCAAAAAGGCTTAGCCAGGAAGCCCTAAAAAAGGACTCCTCCCAACCAGTGGCCTTGTTGGTGAAGGGGCGACTGGCCCTTTTGGACAAAGACTTCGAAACAGCCATAAAGTGTTTCGACCAGGTCCTCCAGAAATCCTCCACTGATCCTCAGACCCTCTATTTCAGGGCCTTGGCATACCTTGGAAGGGGAAAGATAAAGGATGCAGAGGATGATCTTGTTAATTGTACAGTGCAGGCCCCAAACTTTTTGAAGGCTAGGCTCCTTCTTTCAGATCTATACATAAAAGAAAGGAGAGCAGACGATTCCCTGTATCAAACAGAATACATCCTGAAGAGGCTAAAAGATGACCCAATAGCACTAAGCATGCACGCCTCTGCCCTCATGCTGAAAAAGGAATACAATGCAGCGGTTAAAGACATGGAGAAGGTTTTGGCCAAACAACCCGATAACATAGGTGCCCAGTTCCTTCTCGCCAGGGCAAAACTTGGGCTTGGCAACAAGGATCAGGCAGTAACGCTACTAAGGGGCATAATAGACAAAAAACCCAAGTATCTTCCAGCCTTCGTAACCCTTGTTTCCATTTACATGAAGGACAAAAGACCCCAAGAAGCCCTTGATCTGTGTCAAAAACTCTTAGAAAAGGATCCCAATAATACTGTCATTTATATAGTGAAGGGCCGGGTGCTTGGAAGCATGAAAAAATACCAGGAGGCAGAGAAGGTATTCAGGAAGGCCTTGTCCATAAATGAAAATCTAGTGGAACCCTATGTGGCCCTTGCAAGAATCTATGTGGCCACCAATGAGGCTGACAAGGCAATACAGGAATACAAAAGACTCCTTGAAAAAAACCCTAACCTGGTCATGGCCTACATGGCAATTGGCTCCATAGAGCAAAAACTTGGCCATACGAAAAAGGCAGAAAGCGCATACAGGGACGCCCTCAAAGTGAAACCAGATTTTGCGCCTGCGGCAAACAATCTAGCCTGGCTCCTTGCCGAGAAGAATCAACTGGATGAAGCATTTATCTACATACAAAAGGCGAAGGATACGGCGCCTGAGCAGCCGTCAATTCTCGATACCTCCGGCTGGATCTTGGCCAAAAAGGGCAACTTCGAACTCGCGGTAGCCGATTTGTCCCAGGCCCTGAAAAAATGGCCAAACCAGCCCACTATCAACTATCACATGGCTGTGGCCCTGAAAGGATTGGGGAAAAAGAATCAGGCGATAGAACACCTTAAGACAGCTCTTGAGTCAAAGGAGCCCTTTCCTGAAAGGGAAAAAGCTCAAGCGCTTCTGAAGGAACTTTCATGATCGACATCAAGGCCCTTTCCTGCAATGAAATAGAGGCCTTTATGGAAAAAAGAGGGCTTCCAGCCTTCAGAGGCCGCCAGCTCTTCAAGTGGCTTTGGAAACACGGAATACGGTCCATAAACGAGGTCACGGAATTTTCATTGGGCTTGAGACAGGAACTGGCCTGCGAGCTGGATGTTTACTCCCTAGTTTGCATAAAGAAGGAAGCCTCCATCGACAGTACAATCAAATGGGCCTTTGGCTTAAGAGATGGGCTTGCCATAGAAAGCGTCCTGATTCCAGAGAAGGACCATACCACCTTGTGCTTATCTACCCAGGCAGGGTGCGCCATGGGTTGCGCCTTTTGCCTTACTGGCAGGATGGGCCTTTTGCGAAACCTTGAAGCTTCTGAGATAGCAGGCCAAGCCCTGACTGTAATCAAGGACGTTTCACAGGAGATGAGACCGAGAAATCTGGTCTTTATGGGAATGGGCGAACCCCTGGCCAATTTCGATAATCTGTTAAAGGCCATAGAGATCCTGACACACGACTTGGGCCTAAATTTCTCCCACAGGAGAATCACGGTATCCACATGTGGTATTGCGCCAAAGATAATAGAACTTGGCCAGAAAAGCAGGGTTGGACTCGCCATCTCCCTTCATGCCACTACAGATAGGCAAAGAGAAAAACTTATGCCAATCAACAAGGTCTATCCAATAAAGGAGGTTCTAAATGCCTGCAAGAGATTTAGGCTTCCGCCAAGGAAGAGGATAACCTTTGAGTACCTGTTGATAAGGGGCATAAATGACAGTATTGACGACGCATACAGATTGTCGGAACTTTTGAGGGGAATTCCTTCCAAGATAAATCTTATCCCGTTTAACGCATCCAGTGGCCTTGCGTTTGAGGAACCTTCCAGGGAAAGCGTCTTGAAGTTTCAGGACGTGCTAAAAGGCTTGAATCATACGGTGATAATAAGAAAAAGCAAGGGAAGGGATATAAATGCAGCCTGTGGACAGCTGTTTTATAAGCAATCAGATGATACTTACAGGGGAAAAAACGCTACGGGTTGTTGATCTTATTCCTCAACACACCTGAAGGTTTAAAGGTGACAACCCGTCTAGGCGAGAGAATCAAATCTTCGCCTGTATGTGGATTTCTCCCCCTTCTTGCCCGTTTGTCCTTGACTGTAAACTTGCCAAAACCGCTTATAAGAACGTTTTCACCGTTTTCAAGGGTCTGTTTGACGATCTCAAGCACGGTTTCAACCGCCTCTACTGCCTCAGCCTTTGTCAGGACTTCGGATTCATACAGCTTGTTGACCAAATCTGCCTTGGTTAGCGTCATTTGCTCTCCCTAATGCTCCTTGCTCCAAAAAAAAATTTTCTCAAGCTGAAATAACTCTTTTTAATTAAAGGAAAAATATTCTGGCGTCAAGTAATGAAATAATTATTTTTTTCTTTTTTTTATTTTATATGCTATTAAAGCTGCCATTGGCAGGCTGCGTTAACTTATGTTTTAATTGTATTTATTATGAAGAACAGGAATCTCAGATCTTTTGACTGCAAGCTTATTCAGGACATAAGGCAATGAAAATCGCAATCACTGGAAGCACCGGCTTTATTGGGTCATATCTTTGTTCCTTTTTCCAGGAAGTGATTCCAATCACCCGTGAAGATTTTGAATCAGAAGGCCTTAAAGAAAAGATCTCACGTGCCCAGGTGGTGATCAATCTTGCAGGCCTTCCAATAATCAAGAGGTGGAGCAAAAACTATTGCGATGAACTAGTGGCCAGCCGTATTAAGACCACAAGACAGGTGGTCAATGCAGTCAATGAGACGGGTGTCAAACACCTCATATCTGCTTCTGCCATTGGTATTTATCCAGACAACAAACCTTGTGATGAAAGCTGCCCGGAAAAGGGTAACGATTTCCTGGCAAGACTTACTGAAAAATGGGAGAATGAGGCTTCCAAATGCGTTAAAAGGGTTACCCTTGCAAGGTTTGGCGTGGTGCTCGGCAAAAATGGAGGAGCACTTTCCAAGATGATAATCCCGTTTACACTTGGTCTGGGAGGTCCCATAGGCAATGGCCGCATGTTCATGAGTTGGATTGCTATCCACGATCTGGCCAGGATGTTGGAATTTGCAATAGACAAAAAATTGGACGGCGTTGTAAATATGGTCAGCCCTTCCCCAATCACCAACAGGGAATTCACAAAGGCATTGGCCAGTGTATTAAATAGACCAGCATTCTTGCCTGTGCCGATATTTGTCCTGAGGATGATCTATGGAGAAGCGGCAACAGTACTTACTGCCAGCAAGGAGGTTTATCCAATAAGGGCCTTGGAGGCGGGTTTCAGCTTCCAATACCCTGAAATCCGCCCAGCCCTGCAACATATTCTCGGATGAGATAGGGAAAAGCCCTATGTTTTTGCGACTTAGCTCCTCTTTCTTGGGATATTCGCAAGATCTTCCTTGATAACATAGAGGACCTTAAATTCCTTGTTCAGGGATTCAACGAGCTGGTCGAGCTCCTGCTCTGGCATGTCCTTCAATCTAATATAGACCTCTCTTCTGCCAACAGGCATGTGTTCATGAGAGGTGAGCACGCTGACAATCCTGCCTCCTTGTTCCCTAATGGCGTTAAGGAGCTTGTTTAGAGAGCCTGGCCTGTCTTCCATATCGAAAGCCAGCTGGATGGGGCTCCGGTAGGCACCGGTAATGCTCACCATGACCTTGAAGACATCGGTCTCGGTGATGATGCCGATGACGTGATTGTCATCATCAACTATAGGCATTCCTGAAATCCGGTTTTCAAGCATGATGACAGCAGCCTTTTCCACAGAATCGTTTTCTTTCAAGGTTATCGGGTCTGGGGTCATGATATCCTTAATCTTGATCTCAGACAGCAGATAATAAAGTTCATGCACATCAAGAGATGTGGCCTTAGATGGCGCAGCCTCTTTGATATCGCGGTCGCTGATTATGCCTATCAAGCGGCCATCCCTGACTACTGGGATACGCCTGATGTTGTTCTCTTTCATGATCTGGGTCGCCTTCATGATCGAAGTATTCTCATCTACCACAATTGGCTTGGTAGCCATCCATTCCTTGACAAGCATGGAATGCCCTCCTGAATTGATTTTTTGTGTATATTAAGCCATTTTGAAAAAAGATTAAGACATGAATCTGTCAATAATCCATATTTCTTGCCCTATCTACTCTAAAGGTATTAAGATTTGCTCTGTGTAATAAGATGAGAAGGTACTGTCAAGTTAAACAACGACTTAACCAGCTGGTTCACAAATAAGTTGGCACAACTAGGCAAGGTCAAAAAGCCATGTCTCGAATCGTAATTTTTGGCCCTGGAGCACTGGGGATACTTTTTTCAGTCAAACTTTATGCTGCCGGTCATAGGGTGTGCGTCCTGGACTATAAGCCAGAAAGGGCTCAACGTCTGAACAAGTTCGGTTTGAAGCTCATAGAGGATCAGAGGAAAATCTCTGCCATGCCCCAAATATTTGTTGATCCGCAGGATGTACCTGCAGCCGACTATGCCCTGATACTGGTCAAGGCCCACCAGACGAGGGCTACCCTGGAGGCTTTAAGGGCCATAAGCTCAGAGCATACCCTTATCATCAGCCTTCAAAATGGCATAGGGGCAGGGGACATACTTCAAGAGGCTGTTCCTGCCCACAATATCTTTCTTGGAACGACCATTCACGGCGCCACAAAAAAAGGGGAAAATGTGGCTCTCCACGCAGGCTCCGGCCTTACAGTGATAGGCCCGTACAAGCCTGATGAAAAATTCCCTGAAAAGTTAAAAAAATTTCAAAAATCACTTGAGACAGCTGGATTTGAAACGGAAATCGTCCAGGACATCTACCCCTACCTGTGGAGAAAACTCCTTGTAAATATAGGGATAAACCCCCTTACCGCATTGACTGGGCTCAGAAATGGCGGGATTTTGTCATTTCCCCATATCTTGGAACTTCAACGGAAAGCTGTGACTGAAGCATTTGAAATCATAACAAGATCAGGCATAAATTTAGACATGGATCTGGATTCTTGCCTGGAATTGGTGAGGAGGGTTTGTGAAAAGACAGGAAAAAATACCTCATCTATGTTACAAGACAGGTTAAATGGAAAGGAGACAGAAATAGACTTCATAACGGGTGCTGTATTGAAAAAGGCACAGGAACTGGGCATGAACGCGCCTGTAAATGAAACACTCACCCGGTTGATCCGATTTCATTCCAGCGCCAAGTGGCATCAGTTTACAAAACAGGTGTTTGAGTTGTCTGGATAGGCGCTGGCTGACTGAATGCGTATTCAAAAAATTTTCCTTGCTGATACCAAGATGACAGATAGTTACCAATTAATATGTTGATTTCATGGAAATATTCCAGTTTTCTCATCCAGGGCCCTCATTACGATCTTATTGAAAAAGGTGTTGACGTTACCTAGTTAAGTGGCTATATAAGTAACTGTCAGTCATTGAAGTCTGAACGGCTTACCAATCCAGACGGCTAAAAATTTCCACAAAAAATCAGAAGTGGACGAAAATATATTCATCAGGCATCCCTTTTTCCTTCAGTGAAAAAAGGCAGGGCTTCGAATAATTTCCTTTTAGGACGAAAAGAGATTTTTTCTGTTTTTTAAAATCCCCAAAAATCACAAAAGCATATATCGACGTTGAGGTATCTCGAATGGCCAGGCGAATTAAAACCAATAAAAAAGAAACGTCAGAGGATAAATCCTCACAAAGATTTTCCAATCATTCCAATTCCAAAAAGAAAAACAACAACACAAAAGGCCCTCCTCCTCAGACGCTTTTTCTAGATGAACTGAAGAAAAAAAGCGTCAGCGAACTGTTTAAGGTGGCCCAGGAGTTGGGCATAGATGTGTCCCATACCAGAAAAAAACAAGATGTCATATTCAGCATACTGAAGGCCCAGGCAGAACAAAAGGGCACAGTGTATGGCAATGGGGTATTGGAAATACTACAAGACGGTTTTGGTTTTCTTAGAAGTCCGGATTACAACTACTTGCCTGGTCCTGACGATATCTACGTATCACCATCCCAAATAAGAAGATTCAACCTCAACACAGGTGACACCATATCTGGCCAGATTCGTCCACCCAAGGAGGGTGAGCGTTATTTCGCCCTCCTCAAAGTTGAAACCCTCAATTTCGATCCTCCAGAAAAGGCATTCGAAAGGGTCCACTTTGACAACCTGACTCCTCTTTATCCAGAAGAACAGTTAAAGCTGGAAACCACGCCTGACAACCTCGGCGGCAGGATCATGGATCTCATGACCCCTATAGGCAAAGGGCAGAGGGGACTTATAGTCGCCCCTCCCAGGACAGGAAAGACCATGCTGCTCCAATCAATTGCAAACTCCATATCGTACAACCATCCAGAGGTCTTTCTCATAGTCCTCCTCATAGATGAAAGGCCTGAAGAAGTTACCGACATGCAGAGGTCAGTAGAGGCCGAGGTGATAAGTTCCACCTTTGACGAACCTGCCCAGCGGCACGTTCAGGTCTCGGAAATGGTTATCGAGAAGGCAAAACGACTCGTGGAACACAAAAAGGACGTGGTGATACTCTTGGATAGTATCACAAGGCTGGCAAGGGCCTACAATACTGTGGTCCCTCCCAGCGGAAAGATACTGTCAGGCGGTGTTGATTCCAATGCCCTTCACAGGCCCAAAAGATTTTTTGGCGCTGCCAGGAACATCGAGGAAGGCGGCAGCCTTACTATTATTGCCACCGCCCTCATAGATACAGGTAGCAGGATGGATGAAGTGATATTTGAGGAATTCAAGGGCACAGGAAACATGGAGATTCACCTTGATAGAAAATTGACAGAGAAGAGGATCTTTCCTTCAGTGGATATAAACCGTTCCGGCACGAGGAAAGAAGAACTCCTGTTGCCGCCAGAGGTGTTAAACAGGGTATGGATCCTCAGAAAACTCCTGTCTCCACTAAATCCCATAGACAGTATGGAGTTTCTGATAGACAAGATGAAGGACACAGAGAGCAATGCGGAATTTCTTGCATCCATGAACAGGTAGAGATATAGTCGCTATCCCCTCAATTAACACCTTGACTTTATACCGCTAAACTTTTTATAAAGAGAATTTGTGGCCGAGACTTGAATCAAGTTCTTGAAAATGATGGTCTGGCCAACATGCAAATTTCTTGCAAGACGTAAAGGGAGAAACAGAAGATCATGAAAAAGGGAATACATCCAGAATATCATCTCGCAACAGTAAAATGCGCATGTGGAAACGAATTTCAGGTAGGTTCCACACTCGAAAACATCAAGGTAGAAATCTGTTCCCAGTGCCATCCGTTCTACACAGGCAAGCAGAAGCTGGTGGATACGGCTGGCAGGGTTGAAAAATTCATGAGGAAATATGGCAGCACCATGGAGAATAGCAAGGGCTAATGGATTGATTTAAGTGTCATCCCAGGTCGTTCACTGGCATCTGTGTTTTTGGCCCATTGGTTTAAAGGATAAGTGTCCATCTAGTTGAAGACTACCTCTAAGGCGCATGAGAAAAATAACCAAAGACGTTCTTTTGAAATTTCAAGGATTATCTTTGAGGTAGCCTGAAGACATCTGTCAAACACAGCGTCTACGTTTCTCAATTTAATTATCCGGATTCAGGTGATATCTACATGCTTCAAAGGCTTGAAGGAATACAAAAACGATTCTATGAGCTGGAAAGGGAGTTGAGCACTCCCGATATAGTGAAGGACCAGAAGCGTTTCCGGAAGATTGCCAAAGAACATGCCGACCTTGGAGAAATCGTCAGGGTATACGAAAGGTTTCTTAAGGTTGAAAAACAACTGGATGAAAACAGGCAGATGATGAACGACCCTGATCCTGAAATCAGGGAACTCGCCAAGGCAGAAAATGAAGCCCTTGCAAAAGAGGCGGAGGAGTTGAAGGAACGCCTCAAGGTGCTACTGCTGCCCAAGGATCCAAATGATGAAAAGAATATACTCCTTGAGATAAGGGCTGGTACTGGCGGTGAAGAGGCAGCGCTGTTTGTGGCGGATCTCTTTCGCATGTATAGCAGATATGCGGAAAAAAAGGGTTGGAAGGTTGAGATCCTTTCATCGCACGACACTGGTATGGGCGGCTTCAAGGAGATCATCGCGCTTATCACAGGAGACAAGGTCTATAGCAGGCTGAAATATGAAAGTGGCACCCACAGGGTCCAAAGGGTGCCCGAGACAGAGACCCAGGGCAGGATACACACTTCTGCCGTGACTGTAGCCGTATTGCCCGAGGCTGACGATGTTGATGTGGACATCAACCCTTCAGACCTCCGGATAGACGTGTATCGTGCATCTGGAGCAGGCGGCCAGCATGTGAATAAGACCGAATCTGCTGTAAGAATCACCCACATCCCCACAGGGCTAGTGGTACAGTGCCAGGATGAAAGGAGCCAGCACAAAAATAAGGCAAAGGCCATGAAGGTCCTGGCAGCCAGATTGCTCGAATTGAAACAAAAGGAACAGCAGGAGCAGCAATCTGAAGAACGGCGTACCATGGTAGGCTCTGGCGACAGAAGCGAAAGGATACGAACTTACAACTTTCCGCAAGGAAGGATTACAGATCACCGCATTGGACTTACCCTTTACCGCCTTGAAGACGTGCTGCAAGGGGATCTTGATGAAATAATCGAACCCCTTGGAACCCACTACCAGGCTAAGGCCCTCGCTGCAGAATCAACAGGTGGCTGAGACCATTCGCATGGCCCTAAGAAGGGCTGCGGAGATATTAAAAAGATCCTCCATAGAATCCTATACAATAGATGCACAGTTGATACTGTGCCATTGCCTTGGAAGACAAAAATCTTTTCTTTTCACACATCCTGAACACCTGCTGACCAACCAGGAAGCACAACGTTTTTTCTCATTGATACAGAGAAGAAGCCAAATGGAGCCTGTAGCCTATATCATTGGTGAGAAGGAATTCTGGTCAAGATCTTTTCTGTGTACACAATCCACCCTTATACCCAGACCAGAGACGGAACTCGTCGTTCAAACCGCACTGGACATCTTTGCTATGAGAAAAGATGAGCCAGAATGGATAATGGATCTTGGAACAGGCACAGGCTGTATTGGAATCAGCCTTGCGCTCGAATGGCCCAACTCAGAGGTGATATTGACAGACATAGACCCTTCAGCCCTCCTAGTAGCAAAAAAAAATTGCACTAGATTATTGAAGCAAACAGAAAGGATGACTCTTGTATGTTGTGAATGGTTTGAGGCCTTAGCCACAAAAAAGAGGTTCCACCTAATAACAGCCAATCCGCCTTATATCAGCAATGAAGAAATGCACCTGTTGTCAGAAGACGTCACAGGTTTCGAACCCTGGCATGCACTTTTTAGTAAGAAGGGCGGTTTCTATGAAATAGAAAGGATATTCAGACATGCCCACAAACATCTAGTGGCAGGTGGCGTAACCATCTGTGAAATAGGATGGAAACAGGGCAAAAAGGCCTTGGAGTACGTAAGGGGCCTTGGTGTTTACAAAGATGTCTTCCTTGCAAAGGATCTCTCTGGTCACGACAGGGTGATCGTAGCCTCTGTGCCATAAAAGGCGCAACTCATCATTTTCAGGTAGGTCGATTTTTCAAGGCCTGGCAATAAATTCCTACTCGTTGGTCTCAAGTGGGTTGCAAACTGTAAGAATGTTTCATTTGTAGCCGTTTTCCACAAGATAAACCCAAAATATTTATGGCATCTGCCTTGCTCATTTTTATGGCATCGATGTTAAAAAATCCCATAAAAGGCAGAGTCAAGACATGAATCTGAAAACCATTACAGCCATTGTCCTGTTGTGCATCTTTCTTGGATATGGATTCCTGAACGGTCTGGATCCCAGGCAGCTACTCAATCTCCAATCCCTCATGATTGTAGTTGGCGGCATATTGCTGGTGCTATGGTTTGGGTTTCCCCAGAATGAAATAAGCCATACATGGAAGTGTGTATCCAGGGCACTTAGGGCCAACAAGAACCAAGACATGGAGAGCAAGCTTTTGAGTGACGTGTTGAGACTTGCGAGGGTACACCGGATGCATGGGCCAAAGGCGCTTGAAAAGACCCTTTTCAGGGTCAAGGATGAATTCTTGCGTTTTGGAGCAACCCTTGTAGCCGAAGGCTATGGAAAGATCGACCTATACACAGCCCTTGAAAGGGAACACAGGCTCAAAACAGCAGAAGACTTAAGACCCATTAGAGTCCTTCGCACCCTGGCAAGGCTTTCTCCTGCTTTAGGCATGGCAGGAACAATCATCAGCCTCATGAAGGTGATGCAGGAACTTGGTGAACTCGATTCAATAGGGGGAACTCTCGGTCTTGCCCTAAGCTCCACACTTTATGGAATCATGTTGTCAAATCTCCTATTTCTGCCAATCATGCTCAAACTTGAACGGCATGCTGAAGAAAATTCCTCCCGGAGGATAATGTTGATAGAGGCCATCATGGGACTTCACCAGGGCGAACATCCCTTGCGTATTGCCGAGCGTTTGAATTCATTCGATCTTTATTGCAAGATGAATTCAAAACCGAGGCCTTCAGTGCAGAAGATAGGCAGAAGTGGTGCCATCAGGCAAATCTCAGCAAATTAAAAACCATAACATGAAACCATTCGACATCCATAATTACAAAACAGTCCACACGTTTCACGACTTTTCCAACCATCATTGCGATGATACATGGGTCTTGAGCCTAAGTGACCTCATGTCCCTGCTGTTGATCTTTTTTCTAGTATGGACAACCCTCAAGATGGCACATTTAAAAAGGGAGGAGGCCACACCTTCAACCACTCCCCAGATGTCCTTTGCCTCTAATGAAAAGCAATTCGAGGGCCTCAAGGACACACTTTTGGAGTTTTCTCCTGTTGAGACGCCAAACGGCAGCATAATGATAGTCCTGGCACAAGACATCTCATTTGATCCTTCATCTACCAGCCTATCCCCCCAAGGAATTGACATAATAAAGAGGATAGCCAAGAAACTAAAAGGTGGCACGCACTACCGGATACGGGTTTTGGGCCACACAGATGACTTGCCCGTAGCTGCCAAGGGAAAATGGGCCAGTAATTTTGATCTTTCCCTGCACCGTGCAGCAGCTGTTGCAAGCCAGCTCATAACAGATGGTATTCCAGCTGGCAGGATCATCTGCCAAGGTTTTGGCGCTTTGTACCCAGCAAGAAGTATGGAGCATCAATCCCAAAGACGTTTCAATAGGAGGGTGGAACTGATCATCGAACCTGCTTGAGGTTTGAGCAGACAAAAAACACGCCTCCTCACGCAGTATCCGCCAACTCCTTCAAGGCCGCTATGAGTGTAAGGTTTTCTTTCGACATCCTCGGGCTTATCCTAACAAATTCTCCCGAAAGACCAGGGAAGTTGGCACAGTTTCTGACGAGCATTGCGCGTTTTTTAAGAACCTGGGAAATGGTATCGGCATCAAGGGGCCTATTTACCTCGAATAAGGCAAAGTGGGTCTTTCCCTCCACATAAGTAAGGGCCTTTATGGTGGAAAGCCCTGAAACAATGCGTTTTTTCTCATGTTGGCAATAAGTTCGGACCTCTTCTTCATATTCCGGAACCTGGAGCAGAAAGTTGGCGGCGAGCTGGGCCATCCTGTTGACAGCCCATGGACGTTCATGGGAACGAAGTTTTTCTATTATAGTGCCTTTTGCAACAAGGCAACCAATCCTGAGGCCCGGAATCCCATAGATCTTTGAAAATGAGCGCAATACTACTACATTTGGGGAAATATCCCTTACAAGTAGAGAGCTTTTCGTGTCTGAAGAAACAAAAGGGGCGTAAGCCTCATCTATTATCCATGTGACCTCTGGGATACTTTTTGCCAGATCTAGAAGCCTATCTGGATCAATAAAAAGCCCTGTGGGATTATTAGGATTACAGACAAATACCATGGAGTCTCCAGAGCTTCTACCTTCAAGTGATTCGAAATCTGACAAGAACCTCTGGGCGGATTCTTTAGTCCCGTCGATATATGGCCCGTAATATTGAACCTCGAGGCCAGCAGCCCTTGAAGCATCTCCATAGTCTGCATAGGTGGGGAGAGGTATGAAGGCTCGCCTTGCTCCAAGAATACGCGGTAGAGAGTATATCCACTGTGTAGTGCCACTGCCCAGCAGAAAGCAATCTTCATCAAGACCGTATCGTTCAGCTAGCCTCGTTCTAACCGAATAACTATCCACCTCGGGCAAAAGATGCAGCTGCTCTATATTCTCATAAAGGTACTGAGTAAAACCTTCAGGATAGGGCAGGGGGCTACAGTTGGAGCTGAAATCCAATACTTCTGTAGGATCTAGACCAAGCTCCCTGCTCAGGGAATAAACATCACCACCGTGTCCGAAAAGCACAGCAAGCCCTTTCTAACCCTTTGGCGGCCCGAAGGATCTTTCATAGAGTTCCCTTATCGCCTTTTTGCCTTGCTCGGTAAGGTGCCTTGTTCCTGTGCCTGCGAAGGTCTTGTGCTCGATCCTGGGCGTATCCTCTATCCAGCGGTTATCCTTCCAGCTGAACCACTTGTTCTTTTCCTGGTCGAAGACACTGACTGGTCTATTGAAAAGCTTTGCTAGCTCCACTGCCCATCCAGTACCCCCCTTGACCGTATCGTCTGGCTGAATCCATCCAATGGCAAATATCTGATAACCGTTGTTCACCACGTGGAATATAGACTGAATGACTTTTCTGATCTTGTCTGCCTCGGCATAGGTCCGATGCATCCGCTTGGAAACGATCTCCATGCTGATATCACCCTGCTTCAGCTCTTCTTCAGATAAGACGCGAACGTCTTTCACCCTGTCCATCTTATGGCCCTTGAATGAGAAGTTCACTTCCTGAACTCCCCATTCTTCAGCGCACCTGCCAAATTCTGCCTCTGCACCCTTCAAGCCTCCGCTAAAGAGTGTATAGTCTGATGTATCTGTCATCTTTGTCGCTTTCCTCCTATTCTGTTTCGTATGATAATTTGTTATTGATCTTTGAGAAAATCTCTCAACTTTTCCTTCAAGGCCTTCAAGGCCATTCCCCTATGGCTGATACTGTTCTTTTCGTCTCTTGAAAGTTCAGCCATAGTCCTGGAATGCCCCTCGGGTATAAATACAGGATCGTATCCAAATCCATGTTCACCCCTTGGCTTATCGGCTATATGGCCCTCACAACTTCCCTGAGATGTAATCCATTTGCCATCGGGTCTGTATGCCACTACCACACACTTGAATCTAGCAGTGCGTTTTTCCCTTGGGACACCTTTCAATTCAACAAGTAGTTTCTGGTAATTTTCTTCATCAGTTGCCTTGTCCCCTGCGTATCTTGCAGAATAAACACCTGGCCTTCCGTCTAAGGCATCCACTTCGAGCCCGGAATCATCTGCTATGGCAACCAGGCCTGTGGCCCTTGACACGACCAAGGCCTTTTTCATGGCGTTGTCGTAGAAGGTATTGCCATCTTCCACTATCTCAGGGATATCTCCAGCCTCATCCATGGGAATGATCTCAACCCCGAGGTCTGCCAGAAGCGTTTGAAGCTCTACCACCTTACCCCGATTCTTTGTGGCAAGAACGATCTTCATTCCTGATCTTTCTCCTTTTTGTGGAAAACTCCACGGTTATAGCACCTCCAGGGCATAGTTTGAAACATCTCATGCACCTGATACATTTGGTGGAATTTATGTCATCTCTGCCATCTGCAAAGTAAACCCCTGTGGGACAGATAAGCTCACAGGCACGGCAATCTACACATATGTCTGTATTAAAGTTCAACCGTAACCAGCTCACCCTGTTGAACATGCCCAGTATAAGCCCCAAGGGACATATGGCCCTGCAAAAGGGCCTAAGATTTACTGAACTCCACAATATGAGCAGAATGAGCAAGGTGAGTTTACTGAAAAAGAGTGCCCCAATAATACTTCTTAGCCCTGCATCAAGGGCGATAAGCGGCAACCCAGCCTCAAGCGTGCCCGCAGGGCAAATGAACTTACAAAACCATGTCTGGCCAAATCCTGTGGCGTCGGTTACGAAGACAGGAAGAAGCAAAACAAACAGGAAGAGAAATATGTATCTTCCATAAGAAAGCGGCCTCCAAAAGGGCAATTTGGGCAAACGTATAAATTTGAACAAGACATCCTGAAAGAGGCCGAATGGACAAAACCAGGCACATGGCATCCTGCCCATAAGGGCACCGATCATCCCTATGGACCCAATAACATACAACCCCAAGTCAGGCCGCCCAAGTTGGAGATTCATCTTGAGGGAGGCCAGAACATTTTGAAGCGCTCCCAGAGGACACGATGAGATGGCAGCAGGGCAGGAATAACAGTTAAGACCTGGAAAACAGACATGTTTAAGAGGCCCTGTGTAAATAGGATTCGAGGGAGTGATCCAGAGCCTACAGTTGGCGACAAGGGCTGAAATAAGCTGAATAAACCGCCTTAAACGTTCCATCAACCAATTCCAATGCAACTCAGACAGATGGTGATGCCCTTTTGGTAGACATTGCCCGCCTCACCAAGGACCAAACCAGTGAGAAAAAGGAGGAAAAACAGTATAAATAGAAATAGGGGTAGTCGATTTTTCATAACTTTTGCCTTACTGAAGATACCTTCTGGCCAAGCGAGCTTTTTTTGTCCCGCCTGTCGTCTATCTTGATGACTGTATAAACCCTCTTTACCTCATGAACCCAAAGGGCTTGGTGCATCTCATGTGCAAGGGCAAACAATTCGTCAATTTCTCCTTGAACCACAGTACCCATGTCGTGAAGTTCAAAATCGAGGCCTGATCCTTCCACGATTTTGACGAGGCTGGCCACATATCCAGACAGGCTTGTTTGCCCTGTACCAATAGGGACAATACTTATTTCCATCATAGCCATTTAAGTTAACCTCTGGATTTAAAACCGGTCTTTGAATCGTTTTTCAAGGCTTGAACAAGGCCCGGTCCTGACAGGAAGACCAGAAATCTGTTTTTTGGATATCTGTTCAATCACTGATTCTTAAGGATTATACAAAAAAGGAAGCCCAAAAAGGTTTGAGGTCAAGAGCTGATTTCAGAAAATGGAGGCGGCGCCCGGATTCGAACCGGGGAATAACGGTTTTGCAGACCGTCGCCTTAGCCACTTGGCTACGCCGCCTCAGACGGATTCAGTTCATTAACATATAGAGCCTTTTTTGACAAGGCCAAAGGTCTCAAACATTGATGTTCATAGCCCTCAAACCGTCCACAAGTTCCTGGAACTGCTCAGGATAAAGAGACTGAGGACCATCCGACAGGGCCTTTTCAGGATGTGTATGAACTTCAAGTATGAGCGCATGAACACCCATGGCTGCGGCAGCCCTGGCAAGGGGTATGACTTGGTCTCTTCTGCCTGCTGCATGGCTTGGGTCAACGACCACGGGCAGATGGCTTTCTTTTCTCATATAGGGGATGGCATTTACATCAAGTGTGTTTCTGGAATGCCTGGTAAACGTTCTTATACCCCTTTCACAGAGTAAGACTTGGTTGTTTCCCTCAGACATTATATATTCTGCAGCCATAAGAAACTCATCCATAGTGGCCCACATGCCCCTTTTCAAGAGAACCGGCTTTGAGGCCTGGCCAGCCCTCCTGAGCAGCCTGTAGTTTTGCATATTCCTTGTGCCTATCTGTATGATATCGGTGTAGTCCTCGACGAGGTCACATACTTCATGATCCGTGGCTTCAGTAACGATATAAAGTCCTGTCTCTTCCCTGACCTTAGCAAGGATTTCAAGGCCCTTTTCTCCAAGCCCTTGAAACGAATAGGGCGAAGACCTTGGCTTGAACGCACCCCCCCTAAATAGCTTGGCACCCGATTCCTTGACGGCATGAGCTATCTCTATAGCCTGATTCTCAGACTCGACGGCACAGGGCCCAGCCATGAGTACGAGCCTGTTGCCCCCTATCTCCACGGAACCTTCACCCTCGCCCAGGGTTATTACTGTATCTTCTGGCCGCATCTCCCGGCTAACAAGCTTATAGGGCTTGGATACCGGTATCACGTCCCTTACCCCTGGCAGGTCAAGGAACATGGCAGGGTCCACGGGCCCCTTGTTTCGCAGTACCCCTATGGCAGTCCTTTCTCCTCCAGGTATGGGTTTTGCCTCCCATCCATGGTCTTCGATACGCTTGATTACTGCGTCGAGGTCGCTGGAAGTGGCCTCTTTATGCATGACTATGAGCATCTAATGCTTCCTCCAATAAAAAAGCTTCTTGGCCAGCCTCGACTACGCTAAGACCGGCAAGAAGCTATCATATATTATCAGATCAGTTCTTTTACGTGGACGGCTTTGCAGAAGTCGAATCAGCCTTTTTCGTTTTCTTGTCAGCAGGGCTCTTGGCCTTGGTGTCAGCCTTTTTTTCAACACCACTGTTCTTCTTCCCTGCATAATCTGTTACATACCATCCAGAACCCTTTAAGTGGAATGATGACTGGGAAATAAGCTTTTTCATCTTTCCACCACATGCCTCACACACTTCAAGGGGTGGATCCGTGATCTTCTGCCAATTTTCCACAATATTCCCACAAGACTCGCACTGATACTCATATATGGGCATAGTATCAACCTCCTTCAAACAATAACTGTTGCCGCTTCTTTACTTTGAAAAAAATCTATTATGTCTCCAAGTCCTGAAATGGGCACCTTGGAAAGGATCTCATTGGTGAGACCATGGACCTTTTCTTCCTCTGCGGCCTTGTCTTCCTTGCTTATAAGACATTCAAACTTGGCGAACCTGGTTATGTGAACAAGCTCATGAGTCATAATATAAACCAGAAAGGGGCGAAGAACTGATTCCTTTCCTCCTGTAGCCTTTAGCACCCTGTGATCGTAAACCTGAATGGTGTAGAGGTCCCTGTAATCGGTACCAGAATCCTTCTGGCAAAATCTTTTACCATATTTCATGAGATGGGCATATACCCCCTCAGGGATATCAATGGTTCCGGTATCTTTTAACGTCTTGACCTCATAGGGATTTCTCACCCAATAATCAGTGGTGAGATGAAAGAAATTACTTATTATGTCTTCTGCAACCATAACTGCCTTTTCAAGCAGCTGAATATGGGACGGCAGAAAAAAATCCCTTGACCCAAAGCTACGGCAATACATTTCGGCCTTTTATCAATCAGTATTGGAACCATGTTTTCAATATGTAAAATTAGTTGCGGCCATGAAACGTGTCAAGTCAAACAAGCACGGCATGACAACTAGTCTTTATCAGGTTCGACGCATCTGATTTACCCCCGTCCATCACACACGATCGAGGCAATAGGGCAGAGCTGTTTCTTTAAGATCAACAATAATCCACAGAACCAGAAACCACACTGGTAAGACGGCCATCACTCCAGTTTTTTACTAAAAGACGGCCTTTGGGGTCCAAGCCGGTTATGATCCCCCTACACTCACCAGAATCTCCACGAAATTTCACCATCTTCCCTATGGAGCTCGATGCCTCCTCCCATTGCCTGTAGATGGCCATTCGTGCCTTTTTTTCTCTCACCTTGCATAAAATGTGATCCAATTCTCGAGCTATCTTGTCTACAAGCTCCAGCCGGCGTACATGGATGCCATGTTCTGAAAGCGTTGTCGCCTTCTGCCTGAGAGGCTGTGAAAACTGGGAAGCATCTCCATTAAGGTTTATTCCAATGCCTATCACGACCGCCTTCATCTCTGGAGTCAGCCTGGACTCGCAAAGTATCCCTGACACCTTTTTGCCATGAAGCAAGACGTCATTAGGCCATTTGATGGAAAGATCTGGCGCTCCAATGGAATCCAGGGCCCTAAAGACGGCAAGACCAGCAAAAACAGTCATGGAAGGAATAGAGCTTGCCTCCAACCCTGGATGAACTACAAAGGAGGAGAAAAGATGGTCACCTCTTCCTGAATCCCATCTTCTACCCTTGCTCCCCCGGCCCCTTGTTTGCCTGTCTGCCATTACGACAAGGCCAGCCTTTTCAATGAGTGCATCTGTGTCAAGACAGAGGGAATTTGTGGATTCCACCTTTTCCAAATGCAACAGGAACCGACCTGCATAGGTACGATTCCTGTTTAACGTTGTCATATTGGGTAAAGAATGCTGCACCATGCTATTCTGGCCTTGTTGTGTTCGTATGGTCAAGAAAAGGCCAGGGGCGAAATGGTTAGCGACCCTTCAGCCACACTTCATAGTTTTTTTAGCACAAACAACAACTGCCCTTCCTGAACCTGATCGTTCAACTTGACAGCTATCTCCTCCACGTGGGCATCAAAGGGGGCCATTATAGCATTTTCCATCTTCATGGCCTCAAGATTGGCAATTTCCTCGCCCTGGTGGACGATATCACCGACCTTGATGGTCCCGCGGTCTGGATTGCCTATGCGCCATACGTTCCCGTTAATTGGTGCACCAATCTCCTCCTCGCCACTGGCCATTCTGATCTCCACCTTTTGTGCCCTTGGTGTTTCCACCTTGTACACGTTGGTCTTGTTGTTGATCTTCATGACGACATGTATCAAGCCATCATGTTCCGCACCCACAGACAGCAGCTCTATACAATAGGGTTTGCCCCAGAGCTCAAATTCGACCTTGTCCCCTGGATTCTTGAGGCCTTCCCGCCACACGTCTGTGGGAAGCACAAGGGGGCTTTCGCCATATTTTTCCCTGAAATCTATATAACTTATGGTGTCCTTTGGATGCATGAGATAGAGGGTGAACTCCTCATCAGTGGGCCTTCGTCCAAGGGTGACACCCAAATCGTTCCTGATCCGCTCAAGATCATCATGTTTCAGCGACTCAAGGGGTGAGGAATCATCCCGTTCCTTGATCTTTTCCTTCCATTCGTCCCCAAAGGTGCTCTCATATACCCAATCGGCTGGCCAGCCCAAAGGCAGCCTGCCATAGCCACCAAGGATAAGGTTTTTGAAGTCCCCAGGGGCATTCCTGAAAAGCTGCAGAAGTTCCTTCTGTTCTTCTGGCTCCATGGAATCAAAATCTTGTCCCTTATCCTGGACGAACTTGGTCAGAAGGTCAATTATGTGCTGAACACCTGAAGCTCCAAGCTCTTTTTCGTATTTGTTTATGATGCCACTACAGGTAACCCAGGTAATCTGTGAACCTGGTGTCACATCGAAATATTTCACTATCTGGTTATAGAGAGACATCAACTGGAGTATGGCTGGCATCAGGTGCAAAAATCCACCCTTTTGGGCCTGCTCAAAGGAGCTGGGAAAGGCGCCGCCTGGCATACGGTGAAATGTCACCTGATGATCAAAACCCTTGAATGGCGATTCTGCCCATTCATATTGGCCTATCCAGTCCCGAATCTTTTGAACCGCCTTAACTGCCATCTCACGGTTGAGTACCACCTTTATACCCGACTCCTCGAGATAGCTCTGGAGTGCAAGGATAGGGGCCTGACCGTAAAACCTGGTGAGGGAATCCTCTTCTGCATCCAGCACCTTGGCTCCAGCCTCTGCGGCTGCCAAAAGTGCTGGCATAGCCAGACCATCCGTGGCATGCCTGTGATATTGTATCACGAGATCAGGGTATTTTTGCTTGATGGCATCCACGAGGCTCCTGATGCGTTTGGGGCTGCCAACGCCTGCCATATCCTTTATACAAAGGACTATCTCGTCAGTTCCTGAACACAAGGACACAATATCATCCACAACACCAAGATAGTATTCGTTGGTGGTCCACTCTGCCTGAGTAAAGGATATGGCTGGTTGAAAGAGCCTGCCTCGTTTCATCACGATCTCGGCAACTGTGCGCATGTTTCTGATATCATTCAGAAATGAAAAACAGCGCCACACGTCTATGTCCACCCTCTCCACCACGTATTCAATAACGTTTTTGGGATAGGGCCTGTATCCCCATAGGTTGGTTTCTCGTATCAGGGTTTGAAGCAGCACGCTCGGCATCTGTTTTCTGAGAAGCTCGATCTCCTCAAAGGGGCTTTCCTTCCTATTCATTATGCCCACGTGCCATCTTGCTCCACCATGGCATTCTGAGCTGAACAACAACATATCTTCGTAAAAGGGGCAAAGTGTGGTCAGATCGTATATCCTGTGGCGGTTTTTGAAGTCTGACTGACCGGCATCCCTCATACCAGTACAAGTGAGGGCAACCCCATCAAGTCCTCTCAAAATCTTGACCATCTCTGCCGGGGTCATTCCCGGCCTGATCCAGTCTTCTTTTCTTATGTTGGCTGCATCCATGATTACATCCACTCCTGTGGGCCAAGGGCCGTTATTTCAGCTACAAACTTTGCTATCTTCAAGACCTCATCCTGGCTGTCTGTTTCCCTGAAGGATGAAACAAGCTCATCCAGATGGTTCTCTATGAATCTCGTGGAAAATTCCCCCCTCTTGAAGGCTTCATGCCTAATAATGCTCAGAAGAAGGGGTGCCAGTGTCTTTACTCCCTCCACCCTGAAATTCCTACTCAAGGTCCTGTCCATCACCTTTATTGCGCCATCTCTGGTGCGTCCGCTGGTCATCAGAAGCATGAGAAGGGAATCATAGTAGGGAGGGATATCTGCACCTTCATAGACACCGGTTGCCACCCTGACTCCAGGGCCTGTGGGCACTTGAAGCCTGGTTATGGTGCCAAAAGAAGGGCTGAAAGTCTTGGGGTCCTCAGCGTTTACCCGCACTTCAAGTGCCCATCTGTTCATGTGGATCTTTTCTTGTTTCAGAGCAAGTTCCTTGCCTTCCACCACATCGATCATAAGGCCAACGATGTCAAGGCCTGTTATCAATTCAGTCACCCCGTGTTCCACTTGCAACCTGGTGTTTACTTCAAGGAAATAGAACTTCTTGGTGGCACTGTCGAAGATGAACTCTACTGTCCCAGCAGTGTTGTAGGCGATTTCCCTCATGAGCCTCACGGCTGTAAAACAGATCTCATGGCGGATATTCTCATCGATTGAAGGGGAAGGGGCCTCTTCTATGATTTTCTGATTACGCCTCTGGAGGGTGCATTCCCTTTCGAATAGATGAAATACGTTTCCAAAGTTGTCTGCCACGATCTGTACCTCGATGTGGCGCCCCCTTTCGATGTATTTCTCTGCAAGAAGCACATCGTCGTCAAAACTCTTCTTGGCTTCAGATTTCGCCTGTGCAAGGGCCATTGGAAGCTCGGATGCGTCTGAGACCTTGACCATACCCTTGCCACCTCCCCCTGCTGCCGCCTTGATCATGATGGGATATTCTATGGATTCCCTCTCCATCCACTCCAATATCTGGTCTACATCCTTTACATCACTAATGCCTGGGATGGTGGGGACGTTGGCCTTTTGAGCCAATCGCTTGGCCTCTATCTTGTCTCCCATCATACGGATGACCTTTGGATCTGGCCCCACCCATTTGAGACCGCTGTCAATGACCATCTGAGCAAAATCTGCATTTTCTGCAAGAAAACCCCATCCAGGATTTACGGCATCGGACCTGGTTTGATGGGCCGCCTCAATAATCTTTTCCATATTCAGATAGGATTCTATTGGAGGGGCATCGCCAATATTTACTGCCTTGTCTGCCATCATCACATGGTAGGAAAGCCTGTCAGGGGTGCTATACACGGCCACGGTAGGGATACTCCTGTCTCTGCAAGTATGCATGATACGGACAGCAGGAACCCCTCTGTTGGCTATCAACATTCGTTTGATTGTTTCTGCCATGATTCAAACTCCTTTTTTAGCCTCAGCTCTGCAGCATTCGTTCAGCACACAGTTTGGAGCCGCAGGATTATTGTTGCAGATTCCGTTCATTTTTTGTACTGAACTTTGTATAGGGTGGGCTGTTCGGCTTATTCAAAAATCAGGAAAGCAGCTGAACGGCCATCCTCGTTCTTCGGCCAAGCAGTTTCCCGTTGTTGTGGAATGAACCTTCACATGAAGGCCTTCCATAAAATGGCGCCTTCATAGGCATGGTTCCATAAACCTGTTATTTTTTAGGCTGAATTTTACTGGAAGAACAGGTTACTCTAAGAATGCGTAGGTTTCAAGCATGCGGACTAAAATACCAGCTCTAAAAAAGAAGCTGGTGGGCGGTACTGGGTTTGAACCAGTGACTTCCACCGTGTGAAGGTGGCACTCTCCCGCTGAGTTAACCGCCCACGCGCAAGTAGATTAGCTCAGAAGTGGATATATTTCAACATTGGAAAGTTCAAGTGGGATCAGAGGTAGTGTTTGAAAGTATACAAAATGGGCAGGGAGTCGTCTTCTTGGATTCCATCAGGCAGAATGGTGAAGACAACCAATCCTATCTATTCGATGCTCCAGAAAAGATACTTGAGATAAACTTGGCCGATGATGTTGTCCGTTTCTTCTCGGAAATCGAAGCCTCTCTTTCAAAGGGTTACTATGTAGCAGGCTGGTTTTCCTATGAATTGGGCTACCTGTTTCATGAACCATTGAAATATCTCTTGGAAAGGAGGAAGCCTTGCATTCCTCTTGCCTGGGCAGGTATCTACAGGAGACCAAAGATCATACAGGCAGGTACCCTTATATTCGATCCAGCCATTGCCTCCACAGATTTCCTCCCACAAGGCCCCAAGATAAAGCTTGATGTCTCAAGGGGTGAATTCAAGAAAGCAATCCAGAAGATCCATGAACATATTAAAAGGGGAGAGACATATCAGGTCAACTATACCATAAGAGGGCTTTTCGACTTCAAAGGCAAGGGAATAGATCTTTACGCGCAGCTCAGAAATAGCCAAAGGGTGCACTATGGTGCCTTTTTGAGGGCAGGAGCCCTGGAAATCCTATGCCTGTCGCCAGAACTCTTTTTTAAGAAAAGGGGAGAAAAGATATGGTCAAAGCCCATGAAAGGCACCATTTCCAGGGGATCTGACAGTGCCAAAGACAGGGAGCTTGAAAAATTTCTTCGGGAGGATGAGAAAAACAGGGCTGAAAATGTGATGATAGTGGACCTTATCAGGAATGACCTTGGCATGATTTGCCGTGAAGGCACCGTAAAGGTCCCTGAATTGTTTACTATAGAGAGATACGAGACCTTGTTTCAGATGATTTCCAGGGTGGAAGGGCGCATCAAGGAGCCGTTTTCCTGGCTCAACTGCTTCAAAGCACTCTTTCCTTGCGGCTCAATCACTGGTGCCCCAAAAATGAAAACCATGGAGATAATTGCAAGCCTGGAAACGTCACCAAGGGGGATCTATACAGGTGCAATAGGCTTCATCACCCCTAATGGGGATGCATGCTTCAATGTGGCCATAAGGACCATCATGCTGAGAGATGGAATAGGCGTACTGGGTATAGGTTCTGGCATCACCATCTATTCTGATCCAGACAGTGAATATGAAGAAACCCTCCTCAAGGCCCAGTTTCTTGGCCCTGAATGCATCTTGGAAAAGGGCACTGTTTAGATGATGAAAGATTTCTACCTAATAGAAACGATTCTTTGGCGGCATGGCACCAACGCACGTGGGCAGCCGTTGGGATTCAAGCTCCTGGATCTCCATCTCGAACGACTTCGGAAATCAGCTTCATATTTTGGCTTTCCGTATCGGGAAAGAGAGATCATTCAGACACTTCATGAGCTGTCAAGGGCTCTAAAAAAGGGGCCGGAAAAGGTAGCACAAGACCAAAAGGTGAGGTGCACTCTCGATTCCTGTGGAGACTTCGCCATCACCCACGTGGAAGCGATACCCAAGATCGAGACCCCAGTGAAAATCGACATATCCAAAGTGACAGTGAACCCAAAAGACCCCTTTCTCTACCATAAAACAAGCCGCAGGGAGCTTTTCGACAAGGAAAGGATGCGGCTTGTGGAGCAAGGACTCTTTGACACCATATTCCTGAACAGACAAGGGGAACTCACTCAGGGTACCATCACCAACTTGTTTGTTGAAGACAGGAGAGGAATGCTCTTAACACCTCCAGTGGATTGTGGGCTCCTGCCAGGAACATTGAGGCAGGCACTTATCCGACAAGGCAGGGCGAAGAAGCTTATCCTCACCATGGATCACCTCTTGAATGCAAACTCGATCTATGTGGGCAACTCAGTCAGGGGATTATTGCCGGCAAGGCTTATAACTCGATAGTATCCCCTGGCTCCATCACCTCCAGGTTGGCCTCAATGTGATGGGCCTTTAACTGCCTTTTGAATTCCCCCACAGTGCCTGTAAGAGCAGGAAATGTGCCGTAATGCATAGGGATTATGACCTTTGGATCCAAAAGTTTGCATGCATAGGCTGCCTCCCTGGGCCCCATCACATAGTGATCGCCTATGGGTATCATTATTATTGACGGGTGATAGAGTGTGCTCAAGATGGCCATGTCACCAAAAAGCGCCGTATCACCAGCATGATACAGCTTGAGGCCGTCTTCCAGGGTTATGATGAAACCTGCAGCTTCCCCTGCATATACAAGTTCCTGGCCCTCCTGAATGGAGGAGCTGTGAATGGCTGCCACCATCGTGATATTGATGCCCTTTGTGGAATAACTTCCCCCTATATTCATGCCTGTGACATTGGGGAAACCCTTGGCCAACAAGTATTGCTGGATTTCATGAATCGCCACTATCTCTGTTGCTGAAGAGTTGACCATTTCCATACAGTTTCCAATGTGGTCTCCATGCCCATGGGTAATCAGGATGAGATCTGCAGACGTGTCCTCTTTGGCATTGTCTGGAGCCGAGGGATTGTCCAACCATGGATCGATCCAAATCTTCAGCCCCTCCTTTGTGGTAATCCTGAAAGCTGCATGACCAAAAAAGGTCAGGTGATTCCTTTTCGCCATCTTTTTCCTCCAGCTGCGTTCTTTTATGTTGTGCTACCCTGTTAGATATCCTCTGGTCCTATGTCAAGTTTTTCAAAGATCCTTTGCTCCATGAGCCGGGTCTGCAAATACAATTCGTTAATCCGTTCTTTGGCTCGACGGTCTTTGCCATATCTTTCCACCAGATCTGAAAATCGTTCCTCAAGGCTCACTATCCTCGTGTGCATGACCCTTTTGTCTGCATAGTTTACCACAAGTTCCTCGTTCAGGCCCTTTAGGTTTTCAAGTGCTGGCCTCAAAAAGACATGTTGCCGAATTACTTCTCCAATCTTGTCATATCCCATGGCCTCAAGAAGCCTGGCTCCCATTTCAGCGTGGTCCCCACCATGTCTTAATGCCTTCATCTTGGCGACATCATGCAGAAGGGCCCCAGCCCTTATCAAGTCTATATCCAATTTATATCCAGTTCTTAGAAGGTTATATGCAATTTTGCAACTTACGCTTGAAACTTTTACACAGTGCCTGATAATGTGGATAGGTACCTTTTCCTGGTGCAATATCTTTAGACATGCCTTATTGTCCAATGAACCCATGGATAGAATATGCCAAAAGTGAAACTGTATTACAATAATAACAACGAAACCTACAATCTCGTCAAAAGGGCAGGGAGGAAAAATCGAAGATGAAAAGATTGAGAAAGTATCTCGACAAGCCCTTGAACTTGGAAAGGGCATCAGACACGGCAGCACTTTCACAGTGGGCCATTTCCTTACGCTACGCACCTGATGTGCCAGAAGATTTCGATGAGTTCGAATTTGGCCTGGACTATCAGGGCGAACAGGATGTAGCCTTTGTCGTAACTATAGAAAAGGGTGAAATCAAACGAATGATGTTTGGAAGACCCAAGGAAGAAAATCCAGAGATCCTGCTTCCCATGGATGATGCCACCATAGCAGATCTGATGGCGAAAAAGGGGAAAGATATCCTTGCATTTTTCGATTTTGTGACCTCGAAATAGCCACTGACTTAAAAAAGGGAGGCTGAAGTCGTGATTGAAACAGGCATGAAGGCACCCGACTTTGAATTGCCAGATGCTACTGGACGAAAGGTAAGGTTATCTCAATTCAAGGATAAATGGGTGGTGCTCTATTTTTATCCCAGGGACAACACGTCTGGCTGCACCAAGGAGGCCTGCGATTTTACTGAGCTAAGGCCAGAACTTGAATCCCTGGACGCGGTTGTCATAGGCGTCAGCCCAGATTCTCAGGCATCACATAAAAAATTCATTGCAAGACACGGCCTGGACATCATACTTCTATCAGACCCTGACAAGAAGGTTCTCAAGGCATACGGGGCGTGGGGCAAAAAAAAGAATTACGGCAGGGAATATGAGGGCGTGATTCGGTCTACTTTCATCATTTCACCAGGCCAGGAAGTCTCCGCCGTCTGGAAAAATGTCAGGGTGAGAACAAAACGTAAGGGCAAGGAATTTCGCCACGCAGACGCAGTGAGGGAAAGGCTGCTAGAGCTTCAGAATAAAAAGGAGCGGTGAGTTGAGGACCCATTTTGATTGTTTCCCCTGTTTTTTGAAGCAGGCTTCCCGTACAGGAAAGATTCTAGGAATGGATGAGCGTGCCATCTGGCAACTCTTGAAAAGGGCAGGGGGCATTTTGTCAGAAATGGATGAAAAATTGCCTCCTCCTCAAAATGCAGTGGCTATCTATGACATGATTTCTGAGTGCAGTGGCAGCCCAGACCCCTTCAGCCAGATCAAGAAAGAAAGCACCATTCATGCCCTGTCCCTCTATGAAGAGCTCAAGAAAAGGATAGAAGACCACCACGACCCTTTAGAGGCAGCTATAAGATACGCTGCCTGCGGAAATGTCATAGATTATGGCGTTGGCTCGACTTACGATATCCGGTCCGAGCTAGAAACGGTTTTGGAGCAGGATTTTCATGTCTGGCAATATGAATATTTTCTTTCAAGGCTTCAAGAGGCCACAACGGTCTTGTATCTTGGAGACAACTGTGGAGAGACCGTTTTCGACAGGCTGCTCATAGAAACCTTGGAGAAACCCGTCACTTACGTCGTAAGAGACGGTCCCATCATAAATGACGTGACACTTGAAGATGCTCACCAAGCTGGCCTCGAAAGGGTTGCTTCCCTGATGTCTTCTGGTTGCAGGGCACCAGGTGTGGTACTTGATCAAACCAGTGACCAATTCCGCCACGTTTTTGAAAAGGCCCCTCTTATAGTAAGCAAAGGGCAGGGGAATTTCGAAACCCTGTGCGACGAGCCAAAAGAGATCTTTTTTCTGTTTAAGATAAAATGCAATGTGGTAGCAGCTTATCTAAATGCGCCCCTTGGTTCCATGTATTTTGGTTGTGTGCGCCAATCTATGGGCAATTGACTAAAGGCCCCTTTTAAAAACAGCGTTACTGTAAAAGCAAATTGGCCCCGGATTTGCTTTATATTTTTCATTAGCAGGAACCAACATATCTTCACACCTGTAAAAAGACACTTTGCCCTGTATTGACCTGTAGGTTGCGACTCAAGAACAGCATTGGCGCAGGTTCTCCTGTTTCATAATCTATTATGATATCAAGGAAAACATTGCATCATTCTTGAAATTCTCATTGGGAGTAATTAGTATGAAACACACTTGTTGGAGAAGATCGGATATTTCCCAATATGGTAATCAATTCTCATTGACTGTCCTTGTAAAAATCAAAACATAACTAGAGATATCAGTGGAGAAGGCATACCTCTATCCGTGCTACTGATTGCTGAAACGAGCCAAAAAAATACAGGGAAGTTCTTGCTCTTTTTTCAGGAATCGAGGTCAAACCAATACTAAGGAAGTAAAAAAATGGAAAACCCGACAAACAAACCCTGTGATTTTATCATATTTGGAGCCCTTGGGGATCTTGCAAGGCGAAAGTTATTGCCATCGCTTTATCATCTGGAGCGTTCCAAGCTCCTTCACCCGGATACAAAGATCATAGCAGTGGCCAGAAGAGACGAAACTTCTGACTCCTTCAGACAAAGGATGTCCGAAGCACTGGAAAAATTCCTAGACTGGGACATCGATCCGGAAATATGGCAGCGGCTTTCTGCCAGAATGGAATATGTAAGGATCAATATGGAACTGCCAGGGGATTATGACCGATTCCATGATGTTCTGGACACTGAAAAAAGGGTGAGTGTCAATTATTTTGCTGTCCCGCCTGCCATCTATGGAAAGATTTGCAAGGGCCTTGCTGCTTCAGGCATGATCAATAACGCCACGAGGGTGGTACTGGAAAAGCCCATAGGCAGCGACTACGCCTCATCTGTTGAAATAAACGATACAGTGGCGGAATTTTTCCAAGAGAACCAGATCTACCGGATCGATCATTATCTCGGAAAGGAGACGGTTCAGAATCTCCTGGCCATTCGCTTTGCCAACTCCATATTTACCACAAACTGGGATCACAACACCATTGACCACGTTCAGATAACAGTTGCAGAAGAGGTTGGCATAGAAGGACGGTGGGGTTATTTCGACAAATCGGGCCAACTGCGGGACATGGTCCAGAACCACCTTCTCCAGATATTGAGCCTGATCGCCATGGAGCCTCCTGTAAAACTCGACGCTGACAATATAAGGAGTGAAAAGCTCAAGGTTTTAAAGGCCCTGAAGCCAATAACCATCGACAACGCCGACACTAAAACTGTCAGGGGCCAATACACCGCTGGCTTTCTCAAAGGTGGCCCTGTACCAGGATACAACGAGGAAGACGATGCTCACCATGAGAGTGCAACAGAGACATTTGTGGCCCTCAGGGTGGACATAGACAACTGGCGATGGGCTGATGTGCCTTTCTATCTCAGGACTGCCAAGCGCATGCCCACCAAGCTGTCAGAAATTGTGATAGTATTCAAACAGTTGCCCCACAACATATTCAGCAAGAGTTACAAAAAGCTTCCTCCCAACAAGCTCATAATAAGGCTCCAACCCCATGAGGGCATTGAAATCATGATGTTGAACAAGGTGCCGGGCATAGCAGAAGGAGTGAAGCTCCAGCAGACCATGCTTGATCTGAGTTTTTCAGAGGTCTTCAAAATAGAACGCATTCCAGATGCTTATGAACGGCTCCTGCTCGAGGCCATGCGCGGCAATCAAGCCCTTTTTGTGAGCAGGGAGGAGGTGGAAGAGGCATGGAAATGGATCGATTCCATCCAGGACGCCTGGGCAGAGATGAACGAGCCTCCCAAGCCCTATCCAGCTGGCACATGGGGGCCGGTAGCAGCCGTCACCCTGCTGGCAAAAGATGGCAGAGAATGGGAGGAATAGACCTTGAGCCATAGTAATGTGAGATGGTTTAAGTTCTCGAGCCAAACGCATCTCATCCAAGAACTTTCTGGCAAGATCACATCTCTACTTGATATAAGCATCAGAGAAAAGGGAAGGGCAAGCCTCGTGGTTTCTGGAGGCTCCACTCCTGTACCTTTATTTGAAGAGCTTGCCAGGCAGGAAATCGATTGGTCCAGGGTGTACATTACCCTTGCTGACGAAAGATGGGTGCCTCCCTCCCACAATGACAGCAACGAAGGATTGGTGAGGCGACATCTCCTGAAGGAAAGGGCACAAAAGGCGATATTCGTAGGTCTTTACACAGGTGCCAAGGACGCAAAACAGGGTGAAAAGGAATGTGAAGAACGGGTGCGGACCATAGGGCCGCCTTTCGACTTGTTGATTCTTGGCATGGGAAGTGATGGACATACTGCGTCTCTTTTCCCAGGTGCCGATAACCTCGCAAGTGCAGTAAACCTTGAATCGGACCGTGTGTGCATGGCCATCAGCCCTGCGGATGCGCCACATGAGAGGATGACCTTGACCCTGCAAGCCCTTTTGAAGTCGAGGAACATCTTTCTTCACATTACAGGCGAGGAGAAAATACAGGTGCTCCAAAAGGCCCTATCACAAGGCCCCGTGGAACAGATGCCAATTCGTTTCGTTTTGTCTTGTGCAAAGGGGCCGGTAAACATCTACTGGGCTCCTTGACCCTTCCTGGGAGCTTGCCCATTTAGAGGAAATTATGAATCAAAGAGTTAAAAAGGTAACCGAGCGTATAATTGAAAGAAGCAAGAAGAGCCGAAAGGATTACCTCAGGCAGCTTGAAGAAGACCGGAAATACTGTGACAACAGACCTGTGCGCCACTGCCTTCCATGCAGCAATCTTGCCCATGGTATGGCAGCATGTGAGAAGAAGGATGTACTCAAGAGCCAAAAGGTGGCGGACATAGGTATTATCACCTCTTACAACGAGATGCTTTCAGCCCACCAACCCTATGAAACCTATCCAGCCCTCATTAAGGACGCAGTAGCTCAGGCAGGAGGGGTGGCACAGGTCGCAGGAGGGGTGCCAGCCATGTGCGATGGTGTTACCCAGGGAGAACCTGGTATGGACCTGAGCCTTATGAGCAGGGACGTGATAGCCATGTCGGTTGCCATTGCCCTTTCCCACAACCTCTTTGACGGCGTCTTACTCCTTGGCGTTTGCGACAAGATCATGCCCGGGCTTTTGATGGGCGGGCTTCAATTTGGACATCTACCCATGATATTAGTCCCTTCAGGGCCAATGCGCACAGGGATTGCCAACCGTGAAAAGGCCAAGGCAAGAGAACTCTTTGCCCAAGGCAAGATCAGCCGTGAAAAAATGCTTGAGGTAGAGACCAGGGCCTATCATAGCCCTGGCACCTGCACGTTTTATGGGACTGCCAACAGTAACCAGCTCCTGGCCGAAGTAATGGGCCTGCACCTGCCAGGTTCTTCGTTTGTACATCCAGATACGGAACTACGCAGGGCCTTAACCTGTGCAGCAGCTAAAAGGGTGGTAGAGATCACAAGATTTGGGGATGAATACACACCCATTGGGAGGCTCATCAGCGAGAAAAATATTGTAAATGGCATGGTGGCACTCCTTGCCACAGGAGGATCCACCAATCAGACCTTGCACCTTGTTGCAGAAGCCCGGGCAGCTGGAATAAAGATAAACTGGGACGACTTTTCAGACCTTTCAGATGTGGTGCCTCTGTTGGCCAGGATCTATCCCAACGGGCCAGCTGATATTAATGGCTTTCAAAGGGCTGGGGGTATGGCTGTTCTCATCGGGGAACTCCTGAAGGGGCAATACCTCCATTCAGATGTTTATACTGTGGCTGGTAGAGGCCTTGAGCGCTATACCCTTACCCCATCATTGAAAAATGGCAGGCTTCATTACTCAAAAGATCCCCAATCCTCCCTGGACGGAAAGATAATCGCCTCTGTGGACGAACCCTTTGACGCTACAGGAGGGCTGAAGCTGGTATCAGGAAACCTGGGAAGGGCCGTGATAAAGACGTCTTCCCTAAAAGACCGATCTTCGACTGTTGTTGAGGCCCCTGCCATGGTGTTCAACGACCAGCATGAGCTACTCGATGCCTTTGAACAGGGCAGGCTCAACAGGGACCTTGTGGCCGTACTCAGATTCCAGGGCCCGAGGGCCAACGGCATGCCTGAACTTCACAAGGTCATAACGCCCCTTAGCATCATAATGGACAGGGGCTACAAGGTTGCGCTCGTTACTGACGGAAGGCTTTCTGGCGCTTCAGGCAAGGTCCCCTCTGCCATACATCTGAGCCCTGAAGCCTTTTCAGAAGGCCTTCTCGCCAAGGTTCATGATGGCGACATAGTCAGGCTCGATATCCCTGCAGGCCGCCTGGAATTAAAGGTTCCCATGGAGGAGCTTGTGGAAAGAAACTGGCCTCCTATAAACCTGAAGGAGAAAAGACGCGGCATGGCAAGACAGATCTTCGCACCCCTCAGAGGCGTGCTGATGCACGCTGAACAAGGCGCCAGTAGCTGTTTTACTCACGAAATAGAACGCTATAGCCTTGAATCGGAGCAATAGACACTAAAAATAAACCCATCAGGAGTAATCATGAGCCATACTCAATGGAAAATTTCTGCCAATAAGATCCTGGCAGATGGACCTGTAATCCCTGTAATAAAGGTAGAAGAGATAGAACATGCCATTGGCCTGGCTGAAGCCCTGGTTGCAGGTGGAATACGGGTCCTGGAAATAACCCTTAGAACCCCTGTTGCCATAGATGCCATAAGACAAGTGTCTAACGGTGTTAAAGGTGCCATTGTGGGGGCTGGTACTGTAACAACCCCAAAAGAGTTGGATGAGGTTACAGATGCAGGCGCCCTTTTTGCCATAAGTCCAGGTCTGACCCTTCCTCTCCTTGATGCCGCGGTTAACGGGCCTATTGCACTCATCCCTGGTATCTCCACGGTGTCTGAGCTGATGACAGGCCTGGACAGGGGATATGATCATTTCAAGTTCTTTCCAGCAGAGGCGGCTGGAGGAACACGGATGCTCAAGGCGATATATGGCCCGTTTCCCCAGGTCAAGTTTTGCCCCACAGGTGGAATTACCCTGGCCAACATGAAACAATATCTCTGCCTTGAAAACGTGGTTTGTGTCGGAGGTTCGTGGCTTGCTCCAACCGACGCCCTCAAAAAGGGAGATTGGGCACACATTACAACCCTTGCTCAGAGCGCACTTAATGGTATTTGATTCAAGAGATATGAAAAAACTACCCCTTCATAAGACAAGGATAATTTGCACCGTAGGGCCTGCGTCTGATTCTGCCGAAGTCCTCGATAGGATGATCTATGCCGGCATGAACGTGGCCAGGCTCAATTTTTCCCATGGAAGATTTGAAAGCCATGCCCAGACCATCAAAAGGATCAGGAAGGCTTCGGAAAGGATGTCCAGGCCAGTTGCCATAATGGCTGATCTTCCTGGCCCCAAAATGCGCATAGGCGATTTTGACAAAGAGCCTGTCGTCCTTGAAAGGGGGGATGAATTCATCCTCACCACACGAAAGATCATAGGCACCAAAGAGGCAGTATCCATCACCATGATGGAACTGCCCCAGGCAGTTAAAAAAGATGATCTCCTATATCTTAACGACGGCTTGATCCAGCTAAGGGTGAAAGAGGTCAAAGGCGGTGACATCATTTGTGAGGTGGTGGCAGGAGGAGAGCTCCGCTCCAGAAAAGGACTAAACATCCCAGGAATAAAACTAGGCACCAGCGCCTTCACTGAAAGGGATTTTGCATGCATGAAATTTGCCCTGGAAAATGGGGTGGATGCTATCAGCCAGTCATTTGTGGGAACGGCGCAGGACGTCCGGGATGTCAGGGAAGCGGCCCAGGGATTGGGATTTAGCCCCTTTGTGATTGCCAAAATAGAACGTTCGAGCATCATGGACGAGATCGACGCCATAGTGGATGAAGCAGATGGCATCATGGTCGCAAGGGGCGATCTGGGTGTGGAGATCCCCATAGAAAAGATTGCAATAGCCCAGAAATTCATAACCAAAAAGGCCAATGTTAGGGCAAAACCCGTAATAACTGCCACCCAGATGCTACAATCCATGACCCACAATAGGAGACCTACCAGGGCTGAGGCAACAGACGTTGCCAATGCGATATTGGATGGGAGCGATGGTGTGATGCTTTCTGAAGAATCAGCCATGGGAGATTTCCCTGTGGAATCGGTGGAGATGCTAGCAAAGATCGCTGAGGCGACAGAGCCTTTCCTTGAAAGATCCCATTTCCGGATGGCAATGGAAGACCTTGCAAAACGGCAGGATAATGAAATCGTGGATCTCATTGCATCCAGCGTGGACAACATTGTGGATAAGATGGATACAGCAGCTGTTTTCTGCCCCACAGACTCTGGCACCACTGCCAGAAATGTCACGAGGTTCAGGCTGCCATGCTGGATAATGGCGCCGAGCACGAGCATGAAGACATGTCAGGAACTGCTCTTTTCCTATGGAGTTTGGCCCGTTTTCCAGGAGGAAAAACCCATCAAGTGGAGCGAGGATGTCAAACGTTACGTCAAGGAGTATGGACTCAAAGGCAAAGCCGCAATTGTCACCGAAGGGCCTTCCATAATACATCCACACACAGACCACAGGCTCGAGATCATAAGCTTGAAATGACCAGGACCAGAAAAATATATCGTTTAGCTGCATGGTATCCCAAAGAACAAGAAATCTTTTCAAGGCCGAGGCGCATGAAAGGAGTAACCGCAGACATCGTCTTGATGTCTCCAATATTAGTTCTCGAATGCAACAAAGCCAGTGTGTAAGAGAGCAATTTACCGTGAAAATACATCAAAAATTGCACTTTCATCCTCGACGGTGGCGGGTATAAGACTGCCATGAACGTCTTTAGGGGGATCCTGCACGTCCAACAGCAGCTTCCAACATGATAGGAGTAAAAAAATGAGCAACAATTCCAAGGAAAGACAATCTGGGAACATGAATCAAAAGGATATCAATGAACTTAAGAGGGCCTTGCCTAT
>Ga0256914_1000051_pt1 | contig 111892 bp, 90 predicted proteins | sample HulkmetaG_FD_191571 | JGI IMG/M metagenome (GOLD analysis project Ga0256914, IMG submission 191571) | Hydrothermal chimney microbial communities from Main Endeavour vent field at the Juan de Fuca Ridge, Pacific Ocean - Hulk | ecosystem: Environmental > Aquatic > Marine > Hydrothermal vents ...
TAACTCCGGGCATCCGGCGGAACACATCCGTAATGAACACGCCCTGACTATTGTAAGCCGTGTGATTGGCAATAATACCCAAACGTTTGCCCGCAAAAACGGATTGAAACTCGGCCGCACGATCCAGCCCGGTTTGAACCTGAGATTTTTTGTCGAATTGACACCCGGTAAATAGTAAAAGAATTAGCAGCAAATGAGAAAAGCGCATGCCTGATGCCTCCGTGGTTGTTCAAATCAAAGCCTAATTTATTTGTTCTGCAAGTATGTTGCAAAAGATTGACTGAAAGATGGCAAAGATGGATGTTTGCAGCTCCGGGGCTTAACGGAAGCGCAGCACTTCCACTTTAATGCAGTGATGCATGACAACCTGCAAACCGGCGTTTAGCGCTTTTTGTGCCGCCTGTTCATTTTCGGCGCCCAATTGCATCCACACCACACGGGCGCCGATTTCAATGGCGTCTTCCACCACCGGCATCACCTGATCCGGCCGCCGAAAAATATCCACGATATCGATCGGTTCTTTAATTTCTTTTAACGAACCGTAGCACTTCATGCCCAGCACTTCGTCGTAATTGGGATTTACCGGGAAAATTCGATAGCCGTAATCCATTAAAACTTTGGTGACGGTGTAACTGTCACGGTAGGGTTTATTGGAAATACCTACCACGGCAATGTTTTTGGCGTTTTCCAAAATTCGCGGAATGTCCCGGTTTATTTGATCGTACAGAGTAGTCATGGTAAGCCTCACTTACTGTAAAAGTTTTTATTTTACAAACGGAGCGGGGAGAATTTTTCTTCCCGCAAAACGGGCATATTTGAGATTGGGAATACGCGCAAGATCCTCCACCACGCGGGAGAAGGCAAAGCCTACCTGCTCCGGCGCGTGCGCATCCGAGCCCAGGGTAACGGGTAAATCGTATTCGGCAATGAGCGGCCAGAGCGAAGCATGGGGATAGGGTTCCCCAATGGCTTTGCGCAAACCGGATGTGTTGATTTCCACGGCCATGCCCGCCTGTGCAGCGGCCTTAAGCACCTGACGCACTTCGATTTCGTTATGCTTTAATAGCGGATGTCCTTCGCGCTTGATTAAATCCAGATGCCCAACCACATTAAACAGCCCGGTTTGGATGCCACGCAACAGAGCCTGCAAATATTCGGAATAAATTTGTCCGATGTTTTTGTGCGGAAAATGGTAGTGAAATACCCAGTTGCCCTCCGGCCAATCCCGGATGAAATGTACGGAAAGAATGATGACTTCGAAAGGATACGTGCGTATGGTTCGCTCCAGATAGCTTTCGAATCCGTCGTAAAAATCGGCTTCGATTCCCAGACGAATTTTGATTTGCGGGTAGGTCGCTTGCAGGGCTTGCACGGCATTCACATAGCCTTCCAATTGCTTTTCGTCCATGCGATGTTTCCAGTCAAAGCCGTTGGGCAGGGGAATGTGGTCGGTGAAGGCTATTTCCTTTAGTCCCAGGGCAATGGCCTGTTCTACGTATTCGTGCATTTCGCCGCTGGCGTGACGGCAAAGCGCGGTGTGAATGTGAAAGTCGCTGTTCAGGTTAACGGTCATTGAAAATCCTCAATAGTTGTTCGCGGTTTGCAATGGGGAAATGCGGATTTTGCAACAGCTTGCGTCCCAGTAATTTGTACAGTTGTACGGAAGAGCCGTCTTTTTGGCGTTCCAGCAGGTTCAAATGCTGATGAATGGTTTGTGTGTCGCCCCGCTGAATGGGGCCGGAGAGAATTTCGGGCAGCGGCTTGGTGGTAAAATTTTCGGCGACCGTGCGGACTAACGGTCCAAGCAACCGGGCAACGTCATGACTTTTTAGCTGGCTCTCTTCCAGAATCTGTTGTGCCCAGGCGTACAAAGCTACCTGATAATTGGCCGCTACTACGGCGGCCAGGTGAATGGCCGTCTTTTGTGCCGCGGTTACCGGTAGCAAACGGATGTGCAAAGGAGAAAACAGACCATGCAGCAGAGTAAGTAAACGTAAGTCTCCCTGAAAGGTACAGGTAATGTTGTCCCAAACGTGCGGTTCCAGAAAGCGTTCGTTAAACGTTTGCAAGGGATGCAGGCTTCCGATAAGCGCACCCTGCGCGCCCAAAGGTTCCAGAACTTCGGCGGAGACAAGTCCCGACATGTGTACCACAAAACGATCGTTCAGGTCAAATGATTTCAATTGTTCAGCAACGGAGGCAATCTGCTGGTCGGGTACGGTAATAAAAATGCCCTGTGCTTTACGCACGATTTCCCGGTTGAGCCGAAGAAAATAAGCCTCCGGATTGAGGAAGGGACGCCAGGCCTCATCGAAAAAGGGAGAGTGCCCCTGCACAATAACGTCGGCGGAAAGGCGCTCTTTTAAAAGACGGCTCAGGGCGCTTCCCAATTTGCCAAACCCGATAATCAAAAAAGTTTGCATTTTCCCTCCGAAACGGATGAATGCCATTTCCCTTACCGCCCGGCGCGGCATACGCGCAAAAAAGTGCACTATGACGTTATGATCGGGCAGGGGTCAAAATAGGCCAAAATATGTATTGTTTCAAGCCGGAGGTCTAAGTTTAAGCGGATTGGTTTCCGAAAAAAATATTTTGCGCGATAGGACTTCTGGTCTTCTGATTTCCCGAGTCTTTTTAGATGAAAAAAGCCTATTTGGTTGCACCAAATAGGCCTGATGTTTGGAAAGATTTTCGTGAAAGTCACAGTTAACGAGAGATCAGGAAAACCGTTCTTCTTCAAAGTTGCTTCCAATGTACTTGTCTTTGGGAAAGTAACGCATGTACACGATGTCGCTAAACATGATTGCTTCTTTGGAATAAGGGTTAATATTGCGTTCGTAAAATGTATCGTCAATAAAATGCGAAGCTTCTTTCCAGGTGGAAATGGCATTGAGTTTTGCGATGAATTCGTTGAAGGCCTGTTCATCTTTCTTGAACAATTTTTTAATGATTTTTTTGCGCGTGCGGCCTTTAATCATATTGTTTAAATCTTCCAGCGGGCCTTCGGAGGCAATTTGTTTGGCTAAATGTTCGGCAAGATCGTCAGCCACTTTGGATGCCTTTTGTTCCGTGTCCGTTGCCTCCGTTTCGGAAGTCTCCATGGGAGAGGGCACCGTTTCTTCCACAGGCATTTCGGGTTTCGGTTCTGTCTCTTCGGCACGGGGCGGTTCGACAACCGCCGGTTCTTCGTAAGAAGGTGTTTCGGGTTCGGATTCCTCAAAGGTCGGTTCGGTCTCGGGAACTTCTGCGGTTTCCATTTCGGAGGGCGATGGTCCCTCTTCCAGTTTTAACTCCGTTTCGAGCTCTTCTTCCTCTTCGTCTTCCTCGTATTCATCATCTTCGTCATCTTCTTCCTCTTCCATTTCCAGCTCAGCCAACTGTTCGTCAAATTCTGCCAGCGCTTCCTCACTGCTTTCACCTACGTCAATATCATTCACCGGAATCTCAAGGTCTTCTTCTTCCAGCCCCTGAATTTCATCAAAACCTACTACCTCTTCCGGCGCTTCTTCGGGTTGGGTAAAGCGCTCAAACAAGATGCTCTCGATCATCTCGAAGGAAAGTTCGCTAACCTGGATCTCTTTTTGAGCCTGTTCGATTTTTTCGGCCAGGTCATTCAGGTTTCGATCACGCAGTGCGGCGTAGAGTACATTAACCGGCAACGACGTAACCTTGGTCCCCTGTGCTTCGCTCAAAAAAGTCATGATGGTTTTCAGGGTTTTTAAAGTCATTTCTACGCGATTTTCCCCGAAAACCTTCTCATCGATTTTGTTGAGCAACTCGATGAATTGATCTTGCGAAATGGTTTTCAGGTATTTGGTATTAAAATATTCGGAAATGGCCTCTTTGTAATATTCCAGTTGAAAAAAATACTTGAGTGTGTCGTACACTTCGATCGTCGAGATTACGGGACGATCTTTGAACAAAAACTGAGTTAAAGTACGATGCGGTTCAATGACGAAATTCATTTGCAGTTTAACGGCCCGTTCCAGCAATTGATTGAATTTGGCAAGGTCGAATTGGGCTGTTTGTTTGAGCAAGTCGAAAATTTGATCGATTAAAACGCGGATTTCCGGCATGTCGTAATTAAAACGGTCGCTGCTTGAAAATTTTTCTTCTTCTTCCCGAATCCACAGTTCTACTTCCTGATCAAAAAAATGTTTAATAGACTGGGGAATGTCCAGCGTCATTAAATAGGCCAGAGGCACATGGGTCATTTTTTTATCGCTCAGCACTTTTTTACGAATGCGTTCGATAAAAACATCAATAATTTCATCCAGCATATTACATTCCTTATGTTAGGTTTATTATTAAAAATAAATGTATTCAATACTTACAGCAAGTTAAATTCGACATTATTGCCCCCAAACTTGAATCCATACTTTACGATGACGGGGCCCGTCAAATTCACAAAAATAAATTCCCTGCCATGTGCCCAATTGCAACCGTCCGTTTTCCACGAGAATGGTCTCGGAACTTCCGAAGAGCGAGGCCTTAATATGGGCGGCCGAATTTCCTTCCAGATGGTGGTAATGGTCATCAAAGGGAATGACTTTGTTGATTTCGTACAGCATGTCACGTTTTACGGAAGGATCGGCGTTTTCGTTAATGGTTACTGCGGCGGTGGTGTGCGGCACAAAAACCGCGACAGCACCACTCTGAATACCACTTTCATTCACGGCCTCTTGTACGGCCGGGGTAATATCGATCATTTCGGTTTGGCTGGTGGTACGAACAGAAATCTGTTTCATAACAATTCCCCTGCATTTGCGTGTGTCTCAGGTTTTCAGTTTTTTCTTTTTAGCTGCCGGGAAAAGTATATTGTTTAAAATCAAACGATAGCCCGGCGAATTTTTGTGCAAGCTCAAATCGGTGGGCGGATCTCCTACGCGATGGGTGTAATCTTCGGGATCGTGCCCGCCGTAAAACGTAAAAGTACCTTTGCCTAAATTTCCGTGGATGTATTTAACCTCGTCGGTGCCTTCGATTTTGCCCATAATAATCACGTTCGGTTTAATCAGCTCTTCCCGAAACATGGTGGTTTGCCCCATGAAGCCCTTGATCACGTTTACGTGGTCTTGCGTGAGCATGGTCGGCACCGGATCGTACTTGGCCGAAAATTCAAACAACGTAAAGTAGTCGCTCTCCGGATCGCGAACCCGGGGCATGTAACTGGGCGGCACATCGATATTGGAGAATTCGTACACCGAGGGATCGGTAATAAGTTTGAAATTTTGGAAGGCGAACGTCTGGCTAAAATCCAGTTTCTTTTCGTAATCGGGATCGATCCCGTCGCCATCAAACACCGAAGCGCAAATGTCGGTGTGCTGGGCGGCCAAAGCGATGTCCAGGGCATCGGTGGCGGAACACATGGCGAACAAAAAACCGCCGTTTAGTACAAATTGGCGAATGGCTACGGCCACTGCGGCTTTCTCTTTGCTTACTTTTTTAAAACCCAGCTCGTGGGCCAGCCGTTCGGCCTCCATTTGTTGGCGGATGTACCAGGGCTGATTGTGAAAAGCAGCCCAGAATTTACCGTATTGCCCGGTAAAATCTTCGTGATGCAGGTGCAGCCAGTCGTATTTGCTCAGTTTGCCGTCCAGCACCTCCCGATCGTACACTTTGTCGTACTTGATTTCGGCGTAATCCAGTGCCAGCGTTACGGCATCGTCCCAGGGGCGGGAGCTGGGTGGGGTGTACACGGCAATTTTGGGCGCTTTTTCCAGCAACACCCGGTCCATGTTATTATTTTCGATTTCGGCGTAAATCTGATTAACCTGTGTTCCGTTTTTCAGCTCAAAGCGCACGCCGCGCAGGTTGCATTCATCGCGAAAGGCCGGGGTATCGGTAAACAGAAACGAGCCGCCCCGGTAGTTGAGAAGCCATTCTACATTAATGCCTTGTTTTAACACCCAGTAGGCAATGCCATAGGCTTTCAGATGATCGGTTTGGCTTAAATCCATGGGAATGAGAATGTACTGGGCAAACACGCCGTTTACAAAAAGGGCTAAAAGGAAAATGAATTTAGTCCACCGTTTCATTTATTTCACCTGCGCTTTCAATTTGTTTTCCTTAATCCAACGCGCTTTTTCCCGGGCCTGTTCCAGATAAAAACTGTCGGGAAATTGCGTGAGCAACTGCTGGTAGGTGGCAAAGGCTTCTTTCCAGAGATGTTCTTTTTCCTGTGCCCGTGCCAGCAGAAAGTACAGCCGATCGCCATCGGCATAGCCGGAAGATTTTGCGCTTAATGTTCTGAGAAGCGCTTTGGCCCGCTCGTATTGTCCCAAACGAATCAAAAGGGTGACGGCCTGCTCTCCGCTTTTCATGCTTAAAGGAGAATTTGATTTTGCCAGAGTCTCGAACAATTCGGCGGCTTCCGAAAGTTTTTTTTGCCGTACCAATAGTTTTGCCCGGGCAAAGCGAACCAGTCCGGCAGAATCTTGTCCGGCCAGTGTCAATAATAACGCGTAATCCAGCACGTTGTTTTTTAGTGAATCGTCGGCAGCCAAAGTTTTGTCCAGGCGCTCGAAAGCCTTCCGGGCCTGCTGCAACCTTCCCTGAAAAAACAGAAGTTCTGCCTGCCGGAATTGTGCCAGAGATTGATAATCTCTGGATTGAATGTGTGCAAGTGTGGCGGCGGCTTTTTTCAGGTGCCCTTGCATTAAGAAACAGCGGGTCAGTTTCAGCCGAATGCGGTCTTTGTAACGAACGTCAATGCGGGCCTGCAGGGCCTTTTGGTAGTACCGGATCGCCTTGTCGAGGTCTTCGCGAAAGTAAAGCGCAATGTCTCCCAGCAAGTCATAGGCGGCCCAGCGGTAGGGGGAGGCCGGTTTTTCGTCGATGATAGCCCGAGCGGTTTGCTGCGCCTTTTTTAAAAGCTGCTGTCCTTTGTTAGCGTGGCCTGCCATGAATTCCTGCCGGGCCCAGCGATAGTAGTTACGCGCCAATTCCAGCCGGAATTGGTGCTTTCGGTTTTGCTTCTTTTCTACTTTTACCAGCATTTGCAGTCCCTGCACGGCGTAGGCATAGGCTTCGTTATCGGCGGCTTTGGTTACAAAGCGGAACAGGTAATTGGTTTCGCCGGTGTGATGGTACAAATCCAAATAAACCTGAAAGGCGCGCTCAAAATCTTTCTGGCGCAAATACATGTCGGCCAGCAAGTCGTCGATGCCCAAAAGTTGGCGGTGAGATTTGCGGTAGGTTTGCAAAACCCCGATCATTTGTGGAATAGCCGCAGTGTCACTGGTCATGGCAATAATTTGCGAACGGATGTAACCGAACTGGTTGGGAAAGTGCTGGTAATAATGCAAATAATTTTCCAGAGCGGCGGCGTAATTGAGCTGTGCCCGGTAAATGAGTGCAATTTCGCGATACAAAGAAAATTGGCGGGGTACGTTCTCAATGGCCATCTGGTAAACCCGGATGGCGCGATCGAACAAACGCAAGTCGATCAGGTTGGCGCCCAACGAGCGGTACAAATACACGTTCTTTTTGTGCTTTTCCAGTAATCGATCCCACAACTCGAAGGCTTTTTGCCGCTGACCGGCCAAAAAATAGGCGCGACCCAGTTTAATGCGGTATTCGATGTTTGTGGGGAAGCGGGTAATCAGCTTTTGGAAAAAGGCGATCATTTCGTCGTAGCGCTTCAGAGATTCGTAGCAATCCTGAATATTACGCACCAAAACAGGCGTGACTTTGCCGGAACGGTACACCTGAAGGTAAAGCTCCAATGCCTGCTCGTATTTCCCGGAACGTTTGAACAAATTGGCCATTTTCAGCTGAGACGATTGCTGCGCTACAGCCGTTCCGCCAATCGTGAAAACCAAAAAAATGAGTAACGGATTAAGCAAACTGCGCCAGAATTTCATCACAAATCGCCATTCCTTGTTTGGTTAAGCGAAAAAACGGCGCCTCGAATCGGGCGTACTGTTTTTCCAGCAAAGCGTTAATGGTTTTACGATACGCATCGAAAAAAGATCGACCGAAATGTTTTTCAAAATACTCGATATTTACTCCCTCGTACGTGCGCAATCGCAAGAAGATGTGTTCGAATTCCTCGGTTTCCGAAGTAATGGTTTCGCGGAATTCTTCCGGAAGACGTTTTTCGTTTAGCGTGCGCAAATAGCGCGACAACGAACGCACATTTCCCCAACGCTGTTTGGCCCAAAAGCTATGGGCCGATGGCCCGAAACCCAGGTAGGGAACGTGCAGCCAGTATTTGTAATTATGACGGGAATAAAACTGTGGCCCCCGGGCGTAGTTTGAAACTTCGTATGCCCGGTAACCGTGCTCTTCCAAAAAACGATTCGTAAACAGGAAAAAAGCGTATTCTTCATCCGCAGACTTTGGCTGCAGTTCGCCGCGAAGCTTGCGTTTGTAAAAAGGAGTTCTTTCCTCAAAAATCAAATTGTAGGCCGAAATGTGTTCCGGCTTTAATTCTACGGCTTTTTGCAGAGAATGCCTCCATTGCCGCATGGTTTGCCCGGGCAGGGCGTAAATCAGGTCGATGCTGATGTTCGTAAAACCGGCCTGACGAGCCGCCGTTATCGTTTGCAACGCATCCCGCACCGAATGAATGCGCTCCAGAAGCTCAAGCTCTTTTTCGTCAAAGCTTTGAATTCCGATGCTCAGGCGGTTGATACCGGCCTGCCGGTAATGGCGCAGGTAACGCTCCACCACCGTTCCGGGATTGGCCTCCAGAGTGATTTCACAGGTGTCCGACAGGGTGAAATGGCCCCGGAAGCTTTCGATAATTTCGTGAAGTTCCTCCGGGTTCAGCAACGACGGCGTACCTCCGCCAAAATAAAGGCTGTCGAAAACGGCACCTGGTCTAAGTTTATTTGCCACGAGTGTGATTTCTTGCAATAAAGCACGCAAAAAAGGACGCTTTTGCCGGAGGCTGGTTACGGAGTAAAAGTCGCAATATCCGCATTTCCGTTCGCAGAACGGAATGTGAACGTAAATACCCGGATTAAAAGAGATGTTGGCCTTTTGTTCCATCATCGAATAACGCGGCCAATGCGGCCAAAGCGTATTTTTTTGAAAATTTGCGTAATGGGCACCTGTGAATCCCAGGAAAAATAAATAATAAGGGCCTGCCCCACAATTTCGGAATGATCCACAAAACCCCACACGCGGCTATCGGAACTATTGTCCCGGTTATCGCCCATCATCCAGTATTTCCCTTTGGGAATCGTGATGGGGCCGTAGTTGTCCCGGCTACCCAGGTTGCGAAAGGTGGGGAAGAAGAAATGTCCCTCGTCACGCTGAAAGATGCGCGGATCGACAAATTTGGCGTGGGGCGGTAAAGGAAATTTTTTACCGTCTACGTACACCACTTTGTTGATGATTTCTACCGTTTGGCCGCCTACGGCAATGCAGCGTTTGATGTAATCTAACGAATGATCGCGCGGGTAGCGGAAGATGACCACATCGTAAGGTTTGGGATCGCGCAACGCCGGAAAGCGGAACCAGGGCAAGTCCACACCGATTTTTGTGTAGGGAATGCCGATCCAGTCCGGGGTACGCATGCCGTAATTGAATTTATTAACTAACAAAAAATCACCGATCAACAGGGTGTCTTCCATGGAAGAAGTAGGGATGGTGTAGGCCTGAATCAAAAATTGCCGAATGATTAAAGCGGCGATTAGCGCAGAAAACAAGCCTTCCGTTAATCCCTTAAAGCGACTCTTTTTTTTGACAACCGGTTTGCTCAAAGTGCCTCCTAAAAATCCTTAATCGTCTTTATTCATCGAGAGAACCGCCAAAAACGCCTCCTGCGGAATTTCCACTCGACCAACTTGTTTCATACGCTTTTTGCCCTCTTTTTGTTTCTCTAAGAGTTTACGTTTACGGGTAATATCGCCGCCGTAACATTTGGCGGTAACGTTTTTACGCAAGGGCTTAACCGTTTGCCGGGCAATAATTTTGCTGCCAATGGCCGCCTGAATGGCTACCACAAACAACTGGCGTGGAATCAGTTCCTTAAGATGGCGGCACAACTTCTGGCCCATTTCATAAGCTTTACTGTTGTGCACAATGGTAGAAAGGGCGTCCACAGGTTCTCCATTGATCAAAATATCCAGCTTTACCAGATCGCCCGGGCGGTAACCTTCCAGCTCGTAATCAAAAGAAGCGTAACCCCGGGAAACAGATTTTAACCGATCGTAAAAATCGAAGATTACCTCGGACAAGGGAAAGGAAAACTCCATGTCTACCCGGGTGGGATCGAGGTAGGAAGTTGACTTGAAAATGGCGCGTTTTTCCTGCGAAAGCTTCATGATGTTGCCGATGTATTCGGCCGGAGTAATGATTTGCGCGGCAATGTACGGTTCTTCGATGTGATCGATTTTGGCCGGATCGGGTAGATCGCTGGGGGTGTGAATTTCCACCATTTCGCCGTTGCGTAAATAGACGTGGTACACCACGTTCGGTACGGTATTAATGATGGCCAGATTGTATTCCCGTTCCAGACGCTCGTGCACAATTTCCATGTGCAGCAAGCCCAAAAAACCCACGCGAAAGCCAAAACCCAGGGCCTTGGATGTTTCGGGCTCGTACATCAGGGCCGAATCGTTTAAAGAAAGTTTTTCCAGTGCGTCGCGTAAATTTTCGAAATCGTCGGACACAATGGGGTAAATGCCGGCAAAAACCATGGGTTTAATTTCTTTGTAGCCGGGCAAAGGTTCGCTGGCGCCATGTTTGGTGTGCGTCACCGTATCGCCTACGTGAATGTCTTTGACATTTTTGGCGCCGGAGATCAAATAGCCCACCTCGCCGGAATGGAGTTCGTCCACGGGCTCGCGTTTCAAACGGAAAATACCGATTTCTTCGGCCTGATAGGTGCGCCCCGTGCGCATGAATTTGATGGCATCGTTTTTACGCAAAGTGCCGTTAAAAATACGAATGTAGGTAATGGCTCCGCGATAATTATCGAATAGCGAATCGAACACCAGTGCCTGCAACGGCGCGTCCGGATCGCCCGCAGGCGGTGGAATGCGTTGAACGATGGCCTCCAGCACATCGTCCACTCCCAGGCCGGTTTTGGCACTGGTCAACAAAATTTCGCTTTCGTCGCAGCCAATCAAATCGATGAGTTGCTGCTTTACCACGTCCACCTGAGCGCTGGGCAGATCAACTTTATTGATTACCGGAATAATTTGCAGATCGTTTTCAATGGCTAAATACAAATTGCTGATGGTTTGTGCTTCCACCCCCTGTGCGGCATCGACCAAAAGCAAGGCGCCTTCACAGGCGGCCAAACTGCGGGAAACTTCGTAGGTAAAATCCACATGCCCGGGAGTGTCGATTAAATTGAGGGTGTATTCCTTGCCATCCTGCGCTTTGTATTTCATGCGCACGGCATGAGATTTTATGGTGATGCCCCGCTCGCGCTCCAGATCCATGTCGTCCAATACCTGATCCTTTAGCTCTCGCTTGGAAAGGGTGTGGGTACGTTCCAGCAGACGGTCGGCCAGGGTCGATTTTCCGTGATCGATATGGGCAATGATGCCGAAATTTCGAATGTATTTTTGTTCCATTGTTCTCCAATTGACTATTTATTTAAAATCATTAAGTTACCAATTGGCACACCCAAAAGCAATACAACCTCGACGGCCGGTTTTGCCCGAACTTTTTAAATGATTCGCTGTTAAATTTAACTTATCGTTCGCGCTTATTGCGAAAACAACGAAATATTTGTAAGTTCACACTTTTTGGTGTAAGTGAAAAAATTCAGGTAATGTTCGGATTAAACACGGATTAGGTGAAAATTGACGTTAGAAGAAAAAATTCAAGCCATAAAACAAAATCCTTCCGTACCGCGCCACATTGGCATTATTATGGATGGCAACGGACGATGGGCAAAGAAGCAAGGGCTGCCCCGCGTGGCCGGACATAATGAGGGTGTGAAATCGGTGGAAGAGGTTATCGAAGGATGCATCGACATCGGTGTGGAATATTTGACCATTTACACCTTTTCCGAAGAAAACTGGCGGCGACCCAGCTGGGAAGTGGCTTCGCTCATGCAACTGCTGGTGACAACGATTAACCGTAAAATTAAAAAACTCATGGAGCAAAATGTGCGGGTGCAAACCATCGGTAACCTGCAAAAGTTGCCGGAATATGCCCGCAACGCCATGCTTAAAGGCATGGAGCGCACACGGGAAAATACCGGACTTACCCTGAATGTGGCTTTAAGTTACGGGGGACGCCAGGAATTGGTGGATGCCTTCCGCAAGATGGCCGAACAGATTGCACAGGGCGAATTAAAACCGGAACAAATCGACGAATACGCGATTGCCCGCCACCTTTACACGGCCGAACAACCCGATCCCGATTTAATCATTCGTACCGGCGGCGAACACCGCATCAGCAATTTTTTGTTGTGGCAATTGGCCTACGCCGAAATTTATTTTACCGACATCCCCTGGCCCGAATTTCGAAAAGAGCCCTTCCTTGACGCCGTGCGCGATTATTTGCAGCGTGAACGTCGCTTTGGCATGATTAGCGAACAGGTCAAGAATAAATCGCTCGTTTAATTTGAACCGATTTTGCAAGCACAATGGATGCTACTTACCACCGAACCATTCATGAAATTTACGCGCTTCAGGAATTTGCCATTAAATTGGGGCTGGAGAATATTACCGCACTCTGTCAGATTTTGGGCCAGCCTCACAAGCGCTACCCGATAATTCATCTGGCCGGGACCAATGGCAAAGGCTCCACAGCCTTTTTTTTGGCTACCTTCTTGCAGGCCCACGGCCTAAAGGCCGGCTTGTTTACCAGTCCCCATTTGCGCGATTATCGCGAGCGCATTCGTGTGAACGATCAATGGATCGAGCCCGAATTTGTCGTACAATTTTGGCAAAGCCACAAAAACGACATCCTGCGCCGTAAAGCTACGTTTTTCGACACGACGACGGCTATGGGGTTTGCCTATTTTGCCCGCAAGGAAGTAGACGTGGCCGTAATTGAAACCGGCCTGGGAGGGCGGCTGGATTCCACAAATATCGTGCAGCCTCGGGAGGTGGTTCTGACGCCGATCGATTTCGATCATCAAAAACAGTTGGGCAACACACTAAGCTCCATTGCGCGGGAGAAAGCGGGTATCATTAAAAAGGGCGCACCGATTTTTTGTGCGCCACAGCCGGAAGAAGCCTTGCAGGTTTTTTTGCGGGCCGCTGCGGGAAATCCTTTCCATTATTTGCCGCACGCGGCAGAAATTTCTCTGCACAAAGAATCCCTGGATGAAATGACATTTGAAGTCGTCTTCAGGGAAAATCACGAAAAACACGTGTTTGTCAGCAAACAGGTCGGGGATTTTCAGGCGTGGAACATGACCCTGGCCATGCTTGCCGCTCGCCATTTTTTGCAGCAGCAGGGAATTGCCTGGAACCAAAAGAAGGTCGCAGAAGTTTTACAGAGCAAAATATGGCCCGCCCGATTGCAAACCATTCGTCGGGAGCCACGTATTATCTTCGATGTGAGCCATAATTTGCAGGGAATTCGACGCACGTTACGTTTTGTGCAACGCGTGGCCCCCGAAAAACAAATCATCCTCTTGCTGGGCTTAATCGAAACCAAAGACTACGGGGCCATTGTTTCGTATTTAAAGGAAAAAAATCTAAATATCTGGGTGACGGAGCCGAATATCTCCAAAAAGCTTCCGGCTACCGTGTTAGAAAACGAGTTTCGTCGTCAGGGGGTGGCCGCACGCTGCGTAGAAAAACCCCGGATTGCTTTGCAACAAATCGCAGAAAAACAGAAGTCTTCGGAACTATTAATTGTACTTGGGAGTCACTATCTGATCGGTGATTTGTTAAATGACGCATCATTAATGCGTGCTTTGAAAAAATAGCAGGGTGAAACGGATTCATCCCTCCAAATTTGATTTGACATGACATACGAATGCCTTTATATTTGGGGTTGCGTAAGTATCTTAAAAAATCCGTTTCAATCATACCTGATTGTCAAACACGTACTTTAAAAAATTCCGGTAAACGAAAAGATAAATGAACAAAGCAAAACATATACAACGAGGTTCCTATGTTAGATATTGAAGAACTCAAAAAGAAAAAAATTGCCGAATTAACGCAAATTGCGCAAGAAATGAATATTACAGGTATTTCGGGCTTAAAAAAATCCGAATTGATTTATCGTATTTTGGAAGAGCAAACCGCTCAGGAAGGATTGATCTTTTCCAAAGGAGTTCTGGAAATTTTACCCGATGGGTATGGTTTCTTACGTTCGCAAGATTACAGCTACCTGCCCGGCCCGGATGATATTTACGTTTCTCCGTCTCAAATCAAACGGTTTGGGCTGCGTACAGGGGATACCGTAACCGGGCAAATCCGTCCGCCGAAAGACAACGAACGCTTTTTTGCATTGTTGCGCGTGGAAGCGGTAAATGACGAAGCACCGGAAAAAGCCCGGCAACGCGATTTGTTCGAAAACCTGACCCCGCTTTACCCTATGGAGCGTATTAATTTGGAGACGTCGGGTAAAGATTACTCTATGCGTATTATGAACCTGCTCACGCCCATCGGGAAAGGCCAGCGTGGTTTGATTGTAGCCCAACCCCGTACCGGTAAGACAATTCTTTTGCAGAAAATTGCCAATGCCATCACCAAAAATCATCCTGAAGTTACATTAATGGTTTTGCTCATCGACGAGCGTCCGGAAGAAGTGACCGACATGGAACGTTCCGTGGATGCCGAGGTCATTAGTTCCACGTTTGACGAACCGGCCGAACGCCACGTGCAGGTGGCCGATATGGTTCTGGAAAAAGCCAAACGTTTGGTCGAATACAAACGGGATGTGGTGATTTTGTTAGATAGTATTACCCGTTTGGCGCGCGCCCACAACACGGTGGTGCCGCACAGCGGTAAAATCCTTTCCGGTGGTATCGATTCCGGCGCATTACAAAAACCCAAACGCTTTTTCGGTTCGGCGCGTAATGTGGAAGAAGGGGGCAGCTTAACCATCATTGCTACGGCCCTAATCGACACGGGTTCGCGCATGGACGAGGTTATTTTCGAAGAATTTAAAGGAACCGGTAACATGGAACTGGTGCTCGATCGCCGTTTGACCGACCGCCGCATCTTCCCCTCGATCGACATCAACCGTTCTGGTACGCGGAAAGAGGAATTGCTGCTTTCGCGTGAAGAATTGGCCCGTGTCTGGATTTTGCGCAAGTTACTCAACGAGATGAATCCGATCGAAGCGATGGAGTTTTTGCTGGAAAAAATGTCCGAGACCAAGAACAACCGCGAATTTCTGCGCAATATGAATTCGTAGAGTCACAAAATTTCTTTGCAATTGCCAGAAATTTAATTTAAATTACGTGACTCTAAAATAATCACTAAGGAGGTTCATTGTGAAAAAGGGTATTCATCCTGAATATAAACTTGGTACGGTGACCTGCGCTTGTGGGAACACATTCCAAACCCGTTCGACCGTGGGCGATTTGAAAGTTGAAATTTGTTCCGCCTGCCACCCGTTTTTTACCGGTAAACAGAAACTGGTGGACTCTGCAGGTCGCGTTGAAAAGTTCATGAGAAAATACAATTTAAAATAACGTCGCATACGAAATTCTCAAGAAAAAACGGAATGAGTGGGTTCACCCTGTCATTCCGTTTTTTTATTTGAAGGGAGACCGATACATTCATGCCTGAAAAATTCGAAGAAAAAATTATGCCGGTGGGCGGCCAGGCCGTTATTGAAGGCGTGATGATGCGTTCGCCGAAACGCATTGCCACCGCTATTCGCCGCGCCAATGGAAAAATTGAAGTTCGCGTGGACGAATTCGAATCGCTTGTCCAGAAGCACCCCTGGCTCAATGTGCCCATCGTGCGCGGGGCCATCACGCTAATTGAGGTGATGATTCAGGGCATTAAAACCTTGCAATGGTCGGCCGACAAGGCCATTGAAGATGCGGAAGCCGAGGAAGAAGCTAAGGGCAAAAAGAAGAAAAAGAAAAACAAGAAAAAAGGCATGTCCACGGCCGGTGCGGTTTTTTCCATGACCACGGCGTTGCTGGTAGGCGTTGCTTTTTTTTACGTCCTTCCTCTGTATTTGACCACCGCCCTGTTTAATGTGGAGCGCCAGGCGCTTACCTTTAATTTGTTTGCAGGCATCATTCGTATTATCTTTTTTGTGCTGTACATCTGGGGCATTTCGTTCATGAAAGATGTGCGCCGTTTGTTTGAATATCACGGCGCCGAACACAAAACGGTATTCGGGTTCGAAGACAGAGTGGTGCTGTCACCGGAAAACCTGAAGCCGTACACAACATTTCATCCCCGTTGCGGTACCAGCTTTTTAGCGATTGTGATGGTTATTAGTTTGTTGTTTTTTGCGGTGGTCGATACCGTAATCATTCTTTTGACCGGGCACATTTCACTGCCCATCCGTCTGGCGGTGCACCTACCGCTTATTCCGGTGGTGGGCGGATTAAGCTACGAAGCGTTAAAGGCATCGGCCAAAAATCTGAACAACCCTCTGGTTAAAATAGGCATCGCGCCGGGGTTGTGGCTGCAACGCATCACGACCAAAGAACCCGACGCCCGACAACTGGAAGTAGCCATCGTGGCTTTGAAGACGGCCTTAGGCGAAGAATTTTCCAATGAGCTGGCCGGCGAGCCGGTGGTCGAATCGCCTGTGGAAGCGGTTTCAGCATAGGAGAGTGTAATTCATGAAAGAAAAAATTCTTAAACTGCAAGAACGCCTGGAAGAATTGAACAAAGAACTTTCGGATCCGAATGTGTTTAACGATCAGAAACGCTACCGGGAATTATCGCGCGAGCACAATGAGCTGAACAAAATTCTGGAAGTGGGTACACCCTATTTAAAAGCTTTGCAATCGCTGGAGGAAAACAAAGAGATCATCAAAGAAGATTCCGATCCGGACCTGGTGGCATTGGCCAAAGAAGAGAATCAGGAGTTGGAAAAAACGGTGGAAGAACTGGCCGAAAAGCTGAAGCTGCTGCTCATTCCCAAACATCCGGATGACCACAAAAACGCCATCATGGAAATTCGGGCCGGAACCGGCGGAGACGAAGCGGCAATTTTTGCCGGTGATTTGTACCGCATGTACACCCGTTATTGCGAAGATCACGGATTTAAAATAGAGGTGATGAGTTCCACGCCTTCGGAGCGGGGCGGGTTCAAAGAAATTATTTTTCTGGTTGACGGGCCGGACGCTTACGGCACTTTAAAATACGAGAGCGGTGTGCATCGCGTGCAACGGGTGCCGGAAACGGAAACACAGGGACGCATTCACACCTCGGCGGCCTCGGTGGTTGTGCTGCCCGAGGCGGAAGAGGTGGACATCGAAATTGATCCCAATGAATTGCGCATCGATGTGTTTCGTTCCAGCGGGCCGGGGGGGCAAAGTGTGAACACGACCGATTCGGCCGTGCGCATTACCCACCTGCCAACCGGCATTGTGGTAACCTGCCAGGATGAAAAATCTCAACACAAAAACAAGGCCAAGGCGCTCAAAGTGTTGCGTACGCGCTTGCTGGACATTGCGCAGCAAGAGCAGCGTTCCGCCATTGACGCCCAGCGAAAATCGATGGTGGGTAGCGGTGACCGTAGCGCCAAAATTCGCACCTACAATTTCCCGCAGGGGCGGGTAACCGACCACCGCATCGGGCTTACCCTTTACAAGTTAGACCGCATCATGGAAGGCGATCTGGACGAATTGATCGAAGCGTTGCGCATTGCCGAGCGCAACGAACAGTTGGAAGCGGAGTTTAAGTAATAAGGCTGCGCGAAAAATCACGCGGCCTTTTTGCAAATGTCTCCTTTACGCCTTAAACGTGCGAACAAAACTTTCAATAAACGAATCATTCCTTGATTAAACGCTTCCCCAAATTTTTGCAGACAAAAAATCAATCATGCCGCGCTTGACGCCCGGCAAAAAATCGTGCACGATCATTTGCGATTGGGCCGGTTCGTAACAGCCCGGTTCACCGTGGCTATATCCGATGCCGCTTTGTTTGAAGCCCCAGGAGGTTCCCGCCAGTCCGTGGCTCCTCACGGATCGTTTGGCTGCCACGCCCGCTTCGATTTGCCGGGAAAAATCTGTTGCAGGAAGGGGAATATCTCAATTTAGCACGCATTCATTAAATTTTGTACATTCCTGCGAGACAAAAAGGAGATGTGCGATGAAATACTTCCGACGAGTGTTCGCTTTATGGATTGTTCTGGCGGTTGCCTGGAATTTTTCGTGTAGCAAGCAAGAAAAAGCGACTGCCGGGCTTTCTCCGAATGAACATTTGGTAATGGCCACTTTGTACACGCAAACCGCGGCGGAAAGCCGGGCGTTGTGTTATCAGGCGTTTCAACTGGCCCGTTTACGTTTGGACGAGGCCTTAAAACAGAAAAGCGCCAAAACGCCGGCCATTGTTACGGACATTGACGAGACGCTTCTGGACAACAGTCCGTACGAAGCCTATTGCATTTTAAGCGGCAAGTCTTACCCGACCCGATGGAAAGAGTGGGTGCATTTGGCCAAAGCCAAACCCGTGCCCGGCGCACGGGAATTTTTAACCTATGCCGACCAGAAAGGCGTGGACATTTTTTACATTTCTAACCGCAAACAGGCGCTATTGCAAAGTACGATGAAAAATTTGAAAGAGGCGGGATTCCCGCAAGTGCGTGAGGCCCATATTCTGCTGCGCACCACCACATCGAGCAAAGAAACGCGGCGCCAAGCCGTTGCCGCTACGCACGAGATTCTGCTGCTGCTGGGCGATAATTTGAACGATTTTGCGCAGGTTTTTGAACACAAATCCGTCGATCGGCGGTTTGCGCTTGCCGACAGCCTCCGCCAACTGTTTGGGCGAAAATTCATCGTGTTGCCCAATCCCATGTACGGAGAGTGGGAAGGCGCGCTTTACGATTATCATTGGCGCATGAGCGCCCGGCAGAAAAACGAAGCGCGTAAAAAGGCGCTCAAGGGATTTTGACGGCGATGGGTGATGAAGGGCAAAGCATCCGAAAAAAAGCACGGGTACAGAAGCGTATTACTGCCAGCAGAGATGAATGGCTTTTGTTCAAAGTGCTTTTTGTGATTTTGCTGTTGCTTAATGTGTTGAATTGGCTGGCGCCTGTGCTGAGTGCCAGCCGCAGTTTGTTGTTGCAAGAAGCTGGCGCCGGAATCTATTTTTTGCTCGATCCCATTTGCCACCAGTTGCCCGATCGCTGCTTGCGCATTGAGCACATTCCCATGGCCTTGTGTGTGCGATGCACGTTCATTTACCTCGGCGCCTTTTTGGGACTGATCGTATTGTTCTGGCAAAAACACCTTCGTCTAAAAACTGCATTGGCGGTGGGGGTGGGCATTTTTGTTGGGGGCGAAATTTTGCTGGAGAAATTCGGGATGTATTCTAACTGGCCGATTTTGCGAGGCGTAAGCGGATTTTTGAGCGGCCTTGTAGTTGTCCTTTATTTTGGCCGGTTCACCGCACGTAAAAGTAACGAAAAAAATAATATGCGCTGAAAGCTGAAAACAGAGAGGAAACCATGCAAAAACAGGGATACATGCGTGCCATTGCCATTGGGGGACTGGTGGCGGCCTTAACGGACAGTTTGCCGCTGTTGAATTTGCTTAATTGCCTGTGCTGCCTGGGAATTGCCTCGGGCGGCATGGTTACATTGTGGTTGTTGCGCCGCCAATTCCCGGAAAAAGAATATTTTACCACGCCAGAAGTTATTCATCTGGGGCTGATGACCGGACTGGTCGGAGCCTTTATTTCGTTTGCGTTGCAGTACATCGTCTTTTTGATGTACGGAAACTGGCAGGTGCAATGGCTATTGCAGGCAATGGACAACATGGACGAGATGCCGCCGGTTTGGGAACGCCTGTACGAAGAATTGCAGAAACCGGAATATCAGGGATTTGCAGGATTGGCCATTTTGATTCGTAACTTGATTATTTATCCGGTTTTTACCTTTTTGGGCGCCCTGCTGGCCAGCAGGTTCTTTTTGCGCAAAGGGAAATCTTCCGGAAACGAGCCCGCTCCGTAAGGCCCTAAGACGGAGAAACGTTTACGTGCAATTTACGGTAGCGATTGAGTGCGGCGGCAATTTCGAAACGGCGCGGCAAGGCAAAATTACCGGGATGCTCTTCGCCCCGGCGAAAAGGGTTTAATTGCTCCAAACCGCCCCTGATCAGAAAATTTTCCAGAGCATTTAAAAGCTGCGAAAGCGTCGTACCTTCATCCATCAAATGCCGGGCCAGATAGTGCAAGGCGTAGCCAATGGCTCTGGTTTGGCTCACATCAACCAATTGCTCCACGGCGTGCAAATCGATGGTTTGCAGCCCAAACTGGATGGTGCTGAGACCTTTGGCCTCTATTTTTACTTCTTTCTTTCCCCGGGAAGCGTCAAAGCTCTGGCGTAACGGCTTGCGCGGTGTGATGGCCTGCCAGTCAAATTCTCTCTCAAACCGGCGTTCCGTTTTAAAAGTTTGTGCGATGGCTTTGGCTTCTTCCGTAACAAGGTAAGGAAGATATTCCTTCATCATGATGATCGTATCGGCTACGTCAAAATAATCGCCACTGCCGCCCATGACCAGAATCGTGGACGTCCCGAAACGTTCGTACATTTCACGAATACGATCGATGAAGGGGGTAATGGGTTCGGAATCTTTATGCACCAGCGCTTGCATGCGCGCGTCACGAATCATGAAATTGGTGGCTGAGGTGTCTTCATCTACCAAAAGCAACTGCGATCCGGCTTCCATCGCTTCCAGGATGTTGGCCGCCTGACTGGTACTGCCCGAGGCGTCTTCGGTGCTAAAACGGGCCGCATCTTTCCCGCCGGGCAAATGATTGATGAAGGGACGAATGTCCACCTTTTCCACGCGACGCCCGTCTTCGGCACGAATTTTAACCGCATCCGCGCGGGTGATGACGTATTCGCGCCCGTCTCCCGGAATGTGGGGATAAACGCCCAGTTCCAGGGCATTCAACAGAGTTGACTTCCCATGAAAGCCTCCGCCGACAATCAAAGTAATCCCTTCGGGAATGCCCATGCCACTGATGGTAGAGCTGCCGTTCAGAGGGTGGGGCAAAGTTAATGTAACGCGCAGTTCCTGTGGGCTGCGAAAGGGCACCGCTGCTTCGGAAGAGAGGGGCCGTGGCGAAACACCGCTTTCCCGGGGCAAAACGGAACGATCGGCCACAAAAGCCACCAGCCTTTTTGCGCTTAATTGCGCCTGCAAGGCGTAATAGTTTTCCACGTATTCGGCAAAACGCCGGGCTGCCTGCTGATCCACCTTTTCCCATTGGAGAGATTGTTCCGCAATGCGGGGCAATTCCTCGAAAAACATGGCAAGGGCTTCCCGCCCCAGAATGGTGCGTCCCCGTGCCGGAAGCCCTATTTCCAGACGCGCCTCTAAAAAGTCGTCGGTAATTTTCAAAGCCGTCCGCGGTAAAATTTCCTGCCCACCGGCATCGATGGAAATAAGACCGCTTTTGCCGGTTCCGCGCTGCAGGCGGGCCAGACGACGGATGTTCTTACGGATTTCACGGGCCAGAAAATCTTCAAGCCCCAGGCGGCGATGAGCGTGAGCGAAAAGTGCCGGGGGCAAACGGTGTACCGCCGAAGAAAGCCGCAGGCGTATTTTGCTGGGCGCGGCAAACGGATCGCCCTGAACGTGATCGATGTAAAGGGTGAAAAACGAAAAGGCATAGGCGCCGCGAATGTCTTTGTAGGCCTTGTAGCCTTTGTTATCGATGCGCCGGAGCAACGTTTGCAAATCGTTTGCGGTTTTCATGTTCATTCCGTTTTTTATTCGGTTTTCGGGGTTAATTTGTTCTTAAAAAAAGGCGTACCTTCCAATTTTCGGATTAAGAACATTTCGATGAGAAGCATCAAAAGGGCCAGGGCCAAAAAATAGGGCCAAAGTTCCAGACCCAGTCGTTCTTTTTTGAGATTTTGCACCGAAATGTCTTCGGGCTTTAAAATTACGGCATCTTTGCGGATTTTTTGCAGGGGAACCAGAGGCTCTGCCCATTCGTCGGATGAAAGATTCATGGCAAACAGAAAAGCCGGTTGGTCGTTTTTGAGAATGGTGTAAATTCCCGGATCGGTCAGGCCTTCAAACGTAAAACGCAGGCCGCGTGGGGTTTGCCGCGGAACGACGGTCAGCGATTCGCCATTGGGTTCTTTCAATCGGTAATGGGCGCTTAATTGGGCTTCGCTTAAATAGAGCGTAACCGTTTTACCGACAACAAAATTCGTGGCACTTGGCTTTTGATTGGCAGCCAGGCTGAAAATTTGGTGCAACAACGGGAGAAAGAGTCCGTTCAAAGGGAAATTTCCCCACCGGCCGGAAAAATTTCCGGCAAACAGCCACAATTGCCCTCGCTTCTCGGAGCTTTGTCGGCATAAAAAGGGATCGCCTTCCCCTACCGAAAGCAAAGTGTGCGGACAGGAACGCAGACGAAAATATTGAAACACTTTGGGCCATTCGATTTTGGTTTGCTTGCTTGTAAAAATGTCGGTCAAAAGTCGGGAGCCTTCCGCCGTCGTTTTCAGGCTAAAAAAACGGGGTGGAGCTGCCTTCACTAAATCGATGAAAAGCTTTTTGCCGAGCAAAAAGTCGGTTAAACGATTGTATTCGGCCGGCGATAGGCTTGTCCCGGGAATGAGCACCAGGCTTTTTCCTGCATCCAAAAATTGTTTCAGATGTACCAGAAAGGCCTGCGTAATTTGTGGCGGGTCATTTAAAATCAATGTCTGGTAATTGGGCAAAACCTCTCCGTACCAATGCGCGTAGTCGGTTTGCCTGATGGCAAGATTGGTTTGATCCGAAAGAGTCGAAAGCGCTTCCTTAAGCTCCAGAGGTGTATTGTTCTGAACGTACAAAACGGAAATCTTTTCGGGAATAAACAGGGAGAGAAAATATTGGTTGTCCGGGAGCAAATCATCGTCTTCGGTTTCGAGCTTTAGTGCGTAAAACCCGGGATGCCGGGGAACAAACCGCAGGGTGGCTTCTCGTTTGCTCTGGGCCGGAAGCTCGATGTGGGTCATAGCCAAACGCGACGAGGCCGCAAATAAATTTATGATGGCCTGCTTTGGGGCCTGCGCCTGATTGAGCACCCGGCAGGAAACTTGTACGGGCTTTTGCGGTTCGAACAGGCGGCTTTGCACAAAAGCGGTATCGAGACAAAGGTTGTTAAAATCGGTTCCGGCCAATGGAACCAGGTAAAAACGAACGGGCAATTTCCGTAAAACCCGTAAGGCCGAATCACCCAGGGCCTGCCGGCTTATTTGATTGTCGGTCAAAAAATAGAGCTCGCGGTTGTAATTGGGGAACTGTCCGAAAATACGGGCCGCCCTGAGAATAACGGCCTGAAAGGCGGGAGAAAGATTGCTCGCGTGCCAGCGCGTAAAGTCGGGGCGGTTTTGCGGAGAAAATTCGGCTTCTTGCACTCCGTGCAGCCCTTTGGGCGTAAGCACAACCACATGATCTTTGGGGTCAAAGGTTTTGAGAATGGTGGCCAAAACCTGCCTGGCTTTGTCGTAAGAAGACTGCAAGCCGACAAGCCGCTGCATGCTGTAAGAATTATCGATTACGATTACGGCCGTGGTTCGCGTACCTCCGGAGTACCCCAGCAAGTTTTTAAGGGTAGGACGCGAAAATGCCAGAACCAAAAAAATAATGAAAAGCATTCGAATTAAAATGATGAGAAACTGATACAACTTAATGTGGCGCAGGCGTTTGTTTTGCAATTCCTTTAAAAAGCGCAGCGAGCTAAAAGGGATGATTTTTTGTTTTTGACGGCTCAGCAAATGGAGCAGCAGCGGAATGAGCGCCGCAGCCAAAAAGGGCAGGACAAAACTGTTGATGAAATTTAACATTCGTTTTTCCGAGCTTCGTTAATCGTCAGGAAATTGCAAGCGATCGCTTAATCCGAATTCGGTTAAGCGGTGCGTCAGATGCCGAAATTACCATTTTCTGTGAAAATTTACAACTTCGCCGCATTAAAAAGTTGAAAAATATCCTTCGATCGCTTACACTAAAAACAAACGATCGGCAAACCGAAGGCACGTTTCCATGCAAAACAAAGAAAAAGCCAGTGAAGTAGCGCCCTATTCTGCCCTTGCCACTTATTATGATCAGGTAATGGAACACGTTAATTACCATCAGTGGGCCAATTACATCAAAATACTTTTCCGATACAGCCGGCGCAGTGTTCGACGCGTGGCAGACATTTCTTGCGGAACCGGGAGTTTGCTGCGCTATTTGGGAGGCCTGATGCGCAAAGCTTACGGATTTGACCTTTCTCCGGCCATGTTAAAAGTGGCTAAAAACAAATTGCTCCATCCTCGCCTGGCCTGTGCCAGCTTCCTTCACCTGCCTCTCAAGCCGCTTTCTATGGATTGCCTGCTTTCTTTGTACGATTCGGTGAATTATTTGCAAAACGAACAAGAAGTGGCTTTGTTTTTGCAAGAAACCCATCGGGCAATTAAGCCGGGCGGACTCCTGATTTTTGACGTGGTAACGCCCTACCTGTGCCGTACGGCATTTAAACATTACGAAGAAGACGGGTTGCTGGATGAGGACAATCGCTACCGCAGAACAAGCTTTTTTCAGGAAAATACATTCACTCAGGTGAACCAATTCGAAATTTGGATTAACGGACACCATTATTTTGAGGAACACCGCCAAAAAATCTTCGAAATAGAACAATGGGCACAAATGATCGGCAAAAGTCGGTTTAAATTGCTTCATATTTTTAGTAACTTTAGTTTGAACCCGGCACACGATCGTTCGGAACGGGCTCATTTTGTTTTGCTGAAAGAAAGTCCGTAAGAGAAAGTGCCGGAATAACGCCCGAACCATAAAAAATTCCGGCGTCAAACTTCAGGGACCAATGTCGCACAACCCGTTTGGGGAAACACCATGATGCTTTACGTGAGCATTTTTGTTTTTTTGTTGTTAGCGGTCGGATTTGCCTTCCTTTATTTGCGCTATCGCGAAAAAATGCGTCGGGAACTTTTTTTGGTGATTTTGAATTTGGCGCGGGAAGAGATGTCGGCAGAATTGGAACGCACCAGCCTCGACGCCGTGCAACAGCGCTACGAGGCATTAAAAGAAACGCTGGAAGAACTGTACCGTACGGCGCGTAAAGATCATGAATTTGCCCTGTGCAAAAAGTTTGAGAAAGAATTGGGCAAATGGCGCGTTCGAAAAATACAGGAAATTTACAACCAGCGCTTGAACATTTTGCTGGACAAAATCAAAAAGGAACCCAATCATCGCAAACGGCTGAATTTGCTCTATCAGGCGCGGGACCTGATCAAAGAAGGCGTGCTGGACACCGAACGTCTAAATAAAGTGGAAAACTGGATCGTTCATGCGCATATTAAAGACGTGCGCAATCGGGAACAGGGGCTTTCGCCGGAGATGAAATACAAACTTTACGAAGAGGTGATCACGGAAATTTTGAACAGCGGCATTAGCGACGAATTGCTGGAAAATGCGGCTGATTTTAGGGAACTGATTACCGATTTCGAAATTTTGGAAAAACGTTTGAAAAGAACACGGAAAAGCACATGATTGAATTTTACAATGTAAGCTTACGCTCCGAGCACAAACAAATTCTGGACAATGTCTCGTTTCGATTGTTCAAGGGAGAATTTGCCTATCTGGTAGGACCCAGCGGGGCGGGTAAGTCCACCATTCTCAAACTGATTTACATGGATCTTTTTCCCGATCAGGGCATGGTTGTGGTAAATAATTATTCTTCCGCCAAGATCAAGCGCAACGAAATTCCCTTTCTGCGGCGCGAACTGGGCGTGGTTTTTCAGGACTTCCAATTGCTGAACGATCGGAATGTGTACGAGAACGTGGCCTTTGCCTTGCGGGCAACCGGGGTTAAAAACAAAGAAATCAAGCAACGGGTTGTGCGTGTGTTGAACGAGGTGCACATTGCCAAACAACGCTTTCAGCTTCCCGACGAGATTTCCGGAGGAGAAAAGCAACGGGTAGCCATTGCCCGGGCCATCGTGAACGATCCGTTTATTGTTCTGGCCGATGAGCCCACCGGAAATTTGGATGCCAAAACGTCACGGCAAATCATGGATATTTTCGAGCGCATCAATCAAAAGGGTACGGCCATTCTTATGGCCACGCACGATCAGGCTTTGATTAAAGAATATCCGCACAGAGTAATTTACATTGAACAAGGAAAGATAATCAGCGAATGAGTTTGGGTTTTAGTATTAAGGAAGGAATTAAAGGCTTTGGCCGGGCACGCATGGCCAGTTTTATCACGGTAACTTCCGTGGCACTGGCTCTGATGATGATCGGGCTTTTTCTCGTTTTGGCTCTGAACATCGATCATTGGGTCGAACAAAAGCGGAAGAATCTGGAAATCGAAGTGTTCTTCGAACAATCCCTTCCCGAGACGAAGGCGCAGGCCTTAACCCGTCAAATCGGGCAATGGCCGGGAGTACGTGCCGTACGGTTTGTTTCGCGTCAGCAGGCGGCCGCACGTTTCAAAAAAGAATTCGGACGCGATGTGACGGAAGTTTTGGGAACAAATCCGCTTCCGGCGTCGTGTATTATTAAACTAAAACCGGCCTACCAGAATGCGGCTTCCATTCGTGAATTGAGCGAAAAAATCAAAAAGTTAAACGGGGTTACGGATGTGATTTACGGTCAGGAGCTTTTGAATTTAATCGATCGCTACGTTACCCTGATTTACCTGATTATTGGCGGGCTGGGGCTGGTGCTGTTGATTGTGGCAATCGTTCTAGTGCACAACTCCATCCGTCTTATTATTTACGCGCGGCGGGAAATTATTGAGATCATGAAACTGGTGGGAGCGACGCGCGCGTTTATTCGCCGTCCGTTTCTGGTGGAGGGATTGCTGTACGGTCTAATCGGCGGTACCATTGCCGACCTGGTAATTTGGGGCGTGATGCGTGTTTCGAAAACCTGGATTTTCTCCGGGCTCATCGATCGTATTGAAGTTTACGCAATTATTTTGATCGTAGGAATTCTAATCGGCTTGTTCTCCAGCGAAATAAGCGTTAACAAGCATTTAAATCGTTTGATTTAACCGCGCCCCTTGGGGATGGATGGGGAAAAAACGGGTGTAACTTTCCACCGAAAGATTACTCTAACTGTATGATAGTTAAGCCATTTAGAGCGATTTTTCCGATTAAGTTCGGAAAAAGAGCGACAAAGGTGGCATTAAATGAAGAAAAAAATTAAATTCGGCAACTAAATTTGCTGTGGGAAAAATGGTGCCTTTAACAAAACGCGAACAGAGCATATTGCGCACGGTGATTAAGGAATTTATTGATACGGCTGCACCCGTTGGGTCGGCGCAGGTGGCGCAAAAAAGTTCCTTGGGCCTAAAGCCGGCGTCCATCCGTCGCATTCTGGGAAGCCTTGAGGACAAGGGCTACTTAACCCAGCCGCACACTTCGGCCGGGCGCATTCCTACGCCCAAAGGCTATCGGGTGTACGTGGACGAGCTTCTCAAAAAGAGCCGGCTTACCCCTCGCCAGGAAAAGCTGGTGGACATGGCCATTGAGGCGTACGATGGGGATGTGCAGTTGTTCATGAGCAAAGTGGCCACGGCTCTGGCGGACATTTCGCACCAGATCGGTATTATTGTTACGCCCAAATTTTACGAAGCGATTCTGGAACGCATTCACCTTTTGCTGGTTTCTTCGAACCGGGTTATGGTTATTTTGACGGTAAAAGATCAGCAGGTGCGAACGGTGCTGGTGGAGGTGAAGCACAAAATCGAAAAAGAAGACTTGAGAATTTTAGAGCGTAAATTAAACCAACGCTTTTGCGGGAAGTCGCTTCGGGAAATCAAAAATACATTTTCCAACATCATGGCCGATATGCAGTCGGAAAAAACCGGATTGGTTCGACTGTTTTCGGAAACAGCCGACCGTATTTTCGATTTTTCGCGCTACGAGAACTATTGGCTGCACGGTACCAATAATATTATCCATCAACCGGAATTTACCGATGTGCATCGTGTTTCCGGATTAATCGAAGTGCTGGAAGACCGGGACTATTTGTTCCAATTCATGGAAAAGCGGGAACGCCCGCCCGGCATTAAAATTACCATCGGTAACGAAAACGAGACGGAAAAAATGAGCGAATGTGCGGTTATTACCTCTACCTATCGCTTGGGTGATATTTTGGGAGTGGTAGGGGTAATTGGCCCCATGCGCATGCGTTACCAGCGGGTGATTCCGGTGGTGGAATATATGGCAGCCGCCATTACGCGCAAATTGAGTGTTGCCTGATAAAAACCGTTTGGGCGGTTTTGCGATTACTTCGGAACAATTTTTAAGTTTCATCTCTTAAATTGCAAAAAACGAACCGAATCGGAACAAAATATTTTGCTTTGGCAAACAGCGATATTTTTAAGGAGAATTAAACGATGAGTGATAAAGAAAAAAATACAAAGGAAGAACACGTGCAAGAAGAAAAAAAGACAAATAAAAAATCTTCGGGTTCCAAATACGCCAAAAAAATTCAGGAACTGGAAGAGAAAATCAAACAATTAGAAGAAGAAAACAGGGCGTTAAAAGAACAGAATTTGCGCCGAATTGCGGAATTCGAAAATTTTAAGCGTCGTAAAGAAAAAGAATTTCTGGAAATTTTACAGAATGCCAACGAAGAGCTAATCATCGAGTTGTTGCCGGTGGTTGATGATTTTGAACGGTTCCTGCTCCATGCTAATGATGAAAACCAGAATGTCGAATCTTTAAAGCAGGGGATGGAACTTATTTACAAAAAACTGATGCAGGTTCTGGAGAAACAGGGCCTTAAGCCTATTGAATCGATTGGCGAAGAATTTGACGCGGAAAAGCACCAGGCCTTAATGCAAATCGATTCGGATGAACACGAAAGTGGCAAAGTGGTAAATGAACATCTAAAAGGGTACACACTAAACGGAAAAGTGATCAGGCACTCGCAGGTGCTTGTGGCGAAATAGGAGAATCATGGCTCAAAAAAGAGATTTTTACGAGGTTTTAGGCGTTAGCCGCACGGCGACGGTTGAGGAAATTAAAAAGGCCTACCGCAAATTAGCCGTTAAATATCATCCCGATAAGAATCCGGGAGATAAAGAAGCGGAGGAGAAATTCAAAGAAATTGCCGAAGCCTATGCCATTTTAAGCGATCCGGAGAAGCGGCGCCGCTACGACCAGTTTGGCCATGCCGGAACCCAGGGGGCTGCCGGAGGGTACGGATTTGATTTCAACGACTTTGATTTGGCCGATGCCCTGCGCCAGTTTATGGAAGAGGGGTTCGGTTTTGGCTTTGGCGATATCTTCGGTGGGGGAAGCCGGCGTTCGCAAAGACGCCGCGCAAACCGCAAGGGCAGCGATTTACAAATTAAGCTGAAGCTAACTCTGGAAGAAATTGCTACCGGAGTTACCAAAAAAATTAAGGTCAGGAAAAAGGTGCCGTGTCCGGAATGCAACGGCACCGGTTCGGCTAAGTACAGCCGCACGGTCGTTTGTCCGGTGTGTCACGGTAGCGGAGAAATCCGGCAGGTTTCGCGTTCGCTGTTCGGTCAGTTTGTTAATGTTACTACCTGCCATCGCTGCAACGGCGAAGGACAAATTATTGAAAATCCGTGCCACACCTGTCACGGAACCGGGGTGGTGGATGGCACCAAAACCATCGAAGTGAACATTCCCGCAGGAGTAAGTACGGGCAACTACCTGACATTGCGCGGCGAGGGAAATGCCGGTGTTCACGGAGGGCCTCCCGGAGATTTGATTGTGCACATCGAAGAGGTGCCTCATGAATATTTCCAGAGGCAAGGAGATGATGTGGTACTGGTTCTGCCGATCAGTTTTCCGCTGGCGGCATTGGGAGGTACGGTGGAAGTGCCTACTTTGACTGGAATGGCCAAACTGAGAATTGCCGCCGGGACTCAATCGGGAAAAATTTTACGCATGCGCGGCAAGGGGATTCCCCATTTGCGTGGAGCGGGGATCGGTGACCAATTGGTGCAAATTCAGGTTTATGTGCCCACACGATTGAATGATCAGGAAAAAGAACTGCTCAAAAAGTTGGAACACGCCGAAAACCTCGATCCGTCTCGAAACGGCCAGAAATCACTTTTCGAGAAATTCAAGGAAGCGTTAAAATTGTAAAAATAAAAGCCGGACATGGAAAAGTGTCTGGCTTTTTGTTTTTTCAGGGAAGGCCAACCCGCTAATTTTGTATTAAAGGGGAAGGCTTTGCTGGGCAAAAACGAACAACGCTCTTTGCTACTGGTCGCATTCATTCTTTTGCTAAGTGCCTTGTTGCAATGGATGCAGCCCCACCAAATTAAAACCGATTCATTTGACTACACGTTGCCCGACAGTTTGTTCCGTGTGCTTTCGGCCGACACGCAAAAGGTCCGGGTACGTTTACCACGAAAAATCAACAGAAAGCATTCACCACAGAGAAAAAAATCCCAAAAGCCCAAAACGACGGTTGTGCATTTAAACACGGCCAGCGCCAAAGAACTGGAAGCTTTGCCTTACATCGGTCCCAAAACCGCGCAAGCCATTGTGCGCTACCGGGAAAAATACGGGCCGTTTCGTTCCATCGACCAATTGGATGATGTTAAACGCATCGGCCCCAAAACCATCGAGCGCATCCGTCCCTTTCTGGTCATCGATTCGGTGAAAACACCTTAGAATGGGCTTTTTGTTGCAGGCCTCAGTAGCGTCCAAAAAGAATACGTTCGGCCACATCCCGGGCTTTTTCCTTACCTTGCAGCGCTTCGACGAGTGCGATGCCAAAATGTTGGGCGGTGCCTACCCCCCGACTGGTAATAACATTTCTGTCTCTGACGACCGCTTCTTCCAGATAAATGCTTTCCTTGAAAACATCTTTTTCGGAAGGATAGCTCGTTAAGCGCAATCCTTTGGCAATTCCTGCGGCGTGAAGTACCGTGGGGGCGGCACAAATCGCGCCAATCATTTGCCCCCTCTCAAAACGCTCCCGTACCCAGCGCAGAACGGTTGGGTTGGATTTTAAATTATTGGTTCCGGGCTGACCTCCCGGCAAAATCAAGATGTCGTATTCATGGTGCGAAGTATCGGCAATGTGCGCGTCGGGTGTCACAGTAATTTGGTGCGAACCGGTAATGGGGCCGCTTTCCAGACCGGCCACAGTTACCTGCACGTCGCCACGGCGCAAAATATCAATGATGGTAATGGCTTCGATTTCTTCGAATCCCGGAGCCAAAAGGACTAATGCTTTTGCCATACTCCCTCCGTTTTTGCGGTTTTTTTGTCCGAACGTCAAAAAACATTTTTAAATTGCAATAATTTAGATAATTTTAACACAAAAAAGAAACGCCGCCTGTGCAAAAGAGGTTTTTTGCTTTGAAAAGAGGGAATGATTAATTTACCTCCAATGGTTCGGTAGCAAAATGTTTGGGAATGGGATGAAAGCCTACTTTATTTCGGATTTACATTTGGGCGCGCGGGAAATCGAAAACAAAGAACAGCAAGAAGCGCATGTGATGGCCTTGTTTGCGCAAGTGGAAAAGGATGCGACCCACCTTTTTATCGTTGGTGACTTTTTTGATTTTTGGTACGAATACCGTACGGTCATTCCCAAACAGTATTTTCCGATCCTTTGCATTTTGCAGCGACTGAGAGAAAAAGGGATCGAAATGCACTACCTGGCAGGCAACCACGATTTTTTTCTTGGGAGCTTTTTCGATCGCTATCTTGACGTGCACACCCATGCGGATGATTTTTCAATAGAACTGCAAGGCAAAAAATTCTACTTATTCCACGGCGATGGCCTGGATCCATCCGACAAAGGGTATCGCGTGTTAAAGCGTATTTTGCGCAGCCGATTAAACCAGAAACTGTTTCGTCTCATTCATCCCGATTTTGGCATTCGTTTGGCCAAGTTGGTTTCGGGGACCAGTCGTAAATACAATACCATCGATACGCAGGCGCGGGATGAAAAAGAATATTTTACTTTTGCCCGAGAACGTTTTGCCGAAGGATACGATTATGTGGTGATGGGACATCGCCACAATCCGCTGGTCTATGAAACAGAAGGTAAAAAATATGTGAATTTGGGGGATTGGATTTACCATTACAGCTATGCCGTTTTTGACGGAAATGATTTGTGTTTAAAGTTTTGGACAGAAAAGCAGAAACAAAATGATGACTAAGGTGTGGAGCGTGCCGACATTTTGGGGCAGGAATTTTTAACCGGTTTGTCTTTCGATTTTTATTCTTACTGTTCCGAAGATCATTTTCCTCTTGATTCGCCTTTTGGGAGTGTAACTTAAAAAACACATACGGGATTTGACTTTTGAAAAAATAATTTATATTATGTATAAGAATTCAATGAGAACCGAATGGTTTATTTTGTTAATTAACAAACAATTAGTGTATCGCAACCTATGAATAAAAATACACCGAAAACCCTGCTAATTTCATATTAACCAAAATGAGGAGGTCTCTATGAAGAAATTTTTTACCGTTTTAGCCGTAGCTTCGTTCATGCTGTTAATGGCTATTCCTGTATTTGCACAGGATGACATTATCGCGGATGGTTACACCAAGATTTTCGAACGGAACAAATTCGAAAATGCGACCCATTATCCGATTGTTGCCGATGAAGTTCACGCAGGTTACGATTTGGATCAAGACGGCAATTTGGAATTTATCGTAGTAGCCGACAATTCCGACCCCAATGGCCCCTCCGGCGCAGGCTGGAGCGATGGGCATTCCATTTTTGTTTACGAATGGACACCCGATAAAGGCGATTTCGAATTAATGTGGTCTTGGGCCGACACCAGTTTAAAAACCGGTGGCGCCAGCTTCCCGACCATGGCGGTTACTGATTTGGATGGCGACGGCAATCAGGAAATTACTCTGGGTATGCCCAGTGGTACCAACTGGCCGGCTCCGGACGTAAGTCCAACCGTTATTTACGTTTTTGAATTTGGCAAAGATACCTATCCCACCGAACCTACCGCTACCTGGACTGCCGAATCTGATCCGGGTTCCAACACCCGTCCGGCTGCAATGGCTGCTGCAGATATTGACGGCGACGGTGTGGAAGAAGTTGCCGTGGCTTTTCGTAAATTCAGCTCTGCCTCCACCAATGACGCGTTGATGATTTTCTCTCTGGATGGCGGTTTTGCCGGTGATTTTACCCAGTTCAAAATCGAAATGATCGACACCACCGGTGATTGGGGCAGCGTGTATTCTGCCGATATTACCGATATCGACAACGATGGCCATCTGGAAGCCTATTTTTCGACGGATAATCACACGTTTTACGAAGCAACCGGTGCCGATAGCTACCAGCTTTATTACATGGAAAAACCGACATTGGGCGCCTGGACCATTCAAGCCGCCGTTCAGGCCGATCTGAACAGCGATGGCAAAAACGAACTGGTGTGGGGCCATACTTCCGGTGCCTTGAGAATTTTGCATGACGTTACGGATTTGGCTGCTATGGATTCGACCAATGAAGCTGAGATCGCTCTGGTGAACCCGGGCGGTTGCCGCGGTTTAACGGCCGGTGATTATGATGGCGACGGCAAAACCGATATTTTCATGGGCGGAAACTACACCGGTGCGGTTGATCGTGTGGAATACAAAGGCAGTGGCGACATTACCGATTCTACCAGCTACACCTATGAACGTGTTTATCAGGATACCATCCCCAGTGGCGGAACGCGTGTTTACTCCGTTTCTTTCCCCGGCGACAACTTCTGTATTAAACAGGGTGGAACCACCACACACGACATGAATGGCAACGGCCAACCCGAATTAGTGATTGCCTACGAAGATGGCGATTCGCTGCAGAACTGGGTTGTGATGATCGAAGGTAACGGGGCAACCGGTATTGAATTGGATCCGGGTGCACAAGTCTTAAAGACCTACCGTCTGGATCAGAACTATCCGAATCCTTTCAACCCGACAACCAACATTTCGTTTACTTTGCCCGCTACCGAAAGAGTGACTTTGAAGATTTACGACATGACGGGTAGAGAAGTAAAAACGCTGGTAAGCGGTGTAATGTCGGCCGGTACGCATGTGGTTACCTGGAACGGTACGGACAACAATGGCACCCACCTGGCAAGCGGTACCTATTTTTACACCTTGCAAGTGGGCGGGCACAAACTGTACAGAAAAATGACGCTGCTTAAATAAGCGCAATGCATTTATTATGTGCATAAAAAAAGGGAGATAAAATTCTCCCTTTTTTTATGACACGATTAGTTGTTTCGTTTAACGAATCGAATTTATTTTAAATTTAAAATAAATTGTATTTTTATGCATAATGCGTTTAAATTAACATAAAAATACAAATTAATTTTATTTTTAGAATGAAAACGGATTTAATAATTCACTCATTAAAATTTACGTCCAACCTACTTCAAACAAATTCGGTAGACTGGTATTTCAGGAATGCAGTCTTTCTAAATCTTTGGAGGTATCATTCATGCGTACCAAATTAATACTATTAATTTTCCTGCTGGTGGCAATGGTCAGCAATCTTTTTCCTGGAACCACGGGTAAAATTGTGGGAAGGGTTACGGATAAAGAAACGGGTGAACCCCTTGCCGGCGCAAACGTGGTTATTAAAGGAAAAAGATTAGGGGCCGCCACGGATGTTGACGGATATTATGTGATTCTGAACATTCCCCCCGGAGTTTACACGGTACAGGCCATGTATGTGGGTTACGCTACGCAGGAAATGGAAAACGTGGTGGTTAAAGTAGACTTGACCACACAGGTGAACTTTAAAATGGTCTCTGCCAGTTTTCAGGGCGAAACCGTTACGGTGGTTGCCGAACGCCCGCTCATTCAGGAAGACGCCACGGCTACGGCGGCGGTAGTGGGCGCCAGAGAAATTGAAATGGCACCCATCGAATCGTTCACACAAATTGCCCAAACCAAGGCCGGAGTAAACGTGGGACCCGAAGGGCAGTTGCACTTTAGAGGTGGCCGTAGCAGTGAAGTAGCCTACATCGTAGACGGTATTCCCGTGACAGATGCCATTAGCGGCGGAATTTCCATGGATGTTTCTACCAATGCTATTCAGGAATTATCGCTTATTACCGGTTCGTTTAGTGCGGAATACGGCCAGGCCATGTCGGGTATTGTTAATATTGTGACCAAAGAAGGTGGCTCAAAGTTTAGCGGCAATCTGAAATTCCAAAGCGGTGATGTGGTTACCCGACCGTCAAACAGCAAATATTTTTTGCCGGAAATCAATAAAATCGATCCCCTGAACACTTCGGAATTTGAAGCACAGCTCTCCGGACCGATTATTCGGGACAAGCTAACTTTCAATGTTTCCGGCCGGTGGTATGATGATGGAGGCTATTTGTACGGCCAGCGCATTCACATGCCGACTGATATTGCCGATACCATCCAGACCGGCGACGGCGCCTATGTTTCTTTGAACTCCCAGAAAAAGTTAAACTTGCAAAGTAAATTGAAATGGAATGTAAACAACGCCATTAATCTTTATTTTACAACCATTTTCGAAAATAAAAAATACCAGACTTACAATCACAGGCGCAGTAAAGTTCCGGATGGCATTCCCTGGCACTACAATACGGCCATTCAGCTAATCGGTAAAATGACACACCAGTTCAGTAAATCTGCATTTTATTCTTTGGTGCTTGGCTATTTGAATCGTGATTACAAGCGTTATCTGGCCAAAGATATCAACTCACCCAAATATGTGTGGAACGGCTACAGTACCGGGCAGTATTTTTATCCCGGAGGTACGGACAACTTTCGTCAATTCCGCACACAGGATCAGTTTACGGTTAAGTTCGATTTAACTTCTCAATTATTTAAAAATCATGAAGTTAAGACGGGATTTGAGCTAAAAAAACTCACCTTGTTCAATCATTCGTATTATTTGAGTGTGGACCGTCGCGCCGAGCCGTTTGTGGACGCCAACAATAATGGGCTGTGGGATCCGGGCGAAGAATTCACGGATATTGATCATAATGGCGTGTGGAATGAGGCCCGCGACGATAACGGAGACGGCATTCCGGGCAATACAATCGAATTACAGGGCTACACCAACGATAAGTGGCGCCGCCATCCGACTGAATTTTCCTTTTATGTGCAGGACAAGGTGGAATTGAAAGACATGGTTATTAACATCGGTGTACGTTTCGATTACTTTGATCCTAATGGGCGTGTTCTGCGCGATCCTACCGATCCGGACATCAATAAGCCGATTAAGAATGAAAATATCTGGAAAGACTACGGGACAGACGGCATTCCTAACACCCATGATCCGGACGGGACGGAAAACAATGGTATTCAGGATCCCGGCGAACCGATTGTGACCTTGGCCGAACGCCAAACCTACTGGTACAAAAAAGTGGATCCTACTTACCAGATCAGTCCGCGTATTGCCTTTGCATTTCCCATTTCTTCTACGGGTAAACTGTTCTTTTCGTACGGTCATTTCTTCCAGTTGCCGCCGTACACCTATTTGTATCAGGATTACGACAACAAAGTTAAACCGGGTCTAATTGCTACCAGCATGGGAAATCCGGGATTAAAACCACAAAAAACAATTAGCTACGAAGTAGGCGTTGAGCAGCAGCTTACCCGGGATTTGGCCGCCTATTTAAAGATTTACCAACGTGATATGCGCAATATCATCGGGCAGGATATCATCTTGCTGCCGAATACGGATGCCTACGGTATTTTTGTCAATCGTGACTATGGGCGCGTGCGTGGTATTAATTTTAGTTTGGAACAGCGCTTTTCGTCTTTCTTTTCGGCGACCATTGACTACACTTATCAGATCGCCGAGGGGAATGAGTCGAACCCCACGCAGCGTGTGCGAAATTACCGTTTAAAATTAGAAAATCTGAAGAAGATTGTGCCGTTAAGCTGGGATCAAACCCATACTTTACGCATCAACGGAAGCATCGGGAAGCCCAACAACTGGCTGGTGAGTATGATCGGCCGTATCGAATCGGGTTATCCTTACACTCCGCAGGGTGCCAATGAAATTGTAAAAATCGCCGAAGAAAACAGCGCGCGTAAAATTCCGATTATCAAGTTTGATTTGAATGCCAAAAAAACCTTTAAAATGCAGATGGGCAAAACCGATTACTATTTTTCGATTTATGCCAAAGTGTACAATTTGTTCGATCGCTTAAATGAAAAATATGTCTGGGATGCGACCGGTCGGGCAACATACGGTTTGGGCTTATACGGTGGAGAATTTGATCCCGATTGGCAAAGAAGACCACATTGGTTTTACAAACCGCGTGAAATTTATGTCGGTTTTGAATTCAGCTTCTGATTGGGATGACAATTTTTTGGAGGAAATACTCTATGAAACAAATTTTTAAATGGGCACAATCATTCTCACTGGCAGCTGCGCTTTTACTGCTATTTGGCCTGAACACGCAAAGTGCGGCTCAAAATCCCTTAAAAACGGGCAAGAGAATGAAATATTGGACGCAAAAAGAGTGGGAACAATGGGAACAATGGAACCATCGCGTCCAGTTATTAAAATCGGCCGGAGCAGCCGACCGGCGCGAAGGCATTATGGATGGAAATAAAATACGTACTGTTTTTTACAACTACGGGTCGATTGGTCGCCCCAATACCGAGCCGTCCATTGAATGGCCTAAGGAGAGCGGTCATGGGTACGCTTACGAGTTTGGCCCCATGGTCGGAGCACTGGTTGTGGATGTGCACGGCGATACCATCCCCATCATTTCCGAAGGTTTGATCGACGGTGGCGATCGTTCGCCGGACGGTAAAGTATGGGGCTGGCAACCATTGCCGCAATATTTGAACACCAATGCTTCCACGCCGGCCATGAGCAACAATCCGGATTCCTGGCCGCAGCTAATGGCGCCTACCAACCCGTTTTTTAACGTGAACTACACTTCGGACCTCGATAAGTTTTTGTGGCCGGGTGTGGATACGCTGGGTCAGGTTTCGGCAGATCTGGAAGCCTATTGGGCAATGGACGACCGCAACAACGATGAGTTCGAATATTATCCCTTCATTAACGATTCGTCCCGGCGCGGTCTGGGGGTTAAATTAACCTGCCGACTGATGCAGTTTTCTGCCTCGCTGGCCGAAGATATCATCTTTTACATTATTGAAATCGAAAATGTGAGTGACAAGCGTCTGGACAAGGTAGTGGCGGCCATGTTCGGTGACCCGCACATCGGTGGCCCCGGCGATTTTAGCGACGATTACGCCGGTTTCGATAAAGATTACAATATGGTTTATTCCTGGGATAAAGAAGGCTCCAGCAACGATTACGGCATTCCGTGGACAGATCTCGGCTGGCTGGGTTTTAAGTTCCTGGAAAGTCCCAAAGATTCGTTGGGTAATGAGCTGGGATTAACCAGTATGGCCGCTCCCATTTACGGAACCGTAGCCGGCACTCCAAGTAACGATGATATCATGTGGGATGAATTAAAACCGGGTACGTTCACCAATATCGCTCAGGAAAAAGACAATGTATTCCTTTTCGGCTCCGGGTATTTCTCTTTGGATCCCGGCGAGGTGCAGCGCTTTTCCATTGCGATTATTATGGGGAAGGGCATCGACGATTTGTACGCCAATGCCGATATTGCGCAGGAAATTTACGACCGCAATTACAAATTTACCAAGGCACCGGATCCTCCCATTGTAACGGCTGTTCCGGGAGACGGAGAAGTGACGTTGTACTGGGATTCGAGTTCCGAAGAGTCCTTTGACGAATTCTTTCAGGTGCACGATTTTGAAGGCTACAAAATCTACAAGAGCACGGACAAAGGCCAAACCTGGGGTGAAGTTATTACCGACGCCTATGGGAAAGAGGTCGGTTTTAAGCCTCTGGCTCAATTCGATAAAAAAGACAACGTTGAAGGCCTTTTCCCCATCGATAAGGATGGTGTTAAATTCTATCTGGGAAAAAACACCGGTTTGGTACACACCTTTACCGACAAAAATGTGATTAACGGGGTAACTTATTACTACGCCGTAACCGCATACGATTCCGGATTTGCTTCCAAAGGTGTGCTTCCGGTGGAATCCGGTAAGTTTCCGGGGCGAAATATGGTCAGCGTTATGCCTACCCCGCGTGTGCCCGGATATCAGGACCCGCAAATCAAGATAGAACATCAGAGCGGCTATTCCACATCCAAAATGGAATTTAAAGTGCTGGATCCACGGGTAATCGAAAAAACACACTATGAAGTATCGGTGGATGACAGCAGCTTTTCCAAAACGGCGATTACCATTGTTAATACGACCAAAGGCGATACAGTCGTCAGGAATTTTACGCATTTGGATGGCAGACCGCTCATGTTCGACGGGATGATCGGCCGGATTTTTGATGAACCGGTGGTTACTATTGTGGATTCTCTGACCGGCTGGGTCGAAGGAAGCAAAAGCAATCTGGAACTCGCAGTAAGCCTGTTCCGTGGCGGGGTGCGCATTCCGCGTGATCTGGAATTCCGTTTCTTCGACCATGTGGCCGACACATCGGTGCTGGTTAGCCCCAAACCGGTGAATTTTCAGGTTTGGAATACGACCGATAACGAGCAAATGGATGTCATCTATTACGACAAAAACAACAACGACACTGTGGATGTTGGCGACCGGATTGTCCCCATTGTTTATGTGCATGGAGCGCCCAAAGGTACGTGGATGGTAGAATTCAAGAGCCCGCTTAGTGGCGATGCCATTAATCCGCAACCTGGTGATGCAATTAAGGTTTTTATTGCCAAGCCGTTTGAAGGCATTGACCATTACACTATTGATACCGAGCCGAACAAGGTTGATGTTGAACAGGCAAAGAAAGATTTCATGGAAAATGTAGCGGTTATTCCCAATCCGTACGTGGTGGCTTCCAGTTACGAAGTACCGCCTCCATCCGTATTTAGCGCCGGACGCGGCGAGCGCAGAGTTTATTTTGTCCACTTGCCGCCCAAATGCACCATTCGCATTTATACCCTGGCCGGCGAATTGATTCGCGAAATAAAGCATGAGGGAACCCTATTGAACGGCACGGAACCCTGGGATTTACTTTCCAGCGAAGGACTGGAAATTTCGTACGGTGTTTACATCTACCATGTCGATGCCGGCGAATATGGGCAAAAAATCGGTAAGTTCGCAATCATAAAATAATGGGGTAAGCTATGAAAATTCAATATAAAACACTATTTATTGTGCTGCTTATTGCAATTGGGCTCACCCATGCGGGAGAAATCACCAAAAAGGGGACGACAGCAGCCCAATTTCTAAAAATTGGCATTGGCGCCCGTGCGGCAGCAATGGGCGAAAGTCAGGTGGCCGATGTAAATGACGCCTCGGCGATTTTCTGGAATCCCGCCGGGATGGCCAAATTGACAGGTAATGAGTTGATGTTGGTTCGAACGAATTGGCTGGCCGACATTCGGTACGATTTTGCCGGTCTGGTTGTACCAATGCACTCCATCGGAACGTTTGGTTTGTTTTATTCCGGATTGACAATGGGCGAAATGAAGGTTCGTACCGAATACAAACCGGAAGGAACTGGCGAGCTGTTTACTGCTTCCAGTATTGCGCTGGGTCTGAGTTATGCGCGTAACATGACCGAAAGGTTCTCGTTCGGCATTACCGCCAAGTACATTCACGAGCAAATCTGGCATGAGACGGCCTCGACCATGGCCATAGATGTGGGTATTGTTTATTTGACCACGTTTAGGAATTTGCGTCTGGGAATGGCAATTTCCAATTACGGCGGTAAAATGCAAATGGATGGAAAAGATTTGCTCACTTTTAAAGATATCGATCCAAACCTGAAGGGCAACAACGAAAATGTCATTGCCAAGCTCAATACCGAAAAATATGATATTCCGCTTATCTTTCGTATCGGATTTGCCTACGATCCCATTAAGACGGATTTTCAACGGATTACCATGAGCATTGACGGAATTACGCCAAATGATTTCAACGAATATTTGAATGTAGGGATGGAATATGCCTTCCGGGAGACGGTTTTTCTGCGTGCCGGGTATCGGGGCATTGGAGTAAGCAGCTTGGAAGGCGGCATGTCGGCCGGCGCCGGTTTGCAGTACAAAGTTAGCGGTGGTCTGGGACTAAAGATCGACTATGCTTATGTGGATTACGGAAGGCTGGATAATGTGCAACGCTTTTCGTTGAGCCTTGTTTTTTAGTTGTAAACGAGCGGTTGTCCTTTGGGCAACCGCTCGTTGTTTTTTCAATGTACATGGTTTCTTCGAAAAGATCGCCTTAAAAGTTATTCCGACACGGAATCAAATAGTATGGTTTTGTGTGTTGCCATAGTACCTACCGCATTGAACTCCACGTCTTTTAATCATTGTTTAAGGCGATTAAAGAGTTTGAAAATAAATTCAAAAAAGTTAAAAATGTGATACCAAATTCTTAAATTTTTGTTGAAAATTTCATTTTTATTACTTAATATTTATAGCGTGAACAAGAAATAACATAATAATTTTTTTGGTTAGTTCATGAAATTCACAAACTTATTACATTTCCTACCTTTTTCAATTACCATAGGAGAAGGCTTGCATGGATAAAGTACGTACTTTCTTTTTAATTTTTGCGATGTTATTTGTCGGAACAGCGGCTTATGCCGGCACAACGGGTAAAATATCCGGACGTGTAACGGATGCCAAAACAGGAGAGCCGTTGGCCGGTGTGAATGTTATTTTAAAGGGTACTTACCAGGGGGCCGCCACGGACATAGACGGATATTATTATATCCTGAATGTGAAGCCGGGCAAATATACTCTGGAATTTCAGTATGTCGGGTACAAGCCGCTTAAAATAACCGATGTTGAGGTGCAGATCGATTTGACTACCATCATCAATGCCAAGATGGAAAGCAGTACGATGGTAAGTGAGGAAGTTGTGGTTGTGGCTCAGAGGCCGGTAATTCAAAAAGACGTTGCTGCCAGCCAAAAAAGCATTACGGCAGATGAAGTCAAAGCTTTACCGGTAACCAGTGTGGGGCAGGCGGTCGGTTTGCAAGCTGGTGTAACATCCGATTTTCAAATCCGTGGAAGTGCTTCGAATCAGGCCTTGTTCATCGTGGATGGTATTCCGTTGCGCGATAATCGTAACAACGAACCTATTACAAACATCCCCTTAAGTGCATTGGAAGAAGTTTCTGTTCAGTCGGGTGGTTTGGGTGCCGAATATGATAATGTGCGTTCTGGTGTGATTAATGTGGTGACAAAAGAAGGTACCGATCAATATACGGGAACAGTCATCATAAAATATCATCCTCCTGCTCCCAAACATTTTGGTATTTCTCCTTATGATCCCAATTCATTTTGGATGCGCCCGTATACCGATGATGAGGTTGCCTGGACCGGTACCAAAAACGGAGCCTGGGATGAATATACCCGGCGCCAATATCCGGATTTTGACGGTTGGATTGCTGTAAGTCAAAGAACATTACAAGATAAAGATCCGAGCAACGATTTAACCCCCGAAGCGGCACAACGTTTGTTTTTGTGGCAACATCGTAAATATGGTGATATTGATAAACCCGATTATGATATTGATGCTGGCTTTGGCGGGCCGGTTCCCTTTATTGGAAAAAAATTAGGCAATTTACGGTTTTTTGTTTCGTTTAAGAAATCGCAAAACGAATACTTGTTCAAACTAACCACGCCCGGGTTGGTTACTCAAAGTTTCTTGGGGCGTTTGACGGCCAACCTAAAACCGTCGATGAAATTGACGTTAATGAGTTTTATTACTCATACGGAAGGTACGGCCATGTCGCGCTCGGGTGGTACGGGGGTCTTTTCGTCCACTTATTCTGTGGCCAGTGCAGTAGATCGTGTAGGGTTTACGGCTCCGTGGCGCATTTACACCAGTATCTATTTTTCCGAGGCATTGCGTGATGCGCAGATCTTCTCGGCTAAGTTGACGAATGCGATTAGTCCCAGTACATTTTGGGAAGCCAAATTAATCAGCACGACGCGAAAATATAAAACCGGGCCGGAACGCTACCGTGACCATACCAAAAAATATCGGATTTTTGATGACTATTATGTGGACGAAGCCCCGGAGGGTTACGAGCCGAAAGCGGTATTTTCGATAGAAGGTCGCTTAGGAATGGGTGGCGCTGTGAGCGTGGGGCGCGATACGAGTACAATTCGCACCTATCAGGGAAGTTTTGATATTACCAGTCAAGTGGATCGTCATAATCAGGTCAGAGCCGGTGTAAAGATGGTTTTTGAAGATTATGATATGAATTTTGGCATGAAGAATTATTTCTTGCCCGAGGGAAATACCTGGACAACTATCCGCGAAAAACCGATTCGTGGGAGTGCCTACATCCAAGATAAGTTGGAGTTTCAAGGACTGGTGGCGAATTTAGGGCTTATTGCGGACTATTATAGTTTAAATGGAAATTGGTACGATGTGTCCCCTTATGACCGTGGATTTTTCTCTGACGACTATAAGCCGGACATGGAAGGCAAGTATAAAGTAAAGCATGTTGCGCCCAAAATAACACTGAGCCCCAGGGTCTCGATTTCTCATCCGATCGGAGAAAACGCCAAATTGTTTTTCAATTATGGTCACTATCGTGAAATGCCTACGTCCGAGCGGTTGTTCCGCGTACAGAGAAATATCCATAACCAAATTGATCGAATTGGAGATCCGACCATTCCTCTGACTTCGACGGTTGCTTATGAGCTTGGTTATGACCATGCGCTGTTTAACAGTGTCCTTGTTCGTCTTTCGGGATATTACAAAGATGTTAAGAATGAAGAATTCTGGGTTCGATATATTAGCTCTGACGGTAAGGTGAATTATTACAAAATTACCAGCAATGCTTACGAAGATATTCGGGGCTTTGAATTTGATGTAACGAAGAATCGCGGTAAATGGTTGACCGGTAATTTTAATTATGAATATCGGGTCGGAACTTCCGGATATTTTGGGCTGGCCCGTTATTATGAAAATCCGGCGGAGCAACGCGAATATGAACAGCGGAATCCTTACCAGTCCAAGCCTCGGCCTCGTCCGCGAATCAAGTCGTATCTCGATATTCATACACCAATAAGTTATGGTCCGGAAATTGGAGGGCAAAAACCGCTTGCCAATTGGCATTTTCTCTTTATTACTCATTGGACAGCCGGTTACTGGGGAACATGGAATCCGAACAATGTACCGGGCATTCGCTATAATGTGCAGTGGAAAGACTATTTTAATGTCGATTTACGCATCGCAAAGACATTCTCGTTTGAAAAATTTGATCTTAAATTTTTTGCAGATATTTCCAATGTGTTTAATCTGAAACATTTTTCCGGCGTCTCCTTTTACGATGGATTCGACTATCAATATTATATGAAGTCGCTCCACCTTCCCGAAAGTGTCACCAGAAATTTGGGCTACGGAAATATTCCGGGTAATGACAGGCCTGGTGACTATCGGCCGACAGGAGTTGCCTATCAACCGATGGAATGGATCCGAAGCATTAATACCCTGGATAATCCTAATCCTCGTGTGATTTATTACGATGCATCGCAGAAGAAATATTTTCAGCCCGATGGCAATGGCGGTTGGAACGAGGTAAATGGCTCACGTCTTAAAAAGATTCTGGATAACAAGGCTTATATTGATATGCCCAACCAGACGTACTTTACATTCTTGAATCCGAGAAGTGTGTTTGTGGGCTTTACGTTGACGTACAAATTTTAGATGGTGAAAAAAACGAGAAACAAGGGATAGTCTATGCTAAAATTTAATAGGTTTTCGTTAAGTATGGCCAAAAAAATAGCAAGTATTGTTGTTTTGCTGGGCCTTATGCTTGATGGGCTTTTTGCCGGTGAAGTTCAATGGATTGCCGTTGGTGACTTGCACGATTGGTTCCACAGTGCCGGCTGTGAGATTGAAGTAGGGCGGCGCCATTTGGTCTCGGATCAGCAGGATGGTTTGCAATGGCCCGCGCAATTTAGATATCAGGATGTTAAGGCGGCAAAAGCCTTATGGATTGGTTGTCGGGATTTTGATGATCCGGTTGCCGGAAAGGTTTACGACTATAAAGTGGTTCATGCCGGGCCGCGGGTGCTGGATGAAGATAACGAATTTATGGCTGAGACTTTTGAACTATGGGGTAGGCAAGATCACCCCCTGGTTTATGTTGACGGGTTACCCGCCTCCAAGTTGAATTATATAGAGCGCGTTGATTATGTGGACCCCGATCTGCCTGCAGACCGTATCCTTTACAATGTTGTACGCACGTCCCTAGGGCTAACCATGACGCGAAAAGTATATGCGTTTGTTAACAAGCATCATAGTAATTATTTTATTTATGATTATGTGTTTAAAAATGATGGTATTATTGACCTGAAAGGCACCAAGCACGCACAAACGCTGAAAGATGTGGTTATTTTCTTCCAGTATCGTTACGCTCCAACCAAAGAAGCGTGTGCCTATGGTTATTATTGGTTACCCCAGTCAGCGACCTGGGGGCACAGCACGATGAATGATGTGATTTACAATCATCCGAGCACGGGAGAACCCTTCCGGGCGTTGATTTCCTGGCTTGGAAAGCATTCGAAATGGAGTGGCCCGGGCGACAATATCGGCGGGCCGGCCTATCTGACCGATGGGCACCTTGGTGCAGCTCAATTTGTAGGAGTTTTGGATATCCACGCCGACAAAAGTGCTACGGATCATTCTGATGATATTGCCCAACCAACCACGACCAAAGAAGTCGGTTCCGATGATCCCTGGGAATCCAATAACAGCCAATACAATGCACCGAAAATGGCCCAGGAATATCAGGTGATGACGGCAGGACGCCCGGCATTATCACATGCGGCACGGGTTGGCGACGGCTTCGCCGATTTGTATGGTGGTACTCCCGGTGGTTATTCTCAGGCTCAGGGTTTTGGTCCTTATACCATTGCTCCCGGAGATAGCATTCACATTGTTTATGCAGAAGCTGTTGCCGGATTAAGCCGTGAAAAGTGTTACGAGATAGGTGCCAACTGGCTGGCCGATCCTAAGAATTATAATGAGACCAAAGATCAATGGGTGATGACCGGTCGTGATTCTTTGATTCAGTCATTTGAGCGTGCCAAGGCGAATTACGAATCGGGCTTTGATATTCCGGAGGCTCCACCGGCGCCGGATCGCTTTGAAGTAAAATCCGGTGGCGATCGCATTTTCCTGTCCTGGTCGAATAGTGCCGATGGTTGGGTTGGTAGTCATGGGAATAAAATGGTGGGCTACCGCGTGTACCGGGCTATTCACAAACCAGATACGACCTATGAAATGATTTTTGAATGCGGCCCCGGCACAGACCATCCGGAAGTTGTACATGAATTTCAGGATAAAACAGCCCGACGCGGTTTTAACTACCACTATTATGTGACAACTTTTGATGATGGTAGCACGGAAGACGGGGTTTTGGAGAGCAGCAAATTTTATACAATGACAACCGAACCTGCTTTCTTGCGTCGTCCGGCGGGAAGAAGCTTAGATGATATCCGCATTGTTCCGAATCCGTACAATATTCGTGCGCGCGATTGGCAATTTGGTATTAGTGCACCCGACCGTATCTTGTTTGTTAATCTGCCGCCTTTCTGTGATATTAAAATTTATACTGAGCGTGGAGACTTAATTAAAACAATCCACCATGATGATGGTAGTGGTGATGAAGCATGGAATTCCATTACAGAGTCTCGCCAGGTTATTGTGAGTGGTATTTACATCGTATATATAAAGGTAACTCAAGACTATATAGATGAAAATACCAAGGAAGTAATTTTCAGAAAGGGCCAATCCATCGTTAAGAAGTTGGCAGTAATCAGGTAAGATAACTATAAATTAAGTAATGGAGAAAGATACATGTGGCAAAAAAAACTTTTGGGACTTTCTTTTAAGCTTTTATTAATACTCGGATTCATTTATTTGGTGGGCTGTGATATTTACAAAGATGAAGAGAGTAAGATAACGGGTATTGACAAAACGGTATGCGAGCAGTTTTCGGATTCGGTGTTCACGGCAATAGAGAGTGTGCCCTTGAATCAATATTATCCGGATGTTAAGAACGCACAGGTATCGACCATTGCCAGTGGGTTGACAGATTCGTTAGTTGCGGACAGCTTTTTTGTGGAACAAAATACGCAGTACGCCTACGAACTAACCTTGGGGGCTGGTGATACGACGTATCTGGCGGTTAAATCGGCAACCGGGACGCTGACGGTTTTTGCTACGGGGATTGTGGATTTAAATGTAATTAAAAAAGATGGCACTCGTATTTCCGTATCAGATGACAAAATGCCGTTGGCCACGATTTCAGGCTGTACCGAACTTAGTGAAGGTGGGGTGATGGATCCGATTATTAAAATGCGTTTGGCTTACGAGGTCGGAAATGGTAGCGATTTGCTACTTCAATTGATAAAGGTCGAACAGACTAAAACAAGAACCTTTAAATTAAGTTTGCAATAAACGAAGTTGAAAAGAATCATCCCAGAAAATGTTTTGGAGGGATAAATAAATGAAGATCAAACTGCAATCATCTTTGTTTTTATGGCTGATCCTGTTTTTTATGTTTACCACTGGTAATGCTCAAGTAAAGTTAGCCCAATCAGGATTTCAATTTTTAAGTGTAAACCAAAGTGCACGGGCTACGGCTATGGGGGGAGCATTTACCACAATTAGCGGATCGCCCAATGTTTTGTTCTACAATCCGGCGGGTACAGCCAGAATGGATGCCACAGTTGGGTTTGCCTTTAATTATTTTGATTGGATTGCCGGTATAAAACATATTTCGGCTGCGGCAACGTATGCTCCAAATGGCGGCCAATATGGTGTTTTTGGCTTAAGTGTTCAAAGTGTTGATTACGGCGAACTGGAAGGAACACAGGTTTGGCCGAACGCTCAGGGATATGTGGAAACGGGGACTTTTACACCTCGGGCCATGGCAATTGGAGTGAGCTACGCACGGGCATTGACTAATAAATTTGTGGTCGGCGGACAAATAAAATTAGTTGGACAAGAGCTGGGCTCAAGTGCCTTGCCTTCCGGCGTAACCAAAAAGAATGTGGCCAATGCGGTTGCCGTTGATTTTGGGACAATTTACAGCACCGGTTTTAAAAGCCTGAAATTCGGTATGTCCGTCCGTAACTTCAGTCAGGAAATTAAGTACGAAGAAGAAGGCTTTCAGCTGCCTTTGACCTTTCAAATCGGCATCTCCATGAATGTAATGGATTTTATTATCCCTGAATCGAGAATGCACAAAGTATTGGTGAGTATCGATGCGGCGCATCCCAGAGCATTCAAAGAATACATTAATTTTGGAACGGAATACTGGTTCATGGATTCTTTTGCCTTGCGCTTTGGCTATATTACCGGCCATCAGGAATACAATTACAGTTTGGGAGTCGGGATCAAGAAATTTGGATTTAATATAAATTATGCGTTTCAGCCGTTTGGCGTGTTTGGCGCAATCAATCAATTTTCATTAGAATTTAAGATGTAATTTATAGGTTAAAGGAGAATCGTAATGCCAAAGACATTGCTAAAGTATTCACTCCTGTTCTTAATTTTTGCCTTATTATATACAGCATGCGAAGATATCCCTGAGAACAAAATATGGCCGGTGGATACCAGCAACGATGCTGAGCAACCAATCATAACCCGGGTTTACCCGGATGCCTCTTCGATGGACAAAGATTCGGTGGCTTTTGCTGCCGTAGGCTACATTTACATCGAAGGCCAAAAATTTTCCCCGGTTCCGGAAGATAACCGCGTTTTTTTCAATGGGGAACGGGGCGAAGTCGTTTCGGCAAGTCCCACCTTGTTAAAGGTGAAGGTGCCCAATGTTGTTGGTGATTCTATCAAAGTTCACGTAAGTGTCAAAGGATCATTGCTTTTTGCGCGGTACAAAAATCTGGATTATTTTTTTCCGTTCCGCGCCAAAAGTGTGGTTAAAAGCTACAAGGCAATCGATCGCTTTGTTGATGCCTCCGGGCTGGCAGTGGATAAAGATGATAATGTGTATATACTGACAACGGAAAAGAAGATCCTCAAACTTACCGATCCGGATAGTACATTGCCGGAACAATATGGAACGAGTATTTTTATTACTACGCCGTGTATGCGTTTTGGCCCGGATGGCAGTTTGTTCCTTACACGCGGTACAAAAACGATCTACGCCGTACCACCGGGTGGGGGCAAAGCTGCGAGATGGGCACTGGCACCCTCTTATGTTTCATTCCTCGATTTTGATGAAAATCATAATCTTTATGCGGGCGGTAAAGGGGGAGAAATTGACGTACTCCATCCGGACAAAAGCAAAATGACGGCTGCCACCTATACCGATTATTACATTACCTCGCTGCGCGTTTATGATGGATATGTTTACATTTCCGCCGAATACCGCGGAGAAGATACGACGCAAATTCAGCAGGGTATTTGGAGAAATAAAATTCTGGATGCCACCGGCAACCTGGGTGAAAACGAATTGGTTGTAAACTGGACCGAATTAATGGGTGAAGATGGCCCGAAAATTCTATCGATTACTTTTGACGAAGACGGTGAAATGTATATTGGCCTAGATAAAGACCATGCTGTTTATCTGCTAAATCAAAAGACCTATTGGTATTCGGAAGTGTTGGAACCACCGGCATCGCTGATTACCTGGGGCAACGGCAATTATATGTTCATCAACAAACATGCGGAATTACCGGAAAACAGGGCTATTCTGCGCGTCGAAGTGAGTAAAAAAGGTGCAATATATTATGGTAGACCAAATAATTAAAAGGCCGAAAGGAGGTGGAGAAGCCATATTATTCATTTGCAATTGTAATTTAATGTTCAACCAATTAATTGGAGGTTTAGTATGAAGAAATTATTTACCGCACTCATGGTAGTAACCTTGTTTGCTTCGCTGGCATTTGCTCAGGTTTGGAAGTTTGACAGTGACTTCGCTGAGATGCCGCAGGCACATGGTGTGGTGGTGACCCCGGATGGTAAAATTTGGACTGTGTCCTACGGGCATCAAGACACATTGATCACCGGTACCGACACATTGATCACACGTCCTATTTACGTTTATAACGAAGACGGTAGTCTGGATGAAACCATTCGCATCATCGGCGATGACACACTGACGAGCAAATGCCGCGGTTTAACCAAAGACCAGAATGGCAACATCATTTACACGCCCAATAACGAATTGTGGAAAATCAACTACCAAACGCATGAGCTAATGGGCAAGTTCATCCCGGGTATCGACTATATTGGCGAGCCTGGTGTTGACGATGCCGGGTATTTGTATGTTGCCGGTATCTTGAGCGGACATCCGTTGTACATTGTTGATGAAGACATGAATCTGTTCGGCTATGTAACCGACACTCTGTACGGAATCCAACGTGGTGTATTGGCTTCCGGTGACGGAAATAATATTTATGTAGGTAAAATTTACAGTGGCAACAACGGTATTCAGCACTTCAAGAGCGTTGACGGTGGCGGCGCCGAATCGGAAGCTTTTTATGCTGCCGATACGTTCGGTACGGTTATTGAATATGCCGGAAACGACACACTGGTGCACAAAATGTGGGGCCAGTGCCTGGATTGGGATAACAATGGTTTGATGTGGGTTGGTACCTACTGGAATGTGGACAGCATTTCGTTCACAGGCTGGTATGCTCTGGATTCCACCCAGAATTGGGCTGTTGTAGATACTTTGGGACATCTGTATTGCAAACCGGGTGAAGGCTGGATTGGTGCTCCGGTAGGCGTTGGCGCTTACTATGCTCCGCGTGGTATTGCCTTCTCCGCCGACGGCAAAACGGCTTACACCGCTGATTTTGACGGTGGTTTGATCAAAAAATGGACCAACCCGAATCCCAAGGGCCCGGGCAGCGAAATTATTCCGCTTTCCGAACTGGTTGTAACTGCTATTGACGAAGGTGGACACAAAGCCGTTGTGGTTAATTTCGAACTGAAACAGAACTATCCGAATCCTTTCAACCCGACGACAACCATTCCTTTCGATCTGAAAACTGCCAAACATGTTGTTTTGAAAGTTTATGACATGAACGGTCGTCTGGTTTCAACTTTGATCGATGCCAAATTGATGCCGGGTCATCATGAATACAAATTCGATGGCTCTAAACTGGCTTCCGGTACGTATGTGTACCAGTTGTTAGTGGATAAACAATTGGTTAACAAAAAGATGGTTCTGATCAAGTAATCGACCGCTCAATTTTCAGCCGACACATAAGTTTTTATGTGTCGGCTTTTTTTTGTGTTTTCCTTGCTCTTATGTTGGGAATAATTCTTTTTGTTCATTAAAAAAAGAAATGAGAAAGATGAAAGCGTTAAAATATGCCTTGACCATTATACTTCTTTATAATTTTAGCCTCTTTGCCGGTACAACCGGTAAAATAGCAGGGGTTGTGAAGGATAGTGAAACAGGAGAACCGCTTGTAGGAGCAAACGTTGTGATCGAAGGGACAACGATGGGCGCTTCTACCGATGTGGACGGCTATTACACGATTTTAAACGTTCCACCGGGCACGTACACATTGCATGTGATTTATGTGGGATACAATGATGCCTTAATCAAAGATGTACGGGTGGATGTGGATTTGACGACCCGAATCGATGTTAAATTGAAAAGCAAAGTGCTTTCCAGTGAAGAGGTGGTAGTTGTTGCCCAGCGGCCGGTTGTTCAAAAGGACATTGCCCACAGCCAGTTGAGTTTGCAGGCAAAAAACATTCAGGCCTTGCCTGTGGGGACCGTAGTAGCAGCCATTGGCCTGCAGGCAGGAATTGAGCTATCGTCTTTAGGACCGGTTATTCGTGGCAGTAGCCCCAATCAAGTGGTTTTCATGGTTGATGGCTTCTCCACCAATGACGAGCGATCCAACTATCCCGTCACCTCACTTTCGATCGGGAACATCCTGGAAGTACAGGTGCAAACAGGCGGATTTAACGCTGAATACGAGCAAGCGCGTTCCGGTGTGGTAAATGTAGTAACGGCCGAAGGAAAGAGGGATCACTATTCCGGCTACATTTCTTTGCGCTACCATCCTCCTGCACCGAAACATTTCGGAATATCTGTATATGATCCTATGTCTTTCTTCAATCGCCCTTATTTGGATCCGGCCGTTATGTGGACGGGTACGGAAAATGGCAACTGGGATGATTACACGAAAAATCAATATGTTTCTTTTCAGGGCTGGGAAGAAGTATCCCGGGCCACGTTAACCGATGACGATCCGACGAACGATATGAGTCCGGAAGAAGCTGTCCGTTTATTCCGTTGGTACCATCGCCGGGACGGAGAGATCAAAAAACCGGATTATATTTTTGATGTGGGCTTTGGGGGACCAGTACCCTTTATCGGAAAAAAATTAGGTAATTTGCGTTTTTACGCCACGCATTACCGCAATCAGGAAATGTTCGTTTTCCCGCTTTCTACGGATGCCTACCGGGAAAATAACACGCAATTGAAAATTAATAGTGATATTTCGTCTTCAATGAATTTAATGCTTATGGCCTCCTACGGCGAGGTTTCCTCGGTTTCTCCGTACAATTGGACCCCGCCGACAGGACGAGTGCTTCGCACAACCGCAGATGTGGCCATGCTGCCTAACAGTTCACCAACGGGCATGGCTATTCCGTATATGCCCGGATATTTTAGTCCTACCGATATTTACAGAGGTATGATTAGTGCGAAGTTTACGCACACTCTTAGTAAAAATACATTTTATGAAGTTCGTTTGCAGCACAAGTACAGCCAATACAAAACGTATCAAACGCAACTGCGCGATACGACGAAAAAATATGAAATTTTCCCCGGGTATTTTGTGGACGAAGCCCCTTACGGATATTGGGGCTATGCCAAAACAGGTGTAGGAAATATGCACCTGGGTGGCTGGATGAACCTGGGACGCGATAAAAGTCGAAATGCCACTACTATTTTTCGATTCGATTTAATGAGCCAGATCAACAAATGGAACCTGGTAAAAACCGGTGTTTCTTTTACATACAACGATTACAATATTTATGCGTACACCGACAATCCTTCCATGTCCACCTGGCGACGTACGATGATATATCACATCTTTCCGTATCGCATCGGAGTTTATGCACAAGACAAAATGGAATTTCAGGGCTTTATTGCCAATATCGGTTTACGCATGGATTACATGGATCCGAACTCGGATTATTATGTGTTGGATCCCTTTAGCAAATATTACGGTGTAACGTATGGCAACAAACTGGATGAAGTGCCGAAAAAACGTGCCAAGGCCGAACTCGTGTTAAGTCCGCGATTGGCGATTTCGCATCCCATTACCGAAAATTCCAAGTTGTATTTCAATTACGGGCACTTCCGTTCGGCACCGTTGTCCTCCTATCGTTTTCGGCTACAGCGCGAATATAACGGACAAATTACCAATATCGGCAATCCGAATCTTGAGCCGGAAAAAACCATTGCCTACGAGGTGGGTTACGAACACAGCCTATTCAATACGTATTTATTGCGTGTAGCCGGGTATTACAAAGATATCAGCAAGCAACCCGGGTGGATTTATTACGAAGGTTTAAAAAACATCAGCTATTACAGGGCAGCCAGTAACAACTATGCGGACATCCGCGGGTTGGAATTTACCCTAACCAAACGGTACGGACGCTGGTTTGCCGGTTTTATCAACTACACCTACGATGTGCGGACCTCCGGGTATTTCGGAATTTTGGCCCACTACGAAGATCCCAAATTACAGCGGGAATATCTAAAGCAAAATCCGGTGATGATTCGTACACACCCCATGCCCTTTGCCCGGGCCAATCTGGATTTCCACACACCGCAGAATTACGGTTTAAAAATTAAAAACTTTTACCCCTTTGCCGAATGGCGTTTGAACATTTTAGCCAGTTGGCATACCGGCAGCTATTACACGTACAATCCTAACCAAAAGCCCGGTGTTTCCGACGATACGCAATGGCGTGACCGCTACAATGTGGATTTGAAAATCAGCAAGACTCTGGATATTAAGCGTTATAAGATAAATTTTTACATGGATATCAATAATCTGTTCAACTTTAAATACATGAGCCGAGCCGGATTTTCCGACAACTACGATTGGCTGAACTATCTGGAATCGTTGAATTTTCCCTGGGAAAGCGGTGATGAAAAGGGACATGATCGCATAGGCGATTATCGCCCGCCTGGCGTTGCCTATGATCCGCTGGAACCGAACCCCAACAATGACCCTGAGATTTCCGCTCGAAATGCGGAGCGTAAAAAGAAGAAATCGTATATTGATATGCCAAATTTCAAATCTTTGACCTTTTTAAATCCGCGTGCCGTTTATTTTGGTGTTTCGATAAGGTTTTAAGTGATCAATAAAGGTAAATTAAAGAATGGATAGCAAAACAATGAAAAAGATTGCCAATATATCAATTTTACTTTTATTACTTTTTTTAGGACAGGTTTTTTCTCAGGTCGAAGGAACGGAGAAACGATACATCCGTGTCGGTTCGCTGCAGAGCCATTTTACGGCCTACGGATCGGAGAGAGCCTGGACGGGCCGTTATTATGCCGGACTTATTTGGCCGGCCGACTACCAATTGCAGGACAATGCGGTGATTAAGCGTACCTGGATTGCCGCCAAAGATTTTACGGACGAACGCGGACAACACTGGGAAAAATACGGTTTGTATTTTGTCGCTTCGGATGTGGGGCGCACGTTGTTTCCTGTTAAATTGGAAGAAACAGGGAAATTCGAGAATCCTATTGTTTATGTGGATGGCAACAATTTGAGCTCCGTGTACTCCGGCGATGTGGATTACATCAATCCCGATCAAATTGCCGACCGCATTGTAACCAACGTGGTTAATACCTACTTAGGCCTAACTATGACCCGTCGGATTTATGCCTTCAGTCAGCAATACCACGATAATTACTTCATCAAAGAATTTATTTTTAAGAATACCGGTAACACGGATTACGACGATGAGATTGAATTGCATGAAGACCTGAAAGGGGTGTACATCAGTTGGGGAACCCGTTACAGTGTTTGCCGCGAAGCGGCCAAGTACATTGGCGGGCAGGCCTGGGGCGAACGCGATGTGCCGACCCGTCGCGGCGAAACTTATCCGCAGGAATACACGAAACAAATTGATGAAAGCACGCCTTTCAGCGAACTGAATTATTTGCGTTGCGCCTTTGCCTGGGCCGGGCAAAACAAAGCCAATAGCTACGACAACATCGGGGCGCCCGATTTGCTGGGATACGGACGTTTAACGGCCATTCAGCATGCCGGTATCGTTACGCTTCATGTGGATAAATCGGTGAACGATCGCTCGGATGATCCGTACCAACCCTCTACGCTGGGTTGGCATGCAGGTGATACGTATCCGGGCCGCGGTACATTGACGGCCGGTACCATGAAAGAGCTATATTACATGTTGGAAGGACACCCGTACGGAGGTGCCAACAAAGGTGGAACGAATCGTTTTGACGAAACTTACATCACGACTTTGACCTATCAGAAAGACCCGCACGACATTCATGGCGATGATGGCGGTGCGAACATCTGGTTCGTCTATGGCCCGTTTGACATTCCTTTTGGCGATAGTATTCGCATTGTCGAAGCCGAGGGCATTGCCGGATTAAGTCGCACAATGGCAGAAAATATCGGCCGCCGCTGGTTTAAGGCGTACAAAAACAAATCGGACAATGGTCCCTTTGTTTTGCCGGACGGAAGTACGACCAATGACAAGGATGTCTTTAAAAATACCTGGGTGTTTACCGGCAAAGATTCGATTTTGCTCACCTTTAGCCGGGCCAAACGGAACTTTGATAGTGATTTTGGCATTCCTCAACCGCCATTGCCGCCGCGCACGTTTGATGTTAGCTCGGGTGGGGACAAAATCTACTTGAAATGGACGGCGAGTCCGTCCGAAAACGATCCGGATTTCGGTGGCTATCGCATTTACCGTGCGGTGGGCAAGCCCGATACGACCTATCGGGAAATTTTCGCTTGCGGTAAAAACACCGCCAATCCGGAAATTGTTCATGAGTTTGCCGATCGTTCGGCCATCCGTGGTTTCCCCTATTATTACTACATCGTGGCTTTTAACGACGGATCGAACAACACGGACGGCTATGCAAATCCGACCGGAGAATTGCACAGCAGTAAATTTTACACTTGGGCCTCGGAACCGGCCTATTTGACCCGTCCCGCGGGGAAATCTCTGGATGATATTCGCGTGGTTCCCAATCCGTACAATATCAGTGCGCGCGATTTTAATTATTGGGGTGAACCGGATAAAATTACTTTCCTGAATGTCCCTGCGTACTGCAAGATCAAAATCTACACGGAACGCGGCGATTTAATTAAGACCATTATTCACGATGACGGTAGCGGTGACGAATCATGGAACGCAGTAACTTCGTCGAGACAAACGATTGTGAGTGGATTGTACATAGCTTACATTGAAGTGACGAAAGATTATACAGACGGGGAAACCGGAAAACTTTTGTATCGTAAAGGCGATCATATTATTAAAAAATTTGTAGTTATCAGATAAGTGTGGGAGTTTATGAAAAAATTTATCATCTTTTTATTCGTTCTGTTGCAGTTCTCATTTGCTAAAAACAATCAGGAATTCAGAGCTGTTTGGGTTATTACCTGGGAATACATCAATCCGGACTGGTCGGCCAGTCAAAATAAGGCAAAAATTCGTCAAATATTAGACAACGTTAAAAAAGCAAATATGAACGCCGTACTCTGGCAGGTGCGTCAAAGCGGTACGGCTTATTATCCTTCGTCCTACGAACCCTGGGGCTATTACGCCAATTACCACAACAATCCGGGTTTCGATCCTTTGCAATACGCTTTGGAAGAGGCGCACAAACGTGGGTTGGAATTGCACGCCTGGTTCAATGTGTACCATGTGGCTTCTACCTGGCCGGGTACGCCTGCGGCCGAGCATCCGGAATGGATTTGCACCAACGAAGACGGCCAGTTTATGACGGCGCATCGCTGCGTTTCGCCGGGTCTGGACGAAGTGCGCGCTTACACCATTCAGGTGGCTATGGAAATTGTGCGCAAGTACGACATCGACGGTTTGCATCTGGATTTTGTGCGCTGGAATGAATACACCGAAGATGATATGAAAAATGCGCCCACGATGATGGAGCAGGTTAACGAAATGGACGGCATGGAACCGCAGCAACGTTTGCAACTGTTAAAAACGGCCGGTAGCAAACGCTACATTTACGATGTAAAGCATCCGGCTTCGGGCGGTGTGCCACAGGGTTTTGACACGTGGGGCGATTGGCGCCGCTGGGGCGTTACGGAATTTGTGCGTCAGTTGCACGATTCCATTCAGGCTGTTAAACCCTGGGTTCGGCTTTCTCCGGCTGCCCTGGGCAAGTACAACTGGAGCGGTTGGAACGGCTACTATGTGGTTTTTCAGGATGCCGCTCTATGGTTTAACAAGGGCTATATCGATCAGTTGACGCCCATGCACTACCATTGGACAACCGCATCCGGCTTTTATGGCATGCTAAAGGGTGATTGTCCCGAATGCTGGCAGCAATGGATTACCGAGGGCATTAATGCCAAACGCCTGTACACGGTCGGGCCGGGTTCGTATGTTTTGGATGATTACAACGTATGGAATAATCACAAGGACATTGTCAATAAATGCCGTACGGTATCTTGGGTGGATGGTTTTCAATTTTTCAGTTACGGTACCTGGGCCAAACACGATTATTTTGCCCAGGCTGCCAGGGAATTTTTTACCAACAAAACAAAAATTCGTCCCATTGATCCGACGATAACACCCAAGCCGGAAAGTCCGGCAGTTGCTTTAGCCAAGATCGATTCGTTGCATTACACCTTGACGATTACGCCACCGGCCGGCTTAACCGACAACCAATGGTTTATTGTTTACCGTTCGGATGACACACAAATCGATACCTCCTCCGATGCAATTATTGCCCGGCATTTTGGTAATGCAACTTTCACGGTTGATGAAGCGTTTTCAGGGTTGCAGGATTTTAACGGCAAATACCGCTATTATGCGACCATCTGCAATCGCTATTGGGTGGAATCGGATATTTCGGATACGTTGTCAACAGATGAAATTCCTTCGTTTGCGCCGACGGTTGTTGCCACCTATCCTCCTGTCGGCGAAAAAATACCGATCAACAGCTCTGTGAGTGTTACTTTTTCGAAAACGATCGACATCAATACGGTTACCATGGATGCGGTGCACATTAGTCCGGCAGCGAGCATCGGGTCGTTGCAATGGGATGCGGCGCACAAAAAGCTGACCATCACCTTTGCCCGTAATTTGCAATTGGACACGGAGTACACGGTTAAGCTGGATTCGACGATTAAGGATGTGAACGGGCGCATGCTGGACGGCAATGGAGATGGCCACGAAGGCGACAGTTACTATTTTGTTTTTCGCACCTTGCCCGAAGATCAGGTGCCGCCAAAGCTTTTGGGTACGGTGCCCTCCTCGGAAATTGTCGAAAACGATTTTGACACGGAAGGAACCATATCGGCCTGGTTCGACGAGGAATTGGACGATCAATCGGTAAATGATCAGAGCCTTTTTCTGTACAAAGGCGGCACGCGTTTAAATTTTACATTCATGCACAAGGTAATGAACGGCCTGTCGGTTATCAGCATTCAGCCGGAAGAAGAACTGTTGCCGCAAACCAAGTACACCGTGGTTCTGGATACCGCGCTACGGGATACCTCGGGCAATAAATTACCCGAATTCAAGCTCATCGACTTTTTCACGTCCAAGTGTCATTATTCAAGTGTTACGATGATCGATGATTTTTCTTCGCCGGGTGCCTGGTGGCAGCCTTCGGGCAGCGGATCGACCGTGGGAATCGACGGCGGTGTAACCAAATGGGGTTACACCACGTCCATGTATTTGCCCGCTTCGCGTCCGCACCGGGCGGCTTTTTTGCGCTACAAATGGAAGGCCGATCCGGCCAACCCGGGATTTTTAATCCGTGAATATCTGCCTCCGAACGATCTGAAGAACAAGGAATTCGATACGACTTCGGTGCTGCAAGTGTACATTTACGGAGACGGCAGTCACAATAAATTCCGTTTTGCCATCGATGAAATGCACGGGGGAAGCTGGACGCAAACGGAGGTTTCCAAATGGATTACCATCGATTGGTACGGCTGGAAACTGGTGGAATGGAAATTGAGCGATCCGAATACGGTGGGCACATGGATTAGTCCGGACAATAAATTAAACGGTACCAAATACCGTTTTGACAGCTTTCAGCTTACTTATGACGAAGACTACGGCGTAACCTACGGAACGTTGTATTTCGACGACTTCCGCCTGGCTAAAAAGACCGACGAACCGGTAGGAATTAGCCCAAGCGAGAAAAAAATTCCCACGGAATTTGCACTCGAGCAAAATTATCCCAACCCGTTTAATCCGGTTACGACCATTAACTTTCAGGTACCGCAAAGCGGTCATGTAACCTTAACGGTGTACAATTTGCTGGGGCAAAAAGTCGCCACGCTTACGGATAAGTATTTGGCGCCGGGCAGTTACAAAGTTCGCTTTGACGGCTCCCGGTTGACTTCCGGTGTGTACGTTTACGTGTTGCGCAGCGGGAATGTTGTGCTGAGCAAAAAAATGACCTTGCTAAAATAGAAATCTTTTAAACGGTACTGTTAATGGAAGGCACCCGTCTGTGGAAAGTCGGGTGCCTTTTTTAACGTCGGGACGAATTTCCCGATTTGACGGACAAACAAAGTACCTGCCAATCCCTAATGCAAAGAACGGTAAAATTTAAAAGCATGCGTTCAAGAACAGCCATTGCCCGAATCTGCCGATTAACAATCCTTTTTTTACTTCTGCTTATTTTGGCTCAATGTACTTTCCGATTGAAAATGCCACCCAAACGTGAGTTTCGCGGCGCCTGGATTGCCACGGTGGCTAACATCGACTGGCCCGGGCATTTTAGTGATCCGCCGCAAAAGCAAAAGGAAGATTTAAGACATCTGTTGGATGCTTTGCACAGGGCGGGCATTAATGCGGTCTTTTTTCAGGTCCGTCCGGAATGTGATGCGCTGTACCGCTCGAAGTACGAACCTTGGTCGTACTGGCTTAGCGGAAAACAGGGGCAGTCTCCGGAACCTTTTTACGATCCCCTGCAATTTGCCATTCAAGAGGCACACAAACGGGGCATGGAATTGCACGCCTGGTTTAATCCTTATCGTGCGGAAAGGGTGATTGGTCTCTATCCGCTGGCGGCCAATCATGTGGTTAAGGCGCATCCGGAATGGATTTTGAGCTTTACGGAGAAGGGCGGGAAGTTACGTATTCTAAATCCGGGTATTCCGGAGGTTCGTCAATACGTGACGCGTGTGGTCATGGATGTGGTGAAGCGGTATGATATCGACGGGGTGCATTTTGACGACTATTTTTATCCCTACCCGAATAACGACATTGCCCGAACCAATAAGGATTCGTTGACTTTTGCCAAATACAAACACGGGGATGCCTCGGATTCGAGTATCGCCAGTTGGCGCCGGGAAAACGTGAATATTCTGATGCGCATGATTCACGATAGCATTCGGGCTACAAAACCTTTTGTCAAATTCGGTGTAAGTCCGTTTGGCATTTATCGCAAAGGTCTGCCGCAAGGCATTCGCGGCATGGATGCCTATGAGAAGATTTATTGCGATCCGCTGGCCTGGTTGCACGATCGGTCCGTGGATTATTTGACACCGCAGTTGTACTGGCGTATCGGGGGTGAGCAGGATTTTGAGAAATTGCTAAATTGGTGGGCCGACCAGACGGCAAAGGAAAAGCGACATTTGTACGTGGGGCACATTTTCGGCAGGCGGTTCTCTCAAAAAGAACTGCCCGAACAATTGAAACTGGTGCGCAAGAATAAAAAGGCGCAGGGCGATGTTTATTTTAGCGCCAAACACTTTGCCATGAATACCCTTGGGTTCGACAAAAGAGTGCGGGAGAAGGAGTACCGCTATCCGGCCTTGCCACCGGAGATGGGGTGGAAGGCTGTCGGGCCGCTGCCCGACAGGCCCCGGCGTTTTCGATTTGCCCGGCCGGATAGTCAATCCACGGCACGGTTTCTGTGGGAAATGCCGCAGCACACGGAAACGGACAGCACGTTTCGCTTTGTGCTGTATCGGTTTGCACAAGCGCCGGCGGATAGCAATCCGCCGCGCACCCCTGCCAACATCTGCGCCCTCACGGGTGGCCGCTCGTTCCTGCCCCGACCCGCGCCAAAAGCCTCGGCCCGCTTGTATTTTGCCCTGTCCGCCGTGGATCGAAACGGGCGGGAAAGTCGGTTGAGCCACTGGTTGAAAATAACACCGCCATCCGTACCAAAAGCGCACAACGGGAATTTATTCGTGCCCGACACGTTCTGTTTAAGATGGGAGCTATTGCCCGAGGCATCGACCTACCATGTGCAGGTAGCAAGCGATTCCGCTTTTACCGGATTGATCAAAGATCGTGAAGCCATTGCCGCGGATTCACTGAGAATCACCGGGCTTGTGGGCAATCGACGCTATTATTGGCGCGTGGCCGCACAAAATCCTGCAGGGCAAAGTGCCTTTGGTTCCCCGCAACGGATTTTCACCGCATATCCTGCGGCGCCTCGGCTCATCATTCCCGAAGACGGTTTTACGGGAGAACAGCATCAGATGAATTTTCGCTGGCAAGCCGCTGGCAAGGCACAGCAGTTTCGTCTGCAGGTGGCGCGTGCAGGTACCTTTGCGCCGCAAACCGTGCTGACCGATACCGTGCTTGCGGATAGCAGCTTGCATGTTACCGTACCGGACGACAGCACGGCACGCTGGTTTTACTGGCGGGTGCGGGCAAAAAACGAGTGGGGCCACAGTCACTGGTCGGAAGTTTACCGTTTTCGCCGCCGGGGCGAAACCAAATGATCGCTGCCGCCGTATATAGCCTTTGATTGCCAAAAATAAAAACTCACAATTTAATGAAGGCGTCGCACGGACGCGTTGAATTTAGCTTAAAGAGAAAAGGAAACGGAATGAAGTTCGCAACCAAGTTTTTGATTTTATTGCTTTTGTTTTCCGGGGCATTTGCACAACACACGCTGAAGGTGGAAAAAGTTATTACCCTAACCACGCCGCAGCAGGGATTCTTTTTTTATCCCAAACTCACACCGGACGGCCAAAAAGTTTTGTTTACCGGCCCCCGATTCAAAGGCTTGTACCTGCTCGATTTGAGCAACAGGCAAATTACCGATTTAAACAATGAAGACGGCGCCGGATACGAATATCAAATCGGGCCGGAGGGCAAGTACGTGTACTACCGCACCTCGACGTTTAAACACTACAAAAAATACTATTCGCTGAAAAGACAATCGCTAACCGACCGCACCGTTCAGGTTCTTGAACATCAGGTAAGAAATTTGCAGCCGCCAGAAATTCGTCAGGGCGTGCTGATTTATTTAAAAGAAGCCCGACCCGTACAAAAAGCGTTAATGCCCGTTTTGAAAAAAAGCCCGGCCGTACAAGCCAGGGCGGTGTTTGTCGGAGATAAAAATATGATCGTTGCCGAGAACGGCAGCGAGAAAATACTGGCACCACTGGGTGAGGGCAGGTACATTTGGCCGCGTCTTTCACCGGACGGTACAAAGTTGGTATTCACATTAGCCGGTGATGCCACCTACGTGTGCGATCTGGATGGCAATATCTTGAGCAAAATCGGCTATGCCAACGCACCCACCTGGTCACCGGACGGCCAATGGATTGCTTACATGGTCGATCATGATAACGGCGATTATTTTACGGATTCGGAAATTTTCATTTCCGGCGCAGATGGCAAGAAAAAAATTCAGGTAACCGACACCCCGGATATTATCGAAATGTATCCCGACTGGGGCGCCAGTCTCGACCGGCTGGTTTTTGCTTCCAATCGCGGACAAATTTTTATGGCCACCTTAAAATCGGAATAGAAGAGGTTCACGGATGAAAAAAATACTTTCTTTTTTGTTTATTCTGTCCGCGGTTTTGTGGGCGCAAGATTTCGACGGCATTAAAATTTACATCAATCCCGGACATGGCGGGCACGATCCGGCCAACGATCGCTACATTCCGCAAACCGGCTATTGGGAATCGGAAGGCAATTTAACCAAGGGCCTTTATTTGTATCAGCTTCTCAAAGAACACAATGCCGTTGTGTACATCAGCCGAACGCAGAACCGCGATGTGGACGATTTACCCCTTTCGCAAATTGACGCCGACGCCAATTCCCACAACGTGGATTATTTTCACTCCATTCACAGCAATGCCTACGATGCCACAAGCAATTATCCCCTGGTGCTGTTCCGCGGCTACGATGACGATCCGGTTTTTCCGGCCGCCAAACAAATGGGGCTGGACATGTGGGAGCAATTCCAGAAAATGGATCGGCAGTGGACGTACTGGCCGTACCAATCCAAAAACGTGCGTGGCGACTGGTCGTTTTACAATTGGGGTACCTCCGGGCTGGGCGTTTTGCGCTACCTGAACATGCCGGGCACTCTATCGGAAGGATCGTTTCATGATTATTTGCCCAACTCGTACCGGCTGATGAATCTGGATTACCGGCGACACGAGGCCATTGTTCTCCTGCGCGCGTTTATTAAATTTTACGGACTGGATCCTCTGCCGGACGGCGTGGTAGCCGGTATTGTGCGTTCCAAAACGGAAAACGTGGATTACAGCTACAATTACAATTCCGGCTTGCCCAACGACAAAAAGAAAGCCATCGAACACGCTCTGGTGCGGCTTTTGCCGGGCAACCGAACCTACATTACCGATTACCACAAAAACGGTTTTTTTATGTTCGAACACGTAGAGCCGGGTACCTATCAGGTCATTATGAATGCAGGCAGTTATGCGCCTGACACCGTGCAGGTAACGGTTAAAGCCAATGCCACTTCGTTTGCCAATGGATTTTTGACAAAGGTCGGCGACAAGGCCCCCGAAGTTTACACTACCGTTCCGGCTCAGGGCGATTCGGCGGTCATCACGCATTCTTCCGTCGAAGTAACCTTTAGTCAGCCCATGGATACATTGGCAACCGAACAGGCCTTTTCCACGCAACCGAGCAGCCACGGTTATTTTTATTGGGATGACCGCGGTGAAATTTTGACCTATGCCTTGTACGACACGCTGGCCAGAAACACTACCTACCGGGTAACCATTGACACGACAGCGCGGAATAGTGCGGGCAGGGCTCTGGCGGAGCCGTTTGTTTTCGAATTCAAGACGGCAAGGCAACACATCGCGCCGACTGTGGTCGATTATTTTCCCACCGGCGATAGTGTGCGGGTGCAGGATTACATCACCGTTTCATTCGATTTTCCCATGCGCAAGCAGCCGACCGAACGGGCTTTTGTGACGGAACCGGCGCTCAGCGGAACATTCGATTGGGCCGCGGACAGCAGCTCGTTCGTCTTCATGCCCGATTCCGCCATGCAACGCAAAACAAAATACACGGTTAAAATTCTACCCGAAGCACAAAACGCCTACGGAGTGCATTTGGACAGCACTTTCAGCTTTACTTTCCAGACGCGCTATTACACGAATCTGGTTTTGCTCAATTCGTTTCCTGCGCCAAACGCAAATAACATTAGCACCCGCTTGCAAATTTTTGCCGTGTTTAGCAACAAGCCGGACAAGAACAAAATACGCAGGCAGTACCAGATTCTCGATTCGCTGGGAAATATTCTGGCGGTGCGTTCGGTGAACGTAACCAGCAAAAACGGCCGGGGAATTCTCAGCTTCGAGCCGCGCAATCCTTTGCAGCCCAATGCCCCCTACACCGTACGGTTTTTCCCGGAATTTACGGATGTGGACGGTTTGCAGCTTGCCGATACGGTTTCCGTGACCTTTCGCACCTGGGCCCGCGATTACGGCAGCGGCCCGATTCTGGACGGATTCGAATCGACGGACGAATGGGTGAATCCAAACGACGATTCCTACACGCACGGCGTGGATGCGGAGGCAACATTATTCGGACGCTACAGCCTGCGTCGCATTTCAGGAACATATTCGGGATCTTTGAAATATCAGTTCAGCGCAGATACCGGAGGCGTTTGTCGTTTGGCCAGAGTGCAACGGCTCGAATTGCCGGTAAGCGGCGGGACGGATTTCGGTATTTGGGTTTACGGCGATTTTAGCCACAATGTGTTGGAATTGTGGTTCGACCGCGATGACACAACCAATGTGGTCGCCTTTCGCGATACGATTAACTGGGCCGGTTGGAAAATGCTTGTTGTGCCGCTGGATTCCATTGCCGGACAGGGGAAAGTTTATTTTCAGAGCATTGTCATCCGGCAAACACCTGCCGGTTACGACGGGGGAACGCTGTATCTGGATGACGCCCAATACGATGTGCGCTACACGGCAATCAAACCGGGTTTCGGGCAAAACATACCCGGCAAGTTCGCATTGAGCCAAAATTATCCCAACCCGTTCAATCCGACGACGACCATTCGCTATTCTTTGCCAAAAGCGAGTAAGGTGCATTTAACCGTTTACAATATTTTGGGACAAAAGGTAATGGAGGTGGTCAACAAAAAACAGTCGGCGGGTGTTCATGAGGTGCGCATCGACGCCTCGCAGTTGGCCTCCGGTGTTTATCTGTATCGAATAAAAGCGGGCGGCCATGTGGCCGTGCGTAAAATGGTGGTGCTAAAATAGGCACTCAAAAGATCAAATTTCTATTAAGCAGGGGGCAAACATGGCCCCCTGTTTTTTTGTAAAAAGCTTTACCTGATTTGTTGTTTTTCGTACCTTCCTTTTAGAATAGGCTTAGAGAATTTCTCAGGAAACTAAGTCTATCGAGATATTTCAAGCGAGAGTAAAAAGAAGAGTTTCTATGGCAGGTGCATTCCAGCGTCTCGACACACCGGATGGAATAGCCAGATTATATTTTGATGTGCCGGGGCAGAAAGTAAACGTATTCAATGCGGCCGTTTTCGAAGAATTGGAGCAAGTACTTGGCGAGCTGGAAGAACATCCACCCCGTGCGTTACTTATTTTTAGCCGCAAGAAAGATATCTTCATTGCCGGAGCCGATATTCATGAATTTCTTAAAATCGAAACGTTTACCGACGGAGTAAAGGCCAGCCGTAGAGGGCAATTGATTTTTGAACGCTTGCACCGTCTGCCTTTTCCCACCATTGCGGTCATCGATGGAGCCTGTATGGGCGGCGGCACAGAGATGAGCCTGGCCTGTACTTACCGCCTGGCCAGTCAAAATTCTCAAACCAAAATAGCGCTTCCCGAAGTAAAATTAGGTATTCTGCCGGGATGGGGAGGGACTCAACGTCTACCGAAATTGGTGGGGCTGGAGCGTGCATTGGATGTCATGCTAACCGGAAAAAATCTTAATGCGCAAAAAGCATTAAGATTGGGGCTGGTTGATGCGTTGGTTGCTCCCGATCGGGTAGAAGATCAGGCGTTGCGCTTTGCCCGTCAGGTTCTGGACGGAAGGGCTAACGTTCGGCAGCGGGGGCTAAAACGGTCGGGCCTGGTCATGCGCTGGCTGGAAAAAACCGCGCTGGGACGTAAAATTATTTTTAATACGGCCCGAAAAAACATACTTCGGAAAACATTCGGAAATTACCCTGCCCCGCTCAAGATGCTTGAAGTGGTTGAAAAGACCTATGCCTTGCCCCTCGACGAAGGGCTCAAAATAGAGGCCGACGCTTTGGCCGAATTGATTTTAACCAAAGAATCGCGCAATCTGGTTCGGGTGTTTTTGCTGCAAGATACGTTGAAGAAGAAAACACAGAGCATTGCCGAGCAAGCATCCACCGTGCTGCCTTCCGAAATACACATTTTGGCAGGCGATGATCAGGCGTTGGATGTGGTGCGGCTGCTTTTAAAAAGTGGCTTTTCGGTCGTCGTCCTCAATGAAGATCCGATTCGGCTCCAGAATCTGGAGAAAAAATTTCTCGGCTATTTCGAAAAACTTGTTACGCAAGACCGGTCTCGGAATGAAATCGGATCGGTTTCATTTACCGCATTAAGCAAATTAAACGAACCGCTCCGGTGGCTGATCATGGACGACCCTTCCCTTGCATCCGACGAATTGGAATGGGTAGTGGCTCATCCTCCCCAACGCATTTTAGTCTCGTCACGGACGTTTTTGAGCCGCCAATACTTGCAGAAATCTCAATGGGAAAATTGGCATGCCCTGCAATTTTATGTGCCAATCGAACGTTCGATGGTGGCCGAAGTCGGAGTCGATGCGAGAAACGAAGCGGCGGTTCCTGAGATTTTTCAATTGCTACGGGCGCTGAAGAAAATTCCCATTCGCAATTATGCGCAAAGCAAGTTATTATTCGGCACAATGCTTTTACCGTATTTACTGGAGGCCGTGCGTCTTGCGGATGAGGGCGTAAAAGTTAAAACGATTGACAACATCATGAAAAAATTTGGCATGGTATCCGGTCCGTTTTCGTTTATCGATGCGCTGGGAACCGGTGTGGTGTTGAGCGCAGCCCGGGCCGATTTGTCCCTGGCTAAAGAATATGCCAACGAGCTAAAAATTTTGGAAAAAATGTACGATGTGGGATGGCAGGGGGTAAAGGCAGGCAAGGGCTTTTACGTTTACGGAGAAAAGAAGGTCAAATACAATTACGGAGCCGAGGTGTTGTGGCATCGCACAGCGGTTCCCGAAGACATTCAGTCCAGAGCAGAAGGCCGCCTGGTGGCCATGATGCTTAACGGAGCCGCCCAAGCCATGGCCGAAAAGCAGGTGAGCGCGCCGGAGGAGCTGGATGCCGTGGCCGTGTTTGCTTTTGGCTTTGCACCGTTTCGCGGAGGTATTTTGCGCTATGCCGACACCCTTGGCGCCGGGAGTGTCCGGCAAATGCTTGACGCATTAAAAGATAGCTGTGGGCAGCGATTTACGCCTCACGCACTATGGCAAAAAATGGCCGAATCCGAAGAAAAATTTTATGCGCAAGAAGGCTGAGAAACGACGTACCATTTAAAGCAGAAATTACAAATTTGTACTTACCAAAATCATTCCTAATGGATACGCTTAAAAAATTGCCGGAAATTGGTGAGCTTCCGCTGGCGAACAACGCAAAAAATTTAGTATATTCCACTTGATGAATAATCGATTTAAATAAACCGAAGGAGGACGTCGTGAACATTGCTGTATGTGTAAAGCAAACGCCGGATACGGAAGCCCGTATTAAACTAACAGACGATCAGAAACGGGTGGACGAAAGCGACATCAAATTTATCCTGAATCCCTATGACGAATTTGCGGTGGAAGAGGCTATTAAATTGAAAGAAGCCAATGGGGGAGAAGTTACGGTCATTTCATTAGGCCCAGATCGGGTTACAACGGCCATGCGCACGGCTTTGGCCATGGGTGCCGACAAGGCAATCCATTTAAAGACCGATCGCCATCCCGATGATCCGCTGGTAACCGCCAAGGCCCTGGCCGAAGTGCTTAAAGAGGGCAATTACGATTTGATTCTGTTGGGCAAGCAGGCCATCGATGATGACCACAATCAGATGCCCTCCATTTTGGGTGCCTTACTCGATTTGCCGGCGGCGACGGTGGTGGTCAAACTTGAGGTGAACGGCGACAAAGTCGTAGCCGAGCGTGAAGTGGACGGAGGACACGAAGTGCTGGAATTCAATCTGCCAGCCATCATCGGTGCGCAACGTGGGTTAAACGAGCCGCGCTATCCTGCCTTAAAAGGAATTATGCGTGCCAAAAAGATCAAAATCGAGGAGCGTACGCCCCAGTTAGAAGCCGAACAGCTAATCGTGGAATCGTACATGTATCCGCCGGCTAAGGCTCCGGGGAAAATTGTGGGCGATAGCGCCGACGCAGTTCCCGAATTGCTGCGTTTGTTACACGAGGAAGCAAAGGTTATTTAAGTAGGGTGAATGCAAAAAGGCAGGAGAATGAACAATGAAAATCTTGATTTATGGTGAACATAGAGACGGCAAAATTAAAAAGATTACGTTTGAGAACGTTTCGTTAGCCAAACAACTGGGTGTGCCCTTCGAAGTTGTGTTTATTGGCAATGTGCAGGAAAACCCGGCCGAGGTGTTGGGTAAATATGGCGCAGAGAATATTTTAAAGGTGCAGTTGTCAGGACTTGATGCCTACAGCCCGGATGGGTACGCCAGGGCGTTGGCGCAATTGGTAGAAAAACGGGGAGCCGATGTATTACTGATGGGCGCCACTGCTACAGGAAAAGACCTGGCCCCGCGGGTTTCCGCTCTTCTCAATGCGCCGGTAGCCACCGACTGCATCAAAGTAGAACTGGATGGCGACCAATTGAAATTGATACGCCCCATGTATGCCGGAAAGGTTCAGGCCAACATCCGTCTGGATGGGAAAATACAAATTGTGACGGTGCGTCCCAATGTGTATGGTGCGGTAGAGAATCCTGCTCAGGCGACGGTTAGCGAAGAAACGCTGGATGTCGGCGCGGTCAAATCGATTGTTAAGGAAATTATCAGTGGCGCCAAAGGCAAGCTGGACGTTACGGAAGCGGACATCATTGTTTCCGGAGGCCGGGGACTAAAAGGCCCGGAAAATTGGCATTTGATCGAAGAATTGGCAGAGCTGTTGGGCGCGGCAACAGGCGCTTCGCGCGCGGCGGTGGATGCGGGCTGGCGTCCGCACGATGAACAGGTGGGGCAAACAGGTAAAACCGTTTCGCCGAGCCTGTACATTGCCATCGGGATTTCCGGCGCCATTCAGCATCTGGCCGGTATGTCATCGTCCAAATACATCGTGGCCATCAACAAAGATCCCGAAGCACCTATTTTCAAAGTGGCCGATTACGGTATTGTGGCCGATTTATTTGAAGTGGTGCCGAGAATGATCGAAGAATTAAAGAAGATGAAAAATTAATTAAAAAGTCGAAAAGAAAAAGGCCTCTTTAAAGAGGCCTTTTTAATTAGAACTGTAGTTGAATGGGCGTAAGAATTACAAAATCACTAAAATCACTTTTCTTGATTTTAATGTACAGGTCCATGATGCCTTCAAAATCACCAGAGACGGTTCCTTTTGCCCGGAAAATGTATTCATGCAACGGGGCATACACCTCGATACCTTTGCCATCTTCGTTAACCTGCTCTGAGGGATAGAAGCGTTCCATTTTTACGCCTTCCGGTAAATTTTCAATCGTTTGGCGAAACTCATCGGCCAGCTTGCGATCGAAGAACTCTGCTGCAAAAGAGAATTCACCTCCCTTAATAGGTTTAAGCGATTTTATTTTGTAGCCGGTTTTTTCCGTGTAGAGCTTAACGGCTTCTTTGAACGGTTCTACCAGATCGTCTTCCAGACAAAAATGAACGTAGTTTTCCAGCTCAAACAATTCTTTTAAAAATTCTTTTAACGTATCACGACGAATATTTTCTTTGCGGTGAAAGAAGTATTTGCCGTCCGGTTTGCGGCATCCCAGAAAGCCCAGCAAAAGGCCTTTTACCATGGTAAAGGGACCTTCAACCACCAGTTCGCTAAATTTTGTGCTCATCGTTCCTCCAGAGTTTTAACTGTTTTCCTAAAATAAATAGGAATTGCTTTAAAAGAAACCCTTTTGCGAATTATTATTATCGTAAGAAATGCTCAAATGTTGAAAATAAAAAATAAGTGAGCGTTGGACAAATGAATAAAAAGCAGGGATGGTTTGCAAATTAAACATCGGGAGTTCGAAGCTGCAAACGTGGAATTACCAAGCCGGTTTCCGTCTTTCGAGAAGGCGTGGGGTTGCCCTGGGGTAGCGCGATTTAAAAATCGCGCTACACTATTCCGGCAATGGATGTCCCGGCGCAAATGCAGAGCTTGAACACGTTTCCCCCCAATTCTCTCTCGATAAAGCAAGACGAACTCTTTTTTTGGGGGGAAATTCTCGACAAAGCGTGAAAAATTTCTTAAAATAGAGTAAAAGTTTCGAGAAGATGAAAGGAAATTCCATGAAACGGGAAAAAATATTCCGGAGCATAAGATGGGTATTGATTGTACTGCTGGGAAGTGGTGTTGTTATTGCTCAAAATATTTCTAAGCAGTCTTCCCGGCCTCAGATTTTTGTGACGGAAAGAACCCATGCCTTTGGAAAAGTCCCGGATGACACGGTTTTGGTACACACCTTTGTTTTGCACAATGTAGGCAACGATTCGCTCCACATTTTGCGCTTAAAAAGCGGCTGAGGTTGTACGGCAGCCCTCCTGAGTTCAGGAGTTATTGCCCCGGGCGATAGCGCACGCGTTAAAGTAACCTTTGGCACGGCGGGCCACAGGGGACATTTCCAGAAAACGGTTCGTGTATTTTCCGATGATCCCAGGAAGCCGGTGTTACGTCTTTCGATTACGGGTGATATCGTCGGCAAACCGGAATAACCGACCGGAACTTTACGATAGCAGGACGGAGGACCCCGAAACTTATCAGTCGGTCTGGAACGCTGCAAACCATTGATGGCTTTCTGTCTCCGTTCAATTCGGTTGCTTGAAAAGCAGCAGTTAAAGCAAGATGAAATATTTGTCATGGGCATTTCGTTGGTACTTAAAAAGGAGGTATTATGAGATTACCCATGACGACAGGGTTGCTGCTTTTGATGCTGTTGGCCCTATCCATTTCCACCGGAACAGGACAAGACGTAATGAAGAAAAAAACCGCAAAACCACACAAGGTTTTTAAAACGGATGCGGAATGGCAAAGTTGCCTTACGCCGGAATCGTTTTACGTAACCCGCAAGAAGGGAACGGAGCGTCCTTTTACCGGAAAGTACTACGATTTTTGGGAAAAGGGCACCTATGTTTGCGTTGCCTGCGGCACACCACTGTTTACTTCGGAAACCAAGTACCATTCGGGAAGCGGTTGGCCCAGTTTTTACGATGTGCTTGATAAGCAAAAAGTTGTCTTGCAAACCGATACCAGTCTGGGCATGGTTCGCAGCGAAATTTTGTGCAAAACCTGCGGCGCACACCTTGGCCATGTTTTCAAAGACGGCCCGCCTCCCACGGGGTTGCGCTACTGCATCAATTCTGCCGCCCTAAAGTTCATCCCCGCGAAAAACCGTTAAAACGGTTGCCCAAAAGCGGCACGTCATTTCCTTTCCACCCAATTGAAAAATTGCGTAAATTGTACGCAAGACATTTTTGGGAAAAAGCAAATGAATGGGCACAGACGTTTTTTTGTGCTATGGCTTGTGGGCCTGATCGGCTTGCCCGTCATTTTATGGGCACGTCATGCAAACACGATGCACACCGACACACTCCAAATTGTGGCAAAAAGCGAGCCAAGTGTTCGACTTTGGCCGCCGATGATGCTTTTGAATGCCTTTCCGCAGGAGGCCGGTTTAAGCCTTCACCAATGGAACCACAATCCCGCGCAAGTTTCGGATGGAATTTTGACCGAAGCAAGCATTTACTATGAAACGTACGATTTGAAATCCGAGACCGTTTGGCAGAATTTGCCAAGAAAGATGAAAATCTCCAATGAAATTTATGAGCTCAGGACAACGTACGGTTCCGGCAGGCTGGGTTTTGCGCTGAACTATGCGCGGCGAAGCAAAGAAACAAAGGAAGCGGCCTCCGCCCGGACTCCATTGGCCTCGTTCAAAGAAATTTCCAACATTATTTCTCCCACATTGGTTTTACGCTCGTCTTTTGGACTGAATTTCGCCGTCCGCATTAACCTGCATCAGGTAAAGACGATTTTAGACGTGGGCGGGCAAAGCTATTCCGGACATGATCACGTCGTAACGATTGACGCCGGTTTGCGCCAGAAACTTGGCGATTTGCTTTGTTTGAATGTATTCGCCAATCAACTAAAAATGTACGTAAACGGACAAGATGTAGCGCAGGCCTCGTGGACACGTTATTTGAATTTGGGAGCCACTTTTCATTGGCAAAAATATTGGATCAATGGAGGAATTCGTATAAGCCAATGGAGCGGGATAAAAGACACGCTGATTTTTCTTAAAGGCATTATGCCCCTAAAGCGCTATTGGTGGGCGCATTTGTTTGTTGCCCATAGTCAGCGTTATGAAATTTTTGACATGGATGTTAACTTGCCCGCACCGTTGCTTATGGTGGGCGGAGGAATTCATTGGAAGCACAAACGGTGGATAGCAGGTTATCAGCTTCAGTATTTGTCCTTTTCTCCCGACACCACGGATGCACTCTCCCGCCTTAATTTGGTCAAGCGCGATCATTTTCGTCACCGGATTACAATTGTGTTTACGCTTTAAGCGTATGTGCGGGGTTGCATTTGTTTCATCGAATGCCTTGCGCATTATGGAAAAATAAATTATACTCCATCCGTATTAAAATTTATTCACGCAGGAGACGACAATGAAGTACTCCTTTTTCACCGCACTCCTTGTTCTTGCGCTTTTCGCTGGTACAAGCATGGCTCAAAGCATCTTTATTCCGCTTAATGTGCGCAAGGCCTATGAGCGACAAACACGTACGTACGACGGCACCCCGGGAAGCAACTATTGGCAGAACCACGCAGAATACACCATTCGGGCAAAAATATTTCCCGACACACGCACCCTTCAGGGACATGAGACGATCGTCTATTTTAATGAAAGCCCCGACACATTGCATCAGCTTATTTTGCGTTTGTACCAGGATTTGTACAAGAAGGGCAATTTACGCGATTGGCCGATTTCTACAGCAGATTTAACGGATGGAGTATCCATCGACTTTTTGCGCATTGACCAGGACACTTTACGGATGGCAGCCTCCGGGAAAGGAATGCGTCGCTACGGAACCAACTTGTTTTTGTATCCGAAACGTCCGGTTCCGCCCAAAGGGCGGGTCACTCTTGAGCTGAAATGGCAACTTGTATTGCCGCACAAATCCAACATTCGTATGGGAACGTACGATACCACTTCGTTTTTTGTTGGGCTCTGGTATCCGCAAATGGCTGTTTACGATGATATCGACGGTTGGGATCGTCTGGACTACAGTGGGATTCAGGAATTTTACAACGATTTTTCCGATTATGATGTGCGCATCACGGTTCCGCGAAATTTCGTGGTGTGGGCTACCGGCCTGCTGCAAAATCCCCGGGAAGTATTGCGGCCGGAAATTCTGAAACGATTCAGACGAGCGCAACACACTTCGGAAGTGGTACACATTGTCACGCCAGAAGATTCCGCACGCGTTACACAGGCAGACGAATGGAACACCTGGCATTTTAAGGCGCTACATGTCCCGGATTTTGCGTTTGCCACCAGCGACCATTATTTGTGGGATGCGGCGACAATTGATGTGGGAAATTCTCCGGCGCATTCGGTATTTATTTCGGCGGCGTTTAAAAAAGAAGCGGAGAATTTTCGGCATGCCGTAGAAATCGCCCGCAAGTCGATCCTGTACTATTCCGAGGAGATGCCGGGCGTTCCCTATCCTTACCCGGCAATGAGCGTTTTTAACGGAGCGGGGGGAATGGAATATCCGATGATGGTGAACGAAGGTTCGCCAAAGGCCTGGAGCGGGATGGTTCATGTAACCAGTCATGAAATCGCGCACACTTATTTTCCTTTTATGATGGGAATTAATGAACGCAAATATGCCTGGATGGATGAAGGCTGGGCTATGATGTTGCCTTTTGATCTGCAGCATCGTTTGGCCCCGGAATACGATCCCATTGCGCGCACGGTGCAACGCTATTTGCGTGTTGCCGGAAGCGAATACGACGTTCCCATGCGGGTGCTTACATCGGTGTATGGTGCCGACACCCGCGACTCATACCGTAACGAAGCGTACAACCGCTCAGGGATTGCCTATTATTTGCTGGAACAAATGGTCGGCAAGAAGACTTTTGTCAAAATGATGCGGGAATACATTCGACGCTGGCAGGGCAAACACCCATTGCCCTATGATTTCTTCTTTACGGCCAACAATTTTTTAAAAGAAGATTTAAGCTGGTTCTGGAATACCTGGTTCAGTGGTTTTGGCTACCCCGATTTAAAGCTTGAAAAAGCACAGATGAAAGACGGGAAGCTTTTGCTTAAAGTGGTAAAAAAAGGATTGTTGCCGCTTCCGGTCAAGGTGACAATTGTTTACAGCGATAGCTCCCGCGAGACTTTGGAACGAAGCATGCGCGTATGGAGCAAGGGGAAAGAGACAATCGAACTTGTGGCAAAACCGGAAAAGCCTGTTCAACAGATCAAATTGGGCGATGCCCACATCCCGGATGCGGATAATCAAGACAACACGCTTCGATTTTGATTGGCACTCGTTTTTACAAAAAGAGCTTGCGGGATGGGGCTGTCCCGTCCCACAGGTTCTTTTTTTGACCTGCCCGGTCTTTTGAATCTTTTTAAACAAACTTTCGTAATATTGAATAATCTGTGATTAACTTGTATTTAATAAATGTGAAATTATGCGTATATTTCACCGTGATTGCAGTGAATAACGATCGGTAAAAGAACGGTACGACTAATTTAGTGGTTTCCGACTGGCAATCCGGAACAAACGCCGCTTTGGGAAAGTCAACAATCGCTGGAGGCTTCATGTTAAAAAAGTGTCTATTTATTTTACTATTACCCGTTTCGCTTGTGCTGGCCTCGGGGTTTTCCATTTATGAACAGGGAGGCAGGGCAACCGGTATGGCCGGAGCGTTTATTGCCAAGGCCAATGATGCTTCTTCTGTTTTTTACAATCCGGCGGGCATAAGCGCTGCCAGAGGCTGGAATATTCAATTGGGAACAACCGTCATTCAAACCGAGTTCGCTTTTACCGGCCCGGCAAATATGGATCCCCGATTTTACACTCCTGCTCAAAAGGGACAGTTTTTCCCCGGTCATTTGTATTTGAGTTACGGGCTTTCGCCCAAGTGGGCGTTTGCTCTGGGTGTTTATTCGCCTTTTGGCATGGGCAGCGAGTGGGGCTCGTCACAGGAACCGTGGGTGGGGCGTCTCCTGGCGACCAAGACCGAATTTCAGACTTTGTTTGTCACTCCGGTGGTTGCTTACCGGCTTTTTGACAATTTGGCGCTTGCTCTGGGCGTTTCTTTGGTACATTCCAGCGTGACCATGGAAAAGGATGTGTATTTTGCACCGCGAGACCTTTTCGGCCATTCCAAAATGACTGCCTCGGCAAATGGTACGGGCTTTACCATAGGGTTGCAATATCAGGTGCTCCGGCGCGTGCATCTGGGGGTGACCTACCGCAGCGCCGTAAAAAATTCTTTTAACGATGGCAGCGCCGAGTTCACTTTTCCCTCTACTTTGAATCCTACGGTAAATCAGGAAGTGGCTGCTTATTTCCCGGCAAAGGTTGGCGCAAAATCCGAGTTGACTTTACCGGCAACTCTGGGAATTGGTCTGGCCTACGATTTTACGGAAAATTTGAGCATGGAGTTCGACTACGTACAGACGGGCTGGCATACCTACGACCAGGTCAAAATTTCGTTTGATGAGCCGGTAGCCGGACAAAACGAAACGATAAATCCACGAAATTACAAAGATAGCTATGCCCTGAGACTCGGGCTGGAATACCGCATGGACACCCATTTCACATTGCGTGCCGGCTATGCCTGGGATACGCATGCCGTTCCGGCGGCTTACGTGGAGCCAAGTTTGCCCGAAAACGATCGTCACAACTACACCATTGGTTTGGGCTATTGCAATAACGGCTTTCGGGTGGATGCCGCTTATCACGTTTTATTGCAGGACGACCGTCAGGTAAAAAATTCGGTGTACAACTTTGATGGCGTTTATTCCGGGCTGGCCAACATTTTCGGGCTAACCGTTGGCTATTCTTTTTAAGAAAAAGCAGGAGCAAGATTCATGAAGAAGAAAATAATTACATTCGTTTTGTTCGTGGCCGGTCTTTGGGTTGTGACCTCTTGTAGTTTAAGCGAACCAAAAATTACCAGGACCACGGTGAATGAGAATGAACAAAAGCTATTTTTTCATCTAATGGCCCTGGGCGATGATATTATCGCCGGGTATCAATCGGCAGCGTTGGTCGAACCGCATCAGCGTAACGATTTTGTGGCCTTGATTGCCCGGCAGGGTGAAACACCAATGTTCCAGCAACCCTACATTCATTACCCGGGGTTGGGCTCCGAATCGTACGCCGGTTACGGAATATTAGAGCTGGAATATCTGGATAATCCCGAAACGCCGAAAACGGTCATCCCGGATCCGGTGATTAAGGCCATCCCTTTTTCCGATTATCCGAACTTTGATCCTACCACCAATCCTTTTGTTGACGATTCCGTAATGCTGTGGCCCTATCCTTACAACAATTTAGCCGTACCGGGCATTTACGTGGATGATGTGATTCATGGTGTAAGTAAATTACGCAGCCGGAGTAAAAGCGGATTTTTAGATGTTATTCTGCGCAATCCGCTTCCCGCACCCTATGGCTACAAAAGCGCATTTGAGCAGGCAAAATTATTTCAACCAACGCTGGTGCTGTGCTGGATAGGCATGTACGATGTGTTGAGCTATGCCATGTACAGCGCGATTAATCCGGTAACCGAGCCTCCCACGTCCAAAGAAGAATTTGCAAAGTATTTTTCCGAATTGATGGATTCGCTTAAAGCGACCAGAGCGGCCGTTATCGCGGGGAACATTCCCGATATTCTGGACATGCCCTATTTTAACACGGTATCACGCTTTGTAATTGATACGGTGACTAATCTCCCCGCCAAAGATGAAAACGGAAATCCCATTCCGTTGGTGGGTACAAACGAGGGCGATTTGATTCTGCTCCCTGCCAAAAGTTTTATCAAACGCGGATACGGACTTCCGGCTTCCTTCCCCAACAGCAACGGCGAAGCGCTTCCCGATGATGTTGTTTTGACTCCTGCGGAGCAGCAAACGGTTAAAGACTTGATCGACGGTTTTAATACGATCATCGACTCGGTGTGTACTTTGCGCCAAATTCCTGTGGTAGATATGCACGGTTTCTTTAAAGAAGTTAGCGAAGGCTACGGAGTGGCAGGCCTGACCGTAAATGCCAAATTTATTACAGGCGGCTTTTACAGCCTGGACGGCATCCACCCCAATGATCTGGGCCAGGCCCTGATCGCAAACGAATGGTTGAATGTGATTAATAACAGCTTTAGAATTAGTGTGCCGCTGGTGAATATTATTGAGCAGGCCTCTCGTTTTGCCTACAGCGATTCATTACTTACGGGAGATCAATAAGGCTAAAACCGGTAGGACGGTTTAGGTTTGGAAAAAATCGGCGGTGGGAGAAATCTTGTCGCCGATTTTTTTTTTGTTAAAGCGCACGGTTTCTGTTCGCCTGTTCAATGACCTCTACAAATACCTGCGTAAAAGTTTTTTCTTCCTGTTTCAGCAGGTTATCAAGTGTTTCACGGGTAAACGAACGAAGAATTTTCCCCCGGTTCATTACCACCACCTCATCGCACCACTCGGCGACCAGGGGCAAAATGTGCGAAGCCAGAACGATGGTGTGGCCCTTTTGGGCAAGTTGCGCCAAATGGTCTTTTAAACGAAGCAGTGCTTCGGTGTCCAGACCGTTTAATGCCTCGTCAATGAAAATAAATTTTGGACTGTGAAGCAGAGCCGCCGAAATAAGCATTTTTTGCCGCATGCCGTGGGAATAATCGTCAATTAAACCATCGCAAAACGAACCCATTCCCAAAAGATCGATTAGAAAATCGATTTCCTTTTGTGCCTGTCGATCGGTCATTTGACGTAAACGGGCGATCAAAAGTAAAAACTCTCTTCCGCTTAAATAAGAAAAGAGATGGGTTTCTTCGGGAGCGTAGGCACAGTGATGTTTAATCCATTTCCGCTCGCGTTTTGTAGAATGCCCATCCAAAGTAATTTCGCCTTCGAATTCGCGAATCAGTCCCAAAATAACGCGTATCAGGGAAGTTTTTCCGGCGCCGTTTGGTCCCACAAGCCCCGTGACTTTTCCGGAATCAATGGTTAATGAAAGTTGATCAAGTGCCTGTTGTGTTTCATAAAACAGAGAAACATTGTCAATGCGAATCATTCCATACCCTCACTGTGCTAAAAAGCGGTAGCTTTTGTAAAAATAAACGCTCAAGAACGTGACGGTTAAGAGCGGCCCCACAAAGTAGTAGTTAAGGCTCATAATCGTAAAAAAAAGCAGAGAAAAATGGTAAGCGTAACCCGCCGCCCGGCGATTGTCGAAAAAAATGATCTGAAAAGCAATCATGGTGAGTAACGCAATGGTACTCAAAAGAGTAAGGAAAAGCAAAAGCTGCCAGTAAGTATCCGGAGAGATGCCCATCCCCCACAGCACAAGTGCGTAACTAAAAAGCATGACTGCAGCAAAGATGAATTCTGCCAGAAAGCGGGCAAGAACAAAACGCACAAAGGGAATGGGCGTGAGCCGAAAAAACCATTCCGGTTCTTCCTGAGCAAAGCGGTTGCTAAAAAAAGAGCCGTAGTGGTACCAGACCAGAAGGCCCAGAATTAAGGTAAAAATTTCAACGGCCTTTTGCGGGAAGGCATGGAAAACGATCAATCCGCTTATCACCAATACGAACCAGAGTAGCCCCTGGCTCTTTAAATAGCGGCGGTTGCGCTGCATTCCCAGATAATCCTTCAAAAAGAGAGCCCGGAAAGGGCCGGCCATTTTTTTAGCGGTGTAAGTTTTTGGCTGTTTAAAAGCTTTGAAACGGAGAAAAAAAGTTTGTTCTTCACAAAGGGATTGGGATTGCAAACGGAAAAGTTGCGCGAGTAAAAAGCCGAGTCCCAGAAGCCCTGTTCCCGCACCGAGTAAAGCGGGCCTGGACCAAAAAACGAAGGAAAAAACACCCAAAATAAAAACAATGCCCAATCCCGAAAGATAATAGGCCGGGGCCGATGGATGGCTTCCGAAATAACGAAACGAAGCAACAAAAACGGCCAGATCCCAGAGAATGATGCTCAGCAAAAAAATTACACCCCAGATCGGTTTGACCCAAATGAGGGCAGAAGCAAAGGCCATAATTACTATCCAGAGAATAAGCCAGAATTTGTGTACGTAATAAAAGGCAACAGCGAGCGCCTGCGCTTTTGAAAGAGGCAAAAGTTGTAGGGTTTGCAATGTTTTTTCCCGGGGAAGCAGACGCCTAAAAACAAAGGGAGAGCTCCCCAAAAGATAAAGAATGACTACCGATATGGCAGCAAAAACGATGTGCGTAATTTCGAAAGGAGAAGCAGTGGCGAGTTTGACAAAAAAACGATGCAGTTGGCGTACGGCGTAGGCATAAAGCACCAACGCCAAAAAAAGATGCTGGAGACGGGTAATCAGCGGAAATTGTCTCCAGAGATGCCAGGGCTGCTTGAGTAAGATTTTTAAAACGCTTTTCATTGCCCGGAAGGTTCTCCCGGTAATTTCTTGACGATTTCGGGAATGGCCTCTTTGTTTACCAGAAATGCGAGTACCTTTAAACGCACGTAATCGCCGTGATCGAAAAAATAACCGGGATGCTTTCCTTGCCAGGCGTCGCGCCAGGAATCTTTAACCAGGAACCAGTCCTGCCCGTGGCTGCGATAATAGCCCAGAAAATGCATCAGATGGTCATCGGTAGTACAGTGATTTTTAAATCGATATTCGCGCGCCTCGGCATCGATGTATTTACCGGGAATGTCATACGGCGGTACGAATGAGACGTCGTATTGGCCAATGCGGCCGGGCTCGGAAATATCAGCATCAAACGCCACGGAGAACCCCCGCTGCAGAGCCAGTTTAATACCGTTGTAAAATACCTGCAAAGGCACGTTAAAATATTGCGCATTGTGCGCCCAGTTATCGGGAACCTTCAATTCAACAAACCGATAATAGGGAGCGTACTCGAAAGAGGTGACCATCAAATAGCTTTGCCAAGGAAGACGTACCACTTTCTTTAAAAAAGATTTCGGCGTGTATTCAATGCCTTTGTACGTAAATGTCTCAGGAGGGACGCCCATGTAACGGTACAAAATTTCCCGCGTTTTTTGCAGAACGAGATCTTCATCCCAGATGTTTAATTCTTTTACATGGTTAAGCAGAGAATCGATGGCAGCATACATGGCGCGTTGATTGTAATGTTTTTGGCCGTTAAGCAATCCGGTGTAGTCTTTGTAGGGAACAATGCCGTATTTTTGGATAATGTCCATGACATCGGGGAACAGTCCGCCGGGAGCTACGCGGGAATGGCCCCGTGTCTGCACAAAGCGTCGTACTTTTTCGATGTAAGCGTGGAAAAAGGGAAACATCATCGATAGACGTACCGAATCCCGTCCCAGCCGTAGCATCTCGCTTTCGACAAATGAAGTGGTGGCAAAAGCCCAGCAAGCCGATGTGGTATCCTGATTAATCGGTTGCAAATGTGGTAACGGATGAAAAGGCTGTACAGACAAGGGCAGATGAATTTTTTTGAGAAAACGCGCTACGTCCATTTTTTGTGCCGGAGCGTTACTGGCCAGCAAAAAGAGCATGGCTAAAAGAAGCGTTTTTTTCATGGGGTCTCCTGCCGGTTACTGAAAACAAGTTCTAAAGGATTTTACGCCAAGATTTTTTGCAAAGCAAGCGGCAATTTATCCGTCGAGACAAACCCGGGCCAATTGCCAATCGAAATAGGTTCCGTTAAACAGCAGCTCAAAACGATCGGAAGTGTCGGCCATGACGGAAAAGTGGTGCTGTTTGTTGTAGCCCTGGCTGCTTACCCAGTGCCCGTCGATGCGAAATACCTTGTACACACGTCCCTTCCATTTAAAGCGCAACGGATGCAGCTTGCCTCCTTTAAAATGGGCGATTACTTCTACGGGTTCGAAAATATCTTCAAAAATCATGGCAATAATTCCTTTTATATTATGGTGTCTAAATGTACACCATAATATAAAATTACAGAAAAGAAAATGCAAGGATAAAATGAAAAAGTGTTGGTAGAAGGCATGCTGTAAAAGAAGAAGGGCGCCGGAGAAGGCGCCCTTTGTTTTTTCGGAATGGTTCTATTTCATTAAGACCATTTTTTTAGTGGTTTGGTGTTCTCCGATTTTCAGCTGGTAGTAATAAATACCGCTGGCCAGCTCGGCACCGTTGAACAAGATACTATGAAATCCGTTGGCCCGGGCGTTAAACAGCGTACGTACCAGTTGGCCCCGGGCATTAAACACACGCAACAAGACATGCTCGGGCTTGTTCGATTTTACTTCAAAAATAATTTTGGTAACCGGATTGAAGGGATTGGGACGATTTTGGTAAAGAATAAATGATCCGGGAGTCATTCCGATGGGTTCGATTGAATCGGTGGTAAATGCATCTTTTAGATTAACAGCACCATAGCCGAATACCCGATCCCAGGTATTGGGGTCGTCTTTCACTTTCACTTCGTCTTCGGTTACCCCTGCCGGGCGCTCGGTGCCCTGGGCGTGGTGCGAAAGATAGTCGAGCACGTCGCTTGGTTCCCAGGTGGGATTTTTTTCCATCAGCAGGGCAATGGCACCGGCAGCTACGGGGGAGGCCATAGAAGTGCCCTGCATGTATGCGTAATGCTCCGTGTAGGGGGCGGGTGGTAAAAAGGCGCTCTGGTAGCTGGCGTCCTGGCTGCGCGCCGAGAGCACGATGGTACCGCCGGCAATGATGTCGGGTTTGGGTTGCTCGTCTCCGGTTGGGCCAATGGAACTATAGGCGGCAATTCCACCTTCGTCACCGCTGTTGGGATAGTGGTAGGTGTTGCCGTCGCTGGCCGGCCACGATTCCTGAATAATAAAAGAACCGACGGTAATTACCTGCGGATTGCAGGCATCGTTGGCCAGTGTGTACGGGTAAAAATTGTTGCCGTACAGGCTGCCCTGAGAGAAAGCCCCGTAAGGATTTTGCACAACCGAACTATCGGCCCAACCGTGCCGGTTAATGTGTCCATTGTGGTTGGCATCGCTTAGGCCGCTTAACGTTAATGTAAATATTTTATCATTTAACGAAGTATTGTCCATGAACACGTAAACGCTGATTTTACCGTTATTGCTGTAAGATGTGGGGAGCAAATACAGATCGATGCCATCGCTCGTTTTGTGCCCGTTTAATGGAACATCGGTAATGGCGCCTCCCGACCAGCTTAATGAGGCCGATGTAACGGCATCTCCTTTCTCCAGCCAGAGAGTAAAATATTTGCAATAGCCAAACTGGATGGATTCGGTGCTGGTAACGGTATTGTTAAAATAGTGTACGGGATGGGCGCCGTCATTTCCGGCGGAACGGACAATGATGTGTCCCGGTCCCAGCAGGGCATTTAGTGAAGTGTTAAAGTCGTCGGTGCCATCGTGCGGACCGTATTGGTGCCCCAAACTGATGTTAATGACACAAGGTTTGCCGGCGGCATCGGCCTTGCTGAAGATGTAATTCACGGCATCCAGAATGTCGGAATTTTGGAAGGTGGTTTTTACCACTACGATATTGGCATCCACGGCGCCTCCGTCCAAAGTATCCGGAGGGGTGGTGGTTGCATCTTTGCCCACAAAGGAGCCGGCTACATGAGTGCCGTGTCCCTTGGTATCGTGATGGTTAACCACGCTAAAGGGTGTGCCCGATTGCAAATCCTGATTGATTTGATCTTCGGTAAACTCTGTTCCGTAGGTGTAGCCCTCGGGAGGATTGCCGCTTAATGTTTGGTCCCAAATACTCAGAATCCGCGTTTTACCATTCCGAATAAACATGGGATGATGGAAATCGATTCCCGTATCGATGATGCCGGCAACCACATTCTGACCGGTGTACCCCTTCTCATAAGCAAGGGCAACGTTCTGATAGGCAACGGGTCGTGAATTAAGCGGTTTGCTTTGTACGCCCATTGAAATTCGCTGGATTCCCGGAAGGTTCATCAGATCCTGCAGACGATCTTGAGGAACAATAACCGTGGCAAAATCCCCGAAGTCGCTTTGAACATCAAAGCCGGCGTTAAACAGGGCCTCGCCTATTTTCCCCTTGCCATGCACCAAAAGGTGGTATTCTTTGTGGGCGGTTTTTGCCAGTGGATGCTGGCTGATGTGCTGCAAATAGGGATCGACGATTTGTGCCTGTAAAACAGAAAATAAGGCAATCGTTAAAAGAAGAGTGCGAAAGAACTTCATCATATTCTCCTTCAATTATTTAATGGAGGATTTGCTGGCCCGAGCTAATGCGTAAAATACGCTCGTCCTGCAATAAAGTGCGTAATTGATTTTTGGTGACGTGTGCCGTGTAACGATGCGGGCTCACTTTTTTGAGAAATTTGTAATCGCCCAGGGGGGCTTTGGAAACAATGATAATCCCGATGGTTTCATCCGCGGTTTTGGCCGGTGCTTCAAGCCATTTGGTAACCAGCGGATCTACGGAAACTTGCGGTTTATCCCAAAGCGATTTGTTTGTGGCCACGCATCCGATCAAAAAAATGAACAGGGTTACTATTAAAAGTGATTTTTTCATAATATGGCTCCCGTCGTTTATTCCGTTAACATGGTATTGTTAATCGGCTTTTTTTAGGAAAAATAAATAATTGTTGAGTAAAATTCCGTGATTACGCGCGCATTTCTCAATTACATGCTTACAGAATTGCCAATCGGAGCGGCAGGGGGAATGCTGCGTACATGGATATCCTGTTGCGGGAAGGGAATTTCGATGGCGCGTTCCCGAAATTTACGCACAATGGCAATGTTTAAATCGGAACGGATTTTGTGGTGATCCTTCGGAGAGGCCAGCCAAACGCGCAAACGTAAATTCCAGGCCGAATCGCCAAAGCTGTCAAACAAAACGTCCGGCTCCGGAGAAGAGAGTACCTGCGGGTGTGCCCTGGCAATTTCGAGCAATGTGTCCAGAACCAGGTCCAGATCCGAGTCGTACGAAACGCCTACTTCGATGTTAATACGTACCCGGGTGTCTCCATAAGACCAGTTAACGACCTTGCTCGAAATAAAATCGCTATTGGGCACAATAATTGAAACATTGTCTAAAGAGCGAATGGTGGTGGAACGGATGTTGATATCCAGTACATCGCCTTCGGTTTGTCCCACCATGACCCGGTCGCCGATTTTGATGGGGCGTTCCAACAGCAAAATGAGACCGGAAACAAAGTTGGAGGTGATATTTTGCAGGCCAAAGCCAATGCCGACCGAAAGCATGCCGAAGATAACCGCCAAACCGCTCAAATCGATGCCGATAAATTGGAACGCAATGATGGTTCCGATGGACATCATCAAATAAAAATTGATACGCTGCAAAGTAAACCGTACGCCTTCGTCCACTCCAAGGCGTAATAGAATCCTACGCAATATGAAGAAATTGAAAAACTTGGTAATAAAAAAGCTGATGGTTAAAACCAGAATAAAGAGCACCAGCGAAAAAATGGTAATAGGGGTTTGGTTAATGGAGAACAGGGTAAAACCTAAGAATTTTTCTGTGTGATTTAAAATAAAATCCATGGCAGGCCTCCTGTAACAATCGTTGTGAATAAAAAGTACAAAATTTTCTTGTCAAAATCCCGCCTTTTTTGAAAGAAGGAAAAATTTTGCAGAATTCTCCCCGGGAAAGGATGTCGGTTGTCGGGCATATTTTATGTGAAAACAGGGGATTAACAGGCAGGTGAAGCAGGCGTTTTGTGAATAAATATACATTTAATAAAATAAAAAATTTATTTTGACAATTATTTATCTCGTATATAATTTACAAGATAAAATATTTATCTGGTAAGGAATAATGGCTTTGAAAAAAGACCCCTACAAGCACATCGCGGAACTCATTTTTAATTTAAGGCAAAAGTGCAATCTCAAAGACGTTTTGTTTGTGCGCATGATCGGGATTACCCAATCGGAGTACAATTGCCTGGTGCAGTTCTACGATCAGGAAAGAATGGGGGTCAAAGAATTGTCCGAGCGTTTGGGGATTACCCCGGGCGGAGTGACGCGCATTATCACTTCTCTGGAGAATAAGGGGTATGTGGAACGACGGATTGCTCCGGATGACCGGCGCAATATCAACGTGATTCTGACCAAACAGGGTAAGAAGATCGTCGAGCGTATCCGCAAGGTTTCTGCGGAGATCCATGAAGAAATATTCAAACGGATCGATGCCGATTCCAGAGACGAAGTGGTTAAAGCCATTCAGCAACTGCTCAACGCATTGGATTTGTGGCTCAAAGAGCACGGTCAGGAATTGGAAGAATCGTAAAAAATTAAATAAACAGTTAATTGAGAGAGTAAAGCCCATGGAGAACACATCGCGTAGTCCTGTTTTAAAAATTGTAAATGCCTTCATTGTCGCTTTGGTGTTGTTGATTTTTTACATCGCGTGGACGCATGTTACCCTGATAGGGAATTGGGTGGTAATTTTTATCACGGCGTTTATTGTTTCTTTGGCCTTCGTCAAAGGAGAAAAACTGTTTGTCGTGACGCCTAAGAAAATTATTTATTCGATAATTTATCTTTTTTATTTGTTTATTGAAATCGTTAAATCGAATTTTGACGTGGCTCGGCGGGTTGTTCAACCGCGCATCCCCATCAATCCGGGTATTGTTAAGGTGCAAACCAAATTAAAGTCGCCGGTGGGGCGCATGATCCTGGCCAATTCCATTACGCTTACTCCGGGAACGCTTTCGGTAGAGGTAAAAGGCGATTACTATTACATTCACTGGATTGATGTGACGGACAAGGATGTAAAAGGAGCTTCGGAAAAAATTGTTGCCGGTTTTGAAAAATATCTGGAGGTGATCTTTGGCTGAAACTTTGATGCATGTTGCTACCATTATTGCTATGGTAGCTGTTTTGGTTGCCGGTGCGCGATTTGTTTTGGGGCCTTCTGTGGCCGACCGAACGGTTGCTCTCGATACATTGACCATTATTTCTACGTCCCTGATTGTTTTTATCGCATTGTACACCGGCCGGGTAATTTATCTGGACGTGGCATTGGTTTACGGAATACTTAGTTTTATCGGGGTAATTGCCATTGCCCGTTATCTGGAAGGGGGGCTGTAATGGAAGCTCTTCGTTTGTTCGGAGCGATTGTCGCCTTGATCGGCTCGCTCTTTTTGTTTTTAGGTGCATTGGGTATTTTGCGCATGCCCGATTTGTACAACCGCATGCAGGCCGGAACCAAGTCCACTACTCTGGGAAGTATTCTGACATTGCTGGGTATTGGAATGTACCATCCGGATTGGTTTCTGCAAACGTTTATTTTGGTGGCGTTTCTTGTCACAACCAACCCTCTTTCTTCCCATGCCTTGGCCCGCGCAGCACATTTTGCGGGCATTCCCTTGACCAAGAAAACGGTGTTGGATCGTCTGGCTGAAGACGAAGCACAAGAGAAAGCGGATACAGAGAAGGGGGCAGACCATGAATGAAGTGCTGATCATTTTATTGGGCGTTGGAATGGTGGTTGCGGCCATTGCGGCGATTTACTTTAAAAATTTGGTAGCTGCGGCGGTGGCAGGCGGAATTGTCAGCTTGTTTGCCAGTGTGGTTTATTTGGTGTTAGCCGCACCGGATGTGGCAATGACCGAGGCCGCGATTGGTGCGGGACTTTCGACGGCTATTTTCCTGTATGCCATTAAGAAGACGCGGGAACAGGAGGTGGAGAATGATTAAACGCGCTTTTGCTTTTGTGGTGGTGGCTCTCCTGCTGGTTATTTTCTTTAAGATGTTGATGCTGTGGCAACCCCATACCGACTTGTCCGGAGTGGCGCGAGAATATGTGGCCAAAGAGCCCAATCAACTGGGAGCCGTAAACGTGGTTACCGCCATTGTGGTTACCTATCGTGGGCTGGATACCCTGGGTGAGGTGAGTGTGTTGTTTTTGGCTGCCACAGGTGTTGCTTTGCTTTTGCGCCGTCGGGAGAAGAAGGAAAAGGGAATGAAAAGACGTCCGGCCAGTGAGTTTTTAAATACGGGTACCAATTTGTTAATTCCGTTTATCGTGATGTTCGGGGCCTACATCTTTTTGAACGGGCATCTCTCCCCGGGCGGAGGCTTTCAGGGCGGGGCCGTGGTGGCTTCGGGAATTTTACTTTCGCTGCTGGTCTTCCCGCGCTTTAGTTTGAACCATGCCTTGATGAACTGGCTGGAATCCCTGGCCGGGGCCAGCTACGTGGTTGTGGGCATTCTGGGATTGGTTCTGGCTGCCGGATTTCTGGACAACCGCTTTTTGCCCCTGGGGCAGTATGGAGCCTTGTTGAGTGCCGGAGCCATTCCGATCATTTACACTTTTATCGGTTTGAAGGTAGGAACCGAGCTTTCGGGTATTTTGGAAAATCTAAAAGAAGAATAGAAAGTTTTTCTAACGGAAAAATGTAAGGTAAAACGATGATACTAATTTTGGGATTTGCTTTTGTTTTGATGGCCATCGGGTTCTGGGGATTATTGACCCGTCGCAATATGATCAAAATGGTCATTAGTCTCTCCATTGTGGACACGGGGTTGGAAATCGGGATGATCTCCATCGGCTACATCAAAGGACGAACGGCACCTATTCTGGATTCGGCTGTGGGCATTGCGCAGGCAGTGCACAAGGTGGTCGATCCGGTACCGCAAGCTCTGGTACTTACGGCCATCGTTATTGGTGTGGCTGTTAATGCTTTGATGCTGGCTTTTGTGATTAATTTGTATCAAAAGAAAAAATCTTTGGACATTAGTGACTACAGGGATATGAAATGGTAGAACCAATTTACATTATCGCAATTGCGCTCGGTGTGGCTTTTTTGCTTCCGGTTTTTGAGCGTTTGGGCAAAACGACACTTAATGTAATATTTTTACTTGCGCTAACGGCTTTTGTCTTTATTTCCGGTCAGTGGTTGTACGGCTTTCTCTTTCAGGGTGTTCAACCGGTGCAAATTTTTACTGCCGGGTTAAAGCCGCCTCTTTCTATTAATTTGCAAATGAGCCTGCAGGAAGCGGTCTTTTTGACCGGCCTGAATTTGCTGGCCTTATTGGGTGGTTTGTATTTGTTGCGCCATTTCAACACCATCGGAGTGCGTACACAGGTACTGTTTTTGCTGCTTACATTGGGCATGAACGGCCTGGTGATGACGCGCGATATTTTTAACCTTTTTGTTTTCGTGGAAATTACTTCGATCGCCAGTTATGCTCTGGTTGGCATGGATCGGGATGTGAAATCGCTTTCGGCCGGGTTTAAGTACATGCTTGCGGGAAGCATCGCTTCTACCTTTTTGCTTCTGGGAATTATTTTTCTTTACAGTTACAGCGGTACGCTAAATATCGACGGAATGATTGAGAGCCCTATTTTGCATTCGGGGTTGCCGGTTGTGGTCATCGCCATTTTCATGCTGCTTTTGTCCTTCTTTATCGAGATGAAGCAGTTTCCGGCCAATGGTTGGGCATTGGATGTTTATCAGGCCGCGAATCCTGGTATTGCCGCGATGATTTCGGCAGGAACCTCTGGCGCCATGTTTTTTGCTTTGTACAAAATTCTTCCTTTGGCTCCGGCCCATTGGCTGATGATTGTTGCCGGAATGGGCTTGCTGACCTTTTTGGTTTCTAACTGGATGGGATTAAAGCAAACCACGACTACGCGAATGCTGGGCTATTCTTCGGTAGGTCAGATGGGAATGTTGCTCATGGCTCTGGCAATGGGGTTTGCTCTTGATCCGCAGTTTAAAATTTTTAAATACATTATTCTTGCCCTTTTCTTTAATCACTTTTTTGCCAAAGCCGGGCTTTATTGGTTGGCCGGCTTAGTAAAACAGGACAATATTAAAGACTGGGGCGTTTTGCGCAAAAAACCGCTTTTGCAATTTTTGCTGGGCGTTTTTGTGCTGGCAATGCTGGGCTTTCCCCCGTTTGCCGGTTTTTGGGGAAAGTGGTCAATGGTAATGGCGCTGGCCAAAGAGCAGCATTTTTGGTGGATCGGTTTTATTTTGCTGGGCTCGTTGTTCGAAGCGGTTTACTTGTTACGGTGGTTCGGCTATGCGCTGAAAGGCGAAACGCAAGAAGCAAGTGTAAAGGTGCAGGGTGAACAACACGTTACTCTGTGGACTTTTGCTTTACTTTCGTTGGGTGTGGGCTACTTGTTTTCTACCCATGTTATGCCGAATGCTGCGGTTTTGTATTTGCCGCTTGCTGCCGCGGCCGTCCTTTTTGTGCTGGACGGGTTACCGGCAAAATTGAAAGGAGTTTTGACCTTTATTCTGGTGGGCGGTTACGCCTATTGGATTTTGCCGACTTTAAGCGGATTTCGGTTCTATTTTGATTTGCTCTTTTTACTGGGCGGATTGGTCATGCTTATCGGCACTCTTGTACGTTCCCGGCGCTCCATGGGCGTTTATCCTTTACTTTTGCTCATGCTCGGCGCTCTGTCCGATTTGGTTTTAGCCAAAGATCTGGTACAGTTCTTTTTTGCCTGGGAATTGATGACCATGTCGTCTTATTTGTTGATTATTCGCGGGAAAAAGGCGCAATGGCCGGCCTTGACTTATGTTGTGTTTAGTTTGGGAGGCGCTTACTTTTTATTGACGGGATTTGCCTTTGCATACGCGGCTTTTCCCGAAAGCATGAGCTTGCGTGTGCTTTCGGCGGCCAGTGCGTACGCTCCGTGGATTTACCTGTTTGTGGCTATTGGATTTCTGGTTAAAATCGCGGCATTGGGCCTGCACATTTGGGCACCGGGTGCCTATGCCGAAGCCGAAGATGATATTACGCCGATGATTTCGGGCATTCTTTCGAAGGCGGGTATTTTCGGTTTTGTTGTCTTGTTTGTTCAAATGGGAACTCCCTACCTGGCCGGCATATCATTAAGCGCGGTACTGGGCTGGGTGGGCGCATTAACGGCGCTGTTCGCCACGCTGTTTGCCGTTTTTCAGGAAGATGCCAAAAAGCTTTTGGCCTATTCCAGTGTGGGGCAGGTCGGTTACATTTTATTGGCGTTGGCGGCCATGTCGCATTTGGGTTGGGCCGCTGCTTTGTGGCACACTTTGAACCATTTGCTTTTTAAGGGACTTTTGTTCCTGGCCATTGCCGGGGTTATTTACCGTACCGGAACGCGTAACATGTACGAAATGGGTGGTTTAATCAAGCGCATGCCCCTTTCGTTTGTTTCGGTATTAATCGGAATTATTGCACTTTCGGGTGTGCCGCCTTTAACCGGATTCGGAGGCAAGTGGCTGCTTTACGAGGCGCTTATCGAGAAAGGCTGGTATTTGCAGACGGGAATCGCCTTTTTTGCCAGCACCATCGCCTTTTTGTATTGCTACCGGTTAATTCATGCCATTTTTCTGGGCATGCCCAAACCGAATCAGCTAAAGATTAAAGAAGCACCAGCGTGGTTGCTTATTCCCCAATACATTTTAATTGCAATCATTATGGTGTTTTCCGTTTTCCCGAAATATTTGTTAGCCCCGCTTTCCCGCATGATCGATCCGGTGTTTAGTTCCACGTTAAACTGGAATCAATACACGGTGTACAGCTCGCTGGGGTATTGGAACGGTGCGGCGGTAATGCTTATTGTGGCTGTGATTTTTATTCTGCTATTGCTGTATTTGGTGCTCATCAATCCGAAGCCGCAAAAGGTTAAGCCGTTTAACATCGTTTATGCGGCAGAACGTCCGGAACGTCCGGAAACAACCCATTATGCCTACAAATTTTTTACTCCGTATCAGCGTGCCATGGCTCCGGTATTAAAACCGCTGGTCAAGCGTTTCTGGAACGGCGTGGATGAATGGGCGCATGCCCTGGCACAAGTTTTTCGTCAGGTTTACACCGGGAACGGTCAAACCTACGCGCTGTTTATTTTGTTATTTGGACTGATCCTTTATTACATCATGGGAGTGCATTAATGGAAACGGTACTCGTTAAGATAGGATATGCCATAGCTTCGTTGTTTTTGATTTTCAATTATGGCTTGTTGTTAATCGGTTTTACGATGAAAATCATCGCTCGTGTGCATGGACGAATTGGCCCTCCAATTTGGCAGCCGTACGTTGATTTGGTAAAATCGCTTTCCATGCGCACGGCCGTCTCGCACGGAATAATGTATTACCTGGGTCCGGTTTTTCGCTTTGCGGGCGGCGTGGGGCTATACCTGTTTATTCCCGCGGTTTTCGGAAGTATTTGGTTGCAGAATTTTAGCTTTAGCGGTGATTTGCTTTTGGTACTTTACTTTATCTTTTTTGGCATGTTGGGCATGGCACTGGGTGCCGGAGAAAGCGGGCATCCTTATTCGGCGATGGGTATCATGCGCGGCCTCTCGCAGGTTACGGCTTCGGAAGTACCCTTTGCCCTGGCCGTGATTGCACTGGCGGCCCAGCATCATACGCTGTCTATTAGCGAAATTGTGGCGGCCCAGCAGGGAGGCATTGCACATTGGAACATGGTGACCAATCCCGTGGCCACGGTGGCCGGAATGCTGGCCTATCTGGGGATGATGATGCATTCGCCGTTTGACGTGCACATGGCGCCTCAGGAAATTCCCATCGGCCCCCCCACCGAATACAATAGTAGCTTTTTGGTAATGCTTCAGTCCAATCGGTCTGTATTCGCTTCGGCCAAGTTGATTTTGTTTATGAATTTGTTTTTTGGCGGAGCTACCTCCATTTGGGAAATGGTCATCAAAACCTTTTTTATTTTTGAGTTTTGTGTGTTTGTGGGAGTGGTTTTTCCCCGTTTTAAAGTGGAGCAGTCGGTGCGCTGGCTATTGCAGGTGCCGGCGGTAATTGGTATTGTAGCCGTTATTATTTACATGGTTTAACACAGAAAAAGCAGGATTTGCGACAATGGAAGAAAAAGAAATCAAAATAGAAAAGCTGGAAACGGAAAATACGCAAGATGATCTGGGATTTGACCCCAAAGATTATTTTTGTGATGCCCGCCCCAAAGTGGTGAACCCCGTTGCCAATAAAATGGTACGGAATTTTTACAATTGGGCCCAAGCCAATTCGTTGTGGATTTTGGCCTTTGGCACAGGGTGCGGTTCCATCGAGTTGCCGCCTCTGTACACCGCCCGTTACGACGTTTCGCGCTTCGGAATTTTTCCGCGGCCAACCCCGCGACAAGCAGGTGTGTTTATCATCAGTGGCTACCTTTCGGTAAAAACGCTGAAACGTGTTATCCGCAGCTACGAACAGATGCAAAATCCCAAGTTTGTTTTGGGGCTGGGGAGCTGCACGGTAAACGGAGGCATGTATTTCGACAGCTACAACACCATTAACCGTTTGGATTACTATTTGCCGGTAGATGTGTACATTGCCGGTTGCATGCCGCGTCCGGAAGCGTTGATTGCCGGGTTCAATAAGTTAAAGGAACTTATTAAGGCCGGTAAGGCGGAAGGTGCCAATAAATATGCGGAAAATTTTGATTGGTACAAAGCCAATCAAAAGAAAATAATAAAAGACTGGGATTTACCGGAATACAATTGGTAGGAAGTTATGGAAGATATTTTAAAACGACTGGCTGAACGCTTTGACGTTCTTAAAACAGACCAGAGACGGCCCGATTTGCTTTTTATTGATGTGGATAAAAAGGTTGCGGTTCAGGTAGTAACTTACTTGCGCGATTACGAGGGTTTTCGCCATCTGGTAATGATTTCGGCTGTGGATTTTATCGAGCAGAATTTATTCCGGCTAACCTATTTACTGCACAATTATCAAACCCACAGCGATATTGGCGTACGTGTGTACGTCGATCGTGAAAATCCTGTAATGGACAGTATCCATCATCTTTGGGCAGCAGCGCAGGTTTATCAACGGGAAATCAAGGAAATGTTCGGGATCGATTTTCCGGGCAGCCCGCGGGTGGATGAGCCGATGATTCTCGAAGGTTGGGACAATATTCCCCCCATGCGCAGAGATTTCGATACGAAAAAATATGCGGAAGAAACGTACTTTCCACGCGAAGGACGTTTTACAGTGGATCCGATTAAAAACATGGAAGAGAAACATTATCCGTTAGAGGCCGAGGTAAAATATGAAATCAAGAAAATCGTCCGACATAATAGAGAACAGTCCGATGAATGATTCTATTCTAAAAAAACAAGCTGCGGTTGATCCGTGGGAACCCGTGTGGGCCGAACAAAAAAAGTTCGATTTGAGTTCGGGCAAGTATGTTAAAATTTGGCAGGGACCACAACACCCGGGTGTGACGGGTAATATGGCCTTAGAGCTTACACTCGAAGGTGATGTGGTGGTAGAAAGCAGAACGCATGTGGGATATTTGCATCGCGGCTTTGAAAAGCTGATGGAACGCCGCAAGTACATTCAGTGTTTCCCGATTGTTTGCCGAATTTGTGTGCCCGAGCCGGATTTTAATGAGTATCTTTTGGCCACGGCTATTGAAGAACTGGCCGGAATTGAAATTCCCGAAAAGGCAGCATGGATTCGGGCGCTGGTTCTGGAGATGATGCGTGTGGCTTCTTTAACGATGGGCCTGGGCGGCCAGGCCGGTGCCTTCGGACTGATCCCGATCGGGCAATGGGGCGTAGCCCATCGTGATTATGTGCTGGATTTGTTCGAAGAGTTAACCGGCGGACGCGTGTACCACATGTACATCATTCCCGGAGGGGTGCGCCAGGACTTTCCTGACAAGGATTTCCCTTCCCGGGTAGAAGCCGTGATGCAAAAATTGGAAAAATTGATTTCGGATATTGAAAAGGTGATGTTTAATAATTCCGTTTTCAAGGCTCGTGCCAAGGGGCTGGGGTACATTCCTCCGGAATGGATTGAGCCGTACGGAATTACGGGAACAACGGCACGCGCCGCGGGAGTGCCGATTGATGTGCGTAAGGATTCCCCCTATTTGATTTACGATCAATTGGAATTTGAAAAAATTTTAGGCACGGCTTCCGATGTGTACGAACGCACGCTGTTACGCAAAGAGGAAATTCTGAATTCCATTCGGCTGATCCGTCAAATTTTGAAAAAGATGCCCAAAGAAGGCCCGGTTCGGGCGAAGTTGCCCAATGTTTTGCATTGGAAGATTCCGGCGGGAGAAACCTATGTCCGGGCCGAATCGGGACGCGGTGAGATGGGGTATTACATGGTTTCGGACGGAAGTGAATATCCGCGCCGGGTGCATGTGCGCGGTGCCAGCTATACCCATGCCATGGCCTTGCTGGAACGCCTTGCAGTGGGAGTGAGCATTGCCGACGTAGCCGGACTGATGGTTTCGTTGCAAACCTGTCCCCCGGAAATAGAACGTTAATCCGAAAGTCGATAAATGATAACACGGTATTGTTGAGGTAAAGATATGAGTTTAAAAGATACACTTTCTCCGTTTTACGCTTGGAAGCGAGCACTGGAAAAACCGTTCACGATTAAGAAGCCGGTGGAAGAACGGGAAGGCGCGCCGCGGTATCGCGGGTTTCATGTGAACGATATTGAGAAATGTATTGGTTGCGGCACCTGCGAAGAGATTTGTCAGAATGAAGCCATTGACATGGTGCCGGTGGATTTTATTCACGTGGAGAAAGGCGACAGCGGTTTGCGTCCCCAAATAGATTACGGACGGTGCTGCTGGTGTGCTTTGTGTGTGGATGTTTGTCCGACCGGTTCGCTGGGCATGTCCAATGATTACATTTGGGCCACACCGAATGCAGAAGAATGGGTTTTTAAACCGGGTGTTGACGATAATCCGTGGAAAGATGACGACAAGGGCTATCGTCGTACCGACGAGGCGTGGCTTTTGGATCCCAAATTGACGCCGATGCCGGTAATGGAGCCGGATGTACGCAAGCATACGTTTGACGAGATGGCCTATGGCTATGAAGTGGTAATGGCTGTGGAGGAAGCCTCGCGTTGTCTGGAATGCGGCATTTGTATTGACGCCTGTCCGACGCACATGGACATTCCTGCGTATATTAAGGCTATTCGTGAAAACCGTCTGGAAGACGGTTTAAAACTGCTGTACGATACAAACCCGTTTTCAGAATCATGCGGACGTGTTTGCACGGCCCATTGTCAGGATGTGTGCGCATTGGGGCACAACGGTGAACCGATTGCCATTCGCTGGCTGAAGCGGTACATCACCGATAACACGGCAGATCGTCGCAATGAAATTTTGGGTATTGGTCAGCCGCTTCCGCAGAAAGAAGAGCACGTGGCCGTTATCGGCGGGGGACCGGCCGGTCTTACGGCGGCTTTTTACCTGCGCAATTACGGCTACAAAGTTACCGTTTTCGAAAAACACGATAAACTGGGCGGCATGCTGCGTTACGGTATTCCGGAATATCGTTTGCCCAAGGCCACGCTGGATCGGGAAATTCAGACGATTTTGGACACGGGTGTCGAGGTGAAATACAACATCGAAGTGGGCAAAGATGTTTCTTTTAAGGAAATTCGTGAGAAATACGATGCAGTGTTTATCTCGGTCGGGGCGCAGATTGGAACGCAAATGCCCATCGAAGGGAGTGACACACCCGGCGTATTGTCCGGAGTGGAGTTTTTGGATCGGATTGCGGAAGGCGAGCGGCCGGATTTGGGTGAGCGCGTGATTGTGGTTGGCGGTGGTAACACGGCTATGGATGTGTGCCGTTCGTCTGTGCGCCTGGGTGCCAAGGATGTGTATGTGTATTACCGCCGTACCGAAGCCGAAATGCCGGCCAATGTGGAAGAAATTGAAGAGGCCAAGGAAGAGGGTGTTAAGTTCGAGTTTTTGACGGCCCCGACTAAAATCAGTAAAGAAGGTGACAAATTAAAGATCGAATGTATTCGCATGCAATTGGGCGAACCGGATGCTACGGGGCGTCGCCGTCCTATGCCAATTGAAGGTTCGGAGTTCACAATTCTTGCCGATACGTGTATTATGGCTATCGGACAAAAAGTGGACAGCAGTCTGGCCGAAGGAACCGAGGTGAAGGTGACGCGCTGGGGAACTTTTGAAGTGGACCCCGATACGTTGCAGACGAATGTTCCGGGTGTGTTTGCCGGCGGTGACTGCGAGCTGGGCCCGGATGATGCCATCCATGCCATTGCCGACGGAAAGAAGGCGGCGTATTTTATTGACAAGTATCTGGTAAAACGCCATGATTTAAAGGCGGAACCGAAATAACGGAAAACGTGCTTTAAGCGTTCGAGCGGATAGGAGATACAATGGGTGAGGAATTAAAACAACTGCATTTCGATACTATTGATCAGGTGCTGGATTTTGCGATCAGTAAAGAAGAGGAAGCCCGCGATTTTTACCTTGAATGGGCGGAGAAAGTTAACAATTCGGCTATCGCAGAGGTGCTGAAAGAATTTGCCGGAGAAGAGCAAAAACACAAAGATTTGATTCTGGATGTGAAAAAGGGTGGTGATTTTAGACCGGTAGCCGGGCAAGTGTTTGATCTGAAACTCGGAGATTACTTTGTGCAAATCGGACCGGATGAGCAGATGAGTTACCAGGAAGCGTTACAGATTGCCATTCAGCGGGAAATCGGGGCTCAGGAATTGTACAAGTTTTTGCAAACACAAAGTGAAAATCCCAGGATGAAAGAGTTGTTTGAAAAGCTGGCCAGGGAAGAGGCCAAGCACAAACTGCGCCTGGAGCAGATGTTTGACGAGGATGTTCTGACGGAAAATTAAGGATGCGAAATTTGGTGTTTTGAGGCGGGAAGGTTTAAACCTTCCCGCCTTTTTTGTGTGCAGAAAGCGCCGAAGCCAAAAGATTATTGTAGCCGCTTTTTGTGCCGCGGGGGTAATCCCTTTCCCGCTTCACTTTCCGCTTTCCCTCATTTCTTCGAAAGCACGATAAGCATGTGTTTGGTTTCTCCCGGCTGGCAGGTAATGCGCAGCGATTGACGCGTAAAACCTTCTTTAAAAACAGCAAGCGTATGGTTCCCCGCGATAAGCGAGTCGGAATAAAAAGGAGAAAATCCTACGGGTGTTCCGTCCACAAGCAAGGTGGCCTGTTTCGGTTCAGTAAGTACGCTCAAGGCGGATCGCCGATCCGCCGGACGGTTGGGCACGTGAATTTTTACCGCATGCTGCGGTTTAACGGAAAAGAAAACTTCCAAAGCATTGGCCGTTTTCGTTTCGCGCAACATCAAACGGTGCCGTCCTTGTAAAAGATTTGGCAGATGAATGTTCGGTCCGGCCGCCGTGCGCCACGGCTTCCCATCAATGGCAATGCGATAAACCTTTGGCGGCGCATCAATGATCACCCTGCCGGTTTGTTTAATCTGTAAATAGCGGAACAAAGAAAAAGCAAGAGCAACCGCAAGGACAATCAGGCCGCCCTTGGCCAGCCACCACCGTCGAGTAGAAAAACGGTTAACCAGTGCCGGAATAATCGTTTGTACCGTGGACGGTTCATTCTTGTTCAGGCGGTTCAAAAATCGGGCCACAATCCTCTTTTTTTGGTTGCGGGTTTGCCAGGGTAAAAAACGTTCCAGATCGTTAATGAGCTGGGTAGCGTTCTTGTAACGCTTACGCGGGGAATGCTGCAAGCATTTCTTGATAATGCGTCGCAAGCGCAGAGGAATAGCCGGATTAATCCGGCCCGGCGGCAAATAATTTCCCCGCACAATTTGGCTGATAACCTCACTGTGGCGCGTGCCGTCAAAAGGCTTGACCCCTGTTAGCATTTCGTACAACAGAATGCCCAATGAAAACAAATCGCTTTGCGGCGTCAGTTCCTCGCCATTGGCCTGCTCCGGCGACATGTACGCCGGTGTGCCTACAATCATACCCGTAACGGTAAGACGTGTGGAAAGATCGTCGCGGGCAATGCCAAAGTCGATGAGTTTTACATTCCCGTCATAAGAAACGAGGATGTTCGAAGGTTTAATGTCGCGATGAATAATGTTGTGCGAATGGGTATATTCCAAACCGCGTGCTACCGAAAGTGCAATAAGAGCGGCAATTTCCGGAGGCAGCGGAGCAAGATGATCGATAATCGTCCGCAGGTCCTCGCCATCTACGTATTCCATCACAAGATAATAGCTGCGATTGGAATAAATGAAATCGTAAACGGCGATCAAATTTTCGTGGTGAAACGAAGCACTAAGGAGCGCCTCTTTTTTAAATCGCTTGATGATTTCCCGGTTAGGATCTTTAAGCTTTTTGATGACAACAGTACGCTTCAGCGAAGGCTGCAAGGCTTTGTAAATGTAGGCCATTCCACCCTCGCCGATCTTGTCGAGAATTTTGTACGTACCGATGTATTCTGTTTGTTGTGCCATGGAAATTTTCAGGCTAAAAGATGAAAAAACTTTCGGACACATTGCAGTCCGAAATGCAAAATTTTACGCAGAGCTAAAAGTGAATAATTCCTTTGACAAAATCAATAGGTAAGCTAATGAACAAACCATTGCCCGGCTCCTCCAAATCGCCAATAATGTGCTCCAACGTCTTGACCATTTTAGGGATCTTGTCGTCTTCCACCGCGCAGAAAATGGTTTTGTTACCGGGACGACTTTCCTGCAAAAGATTCCGGAATCCGGCAAAAATGGGGATGTCATGGGCCAGAATGCGTGCCATTCCCACCGAATCGATAATGGTCGCCCCACCGACACCTAATTCGACAAAGGCTTCCAGAATATCGTTCAAATATTCTTCTTTATTCAAAACAAAAATTGCAAGTTTCATAAAATAAAGTCCTTGTGCGCCCGATAAAATAATTTTCGGGCCGGGAAGGCCGATTACGCTTGGAAATTAACTATTCGATTTCGAAGAAGTAACTCTCTTCTTCTTCGATGGCTTCCAGAACATCATTCGGAGTTTGGGCCTTTAAAAGCTTTTCGCGCAGTTCCTCATTACTCATCAGGCGCGAAATACGGCTTAAAAGCTTAATGTGCATGCTCGGATTATTTTCGGGGCCGACCAAAAGAAAAATGATGTGCACCTTCTTTTTATCGATGGATTCGAAATCTACGCCATCGGGATGAATGCCCATAGCAACGGCAAAATTAGGACAGGAACTATGTTTGCAGTGGGGAATGGCGATGCCGTTTCCGACGCCTGTGGTCATAAGTTTTTCACGTTCCAGAATTGCCGTAAAGGCTTGTTCCGAATCGGCCAATAAATTTTGCTGGTTAAGAGTATCGATTAATACACGAATACATTCGTCGCGGGTTTTGCATTTTAATGGGATTAAAATATTTTGTTCGTTAAGTAAGTCCGTTAGTTGCATTCTTCCTCCTTAATTTATTTTTGCTAATTTATGGAAAATATCTTATGAAGCCAAAAGATTTATTAGGAAAAATCGGCGGAAAATCGCGTTCCACAAGGAAAATGTTCATTTATTATTCATCTGAAAAACAAGTTCGAAATGATACGAGGCGGGCATTAATTTTGAATAAAATTTAAGTCAATTAAGGAAGATGCAAAAAATCGCGTGCTACTATAATTTTACCACGAAAATGGCGTGCCGTTCTTTCTGCCAGATCGGGAGTATCGTTTTCCGGGTAAATATGCGTAAGGACCACTCGCTGCCATCCGGCCAGTGTGGCAAATTGTCCGCATTCTTGTGGCGTTAAGTGCGTCTCCTGTTTCAGATGATCGGGAAGGGAGCATTCCAACACTCCCCATGAGGCTTTTTGAGCCAGGGGAAGAAGGGCCGGGTTGTAACCCGTATCACCACTGTAAAAAAGAGCATCAGATTGGGAAGCGGGACGAATTAAAAAGGAAAGGCTGTGTTGTGTGTGCCCGTTCGGTTGTGCGGTAATTTCCCAGTCGTCCACATGCCACATCGCGTTTTGCCAGGGGTGCAATCGGGGAATGTGTTCGTTCAGCCATGCGCCTTGAAAAGCCAATTGTGCCTCAAACCATGCGTTCAGGTTCTCCGGCCCCAAAATGTGAAGTCGCTCATTACTTGCGGAATCTAACAAATAGCGATTCAATAAAAACGGCAACAGATCGGAACAATGATCGGGATGAAAATGACTGATGGCAATAGTGCTAATACGGGTCAGGTCAACATTCAAATGTTTAAGACGCCGCAATATCCCGGGGCCAATTTCCAATAGGAGTAACGAATCTCCGAATTCAAGCAAATATCCGGCGGGATTTCGTTTCACCGGAGAAAGAATCGTTCCGGAACCGAGAATTGTTATTTTCATGCAACCCTTTGTATTTTTTGAAAATTTTCTTATTTTAATACCTGCGCGTCTTAGTATAATTTGGAGGGCCTTATGAGAATTTTTAAAGCTTCTTTCATCCTTTTAATCATCGTTAGCCTGCTTTGGCAATGCGGGAAAAATCTGGAAACCGAAGGCGATAACGCCTACGCCCGCGGAAAGTACAATCAGGCTTTGGCACTTTATCTTAAAGTTAAAAAAAACAAGCCCAACAATGCAAGGTTAAATGAAAAAATCGCTCTTACCTACATGCATCGGGGTTTTAAGCTGTACAAACTACGCAATAATGTGGATGCCTTCCAACTGAATTATGAAAAAAGCCTTGAATTTATTCCCAAAGATTCGCTTTCGGAAAAATTTAAAAAGGAATTCAGCAAACTGCTGTATGAATTGGCGATGGCCTACCATAATGCCACTCCGATGAATGACATTCAGAAAGAAAAATATTTCAACTTAACACTCGATTATCTCGAAAAAGCGCTGGAATACGATTATTCCAACACACAAGCCGATGCCAAGCTTTCCGAAATTCGAATGGCCAATTTCCAGAAATATTTTAACAAGGGAAAGGAATTTTATCACCGTGCGTTAAAAGACCCGCGAAACACCAATTTGTTCTTGAGCGCCGAACATTATTTGCTTCAGGCGGTGCGCATGGACGAGAATAACCCTGAAGCGCAAAAGCTTTTGAGCAAAGTGCGTAAAAAGACGCTGGCCATTCTGGAAATCGACAACGATTTTCCCCTGGCTCTGGCCGTAGGCGGGCAGAAGTATTCCGCGGGAAATTTGGCCTTGTCGATCACGGTGTTTAACAACACGATTGATCCCTTGACCATTGATCCCAGGCGCTTTCATTTGTACGATAAAGATGAAAATGAATATCTGGTTGACCTGAAAGCGACGGAGAAATACGGAAAAGGCCTGACAGAGCCTCAGGTAATCAAACCGAAAAAAGAAGCGGATTGGGTTATTGTTTTTAAACTCGGGAAAAAGGTACCGATTAGCCGGCTTATTTACGAGATGGAAGACGGCACGGAAATTGGCAAGTATTTTCCGTAAAAAAGATGGGTTCAGAGAAAAAGGGACGCTTTGCGTCCCTTTTTTGTTAACCGGAAATGTCGGTGTAATCTTCGATGCGTAATTTGGGCTTTTTGGTGGCCAGCTCGGAGTGCATGACAGAAATGAAAATTTTTACCAGTTCCGGGTCGAATTGTGTCCCGGCCGAACGTGCGATTTCCTCCAGTGCTTCTTCGGGCGATTTCGATTTGCGGTAAACCCGTGTGGAAACAATGGATTCATACGCATCTACGATGGCTAAAATTCTGGCCAACTTAGGAATGACGTCTCCTTCCAGCCCGTCGGGATAACCGGTTCCGTCGTATCGTTCATGGTGGTGCCGAATAATGGCGGCTACCTCTTTTAGCTCGTCAATCTTGCCTACAATGTTGCTGCCGACAACGGGATGTTCTTTGGCGATTTTGTATTCCAACTCGTGCAGGTGTGAGGCTTTGTTCAAAATGCTGTCGGGCATGCCGATTTTACCGATGTCGTGCAAAATAGCCGCCAGTTCCAATGTAAACTGTTCGTCGTCACTCAGTTCCATGGCAATGGCCATCAATCGGGCATGGCGGGCAACGCGCAGCGAATGTCCGGAAGTGTAAGGGTCCTTGGCTTCCAGTGCGGCGATAAGTGCCTTGATGGTTTTTAACAATACAATGGCCTTCTGCGGAGAGTTTTTCTTTTTTTCCAGCCGGTTGCGTTCCAGGTTCCGTTCGATAATGGCTGGCAGGTTGCGCAGGTTAAAGGGCTTGTTCAGAAAATCGGTAGCACCTTTTTCCAGGGCTTCGTGGATAATTTCCATATCTTCCATTGCGGTAACCACCACAAAGGGAATGTCAAAGCGGAATTGCCGCACTTCTTCCAACAGATCGATGCAGGTCCCGTCAGGCAAGAGATAATCCGCCAGAATTAAATCGAAGGGGACTTTTTTAATGAGTACTTTGGCTTTGGCCAGGGTATCGGCACCGTGGCATTTGTATCCGTAAAATTCCAGAGTTTCGAGAATGGTCTGATAGGCGACACGATCGTCTTCGACCAATAAAATGTTTTTTTGTTCGTTCATCGGAATGCACCTATTCCTGTTATCGCCTCACCCACAATTAAAGTGTGGATATCATGTGTTCCTTCATACGTATAAACCGATTCAAGGTTCAACATGTGGCGGATAGTTTGATATTCATCGGTAATTCCGTTGGCTGCCAGAATGGAGCGGGCCGATCGGGCGATCTGAAGGGCCTGATGCACGTTGTTCCGCTTGGCCAGCGAAATGTGATAGAATTTGGCCTTGCCTGCGTCCTTTAGGCGTCCCACCTGAAAGTTGAGCAGGGTACCCTTGGTAATTTCGTTAAGCATTTCCACTAACTTGTGTTGCACCAGTTGAAAACCGGCAATGGGCTTACCAAATTGCAACCGATTTTTGGCATAATCCAGCGCCTCTTCGTAACAGGCCATTGCGGCGCCCATTGCCCCCCAGGCAATGCCGTACCGCGCTTCGTTCAGGCAACTTAAAGGAGCCCTCAGGCCTTTGGCCAGCGGTAGCTGGTTCTCATCGGGAATTTCACAATCTTCGAAAACCAGTTCGGCCGTATCCGAAGCACGCAAAGAAAATTTTCCCTTAATTTTGTTGGCCGTAAAGCCGGGCGTGCCTTTTTCTACCAAAAAGCCGCGAATGCCATCTTCGGTTTTGGCCCAGACCACGGCCACATCGGCCAGGGTGCCGTTTGTAATCCACATCTTACTTCCGTTTAAACGCCAGCCGCCCGAAATTTTCTCCGCTTTGGTTTCCATACTGCCGGGATCGGAACCGTGATCGGGTTCTGTCAGGCCGAAACAGCCGATTTTTTCTCCCGTTGCCAGAGCAGGCAGCCATTTTTTCTTTTGCTCTTCGCTTCCGTATTGGTAAATGGGAAACATGACCAGACTGTTCTGCACCGAAGCCATGGAGCGCAGACCGCTATCGCCCCGTTCCAATTCTTGCATGGCCAATCCGTAAATAAAGTAGCTCATGCCTGCTCCGCCGTAAGCTTCCGGAATGGTAATACCGAAAAGTCCCAGCTCACCCAGCTTGGGGATGATCTCTGTCGGAAATTCGGCTTTAGCGTGGTATTCCCGTACAATGGGCATAAATTCTTCGCGGACAAAATCACGAACCGTTTGCAAAACCAGTTGCTCTTCGTCATTTAATTCGTTAAACAAAAACAGAAAATCACTTTCCTGATACACGTTACGCTCCTGTTTGTGAATGTTTTGGCTCATCCAACTGGAAAACTTGTTTTCCGGCAAAATAGCAATCCATTTCGCAAATTTCACAGGATTCTACATTGGTACATTCATATTCAAAGGTTTTGAATTGCTCCTGAAATTTCTGTGCGAGCTCGGCGCCGGAGAGGTAAAATCCGACAAAGGACATCAGCTTTTGTCCGGTGGATTCGTCCAAAAGATGCTCAATTTTGCAAGCCTCGGCCTCGGCAATTTCCGGGGGCATGTTCAGGATCTTTTCAAAAAACAACTGAATAATACGACGTTTGGTCAAAACGTTGTTAATAAGTTCTTTACCCTTTTGCGTAAAATGGTAGAATTTATTTTCATCTTCGACAATGTAGCCTTTTTTAATCAGCTTGTGAATAGTAATGGACACACTGCTTCGGCTGATTTTCAAAAATTTGGCGATGTCTACCCCGCGCACATAGCCATTGTGATTTAGCAATTCGTGCATGGCCATCAAATGATGCACGCTGCTGTGAGTGAGTTCTACCTCGTCAAATTTTTTCCAGGTACTTTTAGACATTTTTACCCCAAAACATTTGTTAAAATAGCTTAACAAACAGAATATACTTTCTATTTGGATAAGTGTCAATGCCCTGCAGCAATTCGCAGGAAATAATAAGAGTTTCGGAAAGTGATCAAAAAATGTCGATTTGGGGCAAGAAATGTTTGTTTCCTTATTTTTTCATTGGGGGTTCCGATACTATTAATAGCAACCATAATTTAATCTGACAGAAAAATTCAATCTATGTGATAAACAGGAGGTAAGTATGAAACGTGTTCTAATTACATTAACTTTTGTCTTGTTAGCCTTCCAGTTTACCCAGGCAACCACTTATTTTAAGAACTGGGTCAATGGAACGGCTACCGACACTCTGGTTCAGGGCGACATGTACGCCTGGGAATTTGACGTTTCGATTCCCGGGGGCTCGGCCCAGGTACAAATTTATGTGGATGCCAATCACGATCAGGCGCTGGACGATCAGGATGTGTTGCTTGTTGCCTTCACTCAGCAAGATGGCGAACAGGGAGATGATGGCCCCGGGGATTCCAGCAGCGTGCAGGACGGCATCGTTTACAGCTTTTTAGGCCCGATGGGATTTCCCGAGGGAGACTATTTGTTTAAGGTAACCGATTCCAATGACAGCTCGACGGTTGTGGGCACGTTGCACATTAATCCGATGCCTGATGTAACGGTTTGGATTACCGGTCAACTGAAAATTGAAAACGTAACCCCTCCCGATTCACGCCTGGCGAATTTCATGTTCGAGGCCGAATTAGATCAGGATGATGAAGACGGACCGAGTGTGTTCTGGGGCGGACTAACCGACGAAAACGGAAACTTTACAATTTATTTACCGGATACGGCGGTTGGGAATACCTGGAAAATCGGTTTCATGTTCGAAAATCAGATTGCCGGGTATAGTTGCGATACGGTTTCCTTTCACAATGTGGTCATTCACACGGGCGAAAACGGGGTATTTCATTTCTTGCTAAAAAATCCGAAAGCGTGGGTTTACGGTTCCCTACTGGATGATCTGGGAAATGTAATTCCGATGATGGCCTGGGGAAGCATTGAAAACATTCGCAGCGGCCAGGAAAGCGAATTTAGCATGATAGAAGGGCACTATCAGGTTGCGGCTCCTTTTGCCGGTGACGACACATCCAACGTCCTTTTTCGGTTGAATTTTTGGTGTGAAGATCTTGTGCCCGATTACATGATGCCGGATACATGGGAAGATCCGACGTATGAATTTGCATTGAGCTATGGGGACAGTCTGCAAAAAGATATTGTCACCTACCGAACCGACACGGTCATTTATGTAATCGCTTTAAAGGACGGACATCCCATGCAGGGAGCCCGGGTCTGGGCAAATAGCAATGTTTACGGACAATCGTTTTCTTATTTGAACGGTGATTCGATAGTGGCGCTTCGAGTGCGCTCGGGATCTGCCTATTCGCTTTGGTTGAGTAATACGGAGTACGGTGATTTTGAGCCTCCGCTGGGCTATTATCTGGATGGCAATTGGCAGGAGGCATTCCCCGGTGATACCGTTGTCTTCGAGCTTTTGCCTGCCAGTAGCAGAATTAAAGGGCATATCTTTTTGCCGCCTACGGACACACTGGCGATGGATGCCCTGATGGAAAACAGCGCCATTCAGGCCTATACGGAAAATTGGGAAACACACTTTGCAACCTCCATCAATCTCGATTCGATGGGATTCAACCTCTTCCTTCCCAATGGCACGTACAATGTGCGCTTTGATTGCTGGAGCGGAGACTATTTGGCCAAACCGACAGAATACCAAAACATTGTCATAAACAATTCGGTTGTCGATACGCTTAATTTTAGTTTGCGATATGCTCATGCCTATATTACGGTGGTGCTGCACAACCTTCCTGTTGCTACTACAAATGATTGGATGAGCATTCAGACGGAAGGCATCTATCCCGATGTATTTGAAACAGGCGCACAAATGCAATCCGATTCGGTTTATGTGTTTCGTGTTTGTGACGGACGGTGGGTCGTAAATGCACCGTATTTTGGTTCGGACTACGTGCCAAATGTACCGCAAACAACGGTGGAGGTAACAGCCGACAGTGACGAATACGCAGTGGATTTCTACTACGTTGCCACAGGCATTGAAGACGACAATCCGATTCCTGCCTCGTTTTACGTGCGTGCGAACTATCCCAATCCGTTCAATCCTTCTACCACAATTGAATTTGGTTTGCCGGTTCAGGAAAATGTTCGGGTGACTGTTTACAATTTGTCCGGACAGAAGGTGGCGACCTTAGTTAATGGCATGCTGCCCGCCGGAGTGCACAAGGTTACCTGGCAGGCAGGGGACAAAGCTTCCGGCATGTATTTTTACAAGGTAGAAACGCCGCAAAAAACCGTCGTCAGACGTATGCTGCTTCTCAAGTAGTTCCTCCTCAGACTTAACCGGTCATACGGCCGTCGGGAATTCCGGCGGCCGTTTTTTGTTTTGTTTACACTGGATTTCCTTCGATTCCCTCTTTAAATTATTCCGGGAATTTTTATCCGCTCCTGCAATGTCAAAACAATAAGCAGCGTTTATGAGGCATACGGGTGTTTTTTGGCGAACCCATCCCGCCTTGTGGGTAAGTATTTTATTTGCCGGGGGAATTGCGTCTGGCTTTGGGCTGTTGGGGAGTTTTCCGCCATCAGCGCTCTGGGGCCTGTTGTGTGCTTTGGGATTTTTAACCGTGCTGGCCCGGAGAATTTACCCCAAATTCTTTGTTCCGCTTGTGGTGCTTTTGGTGTGGGTGGCAGGAATGGCCAATGGAACCGCCCGTTTTTCGTTTGTTCCCCTCAATGACATCCGTTTGCTTCACACACAACATGTCCGGGCCATGCGCGGGCATGTTGTCCAAACGTTTTACCGGCTAAATGGCAAAAACCGTTACGTGGTTCAGATATCGCAGGTGAAAATCGATTCGCAATGGCAGAAAGCCTGGGGCAAAGTATGGCTTTACCCTGCAAAGGAACTACCGGCTTTGCGCTATGGCCAGCGAATCGAATGGCACTCTTCTCTGAAAAAACCGCCCTTACCCCGCAATCCCGGGCAGTTTAATTACCGGCGTTATTTGAATCTGAAAGGTATTTTTTATGTGAGTTATGCCGAGGCGTCATCACTGCATATTTTACCGGGGAATAAGGGGGCCTTCTGGCAACGATTTGTCCTTGTTCCGCTGCGTGTTCGTGTCCGCAATATTATCAATCGCTTTGTTCGTCCCCCAACGCGGGATATTTTGAAAGCGCTCATTCTGGGAGAACGGCAAGATCTGAACCGAGACATTTACACCGAATTTCAAAAGACCGGCGTAGTGCATGTGTTGGCTATTTCCGGTTTGCACGTGGGATTCATTTTACTGATTTTTTTAACGTTTTTTGGCATATTTCCTTTTTCACGCAAGCTACGTTATGGTTTGTCGTTTTTGATGCTGGGCCTGTTTGTGGCCCTGGTAAATTTTAAGGCACCTGTGGTGCGTGCTTCATTAATGGCCTTCTTGTATTTTGGCATACCCTTGCTGCAAAGGCGTACGCAACCTCTTAATATTTTGGGTGTGGCAGCTCTGGTAATTTTACTGGCCGACCCGGCGCAATTGTTCTTGCCGGGATTCCAATTTTCCTTTGCGGCCGTAGGGGGCATTCTGTACGGATTCCCTGCTCTGAGAGAAACAATAACCGTTCCCTCGGGGAAAGCTGTCTGGAACCGATTTGCGAATCGGTGGATTGTTCAACCGTTACTGGTTTCGTTTTGTGCTGTTCTGGGCACACTCCCTCTAACGTGGTGGTATTACGGCGTCATTCCTGTAGGGGCACTGATGATCAATGTTTTTGTGATTCCGCTTATCGGAATGCTCGTCATCGGGGGCTTTTTGTTGGTACTTCTCGGATTTTTGAATGTGCCGCTTCTTTATGGTCTGGGGTTCTTGCTTGAAAAATTGACGCTGCTCATTCTGCACCTGGTGCATTGGTTTTCACTGCGGGATTGGGTGCAATGGAGGCTTCCGCACCCTTCACTTGTGCAGATCGTGCTTTTAGGCATATTGATTGTATTGGTATTTCAATGGGGAAAATCGAGGCAGGCCCGGATATGGAGTGCGGCGGTTTTTTTGTGGCTGATGATCCTTGCCTGGCCAAAAACAACTTCGAACTTTCGGATCACCTTCATGGACGTGGGGCAAGGAGATGCGTGTCTGGCACAATTCCCTCAAAACATCAACGTTTTAATCGACGCAGGCGACAAAAGCCAATGGCGGGACTACGGACGGCAGGTGGTTGTGCCACTTTTGCGTTACTACGGGATAAAACATTTACGCTATGCTGTGGTAACCCATTCGCATCGGGATCATTTCGGAGGGATGTTTGCCGTTTTGCAAAATATTCGGGTTGACACATTGGTCGTGAATGCGTATCCGGACACTTTGGAAAGCTATCGGCAATTTGTGGCGCTGGCTAAGAACAAAGGAATACCGCTGCTTTGGCGAAGGCGCGGGCACACATTAAATGTGGGCAAAAATGCCCGGGCATACATTTTGAGTCCGCTACCCGCACTGGAAAAGTTGCGCACGCACAACGGAAGGGAAATTAACAATACGTCGTTGGTAATCGAAATTGTTTATGGCCAAACAAAGTTTTTACTGACCGGAGATGCCCAACGGGAGGCCGAAGGATTCATGGCTGGTTACGGAACATTCCTGCGCAGTGCCATTCTGAAAGTAGGGCATCACGGGAGTGCGACTTCGTCTTCAGAAGGATTTTTGAAGTGGGTGCGTCCGAAATATTCGGTTATTTCGGTGGGAGAACGCAACCATTTTCATCATCCTTCGCCACACACGATAAGCCGTTTATTTCATCGGGGAAGCATGGTTTTGCGCACCGATCGGGTGGGCGCGCTGGTTTTTGAGAGCGACGGATTTTGCGTACGGAGGGTCGATTGGCGAAATTAGTCGGCAGAAAAATCGGCATGCAAAAAGGCATGTTACGATGCCGATCGCGGAGCTTTACTTAACAAAGTGATTCTGCGCCATTCGGGTAATACCATGATTAGGGTTACCAGAAAAGAAAAAAAGTCGGCCATGGGAAATGAAAACCAGATGCCGTTCAGTCCGAAAAAACGAGGCAAAATTACAAGAAAAGGGAACAAAAATAAAATTTGTCGGGACAGGGCCAGAATGAAAGCGGACAGTGCCTTGCCCAGGGCCTGAAAATAGGCGGCACCGATCATTTGAAAACCGACGATCGGTGTAACCAGAATGATGATCCGTAAGGCCCGGCTTCCTTCGCGCACCAGTTGTTCATTCTTGCTAAAAAGCGTAAAAATGGGCCGGGCAAAGATCATGAGAAACAGGAAAATACCCGTCACAATAATCGTGGAAGAGATGACGGAGAGCCGCAAAGTCTTTCGTACCCGCTTGAAATTTTTAGCGCCGTAATTGTAGCCTACAATGGGTAAAAAGGCCTGAACCAGCCCGGCCAGAGGCATAAAGGTCATGCGCATAATGCGGGTGATGATGCCAAAAACCGCTACGGCCAGTTCGCTGCCGAAAATGAAAAGCAGGTGATTCATAAAGGCAATTAATACACTGGCTGCGCCGTGACGTACAAAAGAAGAGGCCCCAATGGCCAAAATTTCTTTGATCACTTTGAAATCGGGTTTAAAGGCTTTCCAGCGAAAGCGGACTACACTGTAGCCCCGATAAAAATAGCCCAGCAGGAAGAACAAAGTTAAAACCTGCGAAAGGTCACTGGCAATGGCCGCCCCTTTTACTCCCAGATGAAACCCGAAAATAAAAATGGGGTCAAAAATGATGTTGAGCACGGCGGCAAAAATCATGGTGATCATGGCAAATTTCAGATTTCCTTCGGCCCGGTTAACGTTGTTGAGAACCATGTCTAACATCAGAAAGGGGCTGCCAATTAAGATGTAAATAAAATAATCGTAGGCAAAAGGAACCATCGCCCCGCGGGAGCCAAACAGGGCTAAAAATTCATGTGTAAACAAATAGCCGATAATTACGATCCCGCCGCTTATGGCTACGGAAAGCAAAACCACATTTCCCAGAGCCTTTTCGGCGGCGGGGAGATCGCGCGAACCCAATTTGCGGGAAATGATCGATGCCGCCCCGATGCCCAGACTTTGGGATAGGGAGAAAATAAGCATCTGAATGGGCATGACGATGGAAATGCCGGCGATGGCCATGGCACCAAGGCCACGCCCCACAAAAATTGTATCGACAACATTGTACAGGGCCATGGCCAGCATGCCCACGGTAGCGGGCACGGAAAGGCGAAACAAAAGAGGCCCGATGCGTTCCTCGCCTAAAGCGCGGCTGTGTTTACCAGGTTGATTCATTACATGCTTTTCGTTTTGTATACTGATCGTAAAACCGTTTGTTGCCCGTTTGCCCTCGTGGGATGCTTTTTTCCAGGTTAATTCCGCAATTCCCCGAAGGTCTGGGATGCGCAACAAAAGGCCCTGAATGCTGTAATTTCATATTTTGGAAAGTTATGTTTTTGGAATAATAGAATCAAATTATTACGGCCCATTTTCGCAAAATTCGAAGCAGGCGCACAGTGCCGGTTGAACGCAACGTGTTTGCTTTTGGTCTGCAATCGCCGTAAAATTCATTCGGATTTAAACAGGAAGGGGAAGGCATGGCACGCTTTTTCAAGGCTCTCTTCGGAATTTCGGTGTTTACCATTTTGATTTTTGTGAACTCGTTATGCGCCCAAAACACGGATTACGTGCAATACGTCAATCCCTTTATCGGCACCGGGTCGGTGGATAGTCTCAGCCTTTCCGGCAGCAACTTTCCCGGAGCGGTTTACCCCTGGGGGCTGGTGCAGCTCAGTCCGGATACGCGAGATAATCCGGAAGACCCCTGCAGCGGGTACGACTATGCCGACACTACCATCGTCGGGTTTAGCCACACGCATTTGAGCGGTACCGGTGTGGCCGATTTGTTCGATTTTTTGTTCATGCCATATCAGGGAAAAATTTGTTGGCAGGCCACGGGACAGGGGCAGGAACATCCCGGCTACC